>Ga0207683_10006070_pt1 | contig 10344 bp, 8 predicted proteins | sample KBSM73metaG_FD_184333 | JGI IMG/M metagenome (GOLD analysis project Ga0207683, IMG submission 184333) | Miscanthus rhizosphere microbial communities from Kellogg Biological Station, Michigan, USA - KBS M7-3 metaG (SPAdes) (version 2) | ecosystem: Host-associated > Plants > Roots > Rhizosphere >...
CCGCGCTCGTACACGCAGTCGCTCGAGGACGGCCTGCTCGAGAAGGCGAACGAGCTGCCCGAGCCCGACGTCCTGGCGCAGGAACCGTGGGTGAGCCTGACCGCGATGCCGGCGTTCGGCCACCCCGGCGAATCGGTGCCGTTGCGGATGCGGCGCCCCCGCCGCAGGGCTCGGGCAGTCGCGCCGGCTCCGGTCGTCTCGACGGACATCGTGGTCGAGATGATCCGCGAGCTGCGCTCGAGCCAGCCCGACGAGATCGCGCAGGCGCTCGGGTATCCTCTTCCGGTCGAGGCGATCCCCGCGACGATCGAGCTCGTCGGCTCCGATAACGACGAGGTCGCACGCGCCGCCGCCAGTGCGCTGCGCAGCGTCGCGCCGCGCTGCACCGGCGCCTTGGTCGACATCCTGCTCGATCGGAAGCGGCCCGAGCAGCTGCGCCGCCGGATGCCCGCGATCATCGCCACCGGAATGCCCGACCTCGCGGTCTGGGGCTTGTGGCGCGGGCTCGACGATCCGAGCTTCGAGGTCCGCTATCGCTGCAGCGTCGCGCTGTCGATGATCGCGGGCGACACGCCGCTCAGCTCGGTGACCGCCGAGGAGGTCTTCGAGCGCGTGCGCCAGGAGCTGCTCGTCGACCGCGACGAGTGGAAGAGCCGCAAGATCGCGATCGACACCGTGATCGACCCGGGCGATACCGACCTCGACGTCGGCCTCGCGCACGTGTTCCGCGTGCTCGGTCTCGTGTTGCCGGCCGAGCCGCTGCGCGTCGCGCTGCGCGCCGCGAAGACCGACGATCCCGAGCTGCGCGGCATGGCGCTCGAATACCTCGAGAGCATCCTGCCGCCCGACGTGCGCGCGCAGCTGTGGCCGCTGCTCGACGAGGCCGCCGGCGAGCCGCACTCCCCGCCGCCGGCGACGCCGCAGCGCCAGCAGGATCTGCTCGCGAAGCTGCGCGCGACGCATCCGGGGCTGTTCGCGCGCAAGGCCGGCTAGTAGCGCGAGCTGCGCTACCGCGGGAACGCGGCGTCAATGCCGGCCTGGATCTTCTCGCGGCCACCCATCGCGGCCTTGAACGAGCCCATCTCGGTCAGGCATGCATTGCCGATCGCCTGCGCCTGCGAGCGTGACTTCGGGGCGGCGGGGTGCTGGGCCACGGTCTGGGGGCAGTGCGGCGCCGCCGCTTGGCGGATCTGCTCCCAGCTCTGGGAGGGACCCGCGCCACCGGTGACGGTCGAGAGGATGTCGAGGGAGAGCTCGGTCATGGCTGTTTCCTTGTTGGAGGTGAGCCGTTGCACTGCAGCGGTGGTGCCAGCGCGCGCCGAAACCCGCGGGATGCAAACCGAAACCCGGAGGTGACGATGCGCGGCGCGGCAATCGCCCCAATGCCGCGAACGTGCGCATCACGTGATGGCGTCGCGTCGAGCCAGTGGCGAGGCGTGTTGCCGGCGGATGACGCGCCTCCAGTTCGGGGTGCCGGTGGTTTGGCCTTGATTGGCGCGACGCGACGGTGGCACACGTGCCGAATGCGATTCTGCGCGCTGGTCCTGATGCTTGCCGCGTGCGGCAGCGATCCCCTGTGCGGCTCGGGCAAGGTCGCCGACCAGCTGACGCTCTCGAATGCCGGGATGACCGTGATCGTGACCACGTCGCCCTACTCGCTCGAGATCCGCGACGCGGCGGGGAACCCGGTGCTGGCCGGCGCGGGCGCAGGCAGCGGCGATGGCTACGGCACGATGGGCTGGACGAGCGGCAAGGCGGCGATCGAGAAGTACGTGGACCAGGGCTACTTCACGTTCGGCGCGAATCTCGATCCGTGGCGCGACCACGGCAAGGTCGTGTCGGCGACGCAGACGGCGGATCGGATCGATGTCGTCGTCGAGGCCGCTGATGGCTGCGTGGAGATCAGCCACGTCCTGCGCGACGGCGCGCTCCGCGTCGAGGCCCACCGCAGCAAGCCGACGGGTGCTCCGCGCGCGTGGGAGGTCGCGTTCACGACGCCCGCCGACGAGGCGTTCCTCGGACTCGGCGAGCGCTACGACCGCGTCGACCACCGTGGGATGGCGCTCTACAACTGGCCCGAAGAAGGCGGGCTGACCGAGGGCGAGAGCGTGCCCGGGTCGCCCGGCAATCCGTTCCCGAACGGCCCGACGATGACCTACTACCCGGTGCCGTTCTTCCTGTCGACGCAGGGCTACGGGTTCTGGCTCGACACCACGTGGCGCAGCGAGTTCGACTTCGCGAGCGACCGCACCGATGCGTGGCGCGCGTGGCATGTCGGGCCCGACCTCGCGTTCGAGGTCTACGTCGGCACGCCGCTCGCGATCATCAATTCGTTCACCGCCGCGACCGGGCGGCCGATGATCCCGCCGGCGTGGAGCTTCGGCCCGCGGCGCCGGATCAACCGCGGCGCGATGATCGGCAACGTCTCCGAGCTGCAGGCGATGCGCGACAACGACCTCGCGATCACCTCGGCCGATGACACGACGCACTTCTTGCCCGACGGCGTCGACATCGGCCACGAGGACGAGCTGCGCACGTGGGTGCAGGGCGCGGCCGCGCTCGGCTACAAGATGATCGGCTACTACAACCCGTACTACTCGGCGAGCGCGACGAGCCCGCTGGCGGCCGTCACGCAGCAGGGCCTCGGGGCCCATTACTTCCTCGGCGACGAGGGCGCTGGAGCGGCGACCGTGACACTGATCAGCGGCGCGCTTCTCGATGTCTACACGGTCGACGTCACGAACCCCGATGCGGTCGCGTGGTTCACGGCGCAGTTCAAGCGCGCACTCGATCTCGGCTACTCGGGCTGGATGTACGACTTCGGCGAGTACGTGCAGCCGAGCTGGGTCGCGCACGACGGCGAGACCGGCATGGAGCTGCACGATCACTTCCCGCTGCTCTACGACAAGGCCGCGCACGACGCGCTCGAGCAGCTCGATCCGGGCGACTGGTACTACTTCTCGCGCTCGGGCTACACCGGCTCGCAGCAGTACGCGCCGATGACGTGGTCGGGTGATCCCGATGCGTCGTTCGGCGAGCTCGAAGGACTGCCCGCGCAGGTCCGCGCGACGATCACGCTATCGATGGCAGGCGTGGCGCACGTGGGCAGCGACATCGGCGGCTTCAAGTGCCTGCACAACGCGCCCGACACCGCGAACGGCGAGCTGCTCGCGCGCTGGATCGAGGTCGGCGCGATGTCGTCGGACATGCACGACGAGGATGCGTGCTCGGGCGGCGGCACGAAGGCGACGATCTGGAACGCGCCCGAGGCGCAGACGGCATGGAAGACCTACGCGCGGCTGCACACGCGGCTGCAGCCGTACCTCGTCGCGCTCGCCGGCCAGGCGCACGTGACCGGCACGCCGCTCGTGCTCAGCCCGTGGCTCCTGCATCCCGAGCGGCCTGCCCTGGCACCGGTCGGCGACATGTTCTACTTCGGGCCCGGGCTGCTCGTCGCTCCTGTGGTCGAGCGCGGCGCGACGACGAAGACGGTGACGCTGCCGCCGGGCAACTACATCGACTGGCGCGATGGCACGCTGTACGCGGGCGACACGATGGTGACGCTGCCGGCACCGCTGACCGAGCTGCCCCTGTTGCTCGTCGACGGCCAGCTCGTGCCGCTGCTCGATCCGACGATCGACACGCTCGCCCCCGAGAGCGATCCCTCGATCGTGGGGCCCGACGACGTCGCCGGGTTCTACGATGTCGCGGGCGTGCTGTCGCCGGCGACCGGAAGCGCGCACTTCACGCTCGCCGACGGCACGACGCTCGACGCGACCTACACCGGCGGCCTCACCGGCTGTACCGGCTGCACGGTCACGCAGATCTCGCCGCGCGTGCAGCGCGTCCAGGTCACCGGTCCCGTCACCGGTGCACTCACGACGAGCTCGACGTCGTCGCGCACGATCCGCTGGGATCTCTATCTGATCGACTAGCGGTGCACCCGGTGCACCGGACCCACCGCACCCGTGCGATCGGGTCCGCGCGGGCCCGATCCGTCGCGCATGTGCCCGGATCCACGTCGCTCCGCGCCGGCCCGGCCCTTGCTGAAGGGACCGCACACCATGAAGCAACTCAAGATCGTCCTCGCCGCCGCCGGCCTCATCGGCATCATCGCCGCCTTCCTCCCGTACATCTCGATCGAGGGTCACTCGATGACCTTCTGGGACTTCCACAAGATGCCCGGCAGCGAGATGGCCGGTCTCCTTAAGGGACCCAAGCAGGTCTACGTCGCGCTGGTCTGCTTCGCGGTGCCGCTCGCCCTCGGTCTGATGGCGCTCGCCGGCCGGCTGACGCGCTGGATGGGTGCGGTCTCGGCCGTGTTCTTCCTCGCGGCGTTCGGTCCCGAAGGCGTCCGCAAGGGCCTGATGGGTGGCGACGGCATCTCGACCGCGATCGGCGGCAAGCTGCTGTTCCTCGCCGCGCTCGTCGGCCTCGTCGCCGCGGTCGCCGCGATCGCCAAGCCGGAAACGAAGTAGCGCACAAGTTTCGTACGCGGAGCCTCACGTACGTGCGGACATGCGTCGCCGGCTCGAGCGCGACTCGGCCGGTTCCACGTAGCGCGCGAGGACCCGCACCAGCTGATCGAGGGCGAACGGCTTGGTCAACACGCCGTCCGCCGTCGTCTGCGCGCGATGCTCCTCGGCGTAACGCGCGGTCGTCATGATGACGAGCGACAGCGTGTTGTCGTAGCGAGCTCGCAACCATCTCGCGCAGATCCAACCGTTCATGACCGGTAACTGCAGGTCCATGAGAACCACCGCGGGAACCGCGCGCAGGCAGGCCGTGAGCGCCTCTTCGCCGTTCGACGCTGACCGGACCGCGTAGCCCTCGCCCTCGAGCACGGCCGTGACCACATCGACCATGTCCGGATCCGGGTCGACCACGAGAATGTCAGCGTGCTTCATTCTCTTCGCTACCAGCATCCGCGATGCCAGCTCCGAGCGATGACTTCAACAGGTGGGTGATCGTCCGACGATCGACGTCGAGCAACCGACCTGTGAGGCTCTTGTTGCCGCCGCTCATCGCGAGCACCGTACGCACGTAGCGGCGTTTCATCTCGACGAGCGGGAGCAACCCGGCGGTGTGGCTCTCGGCCGCCGCGCAGAGTGGGCTGCGACGCCGCAGCGCCGGCGGCAGATCGGCGACGGTCACCTCGTCGAGCCGGCACAGCGTCACGGCGGACTCGATGCAGTTCTCGAGCTCGCGGACGTTGCCGGGCCAGCTGTACTCGAGGATCGACTGCGCGGCGGCCGGCGTGAGCCCGCGCACCGGCTTGCCGACCCGATCGGCGGTCCGCCGCAGCATCACCTGCGCGAGCGTCAGCACGTCCTCGAGTCGTTCGCGCAGCGGTGGCACCTTGATCGAGACCACGTTGATGCGGTGGTAGAGGTCCTCGCGGAACCGGTTCGCGTCGATCTCGGCCTCGAGGTCGCGGCTCGTCGCGGCGATGATGCGCGCGCGGAATGGCAGCTCGCTGTTGCCACCGAGAGGACGCACCGTCCGCTGCTGGAGCACGCGCAGCAGCTTGGCCTGGACCTCGAGCGGCATCTCGCCGATCTCGTCGAGCAGCAGCGTGCCGTCGCCGGCGTGCAGGAACAGACCGATGCGATCTTGCTCGGCGCCGGTGAACGATCCGCGCGCGTGACCGAACAGCTCGCTCTCGAGCAGCGCCAGCGGCATCGCGCTGCAGTTCACGGCGACGAACGGCGCGGCACGCCGCGGCGACTGCGCGTGGATCGCGCGCGCGATCCGCTCCTTGCCGGTGCCTGACTCGCCGGTGATCAGCACCGTGACATCGCTCGGCGCGATCTGCTGCGCGAGCGCGAGCGTCTTGCGGAACGCACCGCTCATGGGGTCCGGCGTCTCGGCGGTCACGCCGGCGCGCACGTTCGCGACCTGGTCGCGCAGCGACATGAACGCGAGTGCTCTGGCGATCGTGAGCTCGAGCGTCGACGGCATCACGGGCTTGGTCAGGAAGTCGTAGACGCCGGCACGCATCGCATCGACGGCAACACCGACGTCGCCGCGGCCGGTCAGCATGATCGCCAGCGTCTCGGGATACTGCTCGCGCAGCGCCAGGCACAGCTCGACGCCCGACATGCCCGGCATCATCATGTCGACGAGCGCGACTTCCGCGGGCGCCTGCTGCATCGATGCAAGGCACTCCTCGGCGGAGCTCACGTGATCGGCGGCGTGGCCGCGGCGCCGGAGTGCAAACGTGACCAGCTCCGCCTCTCGCGCCTCGTCATCGACGACGAGGATTCGCGGTCGTCTTTCTGTCGCACGCTCACCAACGTCCACGCGGCTAGGGTGGCCGATCCACTACGCGTCGCTGTATAGGGGGAATTACGTAATTCACTTGGTGCGCGTTGACATTCCACTCCACCGTGCGACATCACGTCCGTGGGTCAGGAGGCGACAACAGCAACGAAGGTTCGGGTAGGTCTCATCGATGACCACCCGGTATTTCGCCAGGGCCTCGCAGCGGTGCTCGCGGATGACGCGCGCATCGACGTCGTCGGGGAAGCTGGTACCGCAACCGAGGCGCTCGAGCTGGTGCGCAATACGGTGTTCGACGTAGCAGTCGTCGACATCTTGATGCCGTCATGCTCCGGGATCAGCCTCACGAGTCAGCTGTACGAGGTACAGCCATCGTGTCGAGTCCTCGCACTGTCCGTGATCGACGAGCCATGCATCATCGCCGACATGTTGCGCGCGCGTGCGTGTGGCTACGTGCTCAAGACGCAGCCGCCCGAGGAGATCATCGAGGCGATCACGCAGGTGCATGACGGCGCGCGGTACCTGCCGCCGCAGATCTCCGTGCATGCCGTCGACGGCGAGCTCGCAGGTACACCGACACGGCCGTTCTCGCGGCTCACCCCGCGCGAGCGCCAGGTATTCGAGCTGCTCATCCGCGGGCGTTCGAACGACGAGATCGCGGCCGCGCTCGCAATTGCGCCGCGCACCGTCGAGACGCACCGCCAGCGCGTGATGCACAAGCTGTCCGCGCACTCGGTCGTGCAGTTGCAGCGCTATGCGGCCCGCCACGGCGGACTGTGAGCGCTGTACACGTCGTCACCACCGCGACGCCGGCGCATGTCGCCGGTTTGCTGTGGAGGTCGTCTCTCCCTGCGTACGCACAGCGTTGAGCCAGGCACGACGCATGCTGTGTGCGCCCTCGGAGGGACACGACCATGAAGCACGAGCACGAGAGCTTGCCGGGAGAAGAAGCGCCGCACCTGGCAGCGACACCCGCTCTTTCCGATCGCGACATCTGCGATTCGTATCTGTATCTGCTCGGTCGACTCCTCGCGCTGCGGCACGAGCACTTCGACTTCCTCGGCGGAGCCCGCTGGAACGAGATCGTCCACCGCGACCTCGACAATACGACCAATCACGCACACCTCGAGGTCGCGCGGTCCGACGCGTGGATCGCCGTGGACGAGTCGAGCTGCACGCTCATCGACGTCCCCAAGATCACCGGCCGCTACTACACGGCGCAGGTCATCAATCCGTGGGGCGAGACGGTCGTCAACATCAACGACCGCACGTTCCCGGGGCATCCGTACGGACCGTTCGCCCTGTGCTTGAAAGGCGCACGCTGCATGGTCCCCGGCGGCGCGCGGCGGATCGACCTGCCCTGCCGCAAGGCACGCGTGATCATCCGCATCGAGATCGGCGCGAATGCCAAGGACGCCATCGCGCTCCAGCGGCGCTTCACGATCCGCGCGACCGGCGCGCCCGCGATCGCGAGCCCGGTGGCGATGCCGCTGTTTCCCGACGAGCGACTCCCCGGCGTCGAGGTGTTCGACACCGCGCTGGCCGTGCTCGCGTCGGAGATGGACGTCAACCTCGGCATGGAGGCGATCCAGGCCAAGGTCCGCGCGATCGCAGCACTCGCACGCAACCGCGGAGCGCGCGGCCGGATCGATCGCGTGGTACGTGATCGCGCGTGGGGTCTCAAGCCGGTGCTCTACATGACCGAGCACGACTGGGTGACCTCGCGACTCGCGGGATCGTTCGGCCCTGACTGGCTCAGCCGGACCGCCTCGAACCTGTTCGAGATGTGGTCGAACTACAAGACCGAGGCGACCGTGTTCCGCACCGGGACCGTCGGCCGGCTCGACGGCAGCTCGACATACACGATGACGTTCTCCAAGAACGATCTGCCGTGGGCGCGCGTGCGCTACTTCTGGTCGCTCGCGTGCCACGACGCACGAACCCGCCGCGTGGTGCCGAACTCGCTCCGCCGCTACGTGCTCACCAGCCACGCGAACACGCAGCTCGACAGCGACGGCGCGCTGACGCTGTACTTCGCGCCGAACCTCCCCGAAGGCGCTCCCGAGCAGAACTGGGTGCCGACACCCGCCGGTCAGCCCTACATCCTCACCTGGACGTCGTACGGGCCCGACGGCGCGACGATCTCCGGCCAGTGGTATCCCCCGCCGATCCACCGCGTGGACGGAACGCTCTGAAAGGAGATCGCCATGGAAGAATCAAAGATCCGGGTCCTCATCGTCGATGACCACCCGTTGTTCCGGAAGGGCCTCGCGACGTTGATGGCGCGCGAGCCCGACATCGAGCCGTCCGCCGAGGCCGGCAACCAGTACGAGGCGCAGGTCGCGATCTCGCACCTCGCCTTCGACGTCGCGCTCGTCGACGTCCGCATCCCGCCGTCGGGCGGCGTCGTCATCGTCGAGGAGCTACGCGCGCTGGCGCCGAGCTGCAAGGTCCTCGCGCTATCGGTGGTCGACGAGCCGAGCATCATCGCCGACATGCTGCGCGCCGGCGCCGCTGGCTACGCGCTCAAGACCGAGGCGCCGAGCGAGCTGATGAATGCGGTGCGGACGGTCTCGCGAGGCGAGCAGTACTGGCCCAGCGGAGTCGCGCGCGACGCGATTGAAGGCGAGCTCGCCACCGCGCATCAGACGCCCGATGCCTGCCTCACGCGCCGCGAGCGCGAGGTGTTCGAGCTGCTCATCCAGGGTTACTCGAACAGCGAGATCGCGACGAAGCTGTACGTCGCGCGCCGCACCGTCGAGACCCACCGCTACCGCATCACCCGCAAGCTGCACGCCCACTCGGTGCTCGACCTGCAGCGCGTCGCGACGCGGACGCGGGGCTAGCAGCGGCTCAGCAGCGGCTAGGTCCGGTAGATCCCGACGACCTGCGGCATGTCCATCGGCCCGCCGCGCGAGATGTGCACCTTCGTGGTGCCGCGCACGCCGGGCCGCTTCGTCGACACCTCGACGATCATGTAGCCGCGATGCGAAGCGAGCGCCGGCAGGCGCACGCAGGTGTGACCGCCCGGCAGGCCCGCGATGCTGACCGCCTGCCCGATCACCTTGTCCTTCGTGTCGCGCGCGACCAGCTCGTACGAGGTCGCCGTTCCCGCCGGCACGTAGCCCTGCGCGACCGCGAGATCGTCGAAGCACAGGCCGTCCTCGAGCTTGAAGTTGTCGAGCGGGTTCACCTGGCCGTACCAGAACGCGACGATCTTGTGCTGGCGGGTGACGAGGGTATCGGTGAGGTAGTCGATCGTGCGCTGATCCGTGAACCGCCCGGTCTCGACCGCCGCGCGGATCTGCGGGCGCGTGATCTTCGCGAGGATCTTCGCCCCCCAGAACGAATCGAACCGATCGGCCTCGGCGAACGGCTCGTACTGCAGTGACGCGCGCCAGTGGCCCGGATTCAGGTCCTCCGCGGTGAACGTGTTCGCGACGCCGGGCACGTTGACCCGTGGGCGGTCCTCCCAGGCGCGCTTCTTGATGCCGAGATCGGTCGAAGAGCCGATCGATGCCCAGCTGAAGACGTACTCGTGGCCGGCGGTCTTGTCGCGGTTGCGGATGCCGAGAAGGCCGAAGCCGCTGTCGAAGTCGAGCATGTAGTGCATCACGTAGTGACGGCCGTGGTCCTCGACCCACGAGTCGAGGAAGTTGCCCGGCCACGCGTCCGTCATGTCGAGCCACGCATAGAACACCGACATGCCGCGCAGATCGCGGCGCCGCTCGTGCGGGATGCGATCGTTGGGATCGTCACCGCGGGTTCCACTCGAGAGCGTGGCGCCCAGCGAAGTGCCGTCGATCCAGCGCGATGCGAGCGCGCGATAACGTCCATCCGCGGTCCGGGTCGCCTTGGCGAGCGTCTTGGTCACCTGCGTCGCAGAGGCCTTGCCGCCCGGCTCGAGCTTGAGCTGGTCCGCCGTGAAGTACACGACGTCGTCCTCGGGGACGTTGAGACCGCATGCCCACAGCAGACGCGAGATGACCGCCTCGGCGCCCGTCAGCGCCTCCGGATAGTCGGCCTCCTCCAGCTTCAGCAGGTACTTGACGCCGCGGGCAT
>Ga0207683_10006071_pt1 | contig 10344 bp, 7 predicted proteins | sample KBSM73metaG_FD_184333 | JGI IMG/M metagenome (GOLD analysis project Ga0207683, IMG submission 184333) | Miscanthus rhizosphere microbial communities from Kellogg Biological Station, Michigan, USA - KBS M7-3 metaG (SPAdes) (version 2) | ecosystem: Host-associated > Plants > Roots > Rhizosphere >...
ACCAGTGCATGGCCACGGCGCAGCGTCTGCGCGAAAAGCTCGGCATCGGCGCGGACGAGTGCAGCGTCGTGTTCCAGTCGCGCGTCGGCCGCGAGCCCTGGCTCATGCCATACACCGACGAAACGCTCAGGCAGCTGCCAGGCCAGGGTGTGCGCCATGTCCAGGTGCTGTGCCCGGGTTTCGCCGTCGACTGCCTGGAAACACTGGAGGAGATCGCCGAAACCAACCGGCACTTGTTCCTGGCTGCGGGTGGCGAACGCATGGAATATATTCCCGCGCCGAACGCCGACGCTTCACATGTCGAAATGCTGCTGCGCCTGGTGCGCCGGCACACCAGCGGCTGGGCGCAGTTCGAGCAGTCCGGCGGGAGCGCCGGTGCATGACCATGGTCCGGGAGTTGGCGCTCGAACTACCGCACCTGCGCCTCGCCGCGCAGGCCTGGGGCGATCCGCAGCTGCCGCGCCTGCTCGCGCTGCACGGCTGGCTCGACAACGCGGCTTCGTTCGATCGGCTCGCGCCGCTGCTTTGTGAACATTTCCATATTGTCGCACTCGACCTGCCCGGCCACGGCCGTTCCGGGCACCGGCCGCCGGGAACCTGGTATCACTATGTCGATTACCTCGGCGACGCGCTTGCGGCGGCCGACGCGCTCGGCTGGACCCAGTTCGGCCTGCTCGGCCATTCGCTCGGCGGTGCGGTCGCGAGCATGCTGGCCGCAGCTTGTCCGCAACGCGTCGAGCGGCTGTTCCTGATCGAAGCGCTGGGTCCGCTGACCGCGGAAGTGGACCAGACGCTGACCCTCTTGCAGCGCGCGATCAGCCAGCGCCATGGCTTGCCGGCCAAGGCACTGCGTGTGTTCGCCAGCGAGGCCGAAGCGGCACAGACGCGCGCGAAAGCCGGCGACCTGTCGCTCGAGGCGGCGCAGATCATGGTTGCGCGCGGGATCAAGCCAGCGAGCGGCGGCGGGTTCACCTGGTCGTCGGATCCGCGCCTGACGCTGACCTCGCCGCAGCGCTATATCGAGGCCCAGGTGCTTGCCGTCCTCGATGAACTTCGCGTGCCGACGCAGCTGATCCTGGCGCAGCCGGCGCCGTCATTCCTTCCCGAAGGCCTGGTCAACGCGCGCATCGCGCGCGTCCGCGACATCGACGTCGTGCGCATCGCCGGCCATCATCACCTGCACCTGGACGATCCGGAGCCGGTCGCCGCGGCGATGCTGGCGTTTCACAGCAAACGTTAGGAGCGCTCTACTCCGCGCCCGACCACGGTTCGATCAGGCGCGCGAGTTCGGCTTTGAGCGCATGCCCGCGCGTCTTGAGCCATTCGCGCTGATCGCGCCATTCCGGATACAGCGATCCGACCAGGCCCCAGAAGCGCGGCGAATGATCGCGATAACGCAGGTGACACAGCTCGTGCACGACGACGTACTTGAGCGCCTCGAGTGGCGCCAGGGCGAGCGCGAGATCCAGCGTGATGCGATCACGCGAATCGAGGCTGCCCCAAAGGCTCTTGAGCGGCTTGACGCGCACGCCGGTCGGCGCGGCGCCGAGTTCATCGATGTAGCGCGTGAGATAGCGTGACGTATCGCGGCGGATCTGCGCATGCAAATACGATTGCATCAGCGAGCGGGCAGCACCGAGCGCGCGCTTGTTGTGCGGCTTGGGTACGGTCAGGATCAGGCGCTCGCCTTCGAGTTCGACGCGGGGCCAGGCGCCGTCGCGCCAGACCAGTCGCGTGGTTTCGCCGCGAAGCGGAATCAGCGTCGGCACGCCGGCGCGCAATGACGGCGGCCCGGCTTGGTCGAGCTGCAGTTCGTCGAGCTTTCGTTCCAGCCAGTTCGCGTGTTTGCGCAGGAACGCGAAAACCTGCGCCGGATGCGTGCCTTCCGGATAGGAAACGCGCGCGCCACCGGAAGTCACCGTCAGGCGCAGGCGGCGTGCGCGTGGATGGGCGCGCCGCCACACCTTGATCGTGTCGCCGGTTTCGGTTTCGAGTTCCAGGTAGTTGTTGTTGTCCGACGTCGCCATGAGTAGTTGCTTCCGGCGCCCGCCTGATGGATCAACCGCGATCCATTGGCCGGGGTAAACCGAACCATTCTTCCAGTCGCTGGAACAGCTGATCCAGCTCGAGGGTCATCAACGCAAAACATGCATCCAGTTCGGCCGCGGCCGATTCTCGGTCGACGTCGCCGAGCTCGTTCTGGACCAGATCAAGGAAGCGCAATTTGCGCACCACGAGCTCTTCGTCCAGCGTGAAGCTCAAGCGTTCGTTGAACACCAGACCCAACTGCGAGACCTGCTTTCCTGACTTTAGATGCTCGCGAATCTCGTCGGTTTCAAGGTCCTGCCGACGGCAGCGAATGATCGCGCCGGCCTCTGCCGAATCGCGCAATTCGCACTCGTCGCTCAACACCAATCCCGCTGGCAGCTTGCCACGTGCCAGCCAATCCGTCATCAAGGCTTTTGGCGATTCTTCGGCCGCCAGCGGTGCCGCCGGGAAGGTCCCGAGTGCCTCGCGCAACAGGCTCACGCTGCCTTCGGCAGCCTTGCGGCTTGCAGTGTCGATGGCCATCCAGCCCTTTTCCGTGTCCAGATAAGCATTTAGCTTCGACAGGCGGACAAAGGCGCGCGGTAACAGATCGGTCAGAACCTCGTCCTTGAGCCGTTTGCGCTCCTTTGACCGGACCGGTCTTCCCTCTTTTTCGGCGATCTTCTGCAAACGTGCACGCAACTCCTCGTTTACTACCGAAGTTGGAAGCAATTTGTCTTCGCGAGCCGAAGTCAGTAGGCGAAAATGCCCGACTTCATGCAGCATGGTCTCCTCATCACGCCCGTACGGAGAGATGAACCCCTGGGTGGCCAGCTCGATCGGACCGCACGGGCGCAGGCGGTGGTTGTCGAGTCTGGCTTCAAGCGACTTCAGCGACTTGGCGGACGACTTGGAGAAACGAAACAGGGTCAGGTTGCGAAACCACATAAGCAGCGACGAGCCTCAAGGACAAAAAAACGAGCCGGCAGGGCACCGGATGGGGATTGAATCAGGACGCGGTCGCACTCAGTGCGACGTATCGCCGGCGGATTCTGCTGGGGTGCCGAGCAGCCAGGCGGCGGGCGTCGGCGCAGCATCGGGCGCACGGCTTCCGAGCGCGATGAAGTCGAACAGTTCGCGATCTGCCAGCTGCGACGGCGCGACGGTCGTGAGCGAGCGAAACACGTTTTCGACGCGGCCGGGAAACTTGCGCTCCCACTCCTGCAGCATCTGCTTGACCGCCTTGCGCTGCAATGTCTCCTGCGACCCGCACAAGTTGCAGGGCATGATCGGAAACGCGCGCAATGTGGCGTATTCGGCGATATCGCTTTCCCTGCAGTACGCCAGCGGGCGAATCACGACGTGCTTGCCGTCGTCGGACTGCAGCTTTGGCGGCATGGCTTTCAGCGTCGAATGGTGGAACATGTTGAGGAACAAGGTCTCGACAATGTCGTCGCGGTGGTGGCCGAGCGCAAGCCGGGTGAAACCGGCGCGTTCCGCGTGCGCATACAGTGCGCCGCGGCGCAGACGCGAACACAGGCCGCACATCGTCTTGCCTTCCGGCACGACGCGCTTGACGACGCTGTAGGTGTCCTGCTCGAGGATCTCGAACGGCATGCCGATCGAGCGCAGGTACTCCGGCAATATCGTCGCGTCGTAATCCGGTTGCTTCTGGTCGAGGTGCACGGCAACCAGTTCGAAGCGCACCGGCGCCTTCGCCTGCAGCTGGCGCAGGATGTCGAGCAGCGTGTACGAATCCTTGCCGCCGGAAAGGCAGACCATGATGCGATCGCCGTCCTCGATCATGTTGTAGTCGGCGATCGCCTGGCCGACCTGGCGGCGCAGGCGCTTGGCCAGCTTGTGGGCGTCGATGGAATGGGCGGCGATGGCGTTCATGCTGGGATACGGATGGGTGACGCCGATGCAGTCTTGTTTCAGAGCTTGCCGGGCAACGGTGATATTGTAGCGGTTGCGCGCGCATCGCTCGACGAGCAATCGCGCCCGATCGTTTCACCGTATGCTGGCCGCCCCTCAGGTTCGCGAGTCGATGGAAGATCTGGCAGAAATTTCGCGTCAGCTGATCGAACTGCGCATCGAACACCGCGACCTCGACGTCGTCATCGCGCGCCTCGTGGCCGATCCGAGCAGCGACGAGCTCCAGCTGCGCCGCCTGAAGAAGCGCAAGCTGCGCCTCAAGGACATGATCGCTTATCTCGAGAACAAGCTGATTCCGGATTGGGACGCGTAGGCCAGGGATGTTCGGATCTACCTGGGATCGCCATCTTTTTTGCTCGTCATTCCGGCGAAAGCCGGAATCCAGCTATTAGTTTTTGTCGTCATTCCACGCCAGCGGCCGGAAGAGCAAGGAGCTGGATTCCGGCTTTCGCCGGAATGACGAACTGAAATTTGCCAGTTCACCCGCAGGACGAAGAACAATATCCGGGCGCTATTCTTCTTCGCTTCCTTCTGACGAGGAGTCCGCGGGAGCCGGCTCCGCCGGCGCAATCGCCTCGCGCCGCTCCGGCGTCAGCTTGAGGATGCCGTGGCGGATTTCACGGCTCAGGATCACCTTGGCGTCGCGCGCGACGGCTTCGAGCTCGCTGTCGAAATCGAGCTTGCCGGCTTCGTCGGTCCAGACCACCCGGCGCTCGCGCAACTTCTGGATGAAGCCGCGGAACAGGGATTTGTCGAAGAACTCCGGCGCGTTGAGTTCCTGCAGCAGGCTCAGGCGCTGCGCGGTCAGCGAGCACAAATTCTCGAGTTCCGCCGCCGACAATGTGTGCGGCCCGTTGCGCACAAGCGCGGCAATCGCGATGTAGTAGCGCTCGAACGCCTGCAGCAGGTTCTGCGCGATCGCGCGCAGCTGGAATGCACCATCGCCCTGGCCCGGGCCGCGGCTGAGGATGCGGCCGTCCGAATCCGAATCGAGCACGCCGCGCGCGATCAGGAATTCGATCGTCGCATTGATCCGCTCGGTGAACTGCGCCTCGTTCCACGGCAGGAACAACTCGGTCTGGATGAACGGATACACCAGCCGGCCCAGGCGCAGCACGGTCGCGCGCGCCATGCGCCGGTTGTTGAGGAAGCAGCAGGCGATCCATGCCGGCGTCGCGACCAGGTGCAGCACGTTGTTGCGGAAGTAGGAAAGCAGGATCGCGCTCTTGCCTTCGCTGACGAGCACGTCGCCGAGCGGATGGGCGATGCGCTGCACGAACTGCATCTGCTCGCCGTAGGCGATGATCTGCTTCGCGTCGAACGGCGTGACGGTAATGCGGTCCGAATACGGCAGGTCGGCCAGCAGTGCGCGGCACAGGTCGATTTGCGCGATCAGGTCGGATTCGGCCATCGCATGCTTGGGCGCCGACAGCAGCGCCAGCGCGAGCAGGTTGATCGGATTGACGTCGGCCGCGCGATTGATGTTGACCTGGATGCGCTCGGCGAGCGCGTCGATGGCCGGGTTGAGCCACTCGGGCTTGTCGTCCTCGCGCCGGATCGCGTCCTGCCAGTTCGGCTCGACTTCGGTCAGCAGGTCGGTCAACAGGATCGGTTCGGCGAAATTCACCGCAACCTTGCCGTAGCGGTTGCGCAGGATGTTGAACGAGCGCAGCAGGCCGAACAGGGATTCCTTCTGCTTGGCCTGGCCGGACAGCTCGCCGATGTACGACGCGCCTTCGATCAGTTTTTCGTAGCCGATGTAGATCGGCTGGAACACGACCGGCCGGCGCGACTCGCGCACGAAGCTCTTCAGCGTCATCGCCAGCATGCCGCCGCGCGGCGCGAGCAGGCGGCCGGTGCGCGAGCGTCCGCCCTCGATGAAATATTCCAGCGCGATGCCATGCGCGAACAGCTGGCGCACGTATTCGGTGAACACGGCCGAGTAGAGCGCGTTGCCCTTGAAGCTGCGGCGCATGAAGAACGCGCCGCCGCGGCGCAGGATCGGGCCGATGATCGGCAAGTTGAGGTTCACGCCGGCGGCGATGTGCGGCACGACGAGGCCGTTGCGATACAGCAGGTACGACAGCAACAAATAGTCGATGTGACTGCGATGACACGGCACGTAGATGATTTCGTGGCCGGGCGCGATCGCGCGCAGCTTGTCGAAATGATGCATCTGCACGCCGTCGTAGATCTTGTTCCAGAATCCGGTCAGGAAGAACGAGACCGAACGCACGACCGGATGCGACAGGTCGGCAGCAATCTCCCAGGCGAATTTCTGCGCGCGCGCACGCGCCTGATCAGTCGTGATGCTTTCCTTGCTCGCGCTCGCGGCGATCGCATTGCGCACTGGTTCGGCGTCGAGGACCGCATTGATCAGCGTGCGCCGGTGGGAAAGGTCCGGGCCGATGACCGCGGCGCGGACGCGGTTGAAGTGCACGCGCAGCACGCGCGACAGTTTGCGCAGCGCGTTCGGTGCATCCTGGTTGTCGCTGAGGAACTGGCGCAACGATACCGGCGCGGCAAACTGGATGATCGTGCCGCGGCCGTTCAAGAGGATCGAGAGCAGGCGCCGGAACCTGCCGACGACGACCCAGTTCTCCGAGAACAGCACGCGGAACCAGCCGGTCTGCCGGTCCGGCGCGCGCCCGACCAGGATCGAGACGGGAATCAGCTGCACGTCGAGATCGGGATTGGCGCGCACGGTCTCGAGCAGCAGCGCGAGCGTTTCCGAATGCGTGCGCGAGCGCGGCTTGCGAAAAAACCAGCCGTCGCGCCGCGACAGGGCAAACATCGCGCGCTGCTTGTTCAATCCGCCGAACGTGAACGGGCGCAACGGCTCGGGCAATCCGGCCTCGCGGCACGCCTGCTCGAGAATCAGCGTATCCGACAGGCCGTAGCGCTCGGTGACGTAACACACGGGTAGCGCCGGGTCGTACTGCGTGCGCGGCTCGGCCGGCTCGCGGCGGATGCGGATCCACGGCTCGATCAGAAATCCGAGCGCGCGCAGCCATAGCGGCGCAAGGGTTGGCGCAGGGCTCGTCTGGGCGGGTTCCAAAGGCTGATCCATGACGCGATTGTACGGTAGGCGCGTATGGGGCTCCGGTTCGACGGCCGGAGCGTCGGATTCGTAGAGCGCCGCCCGTCAGGGCGGCGCTTCGACGTCCGTTACGGGGCGACTACTTCGTGGCCGCCGGTTCGCTGGCGCCGGCCGGGGCGACTTTCGCCATCTCCTGGTCCTTTTCCTGCGCCTTGGCCCACTGCGAAATCGCCTGCTTGCTGTACCACTTGCCGTCAACCTTGACCAAGTCGCTCTCGGTCGTGAACGGCTGGTCGAATGCGGTGTAGGTCACCTTGACCTTTGCCGCGTCGCCGGTCGCCGAGACGGTCTCGACCTTGACCGAATCGAGCGCGTTGTCCATCGACAAACCGTACAGGGCGAACAACTGCTTCACGCCGCCGAGCACGATGCCGGCCTTTTGCATGGCCTGGTCATAGTTCAGCGCGCGCGCTTCGTCCACGGTCTTCAGGTTGAGGTCGCGTGCGGTCTTGCAGATCACGCCGACCGCCTGCTTGGCCAACGCGGCATCGGTGAACTTCGCGGTCTGCGCCCATTTCGCGGTTGCATCGATCAGTGCCGTCGTCTGCTGCTTCTGCTGCTCGTTCAGATCCTTGCTTTGCTGGACAGCGCTCTGGATGAAGCCCTGCCCCATCGCGATCATCATCGGCATCTGCTGCGCGCTCTGCTGCTCGAACTGCTTGAGCTGCGGTTCGAGTTCGGCGAACAGCTTGTCCTCTGCGCCGGGCGCCGTCAGCTTGCTCATCTGCTCGGCAAACTTTTGCCGATCTTCTTCGCTGACCGGATCCTTGTTGATCTCCTTGGTCCAGTCGGCCTTCATCTTGGCCACTTCGGCTGCCGGCAGCGCATTTTCGATCAGGCCGCCGACGTTGTTCGCGCGCAAGGCCTTCACCGATGCGACCACGGAGGCATCCGGGGCGGCGGCAACCGGTGCCGGCGCGGGCGCGGGCGCGGCGGGCGTGGCGGCGGTTGGTGCTGCGGCCTGCTGGTTGCAACCAACGGCAGCCGCAGCCAGCGCGACGAGGAACGCAAAACGGGTAAGCGGGCTATACATGGGAATTCCCGGAAGTGGGCCAGCGGTGGGAGGGTCACTCTAGTGACGGCCCGCAGGCTTGGCAAGATTCGCCGCTGCGCCAGCCAACCTCGCAAAAAAAAACGGACGGCTCGCGGCCGTCCGGCAGAGTCCCAGCTATCGCTGGAGGGGATCGTTCTTCTTCGTTTGGTTGCTGTGTTCTCGGGGCAATCTTTTATGCTAGAAATCTGTGAAAACAGTATAGTTACATCTTGTAGTTAATGCAATAGCTACGATAAGAATATAACTAGTTGATTATATTGTATTTAGCCGATATCAGTCTGCCAGAAGATCGGCCAGCCGCGCGATGTGGGAGGACGCCAGCTCCTGTTTCGCCTCGGCGTCCTGTTCGGCGTCGCGCCCGTCCCAGTGCAGATCGGATTGCGGCAATTCGGCGAGGAAGCGGCTGGGTTCATTGGACTGGATTTCGCCGTAACGGCGCGATCGCGCGGCGTAGCTCAGGCACAGGCGCTCCTTGGCGCGCGTGATTCCGACATACAGCAGCCGGCGCTCTTCCTCGATCCGGCCCTCTTCGATCGATGAAGCATGCGGCAGCGTGCCGTCCTCGACGCCGGTCAGGTAGACAAAGCGAAACTCGAGGCCTTTGGCCGAGTGCAGCGTCATCAGGCGCACGGCATCGCCACCGTCGTCGCGATCGCTGTGCGTCAGCAGTGCGAGCTGGGCAGCGAGGTCGCCGACGCCGGACGCGGTCTTCTGCATCGCGCGAAACCAGCCGACCAGTTCGTCGAGGTTCTCCTGGCGGCGCTGGCGCGTCGAGGAATCCTTGACGTTTTCCTGCAAGTGGTCGAGATAGCGCGTGCGCGTGATCAGCTCGCCGACGAGATCGGCGGCCGATGAGCGCTTCCCGCTGGCCGCGAGCTGGCCGATCAGGTCGGCAAATCCCGCCAGCGCGGTCGCCGACCTGGGGGCCAGTTGCGTCAGCACGGCATCGCTGTGGGCAGCGCGCAGCAGTCCGCAGTGGCGCGCCTGGGCCAGTTCGCCGAGCTTCTCCAGCGTCGTCGCACCGATATCGCGGCGTGGCACATTGGCGATGCGCAGGAACGCGGCGTCGTCGTCGGGATTCACGATCAGGCGCAGATAAGCCAGAAGGTCCTTGACCTCGGCGCGTTCGAGGAACGCCGTTCCGCCGGTCAGGTGATACGGCACTCGCGCCAGCCGCAGCGCTTTTTCCAGCGGCCGCGACTGGTGATTGCCGCGATACAGCACCGCAAACTCGTTCCAGCGCGCCTTGTGCTTCTGCGCCATATGGACGATGTCGGCGGCGATACGCTCGGCTTCGTGCTCGTCGTCGCGGCAGACCAGCACGCGCACCGGCGCACCCTCGCCCTGCTCGCTCCACAGGTTCTTCGCATACTTGTGCGGGTTGTGCTGGATCAGCGCATTGGCCGTGCGCAAGACCCGGTTCGGACAGCGGTAATTCTGCTCAAGCTTGATGACCTTGAGTTGCGGGTAGTCGACCGCGAGCTCGTCGAGGTTGCCCGGGTTCGCACCGCGCCACGCGTAGATCGACTGGTCGTCGTCGCCGACGACGGTCAGCGCGCCGCGCGCCCCGGTCAGCAGCTTCAGCCAGCGGTACTGCGCGTCGTTCGTGTCCTGGTATTCGTCGACCAGCAGGTAACGGATGCGTTCGCGCCAGGTGTCGCGCGTTTCCGCGTCGCGCTCGAGCAGCGCCAGCGGCAGGCGGATCAGGTCGTCGAAGTCGACCGCGTTGAATGCTTTCAGGCGCGACTGGTAACCCGCATACAAATCCGCCGCCTCGCGCTCGCGCGCGCTGCGCGCGGCGGCGGCGGCCTGGTCGGGATCCAGGCCGGCGTTCTTTGCCTGCGACAACAGGTTCCGCAGCGCGAACAGCAGATCGGACTTGGCCGCCTTCGGCGCCAGGTCCTTGACGATCGCCGCGCTGTCGTCGGCATCGAACACGGAAAAGCCGCGCTTGAGGCCGAGCTTGGCATGCTCGATCTGCAGGAAGCGCAAGCCGAGCGCATGGAACGTGCAGACGTTGAGTTCGTCGGCAGCTTCACCCTTGAGCAGCCGCGCGGCGCGCTCGCGCATCTCGCGCGCCGCCTTGTTCGTGAACGTGATCGCGGCGACCTTGCCCGGCATCAGGTTTTTGCGCCGCACGAGGTAGGCGATTTTTTCGGCGATCACGCGCGTCTTGCCGGAGCCCGCGCCGGCGAGCACGAGCATCGGACCGTCGCAATACTCGACT
>Ga0207683_10006073_pt1 | contig 10343 bp, 10 predicted proteins | sample KBSM73metaG_FD_184333 | JGI IMG/M metagenome (GOLD analysis project Ga0207683, IMG submission 184333) | Miscanthus rhizosphere microbial communities from Kellogg Biological Station, Michigan, USA - KBS M7-3 metaG (SPAdes) (version 2) | ecosystem: Host-associated > Plants > Roots > Rhizosphere >...
TTCCATGTTCTCTTTGATCAAGTGCATGGGGACATGCCCCGGGCCCTCGTTCATGACCTGGACGTCGTACTCCCACGCGATCTTCGTGAGCTCACCTTGCGTCTTGAGCTCCGCGAATTGCGGCTCGTCGTTCGCGTCCGCGATCGATCCGGGGCGCAGGCCGTCGCCGAGCGAGAACGACACGTCGTAGGCGCGCATGATCTCGCAGATCTCGCGGAAGTGGGTGTAGGTGAAGTTCTCCTGGTGATGCGCGAGGCACCACTTGGCGAGGATCGATCCGCCTCTCGAGACGATGCCGGTCAGGCGCTTCGCCGTCATCGGGATGTAGCGCAGCAGCACGCCGGCGTGCACGGTGAAGTAATCGACGCCCTGCTCCGCCTGTTCGATCAGGGTGTCGCGGTAGATCTCCCACGTCAGGTCTTCGGGCCGGCCGCCGACTTTCTCGAGCGCCTGATAGATCGGCACGGTCCCGATCGGCACGGCCGAGTTGCGCACGATCCACTCGCGCGTTTCGTGGATGTTCTTCCCCGTCGAGAGATCCATCACGGTGTCGGCGCCCCACAGCGTCGCCCACCGGAGCTTCTCGACTTCTTCGTCAATCGACGACGACACCGCGGAGTTGCCGATGTTGGCGTTGATCTTCACGAGAAAGTTGCGGCCGATGATCATCGGCTCGAGTTCGAGGTGGTTGATGTTGGCCGGGATGATCGCGCGGCCGCGCGCCACTTCGTCCCGGACGAAATCCGCCGGCAGTCCCTCGCGGATGGCGATGAACTCCATCTCGGGGGTGATCTCGCCCTTGCGCGCGTAATGCAGCTGCGTCACACAAGCGTCCGTCTTGCGGCAGCCGACCCACGGCGCGCGCAGCTTCGGCAACCCGTCCTTGACGTCATGCCCCTGCGGGCCGCTGGTGTCGTAGACGCGAATGGACGATTTGCCGTTGTCGAGCCCGATTTCGCGCATCGGCACGTGCACGTGCTGCGCGCCGTCGACGAGAATCTTCGTGGAGTTGGGAAACGCCGTTGAAAAGTCTGACATGCCGCTCTCCCTTCACCCGCCCACGCCTGCACGAGGGCGAATCAGGTTCCAAGGGTCTGCTCTCAATCCCGTACGGGGATACCCCTGGCGGTTAAAGAGCGACTATATCAAGAACTGGGGTTGGGGGTTAGGGATTGGAGGTTAGAGGTTGGGGGTTAGGGACTGGGGGCTGGGGGCTGGGGGCTACGGTGAGGGACGCAACCGGATGAGGCGCCGACGCTCTTCGGGCGTGAACCTTTCGATGGCATAGCGGAACGTCGTCCGCGGGATGAGGCCGACGTGGGCGCGCAGATACCGTTCGAGGCGCCTCGCGTCGACTTTACCCGCCTCGCGGAGCGCCCAGCCGACGGCCTTGTGAATCAAATCGTGTTCGTCGGGATGCAGCCGCTCGGCGATCTCGTAGACGAGATCCAGGGCGTGGCTTCTGCGCATCGGGTACAGCAAACCGACGATCGACGCGCGCCGGACCCACATGTTGCGGTGCTTCGACCACCCGCGCATGTCCGGGATGAGTTTCGGATGCTGCGCCAGCAGCGGGCCGATCAACGTTCCGCAGATCGCGTCCGTCGTCGCCCAATTGGCGGAGTAGTCCGCGGAGAGCCAGCGTTTCCAGCGGGCCAGCAGCGGCGGCGAGAAGTCGCGGCGATACCGGGCGACCACTTCGATGCCGACAGACTTCACCTCGAGGTAGCGATCGGGCATCAGCGCGTCGGCAAAGGCCATCGCGTCGCCCACGGTCCAACCATCCCGCTGCGCGGCGTGAATCGACCGTGCGAGCGTCCGCATCGGACCGGTGCCGGTGTTGTAGAAGCCGAGGTTGTGCTCGCCTCGAAAGTACCGGCTCGCGTCGAAATCGCCCGCCGGCCGGGCCAGTTGTCTCACGGCGCGCTTCGCCTCGGCCGCGGCGGCCGCTACAGTTTTCTGAGGATGAAACATTTCAGGTAGTAGGTTTCGGGAACACCGAGCAGCACCGGGTGGTCGCGCGCCTGCATCCGCTTCTCGACGACGGTGACGCTGGCCAGGGCGTCGAGCGCGGCCTCGTACACGATCTCGCCGAACATGCCTTCGTTGACGTTATACGAGCAGCTGCACGTCACGAGTGTCCCTCCGTGGTTGAGCAGCTTGAACGCGCGCAGGTTGATTTCCTTGTACCCCGCCCGGGCGTTGGTCACCGCGGCCTTGTTCTTGGCGAACGCCGGCGGATCGAGGACGATCGTGTCGAACCGCTCGCCGAGCCGATCGAGGCCGCGCAGCTCGTCGAACACGTTCCCGACGCGGGCGTCGATCGCCACGCCGTTGGCGGCGGCGTTCTGCCGGACGCGGGCGATCGCGTCCTCGGACACGTCGATCGCGATCGTCTCCTCGCACCGGCCCGCAAGGGTCAGCGCGAAGCCTCCGCTGTACGTGAAGCAGTCCAGCAGCCGTCCACGCGCATACAGCGCCGCGGCGCTCCGGTTCTCGCGCTGGTCCAGGAAAAGGCCGGTCTTCTGGCCGCGCCGGACGTCCACGTCGTAGCGCACGCCGTTCTCGGTCACGGCGATCGTGTCCGGAACGTCGCCCGCCAGTACTTCCACCTTCTGCTCCAGCCCCTCGAGCGCCCGCGTCCGGGGATCGTTTCTCGCGAGGATCCCCGCGGGCTCGGCCAGCTCCTGGAGCGTCGAAACAAACAGCGGCAGGAGACGATCGGCGCCCTGGGACAGCGTCTGCACCACGAGATAGTCGCCGTACCGATCGACGATCAGTGACGGCAGCAGATCGGCTTCGCCGTGCACGAGGCGGCAGGCAGACCCGTCAATCGCGAGCGTGCCGCGAAACGCCAGCGCCGCCTCAATCCGCCGCCGAATCAGCCCGTCGTCGGCAGGCTCCTCGCCGCGAGTGAGCATCCGCAGCGCGATCTGGGAGCGGTCGCTGTAGAAGGCATGGCCCAGCGTTTGCCCGCGCGCGCTGCGAACCGCCACGCGGTCGCCCCCGGCCGCGTGCACGTCACCGATGTCGGCCCGGTAGATCCACGGGTGACCCGACCGGAGGCGGGTCTCGCCGCGCGAGGAGATGGTGACGAAGGGGGACGACATGGGGTGAACCGGGAACCGTGAACCTTGAACCATAGTACAATTTCCCCCCTGTGCGCATCGCGATCGGCGCGGATCATGCGGGCTTTCTGCTGAAGGAACACCTCAAGCACACGCTCACACGCCTGGGCCACGCCGTCGACGATCACGGAACCGACAGCGAAGCGTCGGTGGACTACCCGCCGATTTGTTTCAGCGTCGGACGCGCCGTCGCCCGGGGCGACGCCGACCGCGGCATCGTGCTCGGGGGCAGCGGCCAGGGCGAACAGATCGCCGCCAACAAGGTCGCGGGCGTTCGCGCGGCGCTCTGCCACGATTTGTACACGGCGCGCCTGTCCCGGCAGCACAACGACGCCAACGTGCTCTCGATGGGGGGCCGCATCGTCGCGTTCGGGCTGGCTGACGAGATCCTGGCGCTGTGGCTCGAGACGCCGTTCGACGGCGGGCGTCACCAGCGCCGCATCGATCAGATTCTCGAGGCCGAGCGAAAACCACAAGAGTAATCCAGGCTGACTATGGACATGCGCACGCTGGCCGAAGCCGACCCGGAAATCGCTGACGCGGTGCGCAGCGAATTGAACCGGCAGAACAGCGGCCTCGAGCTGATCGCCTCCGAGAACTTCGTGAGCCGGGCGATTCTGTCCGCGGCGGGCTCGGTGTTCACGAACAAGTACGCCGAGGGGTACCCCGGGCGCCGGTACTACGGCGGCTGCGAGTACGTGGACGTCGTGGAAAGCCTGGCGATCGCACGCGCCAGGAAGCTGTTCGGCGCCGACCACGCCAACGTGCAGCCGCATGCCGGCGCACAGGCGAACATGGCGGTGTACTTCGCCGTCATGAAGCCGGGCGACACCGTCCTCGGCATGAACCTCGCGCACGGCGGCCACCTGACCCACGGCCATCCTCTGAACTTTTCGGGCCTGCTGTACAAGGTCGTCCCGTACGGTGTGAAGGCCGAGGACGAGCGCATCGACTACGACGAGCTCGATCGGCTCGCCGACGAGCACAAGCCGAAGATGATCATGGTCGGCGCGAGCGCCTACCCCCGCGTCATCGACTTCCCGCGCATCCGCGCGGCCGCGAAGCGCATCGGCGCCGTGATGGTGACGGACATGGCGCACATCGCCGGCCTTGTCGCCGCAGGCGTCCACCCGAGCCCTGTCCCGCACTCCGATTTCGTCACCACGACAACGCACAAGACGCTGCGGGGGCCGCGGTCGGGAATGGTGCTCTGCACCGAGCGATACGCAAAGGACCTCGACAAGGCTGTTTTCCCGGGGCTTCAGGGTGGTCCGCTCGTGCACGTCATCGCGGCAAAAGCCGTCTGCTTCAAGGACGCCGCCGAGCCGGCGTTTGCCGCGTATCAGCGCCAGATCGTGGCCAACGCGAGCCGGCTGGCCGGAGCGCTGTCGGCCGCCGGGTTCCGCCTGGTCAGCGGCGGGACCGACAACCACTTGATGCTCGTCGACGTGTTCTCGAAGGGCATCACGGGCAAAGCCGCCGAGGCCGCGCTCGGCAAAGCCGGTATCACGGTCAACAAGAACGCCATCCCCTTCGATCGCAACCCGCCGATGGTGGCGAGCGGGATCCGGATCGGCACGCCGGCCGTCACCACCCGGGGCATGCGCGAGCCCGAAATGGACGTCATCGCGGATCTCATCGTCCGCGCCCTGAAGACGCCTGAAGACGACCGCGTTTTGGGAACCGTGCGGACCGAGGTCGAGGCCCTGTGTCAGAAATTCCCGCTGTACCCGGACATGCAAGCCTGACGGCCGGCGCCAACCTCGCCGATGCGGTCGGGGCGATTTTTGCGCCCGAGGGCCCGCTGGCCACCCACCTGCCGGGCTTCGAACCACGAGACGGACAACAGGCCATGGCCGCGGCCGTCGCGCGGGTATTCGAAGACGGCGGCGTGCTACTCGCCGAGGCGGGGACAGGGACCGGAAAGACGCTCGCCTACCTGGTGCCGGCCATCCTGAGCCGTCAGCGCGTGCTGATTTCAACCGGCACCAAGAATCTCCAGGAGCAGATCTACTTCAAGGACATTCCCGCGCTGCGCGAAGCGCTCGATATCCCGTTCACGGCCACGTACATGAAGGGGCGGGCGAACTATCTCTGCCTCCACCGGATGGACCAGCTCAACGAGGCAGGTCCCATCGAAAGCGGCGCCGGAGCCGTCTTTCTCCCGATCATCCGGGAGTGGTCGGCCACGACGGAGACCGGCGATCGCGCCGAGATCGAGGATCTGCCCGAGGACATCGCGTTCTGGAACGAAGTGTCGGCCACCGCCGAGACCTGCCTCGGCACCGAGTGCCCGCGCTACGACGATTGCTTCGTGACCCGCATGCGCCAGCGCGCGGCGGAATCCGACGTGGTAATCGTCAACCATCACCTGCTGTGCGCCGACGCCGCGGTCAGGAAGCACGCCTTCGGCGAGGTGATCCCGGCCTGCAGCCACGCGATCGTGGACGAGGCCCACCAGCTCGAGGACGTGGCGACGCAGTACTTCGGGTTCAGCGTCAGCACCTACCGCGTCGAGGAACTGGCGCGGGACGTCGAGCGGCTGGCCCCGGCGGTCGCGCTCACCGATTGGCGAAAACGCGACCCCATCGACAAAGCCGTGACCCGCCTGCGGGACGATGCCCGGGTGTTTTTCACGGATCTCACGCACGCGCATCGGCACGACGAGCGGGCCCGCGGCGAAGAACGGATCCGCGCGACGCCGACGTCACTGTCCCAGGCGAGCGAGTCCGCGGCGCATCTGGCGGGCGCGCTCGACCTGCTGGAACAAGCGCTCGCCGGGCTGAAGCCGGACGCTACGGGTGAAAGCAACACGGACAGTCGTAGCGTCCGGCTTCAGCCGGACGGAAACGGTTCGAGCGGCGCGGAACAGATCGCGGCGCTCGCCCGACGCGCGGGCGAGCTGCGGACCGAACTGCGGTTCCTGCTGCGAGCCTCGGAAACGGAGTTCGTGTACTTCGTCGAGTTCCGCGGGCGGGGCGTGTTCCTCCGCGCGTCGCCCATCGACGTGTCGGCCATCGTCCGCGAGCTGCTGTTCGATCGGATGCGCACAACCGTGCTGACCTCGGCGACGCTCACGGTCGACGGCGCATTCGGCTACATCCGGGATCGGCTGGGTATCCGAGGCGCCGCCGAAATCCGCCTGGCATCCGAGTTCGATTTCGAACGGCAGACGGTGCTCTATCTCCCGCCGCGCATGCCGGATCCCCGATCGGCCGAATTTGCCGGGGCCGCCGGCCGCCAGGTCATCGAGATTCTCAGGCGCACGCGCGGGCGGGCGTTCGTGCTGTTCACCAGCTACGCGACCCTGCGCGCGGTCCAGGCCATGGCCGAGATGGCGCTCGATTACCCGATTCTGGTCCAGGGCACGATGCCGCGGACGCTCCTCCTGAAGCGCTTCCGCGAGACGCCCCATTCGGTGCTGCTCGCAACGTCGAGCTTCTGGCAGGGCGTGGACGTGGTCGGCGAGGCCCTGAGCTGCGTCATCATCGACAAACTGCCGTTCGCCTCGCCGGGGGAGCCGGTGACGGCTGCGCGGATCGAAGCCATCCGGGCCCGCGGCGGCGAGCCCTTCGACGAGTACCAAGTGCCGTTGGCTATCCTGGCGCTGCGCCAGGGACTCGGGCGGCTCATCCGTCACCGCAGCGATCGCGGGGTCCTGACGGTCCTCGATCCCCGTCTCCGCACAAAGGGTTACGGGCGGCGATTCCTGGCCTCGCTGCCCCCTGCGCCCGTCGTCCACGAACTCGACGCCGTGTCGGCTTTCCTCGCTGCTGATCTCGTGTAAACTGTTTCTGATTCGGGGGTTCCGGTAATCTTCAGGAGGGTTCGCAATGATCCGCCAATCTGTTGGCCGCCTGGTGGGCAAGATCGCGTTGGCCAGCGTGGTCGTCTGTTTGTTCGCGCTGCCGGCCGCGGCGCAGGGCATGATCCAGGGCATGGTGGTTGACGCGCAAGGTATGCCCGTCGACGGCGCCAAGATCACGATCGAGCAGACCGAGGGTGTAACGCGCAAGTTCGAGACGAAGACCGACAAGAAGGGTGCGTTCATTCAGATCGGACTGCAGTCGTCCGGTTACAAGGTCACCGCGGAAAAGGACAAGCTGGGCACCGCGACCGCCAACACGCGCGTCAGCCAGCGCGGACCGGCGAGCGTGCGGCTCGTCATCGGCGGCGGCGCGGGCAACGATCCCACCGTGGCCGCCAAGACCGCCGAACTGCGGAAGGCGTTCGACGAAGGCGTCGCGCAGAGCCGTGCCGGTCAATACGACGCGTCGATCGAGTCGTTCAACAAGGCGCTGGCGGTGAACCCGAACTGCCAGGACTGCCTGTACAACATTGGTTACGCGTACGCGCAGAAGAAAGAGCTCGACAAGGCCGAGGAGAACTACAAGAAGGCGATCCTCGTGAAGCCGGACTACGCCGAGGCCTACAACGGGCTCGCGAACATCTACAACGCCCAGCGGAAATTCGACGAGGCGGCCGCGGCCAGCGCGAAGGCGAACGAGCTGACGGCGTCCGCGCCCGGCGGCCTCGCGGGCGGCAGCGCCGACTCGCTCTACAACCAGGGCGTCATCCTCTGGAATTCCGGCAAGATTCCGGATGCGAAGAAGGCGTTCGAACAGGCGATCGCCGCCAATGCCAACCACGCCGAGTCGCACTACCAGCTCGCGATGGCGCTCGTGAACGAGGGCAAGCTGGCGGAGGCCGGGGCCGAGTTCAACACCTATCTGAAGCTTGCGCCCGACGGCCCCAACGCTGCGACGGCGAAAGCGCTGGTCGCTCAGCTGCCCAAGTAGTAGAGACGTAGTGCCCGATCTCGCCGCCCGGCTGGCGGACGTTCGCGATCGCATCGCGCGCGCCGCCGACCGGGCCCGGCGCGACCCCTCCCGCATCCGCCTCGTTTCGGTTTCCAAGACCTTCAGCGCTGCTCACGTGCGCGCCGCCGCGCTCGCCGGCCAGGCCGACTTCGGCGAAAACAAAGTCCAGGAAGCCCAGCAGAAACGCGAAGAGACCGCGGATCTTCCGCTGCGCTGGCATCTCATCGGCCACCTGCAATCGAACAAGGCAGCGAAAGCGGCGGCGTTGTTCGACGTGATTCACTCGATCGACGATGCGGCCCTCGTGCGGAAGATCGACGCCGCGGCCGCGGCGGCAGGCCGCTCATTGGAACTCCTGGTCCAGGTCGATCTCGCCGGGGAAGCGACCAAACACGGCGCCCGCGAGGCGGACCTGCCCGCGATCTTCGAAGCCGCGCGCGGATGCTCGGCGGTCCGGCTGACCGGTCTCATGACGCTCCCTCCGGCGACGAAGGACGCCGAAGGCGCACGACCGTGGTTCCGCGAGTTGGCCCACTGCCGTGATCGCCTGCTCGCCTCCGGCGTCGAGCCCGGCAGTTTGGCTGAGATGTCGATGGGCATGAGCCATGATTACGAAATTGCAATCGAAGAAGGCTCAACCATTGTCCGCGTAGGCACGGCTATTTTCGGGAGCCGGACGCTCGTCTGACCCCTGTCGGCGCATCTCCGACGCGCCGATAAGGCGTCTGGAGCAACCAGTCTCATGAACGTCAGCCCACTTGACCTCCGCCAGCAGCGCTTTCACACACGACTCCGCGGGTTCGACAAGATCGAGGTCAGCTCGTTTCTTGCCGCGGTTGCCGAGGACTACGAACAGGCGCTTCGTGAAACCGATCGCCTGCGCCAGGACCTCGCGAACATGGAATCCGTGCTGGCCGAGCACCGCGAGCACGAAAAGAGCCTCCGCAACACGCTGCTGACCGCGCAGCGCCTCTCCGACGACATCAAGGTCTCCGCCGAAAAGGAAGCCGACCGCGTCGTCCGCGAAGCCGCCATGCGCTCGCAGCACCTGATCGAAAAGGCGGAATCGCGGCTGGAGGACGTCCAGCGCGAAATCGACGGCCTCAAGCTGAAGCGCCGCGACGTGGAAACCTCGCTCGAAAGCACCATCCAGACGCTGCGAAACTCGCTCGAGTACGTGAGGGAGCAGGAAGTCAGGGAGCGCGAGGAAAAGATCCTTCTCCATCGCCCGCGCCACGCGGATTCGTCCGCCGGCGGCGCCCAGGCCGTCAACGAATAGCGCGCGGCAGCTTCAGGGTTTGATCAGGTCGCCTCGCCGGGTCGGCGGGGCGATCGGGTACGCGTCGAGGTCGATGCTGAACGGCCACTGGTATTCGAACCCCGGGAACATGGCCACGCCCTGCTTGTACGATCCGTGGATCGAGGTGTGGTGCACCTCGCGGACGACCGTCAAGTCGTCTGCCCTGACGGGCACGTCGTAAGTCGACGCCAGCTCGACGATCTTCTGCCGGAGCTCTTCCTCGGTGCTTTCCCCCTGCGACGCCGCCTCGGTCACCGAATCCTTGAACTTGTAGAACGCGGCGTAGGCGGTTCCGACGTGCCACAGCGCGTTGGCCAGGATCGCCACGACGATGAGCTTGAGGATCGTCTTCACGTCAGCGGATTACGTGCAGCATCCGGCTCCAGCGGGTACGGGTGAAGAAGTGCGCGACAACCGATGCCAGCCCCTTGATGGTGGCGCCGGCTGATTCATCTTCGTAGTCCTCGCGGCCGGACTCGTACGACCAGTAAATCACGAGCGCCCGGCCCTTGATGTAGTCGCGGCGCAGGAATCCCCAGTAGCGGCTGTCCTGGGAGTTGTCGCGGTTGTCCCCCATCACGAAGTACTGGTCCGGCGGCACGGTGACCGGCCCGTAGCGCTCGCGCACGTCGAACGACGTGACCTCCGCGGCTTCCCCGCCGTGGCCCGCCGACTCGAGGAAATGCACGTACGGTTCGTCGAGCGCGCGGCCGTTGATGTACACCTTCTTCGCCCGCAGCTCCACCGTTTCGCCAGGGAGGCCGATGACGCGCTTGATGAAATCGCGCTCGGGCTCCTCTGGGTACTTGAACACCACGACGTCGAGGCGCTTGACGGTCCCGATCGGCAGCACGGCGCGCTCGAGGCCGGTTTCGCTCGGGCCGAACACGAACTTGTTGACGAGCAGGTGGTCGCCGATCAGGAGGTTGTTCTCCATCGAGCCGGTCGGGATCTTGAACGCCTGGACGATGAAGGTCCGGACAAAGAGCGCCAGGATGACCGCGATGACGATCGACTCGAAGTACTCCCGCAGCGTGGATTTCCTGAAGTCCTGGGTCATTCGCTGTCCGTTCCCATCTTCAGCACGGCGAGGAA
>Ga0207683_10006074_pt1 | contig 10343 bp, 4 predicted proteins | sample KBSM73metaG_FD_184333 | JGI IMG/M metagenome (GOLD analysis project Ga0207683, IMG submission 184333) | Miscanthus rhizosphere microbial communities from Kellogg Biological Station, Michigan, USA - KBS M7-3 metaG (SPAdes) (version 2) | ecosystem: Host-associated > Plants > Roots > Rhizosphere >...
GCCGCTTCGGCGAGCGGCGCGTCCTTGTGATTCGCAAGATCGGCCCCGAGCGTTCCTTGGGCCACGAGCTGGATGAGAATGTAAATGATCGTGGTGGTGACTAGCGCGAGATAAGCCGAGCGCGGAACCGTGCGCGCCGGATTTCTAACCTCCCCGCTCGGGATTAACGCCACTTCGATCCCGACAAAAGCGAAGATTAACAAAATGACGGCGTCGCCCAAGGGTTTGCTCCCCGGCCAGCCGGTGAAGGTGAGGTTCGGGGGATGAATGAAAAAGATTCCAACGCCAATGAACAACAGCAGCGGAAGAAGTTTCGCGACCGTGATTGCCGTGACCGCGCCCGCACCTTCGCGCACGCCGCGGATATTGATGAACACCAGCACACCATAAACGGCAAACATCACGACGATGCGCATCACTGGCCCGCCAAGAAACGGGACAACCAGAGCGATCGAGTTTGCCAGCACGTTGACAACGCCAGCGACCGCGCCCAGCGCGGTCAGGAAATAAAGAACGCCGGCGAGAAAGCCGACATATTTACCAAACGCGACTTCGACATACGCATACAATCCGCCAGTCAAGGAAACGCGACTTCCCGCGATTGCGAAACAGGTGACGAACAGAATCATCGCAATCGCGCAGCATACAAATGCGAGTGGCGCGGCGGGTCCCAACCCCTGGGCAACCGTGGCGGGGATTACAAAAATTCCCGCACCGATTGTCGAGCTAACGATATTCGCGCTTAGCGCTGGAATGCCGATCCCGCGGACGAGTTGCTCATCGGTGTGCTTCGCCTGCGCAGTTATTGTTGCCGCTTCGTCAGCCATGTCGCGAATGCTGCGCGATCATGCCAAGGGAAACAAGCGTAAGCCGCTCGGGAGCCCGGCAAGCTCTAACAAAAGTTGGGATTTGGTTTCAACCACGACGCGTCCGGTTTCAAGCCTTGCGCGCGAGCAGCGTTGTAAACGCATAGAAGTTCGTCGACCGCGGCATGGAGAACTTCGCCCTCCTTTGAATCATCCTCACATTTTGCGGTTTGCTGCGCGTTCAGCCCACTAACGGAAATGTCGTGGCTTCGCCGAACCACGATCTTGGCCGAATGAATCGGGCGATACAGTCGCACCGAGATTTCGGTGGGAATGTCGCGCAGAGAAAACCTAAACTCCGACAGGAAAATCAATGGTTCCCGTATCGACGGATCGGTCAGCGCTTCTTCTCTGCTCCACATATGGGTGTGATCTTAAGGGACGCAAGATAGCCGCTTCAACGACAATCCCACAACTTCTTTAAGATTTCACTCAAGCGCGTGAGATGAGAGGCATCGCCCGAAATCAGAATTTATTCAGGCGGTGACTTGGCTTTCTCCAAGACTTGATGAAATTGTTTGGCGCATTCTATATACGCGCCCTTCACCTCATGCAATTCTGAGGTGCGCGCATGAACTGCCTCCTCCAGAGCAGCCCGGCGGGTATCAAGCAGCTGATGAATGCGACGGGTTTCGAGCAAGTTCCGAATGCGCAGAAGCACCTCAATGTAATCAAACGGCTTGTGCAGAAAATCGGTCGCCCCGCAATGCAAAGCCCTGCGTTTGCTTTCCTCATTCACATCGGCGGTAAGGACGATGATCGGCAGGTAGACCTCGCTCCGCTCGGCACGGAGGGATTCGAGAACAGCGAATCCATCAACATGTGGCATACACAAATCGAGCAGGATTAAATCTGGATCGAACTCGCGGCAAAACTCTGGGACGCGGCGGGAATCAGTCGTCGACTTGAGATTGATGTAGCCCTGATCACTTAACATATCCTCTAAAAGGGCGACATTAGCGGGTTCGTCGTCTACGATGAGGATCCTCATTTTCACGTAGGTGGCGAGGTCGCTTTGCCATTGGGTGGTCTTCATAGGTGATGAGTTAGCTTTCTGTGTTGATTTGGTTCGCCGTTCTCCGGCTCGGTTCCATCCGTCAACTGATCATGCTCGCCAACGGATTGTTGTTCGGTTTCTGAATTAACGTTTTGAAATCGGTTGACGGCCATGCCGCTTCCTCGATCACGCGCGAAAATTTGGTGACGTCCAACGGTTTGGTTAGGTAATCGTGCGCACCCGCAGACATGAACTGCTGCACCTGGCGCGGGGTCGCGTCGGCGCTGATAACGATGACCGGGATGTTTCGCGTTGTCTCCGAACTACGCAGTTGCGAAAAGACCTCCCACCCGTTCAGGTCAGGCAGATGCAGGTCGAGCAAAATCAGATCTGGTGAATGTTTTCGCGCCAAATCCAGGCCAAGGCGGCCCTGCATTGCACTGAGCAGCTCGATCTGTGGTTGTTGGCGTAGAATTTCTTGAACGAGGTTGAGATTGGAAAGATTGTCTTCGATGTAAAGAATGGTGCGCTTTCCTTGAGCACTGTTCAGTTCCGGCGCCGGTTCGGCGTTATCGGTTTCAGGCGCTTTGGCCGAAGGCGGCTCGGCGCGGGGAAGATCGACCCAGAAAGTGCTGCCGCGTCCGATTTGGCTACTCGCCCCGATACCGCCTCCCATCGCGTGCATGATGCGCGCAGAAAGCGCAAGGCCAAGGCCAGTTCCCTCGACCGACGATTGCTCCGCGCCCAATCGGTCGAAGGGTGTAAATAGTCGAGACAATTTTTCACTGGCGATGCCCAAACCCATGTCGGCGACAACAATCCGCATCGTGCCTTCCCCGGAAGAGCGGTAGGAGATTGTAACTTTACCGTTTTTCGGACTGTATTTGACGGCGTTCGAGAACAGATTGAGCAGAACCTGCTTAAATCGTTGGAAATCCGCCTGGAGATATACCGGCGGATCGACACGACTGGGGGTAATAAATTCAATGCCGCGTTCCGTTGCCAACGGACGAATGAGATCGAGTGCTTCACCCAGCACATCGGGCAGACAGACTGGTTCGAGAGAGAGTTGCATCGCCCCGGCTTCGATCCGGCTGATGTCGAGTATTTCATTGATCAAATTAAGAAGGTGGCGGCCGGCACCGGTGATGTGGCCGGCACGAGTTCGCATCGTCCCGGCCGGGCTTTGTCTTTCGATGAGCTGACCAAAACCCAGAATTGCGTTTAGCGGGGTGCGCAACTCGTGGCTCATGCGCGAGAGAAACTCGCTTTTCGCTCTGTTCGCCCGTTCCGCCTCTTCTTTGGCCTCGTTTAGCTCGCGCTCGACTCGCTTGCGATCAGTGGTATCGCGGATCGCTGCCATCGCGAGGGTTCCCTCGTCGGTCTCGAGCGGGCTAAGACTAATCTCCAGGGGAAATTCCTTGCCATCCTTACGCTTTCCGGCCAACTCGAGCCCGGCTCCCATTCGCTGGGCGCGCGGATTCTTGAAAAAGTCGGTTCGATGGCCCGGATGCTTGCCCCGGAAGCGTTCCGGAACCAGGATCTCAATGTCTTTGCCGAGTAGTTCCTCGCGCTGATAGCCGAAGATTTTTTCTGCCTGCGAATTCACCAGCATGATAGATCCGTCGCATCTTACGATGATGATGGCATCCGGCGCGGATTCCAACAGAGCCTTAAATTTTTGATCCGCCTTGCTGCGCTCGGTGATATCCTGAGAGGTCCCGACAATCCGGACGACTTTGCTGGTGTTATCGCGCACACTTCGACCGAGCGTATGCAAAAGTCGGATTTCGCCATTCGGGAGAATAATGCGCACTTCTATGCCGGTGCTTTCATTGCTGGTGGCCAGTTGCCTCAGCCATTTGCGCGCTCGCTTACGATCCTCCTGGTGGACGGACGCCATGAAACGCTCGTAACTGGGAAGGAATTCGTCCGGCCCAAATCCAAACAACCGATATTGTTCTTCCGACCAAAAGACCTGGCGCGTGGCCACGTCCCATTCCCAGCTTCCGACATGAGCAACGCGTTGTGCTTCGTTCAGTCGCGATTCGCTGAACTTGAGGGCGTCCTCGGCTTGTTTGCGCCGTGTGATGTCTCGCAGAATTCCGGTGTAAAATTGCCCTTGGTTGGTTTTCCAACTCGAAAGAGCCAACTCAACCGGAAATTCCGCGCCGTCTTTTCTTAGGCCCTCGAGTTCCACCCTTTTGCCGACACCACGCGTTTCCCCGGTCGCTTTCAGGCGCGCTATCGTGTCGCGGTGCAAGCCATGATACCGCTGCGGAATAATGGTGGTGAATGGTTTGCCAAGCGCCTCAGTTTCATTATAGCCGAAAATTGCCGCCGCGCTGGGATTCCAAAAAACGATACTGCCACTGTCATCCGCCGAAACAATCGCATCCCCGATGGAGTGGGTGACCGAGCGAAGTTTCGCTTCCGATATGCGCAGGCCGCCCTCAGCGACACTGCGTTCGGCGATCTCGCGATGTAGCATTGCGTTGGCCGCAACCAGTTCCTGGGTTCGTTCCGCAACCAGGACCTCATCGCGCTGGCGATGTCCGGTTACGACGAGCAGGAATGCGCCGAGCAACCCAGTGAAGAGCAACCCAACTGCGAGAACGCTCCACGACTGCCACGAGCGGTGGGCGAGCAAATATTCAGATGAGAGCGAACATTCCAGAGGCCATTTGCGGCCAGCCATCTCCAAACCGGTATTCCTTTGCAACGCCACCGGCTTTACGCGCTCGATCGAATTTCGAAAGAGCGTCTGCCGCGTTGAGGTGGCGCTGTCATCGAGCAATCGCAATTGCAGCCCTTCTTGGTTAACCCCGCGAAGCGATTGGGCGATGACGTCGCCGATTCGAAAAACGGAAGCGACATATCCTTCCAATCGACGCTGTCGCTCTTCTACCGTGTCGTGAGAGAGACCGTTGGTGTAGATCGGCATGTAGACGCCAACCGCCGGCACCGTTTCTTTTTCGGAAATGAGTTTGGTCTCTCTGGTCGCACGCGCTTCGCCTTTGTCTCTTGACCATTCGAAGGCTTCGCGTCGGATTGGATCTGAAGCGATGTTAAATCCTAGCGCTTTCTCATTTCCAGATACCGGCTCGACATAACGGGTCACAATGTACTCATCACGGGATGCGGCCGGAATCAGTTTTAGCTGTGCATCACGCTCCGCTAGCTGAAAATTGGTCAATCCGTCGTGGCGGGCCATCTCAATGAAAGCCGGCACCTTCGCCTTCGGCACGCGTGCGTTCCATGATAGCGATTGGATCCCGGGATGATCGGCGATGTCTCTCGCGACGAACGAATGAAAACTGTTTTGGCTAACAGAAGGTGAACTGGCGAAGAAATTCTGCACCGATCTGAGCACATCGAGATAGCTGTCAAGATCACTTTGCAATTTTTGGGTCAGGTTTTCGACGCGCTGGTCGAATTCCATCCTTACCCGCCCTTGTTCCCATCGATTGGTCTCGAAAACCAATGCCACCACCACCGCAACAGTGAAGGTCATCGGTATCGTGACCGAAAGTTTGCGGCGCCAGTCCACTGCGCCCTGAGTCCAGATCAAAACCAACGGGGCAAAGATCAGGGTCCCGATTGCATTCCCGACATACCATGTGACCCAGTTGGTTAAATAATCAGCCGAATGAATAATGCGCGCGATCCAAAGCGCCGTTATCCCAATCGTTGGGGCGATGATACAAGTTGCCGTCGAAATAAGGGAAAAGCGGACGACTTCTTTCTCCGTAGCCAAGGCAGTTGGCATCCCTACAAACCGGCGGATGATGAAAGCACCTGCGTAGGCTTGCAACGCGGCGCCGCCGCCGATAAACAGCGGCACTGAGACGGATTTCACGATCGCGCCGAACGTCGCCGTATCGAGCGAAATCCAAAAATTTACGAGAAATGATCCAATGACAATTCCTGGCCAGGCGCGGTTGCCGAACAAAAGGAGACAGCCGAGGGCAAGACCAGCCGCCGGCCAGACCGCGGTCGCGTAACCGGGCGGAATTGCTAGAAGGAGCGCTAACTTGCCCGCAATGAAATAGATGGCTGCGCTGACCAGAATACTACCCAGCCATCTGATGATGGAAAATCGGCCCGGCGGTGCAGGACCAGAATGAGATTGCTCGGCGACGCGCCCGGGTGACACGGATCGTGTGCGCGCAGGAGATATGCCAGAGCCCCGAGCTTTTCGTTGTTTTAACGATCAGCCGCGTTTGCGTGCCAAATCAGTAGCCTGCGGCCTGGCCATCCTTGCGCGACTCGCTTGCGCCGACGTAAACGCGCTGCCCATCGTGCATTTCTACCTTAATCGCTTGGTAACCGCCATAACCGCCGAGGTCGAAGCGCATGTCGTGGCCGCGCATTTCCAACTCGCGGACGACCTCGTACGGGATCCCGCTCTCGACTTCAACGTAACCGCCTTTTTCCATTTTTTCGCCAGTCGGTTCATTATCGCCTTCGTGCTGCCAGCGTGAAGCATCGCCTGCTTCCTGCGCGTTCAATCCAAAATCGATCTGGTTAGTCAGAACCTGGACATGTCCCTGTGGTTGCATTCCGCCGCCCATCACACCAAACGCTTCCCATGGTTTGCCGTCTCTCATCACGAAACCGGGAATGATGGTGTGAAATGGACGTTTGCCTGGCGCGTAAACATTAGCGTGCCCCTGTTCCATTGAAAACAGTTCGCCGCGATCTTGAAACATGAACCCAAGACCCGGCACAACAACCCCGCTACCCATTCCGCGATAATTGCTCTGGATGAGTGAAACCATGTTGCCTTCATCATCCGCCGTGCACATGTAAATGGTATCGCCATCGTCCGTAACATTGACAGCTTGCCCACTGTTTATTTTTGCCAGCAAGCCCGAAATTGGCGTCTCCTGCGCCTTGTAACTCTGCGCCGCATTTGGATTCCCCGGGGTCACCGTTTTCGCAGCATGATTCGGGTCGATCAGTTTCCGTCGTTCTGCTGCATATTGCTTTGAGATCAATTGCGCTAAAGGAATCGTCGCAAAGTCCGGGTCAGCATAAAATTTTGCCCGGTCCGCCCACGCCAGCTTCTTCGCTTCGACCAGCAGGTGCAATGTTTCCGCCGAATTGCGGCCCATCGCTTTCAGATCGAACCCCTCGAGAATGTTTAGAATTTGCAGTGCGGCGATGCCCTGTCCGTTCGGCGGCAGCTCGAAGACATCGTAGCCCCGGTAGTTTGTCGAAACCGGATCGACCCACGTTGACGTATGCTTCTCGAAATCGGCTTTGCGGAGAAAACCGCCGTTCTCTCGCATGAATTTGTCGATCCTGTCCGCGATCTCTCCCTTGTAGAAAACGTCTCGACCTTTTTCTCCAATCAAACGCAGCATCTTCGCCAGTGCCGGGTTTTTGAAAATTTCGCCTTTCGCCGGCGTCCGGCCTTTGCCATCGACTGTATACGTTTCGAGAAAGGCGCCCGGTGAATCCTTGTAAATTTCCGGCGCAAAATGCCAGTAAAAGGCGATCAATTCCGTGACCGGAAAACCCTCGTCGGCGTATTTCGCAGCGGGCGCCAGATCATCACTCAGCTTGAGCTTGCCGAATTTCTTGTGCAACTCGCTCCAGGCGTCAACGCATCCGGGCACGCTGATTGGAAGCATCCCGCGCGGTGGAATCGTTTTGCGGCCTAATTTTTCGAGTTCGGCTTTCATCTGATCATAGTTAAGGCCTAATGGGGAACGGCCGCTGCCGTTGATTCCATAGAGCTTGTTTTCTTTCGCGCTGTAAACGATGGCGAAAAGGTCGCCGCCGATCCCATTCGAGACCGGCTCCATTAAGCCCAGAGTGGCGTTGGCCGCGATTGCGGCGTCAACTGCGCTGCCGCCACCTTTCAAAATATCGAGTCCGACCTGCGTTGCTGCTGGCACGCTAGTGCAAACCATTCCATGCCGCGCCAAAACTTCGGAGCGCGTGGCAAAGGACTTGCCGGTTATACGATCGATCTGGCCGAGCGCCGAGGCGCAGAGCGCAACCACGAGGAAGAAGACAGCTCTGAAACGAAATGATTCAAGCATGTCGCTATGCTAGCACCGATCTCTGGCACCGGCTCTCTCCGAGGCGAAGCTGCGAAAAAGACGGACGTTCCGCGGAGCTCGGATGACAAGTGCGGCATCGTCGCTAACGTCACAAAATATGCGTGCAAGTCATCTTGAAGATTTCTATCAGTTCCTTCGCTTTCCCAGTGTTTCGACGGACGATCAATACGCCGAAAAAGTAACCGAATGTGGGCATTGGCTGGTGGAAAAACTCACCAAGATAGGATTGTCCGCGAAACTTTGCCCAACCCCTGGCCACCCCGTAGTTTGGGCTCAAAACAAACATAAATCCGGCCGCCGCACGGTGTTAATCTATGGCCATTACGATGTGCAGCCGCCCGATCCGGTCCGGCTTTGGGACTCGCCTCCTTTCGAGCCAGTTTTGAAGAATGGTTATGTCTTCGCCCGCGGCGCAACGGATAATAAAGGCCAGATTCTTTCCCACATCCTCGGCGTGCAGGAACAACTCGAGGCGAACCGCGATCTTCCGGTGAATCTCCATTTTGTCATCGAAGGCGAAGAGGAAATCGGCAGCGCTAATCTTGGAAACTTCCTCTCGCAAAATCGCGATGCGCTGAAGCCTGAAGTCGTGGTCGTTTCTGATACGGGAATGGTTGCCCCGGGCGTTCCAACCATGAGTTACGGCTTGCGGGGCGTCACCTCCCTGGAATTGAAAGTCACCGGCCCGAAGATGGACCTGCATTCCGGAATTTATGGTGGCGCCGTCCAGAATCCGCTCACCGCGATGGCGCGCCTCCTCGCCACTCTGCACGATCAGAATGGGCGTGTCGCGATCCCAGGTTTCTACGATGATGTGTTGCCGCTGGAAGATTGGGAACGGGAAATGTGGCGCAAGATTCCGCTGAACGCGGATGAAGAAATCCTGAAAGAGACTGGTGTGCCGGAATTGTTTGGCGAAAAGGGTTTTTCGACGCTGGAACGCATTTGGGCGCGACCTACGGCGGAGATCAACGGCTTCGGAGGCGGCTACCAGGGGCAGGGAACCAAGACGGTGATCGGACGCGAGGCCATGGCGAAGCTTACCTTCCGTCTCGTTCCGAATCAGGATGGCAACAAGATCAACGCCTTGGCGCAAAAACATTTGCAAAAGAGCTGTCCGCCTGGCGTGAAACTCGACATGACGGCCGGTCATTCCGGTCCCTGGTATCTAACAGATCCGCATTCGAAACATGGCGTTGCGGCGCAGCACGCCCTAAAGAAAGCGTTCGAGCGCGATCCGGTGCTGATTCGCGAAGGCGGCAGCATACCAATCGTGTCGGATTTTCATGACATTCTCGGTGCAGAAACATTGCTTTTGGGGCTCGCATTGCCCGACTGTCGTGCGCACTCGCCGAACGAAAATTTCCCGCTGGAAAATCTCGATGCTGGAATTCGCATTAACAAAGCGGTGCTGCGAGAGTTGGCCGCATAGTTGAGTGTGTCGAAGCGGACCGGCGCTCTTCCGTGCATCCAGGACGGGCAAAGCGTGGCCTTCCGCAGAACCACTTTCACCGCGGGTGCCGATGATGTTAGCGTGACGTCAGTAGTTAGCCGCATGATACGTTTCGCCATTTTTGTCACGCTCGCATTACTTGTCATCGCTCCGGCGCAGGCGGCCGAAGACACTCTGGGCGAGAAAATTAAAAAAGTTCTTTCCACACCGACACCCACGCCCACTCCGCACAAAAAGCGAAAATCGACCTCGAAAAAGAAATCGACGTCGCCTTCGCCCAGGGCCTCGGCGAAAAAGAAACATGCCTCCCCCTCACCAAGTGCGTCGGCGAACCCGAAAAAGGAATCTTCGCCAACGCCGGAGCCGAGCGAAACGCCGTCGGCAACGGCTACGCCTTCACCTTCACCAACCGCAACGGCAAGCCTTGAAAAAGCCAAGCGCGGCGCTCCAAATGCCACGTTGTTGCCGGATTCGCTCAATGGTTTCGAGAATTATCCGCCGAAAGTACGGCAACTTCTCATTTCGGCACTCGAACTCACCACCCGGAACCTCGATTACAAATACGGCTCGGCCGATCCGGCAAATGGCGGAATGGATTGCTCCGGCTTTGTTTATTTCCTACTTAAACAAAATGGGATTGCCGATGTGCCCCGCGATTCCAGCGAGCAATACATCTGGCTAAGAAAGGCCGGCAGATTTGAGCCGGTGGTGAGTGAAAAGGAGGATTCATTCGAATTCGATAATTTGAAGCCGGGTGATCTCCTGTTTTGGACCGGCACTTATGCGATTCAGCGCGATCCGCCGATTACCCACGCCATGATTTACCTGGGACGCGAAAAGAAGACCGGTGCGCGGGTGATGGTAGGCGCGAGTGATGGGCGGACTTATCAGGGGCAGCAGCGCTTCGGCGTGAGCGTGTTCGATTTCAAAATGCCGCGTCCGGATAAGAGTGA
>Ga0207683_10006077_pt1 | contig 10338 bp, 9 predicted proteins | sample KBSM73metaG_FD_184333 | JGI IMG/M metagenome (GOLD analysis project Ga0207683, IMG submission 184333) | Miscanthus rhizosphere microbial communities from Kellogg Biological Station, Michigan, USA - KBS M7-3 metaG (SPAdes) (version 2) | ecosystem: Host-associated > Plants > Roots > Rhizosphere >...
CGGGGGCGGTCGCGGCGGCGCGGGTTCGTCGGGCTCCGGCGGCGGCGGAAACGCTGGCGGCGCGGGCACCGGTGGCGCGGCCGGTGGCTCGTCGGGCCAGCGGCCGTGCGACATCTACGCGGCGGCCAACACCCCCTGCATCGCGGCCCACAGCACCGTTCGCGCACTCTTCGGCGCTTTCAGCGGAGCGCTCTACCAGGTGAAGCGCGCCGACGGCATGACCAAGGACATCCCCGCCCTCAGCGCCGGAGGCGCCGCGGACTCCTCCATGCAGGACACCTTCTGCACGGGCACGACCTGCACCATCTGGCGCATCTACGATCAATCGGGGAAAGGCAACTTCCTCGAGGCGGAGACGCCGACCAGCACCGTCGGCGGAAACACGGGCATGACGGCGGCGAGCGCGACCGCCGAATCGCTGATGGTCGGCGGCCGCAAGGTCTACTCGCTCTACATGAAAGGCTCGCAAGCGTACTGGCGCGACGCCTCCAAGACGGGCATGCCCACCGGCAGCCAGCCGCAGGGCATCTACATGGTCACGAGCGGCACGCACGTGAGTAGCGGATGCTGCTTCGACTACGGCAACGGTGAGCTCAGCCGCCATTACGAGGCGGGGCCGACGATGGATGCCATCTATTTCGGCACGTCGACGCAGTGGGCGCACGGCGCGGGCTCGGGGCCCTGGATCCTGGCCGACATGGAGGACGGCATGATCGCGTGGGGGAGCGGCGGCAATAACCCCAACTCGGTCAGCCAGGCGTTCAAGTACGTCACGGCGATGGAGAAGAACGACGGCACGGCCAACTTCGCGCTCAAAGCGGCAGACGCCACCAGCCCGACGTTGAACACGTACTGGTCGGGCTCGTTGCCGGCGAGCAAGAAGCCCATGAAGAAGCAAGGGGCCATCGTGCTCGGTAGCGGCGGGGACTGCTGTTTGACCAACAGCAACCTGTCCTTTGGCACCTTCTACGAGGGCGCAATCGTCGCCGGCTATCCGACCGACGCCACCGACAACGCCGTCCACGCCAACATCGTGGCCGCAGGCTACGGCAAGTAGCGAAGCAATAGCGCCGGACCCCAGCGTTCCGACGGGCACGTTCAACTTCCTCATGGGCTGCACCGTCGACGACACCGGGAGGCTGATCGCCGTTGGCTCCGGCGGCACCGTCCTGGCGCTCACCTTCCCGCCCTGAGGGTGAGTGCGAGCCGATCGTTTTAGAGGTATCAACCACTTACGAACGGAACAGGGGTGGCTTCTTCTTCCGTCGCCTTGACGGGGGCCCATCTGTTGCCCAGGTAGAAGTCACAATGGAGCCCGACGCGGACTCGGTCAGGGAACGACTTCGGAAAATAATCGAGCAACGCACCGGAGAGATCGAGCGGCGATGGCTCGATCGTGTCCAGCGGGATATCGTCAAACAGCCCGGCGTCGAGCTGACCCTGCTGCGCGACGGGATGCCCGACTATCTGCTCGCGCTGACGAAGGCGCTCGCCCACGGCGCACAGCCGCTGGATCATCGCGCGGAGTCCGCCTGGTCCCGGGTGGCGCGCGATCATGGAATCACGCGCGTCCGGATCGGATTCGACATCAGCCAGCTGGTCCACGAGTTCATCGTCCTGCGGCGCATCATCCAGGAGGTTGTTCGGGAGGAGGATCCGGCCCTCGCGCCGGCCGAGGTGCTGGCGGAGCTGCTCGAGAGCGCCGTCGTGGTGGCCGTGCAAGCGTATGTCGACGCCAGGGATTTCGAATCGCGACGCGCGCAAGCGGCGAACGTCGGATTCCTCACGCACGAGCTCCGGCATCCGCTTGCGGCGGCTTCCTTGGCGGCGGCTCGCCTGCGCCGAACCGCTTCGCCCGAGCAGGAGCGTTCGCTCGACATCCTGGATCGCGGTCTCCAACGGCTCAGCGAGCTGATCGACGGCGTGTTGCTGACCGAGAAGCTCGAAGCCGGCGAGATCACGATCGCACCCAGCGAAACGACGCTCCGTCACTTGATGGAACCGATCGAGACCATCCGGGGCGCGGCGGAACAAAAAGGCCTGCGCTTCCGGACGACCTACGATCCAGACCTCACGCTCACCGTGGACGTCGACCTGACCCGGTCGGCGCTTCAGAACCTCGCGGAGAACGCCGTCAAGTACACCGACGATGGCGAGGTACAAATCTCGGTGACGGACGCGGGTGGCGAAGTCGTCGTCGATGTCCGGGACACCTGCAAGGGTCTGTCGTCTGAGGAGCTCGGCACGATCTTCGAGCCGTTCAAGCGTGGGCGCACCGAGAAGACCGGAACCGGCCTCGGGCTGGCGATTGCGCGCCGGGCGGTCGAGGCGCAGGGAGGGAGCATCCAGGCGGAGAGCCCCGGCCCTTCCGGCTGCCACTTCTCTGTGCGCCTGCCGCGGTATGCGCTCAGGGACTCCGCGCCGGCGCACGCTCCGGGACCGTGACGCGACTAAGCCGCTGCGCCGTTGGGGACGGCGACGACGTTGCAGCCGTCCTCATCGAGCAATTCGGCGAGCGCCGAGCGGAAGTCCTCGTCGTCGTCCGCGAGGAGCACGGTCGCCGCGTCTACGCGGTCGGTGTGTGAGACCTTTGCCATTTGCTCCAGGCATCGACTGACGCAATACCGTCGGCTATCAGGCCGGCAACCATCGCTTGTGCCGGCCCCTCTTCAGTCGGCAGCTGGCTCACGGCATCGAGCAGGCCCGCCACCCGGCCCAACCGGTTCAAGAGATCCGTAGGGGCTCGCGCGATGATTGCCAGCTCCAGCGATGTCTTTAGCGTGCGCAGCAGGTGCCGCAGCTCCGTTTGCTTGTCGATTTGGTCTTCGCGTTCGGTCATGGCGTTCTCTCCTTCGTTGCGGCGGATTAATCACCGCCTCCGAAACCGACAAGCTCCGCGATCGAATGCCCAAACCAACCAACGAGCGGCGCGGCCTTGACGGCTCTGCGTCGGTGATTTTAATTCCCCGCGCGAAGGCGAATTGCCACATCAAATCGGGCGCTTAGCCCAGGAGGTCGTTCATGCTCGTGCGACGGGTTTGGCCTTCCCGGCCCACATTCGAAAGTTCCTTCTCCGACTTCGACCAGATACGGCGCGAGATGTTGCGCCTGCTGGACGCATCGACCGGCGACGGCGCGCCGGACCAGGGAGCGGGTGTCTTTCCGCCGATGAACATCACGCAGGACGACGAGAACTTCTACCTGCGCGCCGAGATCCCGGGCATCAAGCCGGCCGAGATTACGATCTCCGCGCTGCGGAACCGCGTCGCGATCTCCGGTAAGCGCGAGATCGCGCGCGAGCACGAACGCGTCAGTTACCACCGCAAGGAGCGGCCGGAGGGAGCATTCAATCGTTCGGTCACGCTGCCCATGGAGGTCGACGCCGAGCGCGTCGACGCAAGGTACACGGACGGCATTCTCACGCTCACGCTGCCGAAAGCAGAGCAGGCGAAGCCACGGCAGATCGCGGTACGGAGCTGACGACTACGAACAAGGACAGGAGGGAAAACGTCATGGCCAAGGAGACCACCACGGATGTCCAGAAGGCGGAGGCGGCGAGCGTCGCCACCGCGCCCGAGCAGACCCGGACGGGCCCAGTCTATTCGCCGGCCGTCGACATCTTCGAGAACGACAACTCCATCACACTGCTGGCGGACATGCCGGGCGTGAAAGCGTCGGATCTGGAGATCGATTTGCGTGAAAACGTGCTCACGTTAGCTGGTCGAGTGACCACGCCCGGAAACGCAAAAGAATCGAACGTGCTCCGCGAGTACCGGCCGGGGACGTTCTTCCGCCAGTTCACACTGTCGGAGACCATCGATCAGCCGAGGATCGACGCGCAGCTCACGGACGGTGTTCTGAGGCTGGAGCTGCCGAAGGTCGAAAAGGCCCGACCGCGGCAGATCACGGTCCGAGCCGCCTGAGGTCTCGTCAGGGTGCCAACAAGGTCCTGGACTGCGACGTCATGAGCGAGAGGAGGTAAACGATGTGGTTCGAATGCAGCGAATGCGGTGGCCATGTCAATCGTCCGTCCGCGCCGGCGGTGTGCCCGGAGTGCGGCGTGGCGGGCGCCATCTTCACGTCCACGGATCCGGACGATCTGACGGTTGCGGAATCCGACGGCGATGGCCTGCGCGCGATCTGGCTTAGAGCCGGTCTCGAGCAGCCTGACCTGGTCGCTGAAGCGTAGGGATCCCGCGCGGCGCCGACGCGTTCAAGCCCCGGTCGCCCGCGATCTTCCTGGGCAGTTGAGCGGCCTACGACACTGTCCGATTGCGACCCACCGTCGAGTGAGAAGACTGCCCGCTAACAGTCGCTCCCGTGCCTGCCTGATCGCGCCCCGCCGACGGCCGCGCGCCGTCAGAAGCGACCGGTCAAGGCGAGGCCCATCGTGTCGCGCGTGGTGATCGGCGACAACAGGACCTGCGCCCGCTCGGCGGGCGGCGCTTCATCGACGACGGCGTGAACATTCCGCCGCCAGATGACGAGCCCGGTCACGCCCAGCGCGGCTCCTGCGGTCAAGGTGATCAGCCCGCCGTAGAGTCGCCCACGCGGCCAGCGCTCGCCGCAGTCGCCGAAGCAGTCCCCGGTTTGCGAGATCAGCATGGCCCACAGCACGAACGCGCCCACGCCGGCGACGGCGATCCCCGTGCCCATCACGACGATGCCCGCGATGCGCGCGCCGCGGGACGCCGGCGTGACCGTCAAGTGGCTCGGCTGCAGGACCGGCAGCCACTGCGCCGACAGATGGCCGTCCGCGTCCCTGACGAGCAGGCGGTATCGTCCCTGAGGCAACTGCAGGGAGCAGCGCGTGCCGCAGGCGATCGGACCGGTCGGGCCCTGCAGCTGAACGAAGGCCGCGTCCTCGCCCGCGGCGATCTCGACGGGCACCACGGGCGGCGCCTCGAGCGCTTGCGCGCGCGCGACGCCGGCCGACATCAGCGACACGAGCACCGCGCCGACAGCAGCGTGAATCACGGCCCTCACCCGCACAGACTATTGCAGTTACACCGTGGGGATGAGCAGAACAAGCGCTGATTTCGGACTGATAGGCTGCCTTTCGTCAACTGGCCGGCCCTCGATTTCCCGGGGCCGTCGACCCTGCCGTGACGGCGTCGCGCGGCGGCCCCCCCGCGCCGAACCGTGTCGCGCGGCCTCGTCTTACCCGCTGACCTGTCGGATCGTGGCCAGCAAATCGTCGAACGCGACCGGCTTCGTGAGGTGAGCGCTGAACCCCGCCTCCTCACTGGCGTGAATGTCCGCTTCCGTTCCGTATCCGCTCAGCGCGACGCCTCTGAGCGGGTGCTCCCGTCGAATCGTTCGCATCAGATCGAGGCCAGACAAGCCGGGCAGCCCGATATCGCTGATCACCAGGTCGACGTCGTCGAGATTCGAAGCCAGGGCAGCCTTCGCGGAGCGGACCGTGCTGACCTCGTAGCCTGCATCGTGAAGGAGCTCCCCGAACAGATCTCCTGTGTCGGCGTCGTCCTCGACGAGAAGGATCCGCGGTTTCGCTTCGATCGGGGTGCGTGACGGCGGCAGCTCCGCGCGGGCCGGCAACTCGCTCGAGCTCTCGAGCTCGACCACGAATCGCGCGCCCTGACCCGGCCCCCGGCTGTTGGCGACCACGCTTCCGCCGTGCAATTCCATCACGCCCCTGCAGATGGCCAGGCCGAGGCCCAACCCGCCGCTCCGCTCCAGTGCTTCGGCCTGTTCGAACGGCTCGAACAATCTGGAGGCGAGCGTGATGTCGAAGCCGCGCCCGTTGTCGCTCACCTCCACCCGCAGCGACCGCCTTCCGTTCGAGGAATCATTCCACGACCGGACCTCGATCCGGCCGCCGTCGGGCGTGAATCTGATGGCGTTGCGCAAGAGGTTCCAGAAGACCTGCTTCATCCGGACGGGATCGGCCGCCGCTCCGTGTTCCACCGCGTCCAGCGACAGGCCGAGCGAGAGGTGCTTCGCCCGGACCTCGCTGTCGAGCGTCTCGGCCGCGTCGCGGATCGTCTCGTGAACGTCGATCGGTTGTCGTTCGACGCGCATCTTTCCCTGGGTGATGCGGGTGACGTCCAGCAGATCGTCGATGAGGCGCGCCTCGGTCAGGATGTTGCGGCAGATCATCTCGAACGTGGCGCGGAGGTGGTCGGGGACGTCGGGACGCCCGTGCAGCGCGGTCACCGCGGCCAGGACCGGGGTGAGCGGGGTCCGCAGCTCGTGGCTGAGGCTCGCGATGAACTGGTCCTTCGCATGACTGGCGACCTGGGCGGCTCTCTCCGCCTCGAGCAGACGCCGCGTCTCGATCGCCTGCTGTTCTCGCTCGCGCAGGTCCAGCATGACCGTCGGATAGAGGCGCAGCCCCGGCCGGATCCGCCGGCTCCACAACCGCAGCGGCGTCGCATCTCGCAGGCGCACCTCGCAGGAGAACGTGTCACGCCGCACCGGACCTTCTCGCAGATGCGCTGCCAGCACGGGATGGTCTTCGTCGCGCAGCAAGCGTTTGAGCCGCGTCCCCGCGAGGCGAGGGCGTCCGTCGCCCGCTCCGCCGCCGAGCAATTCCAGCGCGTCCTCGTTCAGCTCCCGGATGATGCCCACACCGTCCAGCGTGAGGTGAGCCAAGGGCAAATGGTCATGGAGGTCCATGTACCGATCGCGCGTCTCGTCGGCGAGGCGCCGCGATTCGAGCAGTTGCTCGTTCTCGAGACGCAGGCGCTCGATCTCCCCGGCCGGTGGCTTACGGCTCATGGTTCGCCACCTCGCGGATGACGAGGACGATCACGCCCTCGCGGCGCCGTCCCGACTCGATCCGCCGCGCGTCGACCAGCAGCCGCTTTTGCCCCACCCGCGCAAACGCGTGATTCACCTCGAACCCTTCGAAGTTCTTCCGCTGCGGGAGCACGTCTTCCAGCAGCTGCCGCAACTCGGGCAAGTCCCAGTCCTTGTCGCCGATCTCGTAGATGAACTTCCCCTCGACCTCCTCGGGCTCGAGGCCGAAGGTCTCCGCGAAGGCGCGATTCGCCCGCCGCACCCTGAAGTCGCTGTCGAGCAGCAGGATCGGATCCCGGATGGTCGACATCAACGCCTCGCCGGTGCTCCGCGCCAGTTCGAGCGCCGCCGTCTGCTCCTCGACGCTCGATACGTCGAACAAGATGAGCAACGCGCCGTCGATCCGGTTGTCGATGGTCTGGTAGGGGCGGATCTGCAGCGCGAACAGCTTGCCGTCCAGTCCTTCGACCTTGCGCTCCCGGATACTGACCGTGTCAATCGTCTCCGTGATCAGCCGCTCCAGATCGGGCAGGACGAAGTTCAGCTTGAGGTGGCCGATCGGGCGCCCGATGTCGGACGGGATGACGTTCAGGACCTTCTCCGCCGCCGGGGTGATCCGTCGGATCCGCAGGTCCCGCGTCACCATCACGATCGGGATCTGCACGCTCGCCAGCAGGTTCGAGAGGTCGCTGTTGACGACCGCGAGCTCCTCGTTCCGGCCGCGCAGCTCGTCGTTCAAGGTGGTCAGCTCTTCGTTGGTCGACTGCAGCTCCTCCTTGGCGGTGTCGAGCTCCTCGTTGGTCGACTGCAGCTCCTCGTTGCTCGAGAGGACCTCTTCGTTCGCCGACTGGAGCTCCTCGTTGGCGGCGCCCTTGTCGTCGATGATCGCCTGCAGCTGCCGGCGCGTCTCCGCCAGCTCGTGCTCGATCGCGGAGACCGACGCGCCGCGCTTGTCCCGCTTACCGACCAGTTTGCGCGCCGCCGCCGCCCGCGCACCGCCGCGCTCCTCGAACAGAACCAGCAGCTGGCGTGCCTCCGCGCCGCCCAGCGGCACCACCTGCAGGTCGACCACGCGCGCCCGGCCATCGACCTTGAAGCGCAGGCCTTGCTTGCTCGCCGGGCGTCGCCGGGCGCGGGCCTCGTGGAGCAGCAAGCGCAAGGCGTATCCGAGCTCCGGCCGGACCATCTTGAGGACGTCGACGGTCACCTCTCCGGCCGGAAGCTCCAGGAAGGGGCTGGTGCCGCCGCGAGATTGAACGATGCGCAGATCCTCGTCGACGATCACCGCCGGCGGTGCATAGCGATCGAGGAGGACCCGGTTAGCGTCCGTCTGAACGTCCCAGGGCGAACGATCGGAGGGACGCGAAAGCGCGCTCCTCTTGGCCGGTGCGGCCACCGGGGGCGCGAGCGCCGGGGGCGTCGATTCCAGCTCGGGACGATGGCCGTCGCCCTTCTTTCGATAAAGCTGGAACTTCTTCGCGAAGGTCGCGAACAGATCGGCGCGCGATCCGATCGATTCGGCTCCTCCCAGCATGAGCACGCCGTTCGGCCGGAGGGCGTAGTGGAAAATGCCCAGGACCTTTCGCTGCGTCGCCTGGTTGAGATAGATGAGCAGGTTGCGGCAGACGATGAGATCGAGCCTCGAGAACGGCGGATCGCGGGTGACGTCCTGGCGCGCGAAGACGCAGCGATCGCGCACCTCCTTGCTGATGCGATAGCCACCCTCGGACTTGCTGAAGAAACGGCGCAAGCGCTGGGGCGACACCTCGGCGGCGATGCCGACCGGGTAGACGCCGGCCCGCGCCTTCTCGACCGCCTCCTCGCTGACATCGGTTCCGAAGATCTGCAGCGAGACCGCAGCCGCGTGCTCGTCGAGCAGCTCGAGCGCGACCATCGCCAGCGAATAGACCTCCTCCCCGGTCGAGCACCCGGGGACCCAAAAACGGAAGGCGGCCCCCTCCGCAGGACGGGTCAGCAACCGACGCAAGACCGTCTCCTCGAGCGCGGCGAACGCGGCCGGCTCGCGAAAGAACGAGGTGACGTGGATCAGCAGCTCCTCCTGGAGTCGCTGCAGCTCGGCGGGCGTGCGCCTCAACATCTCGACGTATGCGTCCAGGCTTCCCAGGCGATGAAAGGCGATCCGCCTTTCAATCCGCCGCTTCAGGGTCGGAAGCTTGTAGCTGTTGAAGTCGATGCCGTTGGCGCGGCGGAGGAGCTGGAAGATCTGGACCAGGAGCGACATGTCGGCGGGCGCCTCGTCCGCGGCGCCGTCGTTCATCCTCGAGAAGAAGGCGTGCTTCGCGAGGCGTGTCAGGTGTTCGCCGATCTCTTCGACGGAGAGCACGGCGTCGACGGCACCGGTGGCGATCGCCGCGCGCGGCATGCCGTCGACCGCGGCCTGTTCGGGCTGCTGGACCAGGGTGAGGCCACCGACGGTCTTGATCTCCCTGAGGCCGGCCGAACCGTCGTGGGCGCTGCCGGAAAGCACCACGCCGACGGCGCGCTCCTGGTACTCGGAGGCCACCGAACGAAACAGCACATCCACCATGCCCTCTGCCTCGCGCTGGGCCGCGGCGGGTCGCACCCGCAAATGCCCGTCGGACACGGTCATGCGCGCGTCGGGCGGGATGACGTAGACGTGGCGGGGTTCGATGGCGAGCTCGTCCCGCGCGGCGACCACGGTCATCGCCGTGACGTTGCCCAGGAGCTCGGGCAGGATGCTGCGCTGATCGCGGGCGAGGTGCTGGACGAGCACGAAGGCCAGCGGCGTGTCGGCGGGGACCGCGCGCAACAAGGACGAGAACGCCTCCAGGCCGCCTGCCGAGGCGCCGACCGCGGCCACCAGGAACGGCGGCGCGTGCGAGGAAGAAGCGGCCGCGCTGGGCTCATCGCGCTCACGGACAGACGGGACCACACGCGCGTGCGGCGCGACCGTTCGCGCGCGCGCGCGCAAGGGGCGCTTCTTTCCCGTTCTACGCATGGGGCACACTCACGTCCGACGATCGTGGGGGCCTCCACCGCCACAACAGCCACAAGCAATGTGCCACGTGCGGCCAAGGGTATCCACCAGACAAACGGCGCCGCGCCATCGAGCGCGCCGGTCGAGCCCTTCGCGCTTCAGGAGGCGGCTGTATTGACGGTGCCGGTCGAGAGGACCTTCTCGATCGCCGCGACGAGGGTCTCGATGACGATCGGCTTCGTCAGATGAGCGGCGAAACCGGCGTCCAGGCTGGCCCGCACGTCACGCTCCGTCCTGTAGCCGCTGAGGGCGATGGCTTCGATGCGCCGTTTTTCGCGGAGCTTGCGGAAGAGCGACAACCCGTCGTCGTCCGGCAGCCCGATGTCGCTGATGACGAGGGCCAGGCCCGCGAGATCTGCTTCGAGGGCCTGTTTCGCCGTCGCCACCGTCTCGACGGCGTAGCCCCGCGTTCTGAGAATGATCGAGAGCGCCGCGGCCGTGTCTTCATGGTCCTCGATGAGAAGGATCCTGACCGCCGACACCTTCGCGTTGTCGGCGCGGACGGGCGCCCGCGACGGATTCTGTCCCTTGCTCACCGCGACGGCGACGGTCGGCAG
>Ga0207683_10006079_pt1 | contig 10337 bp, 9 predicted proteins | sample KBSM73metaG_FD_184333 | JGI IMG/M metagenome (GOLD analysis project Ga0207683, IMG submission 184333) | Miscanthus rhizosphere microbial communities from Kellogg Biological Station, Michigan, USA - KBS M7-3 metaG (SPAdes) (version 2) | ecosystem: Host-associated > Plants > Roots > Rhizosphere >...
GCTCGCTCGGCCGGGAGATCAGCCGGTATCTGTTCGGGACGGCGCCGCGCCGGCGCCCCCGCACCCGCCGCCGCTAGCCAACGTGCAGCCAGCCAGCTCGCAATGATCTTGGACCTGGGTGTCACGCAACAGCGGCAGGTCGCAGATCGGCCGGTTCGCGACGACGGACCGATTCAGGCGGTCAGGACTTGGCGGGCTCGCGGAATTGAGCCGCGACGTGCTGCGGCACGACCTCGTAGCGGGCAAACCGGCGCGCGAAGTGGCCGGTCCCGGCCGTGAGCGAGCGCAGGACGATCGCGTACCGCGTGAGCTCGGCCTCGGGTACCTCGCCGTGCACCACCGTCCGCTCCATGCCGTGGGGCGCCGTGGGATCGGGCTCGGTTCCGGTAACCCGGCCCCGTCGCCCGGACATATCGGACAGTACCGAGCCGACGTAGGCGTCGGGCACGGTGATGTCCACGGTCGCGAGGGGCTCCAGCATCGAGACGCCACCCGTGGCGGCGGCGTCCTTCACCGCGAGGGCGCCGGCCATCTGAAACGCGGCGTCGGATGAGTCGACGCTGTGCGCCTTGCCGTCCAGGAGGGTGACCACCACGTCGACGATCGGGATGTGGTCGTTGTCCAGGCCATGCTCCAGCTGCGATCGCACCCCCTTCTCGACCGAGCCGATGAACTGGGAGGGCACGGCGCCGCCGACGACCTTCTCGGCGAATTCGATGCCGGAACCGCGGGGGAGCGGTGTCACTTCGACGTCGCAGACGGCGTACTGACCGTGCCCGCCGGACTGCTTGACGAGGCGCCCGTGGCCACGCGAGGCCTCGGTGAAGGTCTCGCGTACGGCGATCTTGACCGGCACGGTGTCCACGCGTGCTCCGGCCGCGCGCAGCCGGTCCAGCACGACATCAGCGTGAGCCTCACCCAGGCACCAGAGCACGAGTTGCCCGGTATCGGGGCTGCGTTCCACCCGAACGGTGGGGTCACCCGCGGTCAGCCGTCCGAGTGCCTTGGCGAGCGCGTCCTCGTCGCCTCGGGTCGCGGCCTGGACCGCGACCGGCAGCAGCGGCTCGGGCAACGACCAGGCTTCCATCAGCAACGGCGCGGCCCGGTCCGACACGGTGTCTCCGGTCTCGGCTGCGGTGAGGCGGCCGACGGCGCAGAGGTCACCGGCAACCGCCTTGTCGATCGGACGCAGCGTGGAGCCGAACGGTGAAAAGAGCTGGCCGACCCGCTCGTCCGTGTCGTGGTCCGGATGTCCGCGCGACGCGCCCCCGTGTCCCGAGACATGGATTGCGCTGTCCGGACTCAGCGTGCCGGAGAAGATCCGCAGGATGGACAGCCGGCCCTGGTAGGGGTCGACCGAGGTACGGATGACCTCGCCCACCAGCGGTCCGGCTGGGTCGCACCGGATCGGTTTGGCCGGGCTCCCGGTTACGGTGGTCACGGCCGGCGGGTCGAGTTCGACCGGCGACGGGAAGGCGCCGCTGATGATCTCCAACAGCTCGCCCAGACCCAGCCCCGTGCCCGAGCACACTGGCACGACGGGGTAGAAGGTTCCCCGCGCAACCGCAGTTTCCAGGTCGTCGATGAGCACATCTACACCGATGTCCTCGCCGGCCAGGTAGCGATCGAGCAGACTCTCGTCCTCGCTGTTGTTGATGATCGCCTCGATGAGCGCATTGCGCGCTTCCTCGACGTCGCCGGCAACCGCGACGTCGTCGGTCAGGTCGGACACCTTCGGCGGGAAACCGGACGCGTAGTCGTAGACCCGGCGGCTCAGCAGGCCCACCAGGGCCTCCGGCGCCGTCTCGGGCTCGTGCTCGACGGGCAGGTAGAGCGGCAGCACATCCTGCCCATCAGCCCCGCCGAATACGCGCTGGCAGGCCGCGACCGAGTCGTCGAAGGACGCCCGTGGGGTGTCCAGCCGCGTCATGACGACCGCCCGCGGCGTGCCGAGCGCCGCGCACTCCTCCCACAGGGTCGAGGTGATCGGGTCGATGTCTTCCGCGGCGGACACCACGAACAGCGCGGCATCGGCCGCCCGCAGCCCGGCCCGCAGCTCGCCGGTGAAGTCCGGGTAGCCCGGGGTGTCCACGAGGTTCACGACGATGCCGTCGTGGCGGAGCGGGCAGACCGCCAGGGCGACGGACCGTTGCTGGGCGACCTCGACCGGGTCGGAATCGCTGACCGTAGATCCCTCCGCGACCGTTCCGGCGCGGGTGATGGTCCCGGTGGCCGCGAGCAGAGCCTCGACCAGGGTTGTCTTCCCCGAGCCGGAATGGCCTACCAACGCGACGTTGCGGATCTTCTCCGGGCGGTCGGCCGTCTCGAACGGGCCCACCGCCGTGCGCTTTTCGCCGGCGGACTTCTTGGTTGGCATCAGGGCCACCTCCACGAGATTCGTTCGCAGGCGGCCTGGGTGTCGCCGCACATTGGACCTTCTCTGCATTCGACACCCAATGTCCGGGCGCCGACAAGCGCGGTTCGCAGATCCGTCACGGCTCGTCCGGCTATCGTGAGCGCGCACCACCGGGTCGCAGCGCGCGCGGCGGACCCGGTGGGCAGTCACCCGAAGGGACGCTGTCCGCGTGCTCAACATTCACGCCCGCGCATGGGTGAGTAACACGATCAACCCGTTCGGCGGATGGCTCGCCCGGAAAGGCGTGACCCCGGACGCCATCACCATCATCGGCACGGTCGGTGCGACTGCCTCGGCGCTGATCTTCTTCACCCAGGGCTGGTGGTTCACCGGGACCCTGCTGATCTGGGGCTTCGTCATGCTCGACGTCCTCGACGGAGCGGTCGCTCGGGCCAGCGGCAAGACGACCAAGTTCGGTGCGGTGCTCGATTCGACCGGCGACCGGCTCGCCGACGCCGCGATATTCGGATCCATCGCCTGGTACTTCGCCCGGCACGACCAGCCCTGGATGCTCGCCGCCGCCATGTTGTGCCTTGTGCTGGGCAGCCTGACGTCCTATATCCGGGCCCGCGCGGAGGGTCTCGGCCTGAACGCTACGGTGGGTATCGCCGAGCGGGCGGAACGTCTGATCATCGTTCTCGTGGGTACCGGGCTGTCGGGAGACCATTTGCGTGTGCCTTACGTACAGGCCGCCGCGCTCTGGATCCTCGTGGTGGCGTCGACCATCACGATCGGGCAGCGGATGGCCGCTGTGTGGCAGCAGTCGCGGGACGCGGAAACAGCGTGAACGAACGAACATCGCAGGCGCGCCTGCGTGGGTTGCAGGTGGGCGCTCGCGTGAAGAGGCAATGTGATCAGCGCTCATAATCTTCGGGACCGCGGCCTCGATCTCGCCTTCGCGGCCGGCTGGGGGGCAATCAACCGAGTGCCCGAGCGAGTCGCCGCCGCCGGGTTCCGCGCCGCAGCGGATGTGGCGGTGCGTCGGCAATCCAAGGGTGTCCGAAGGCTGCGGGTGAACTTGCGGCGCGTGGTCGGCCCGCAGTATCCCGAGCCGGAGTTCGACCTGTTGGTCAAGTCAGCGATGCGCTCCTACGGCCGGTACTGGATGGAGACGTTTCGGCTGCCGACGATGGACATGGACGAGGTGGCCGCGCGCGTCCATCCGAACACCGAGGGCAGTGAGCACATCGATCGGGCCATGGCGGCCGGCCGCGGCCTGATTCTGGCCCTGCCGCATATGGGAAATTGGGATGTCGCAGCCATCTGGCTCATCAAGCACGGCGTTCCGTTCACCACCGTCGCCGAGCGGCTCCGGCCGGAATCGCTCTACAACCGGTTCGTGGCGTTCCGCGAGGGCATCGGTATGCGGGTCGTAGCGCTGACCGGTGGGCCTCGGCCGGCCGCGGAGATCCTGGCCGCCCGATTACGCAAGGGCGAGTGCGTATGCCTCGTTGCCGACCGCGATCTGTCGCGCTCCGGAGTGAACGTCGAGTTCTTCGGGGCCACAGCGCGGATGCCCGCCGGACCGGCTCTGTTGGCGGCCACGACCGGTGCCACCTTGCTGCCTGTCGGCCTGTGGTTCACCGGTGACGGCGGCTGGGGCCAGCACATCGGGCCGCCCGTCGACCTTCTAGAGCAGCACCGGATGCGGGAGCGGGTCGCGACCGGCACCCAGACGTTGGCGAACGCCTTCGCGGCGCATATCGCCGCTCATCCAAGCGACTGGCATATGCTGCAAAGACTGTGGCTCGCGGACCTGGATGCGTCCGGGACGCTGGGCGACGCGCCGGAGGCGGCCCTGGTCCCTGGTGCGGATTCGACGCACACGACAGGTGGCTGAGTTGCGGATCGGCATCGTCTGCCCGTACTCGTGGAACATCCCCGGAGGGGTGCAAGCGCACGTTCGCGATCTCGCCGAGACCCTCATCGGGCTCGGACACCAGGTGTCCGTTCTGGCCCCGGGGGATGAGGACACTCCGGATCTACCCAACCACGTCGTCCTCGCCGGCAAGACCGTCCCGGTTCCTTACAACGGGTCGGTGGCCCGGGTGCAGTTCGGGCTCGTGTCCGCCGCGCGCGTGCGTCACTGGTTGCGCGACGGCAAGTTCGACGTCGTCCATGTCCACGAGCCGGCGGCAGCGAGCCTGTCGTTGCTGACCTGCATGATTCACGATGGCCCGCTCGTCGCGACGTTTCACATGGCCACCACGCGCTCGCGAATGCTCGGGATGTTCGACACGATGCTGCAACCGTTTCTGGAGAAACTCTCGGGACGGATCGCAGTATCCACCGCTGCCCGCAAGGTCATCGTCGAACATCTGGGCGCGGACGCCGTCGTGATTCCCAATGGAATCTCGATCGAGCGGTTCCGCTCCGCCGAGCCGCTTGCCGAGTTCGCAAACTACGGCCAGACGGTCAGCTTCATCGGCCGCTACGACGAGCCGCGCAAGGGAATGCAGGTTTTGATTGCCGCTCTGGAACAGCTCGTCCCGAGCCGGCCGAATCTCCACCTCCTGGTCGCCGGACGGGGTGACGCGGAGGGGTTCCGGCAAGCACTGCCGGCTACCGTCCGCGGTCGAGTGACTGTGCTTGGTCAGGTCAGCGAACCGATGAAGGCGAGCCTGCTGCGCACCGTCGACGTGTATTGCGCCCCCAACACGGGGCAAGAGAGCTTTGGGATCATCCTGCTCGAGGCGATGGCCGCCGGGGCCCCCATCGTCGCGAGCGATCTCGAGGCATTTCGACGCGTGCTCGGCGAGGGATCGGCGGGTCGGCTGTTCCCGACCGGCGACGCCAAGGCGCTGGCGGTCGCGCTGGCCGGTATGCTCGACGACCCGGCGCTGCGTTCGGAGCTGGCCGCGGCGGGCACCCGAGCGGTCGCTCCCTTCGATTGGTCGGTCATCGTCGCCCAGGTGGTGCGGGTGTACGAGTTGGCGATTGCCGGTGCCGGCAACTGGTCGATGACCTGACGTCGCTACAGAACTTTGAGTCCACAATTACGAACAGTTAACGGCCGCCGCCCCGTTACGTATCTCTTCACGAGCCCACCTACGCTGACTGCTCATGTTGTCGGTCGCGTGGCTGATCGTGGCCGTCGTCCTGACGGTGCTGCTCACCGCCTGGGTGATCTTCACCTTGACCCGGTTGGACCGGTTGCACGCGCGAGTGGATGCCGCCCAGGCGGCGCTGGATGCCCAGCTGGTGCGCCGCGCCGCGGCGCTGCTCCACGTCGTCGAGGTTGCTACGGCGTCGCTCCAACGCACCGAGGCCGACCGCTTTGAGGCGGTCGCGACCGTTGCCTTGGCCACGGTCGGCTTCGACCGAGAGGCGGCCGAGAACGAGGTCGGGCACGCCATCTCGGACTTGGCCGAGCGGCATCCGGATACCCGAGACCCGGAGGCCGGCGAGCTGCACGAGGCGTGTGTGCGGGTGAACATCGCCCGCCGCTTCTACAACGACGCCGTTCGCGACACGCGACACCTCCGAAGCCGCCGAATGCCACGGATTCTTCACCTCGCAGGGCATCGTGAGATGCCGCGCTACTTCGACATCGACGAAACGCTGGCCTTTCCGGATCGAGTGCCATCGCTGCGATCTGCTGCGCCCCATGAGGAGGCAACATCGTGATCGTGCTCGACCGGGTACGCGCCCTGAGCACGAAGCAGAAGGTCATCGCCGGGGTGACTGCGGCAGTCGTCGTCGCCGCCGGGGTAGGGATCGGGATCGCCTCTACTCGTGACGCGTCGTCGCGGCCCGTCGCCGCCTCGGCCTCACGGACGCCCACGCCGACGCCGTCTTCGAGCGCGGCGCCCACTCCCAAACCGACGCCCAAGCCCAAACCCAAGCCGGTGCGCCCCACCAACCCGTTCACCGGCCTCGGGTCACCACCGGCCGGCGCCGTCATCGCGGTGAAGATCGATGACACGTTCAACGGGCGGCCTCAGCTGGGGATCGATCAAGCCGACATCGTGTACGTCGAGCAGGTGGAGGCGGGACTGACCCGGCTCCTGGCGATCTTCGCCGCTAAGCATCCCGTGGTCGAACCGGTACGCAGCGTGCGCGCTAGTGATCCAGAGCTGCTTACCCAATTCGGCTCGATCGTCGTCGCAGCCTCCGGCGGCGCCGGCGATTCGCTGCAGGCAGTCAGTCACTCGATCATTCATGGGGTGTACAACGGCGGGCCGGGATTCGCCCGGGACTTCGGCCGTCCCATCCCGTACAACCTGACCCTGAACACGTCCGTGCTCGCGGGAGCCTTCCGGACCGCCGGAAAGGCCAAGAGCATCGGATTTACGTGGTCGGCGACTGTCCCGAGCGGTGCCTCGACCCGCAGCGGCCGGTCGTTCCGGACGACGATCGGAGGGGCCAACACGGTGCTTGTCGGTTTCGACTACGACCCGGCGTCCAAGCGCTACGTTCGGGTCATCGACGGGGCGCGACAGACCGCCGCCGACGGAGCGACAATCTCTACGCCGAACGTCATCATCCAGTACTGCGACGTCAGGGTGAATCCCGGCGATGTGGACGTGGTCGGCAACGTGTCGAAGTACACACACACCGTCGGGCACGGGCCGGTCGCGGTATTCCGCGACGGGCGCGAGATCGTCGGGACGTGGTCGCGGCCCACATCCGCCTCTGGCACCACGCTGCGAACCGCGCAAGGCAAGCCGATCGCTCTCAAACCCGGTGGTGCATGGATCTTGCTGGTGGCGAAGGGCACACCGCTGTCAGCGAACTGATGGCCTGGCCGGCCAGGCCATCCGCGTCGCAACGGATGGCCCGGACGACGCCGGAGGGTCCGTAAACTGGGAGTCATGTCAGAGCAGGATCAGACCGAGCCGGCCGCCGTCGGCGCCCACGTTGTGGGAACCGAGCGGGTCAAGCGTGGGATGGCGGAGATGCTCAAGGGCGGCGTGATCATGGACGTCGTCACTCCGGAGCAAGCCAAGATCGCCGAGGATGCGGGTGCGGTCGCGGTCATGGCGCTCGAACGGGTTCCGGCCGACATCCGCGCGCAGGGCGGCGTATCCCGGATGAGTGATCCGGACATGATCGACGGCATCATCTCCGCCGTCTCCATCCCGGTCATGGCCAAGGCGCGCATCGGCCATTTCGTCGAGGCGCAGGTCTTGCAAGCACTTGGTGTCGACTATGTGGACGAGTCCGAAGTCCTCACCCCGGCGGACTACGCCAACCACATCGACAAGTGGTTGTTCACCGTGCCGTTCGTCTGCGGCGCGACCAATCTCGGAGAGGCGCTCCGGCGGATCACCGAGGGCGCGGCGATGATTCGGTCCAAAGGCGAGGCTGGCACCGGAGACGTATCCAACGCCGTCACGCATATGCGCCAGATCCGCAGCGAGATCCGGCGGCTGACCGCACTGCCGGAGGACGAGCTCTTCGCCGCCGCCAAGCAGCTGCAGGCGCCCTACGACCTCGTCGCCGAGGTGGCTCGGGCCGGCAAGCTGCCGGTCGTGCTGTTCACGGCCGGAGGCATCGCCACCCCAGCGGACGCGGCGATGATGATGCAGCTCGGCGCGGAGGGCGTTTTCGTCGGCTCGGGCATCTTCAAGTCCGGCAACCCCGCGCGCCGGGCGGAAGCCATCGTCAAGGCGACGACCTTCTATGACGATCCTGATGTGCTCGCTAAGGTGTCCCGTGGCCTGGGCGAGGCGATGGTAGGCATCAACGTCGAGGAGGTCGCGGCGCCGCACCGGCTCGCCGAGCGCGGCTGGTAGGCCGCGAGGCTTACGCGGGGTACGGAGCTGCAGTCGCTCGACCGGCCAAGCAGATCCGATGGAGAAACGAGGACGCGAGCGCATGTCGGTTCGCCCGACGAGTCCGCACGACACGGTTGCCGACTACGACAGCAACGACTACGACTACCAGACCTTCTGGACCGGCCGGGACTACGAGCATTGGGCTGAGACGGTCGTGCTCACCCGGCTCATGCGAGAGCTGGGCCCCAGCGAGTGGTTCGCCGACTTCGGTGGTGGATTCGGTCGCAACGCCGTGCACTACCGGGATTGGGTCGCGCACGCGGTGCTCATTGACTATTCGGTGACCAACTTGGTCCGCGCCGGTGAGCTCTATGCGGAGGACGTCGCGGTCGGTCGTCTGCATCTCGTGCGAGCCGACCTTGCGGCGCTGCCGTTCGTGGACTCTGCCTTCGACGCGGCCATGACCATTCGGGTTCTCCACCACCTGGCCGAGATCGATCTGGCCGTCGGGGAGATGCTGCGTACCGTCCGCCGGCGGGCACTGTTCGACGTGCCGATCAAGCACCACCTGCTCGCTCGCGCCCGAGCCGCCGCCTCGAAGACGAAGCGTGCCGAGATCGCGGGCCGTGAGCCCATCCAGGTCGGCCGGACGGAGGAGAAGTTCTGGACCTTCCAGCTCGACGCGATCCGCTCGACGATGAGTCGTTCCGGGTTCGACACGAAGGTAGCGGCGAGCGTCAACAACTTCCGGCGCTGGGATCAGCACATCCCCCCGTCTGCCGTCAGGCTGCTCACCCCGCCGATGCGGAGCCTGGAGCAGGCGGCGCAGCGCACCGGCCGCGGGTGGTGGGGCCCTAACCAGTTCGTGATCGCCACTCGCCGGGTACCACAGCCGGCCGCGCTGGTCGAGGCACCCCACGGGATCGATGGCTATCTGGCCCAGTTGGCCCGGCGGATGCGATGCCCCTTGTGCGCCGGCGTGCTTAGTTGGACGACGGACCTGGCTACGTGCGCCGCTTGCGAATCGCGCTTCGAGCGTCGCGGCGCTTACTGGAACTTCGTCCCCTGAGCACCTCAACCCTCGCCACGCGCGTCGGCGTTCTCGCTCTGCAGGGCGACGTACGCGAGCACCTCGCCGCGCTGCGCTCGGTCGGCGCAGACGCCCGCCCGATCCGCCGGGCAACGGAACTGGATGACATCGACGGCATCGTGCTGCCGGGTGGTGAGTCGACGACGATGATCAAGTTGGCCCGCGAGTTCGGGCTGCTCGAGCCGCTCCGGGCGCACCTTGCCGCCGGCCTGCCGGCCTTCGGTTCCTGCGCCGGCATGATCCTGCTCGCCGACCGCCTCGACGGTGGACCGGTGAGGTCCGGGTTGACCGAAACGCTCGGCGGAGTCGACATCACGGTTCGCCGTAACGCGTTCGGCCGGCAGGTGGACTCCTTCGAACAGGACGTCGACATCGCCGGTATCCCAGGAGGTTCGTTCCACGCGGTCTTCATCCGAGCACCATGGGTCCAATCGGTCGGGCCACATGCGACGGTGCTCGCGACCCTCCGAACCGGACGTGGCACGGGTCACGCGGTCGCGGTCAGGCAAGGTCGGCTGCTGGCCACGTCCTTTCATCCCGAGATGACAGGTGACACTCGGCTGCACTCGCTGTTCGTGAGCATGATCACGAACGATGGGCGTGGGTGACCTTCACCGCGAGGTCGACTGCTCGGTATGACAGCTCAACCATGATCGCGCCGGCCGCGCCGAGCGCAGCCGCGATACCGACCCGCATAGGCGTTGGATAGAGCAGGAAGATGTCGGTGGCCAGCGCGGGTACGGCAATGATCACGGCCACGATGCCCGCGATGCTTGCCACAAGCAGCAACTTCCAGCCGGCGAGCGGACGAGCGAGCACGACGAGGACCCACAGCGACACGATAAGCACGGTGATCGTGGCGGTGGTTCGGCCGCCGGCAACGCCGGCCGAGGGGTCGAGCAGACGGGTGACCGAGTAGCCCAGGTAGGCGACGACGCCGGTCACGATTCCGGTCGGAATGGCGAAGCGAAGCACTCGGCGAAGAAAGCCGGGAACGTACCGTCGCTTGTTCGGCCCGAGGGCGAGGACAAAGCCGGGGACGCCGATGGTCAACGTCGAGATCAAGGTGAGCTGGATCGGCGCGAGCGGATAGGCAGCCAGCGTGATGCCC
>Ga0207683_10006080_pt1 | contig 10337 bp, 11 predicted proteins | sample KBSM73metaG_FD_184333 | JGI IMG/M metagenome (GOLD analysis project Ga0207683, IMG submission 184333) | Miscanthus rhizosphere microbial communities from Kellogg Biological Station, Michigan, USA - KBS M7-3 metaG (SPAdes) (version 2) | ecosystem: Host-associated > Plants > Roots > Rhizosphere >...
TATTCTTCAAGTCCGTTTTGAATGTTAACGCCCACCTGGAAAAGCGCATGATCAATGGAATCGTTTGATAGTTTCAATTTGTCATCTGTTAATGGAACATTAGCGAGCAATCCATCGTAACTGATTTCTTCACCCGGCAGTTGAGCTCCTGCGTTATTCAAACTTCCCGGCCCTTCAGTTTGCTTATTGTAAGTGGTATTATTTATTGCCGCCAGCCTGCGCCAGTTATCTACATTTGGCCTGCTTCCCCATTTGGTTTTGAATTCAGTAAAACCTCTTGCTTTTAAAGAAGTATTATAAAAATAAAAATCTCCTTTTGCTTGCGCGGCAAACATGTCGGCATCTGCTGCATTATTATTCTTTGAAAAGAAAACTGTATTGTTTGATGAACCACTTCCATCATCATCTTTAAGACCACGTTGTTTACGAAGTTGCTTTACTATTTTTTTGATATAGGTTTCTCTTGCTTTTTCGGTCATGCCTGCTATCCTTTGCAGACTATCCTGGCGTGCGACCACTGCTTTTTGCGTTGCGATTTTCTGAAGTGTATTCTTGCGCAACATAAAATTGGGAAGATCGGCTGAGTCAACCATATTCAGCGCAACGCTATCATAGTAATGGTACGCGTCAACATATTGCCTGCTGTCGAAACTAACATTCGCCAGTGCAAGAAAAGATTGACTTTTTTGCTCCGGATTATTCATGCTATACCTGATGCTTTTTAGCAAAAAGTTTTTTGCTGAATTCAGGCTGTCTCTTTTTAATTCAGCCTGTGCAGCTGTATAGTAAATAACATCACGGTAAGTTATATACTTGTCTTTCTTTGCCATTTTCATTAACTCTTCAACTGCTATTTTGATAGCTTCTTCTTGTCCTTCAGGTTTTTGCTGGATTGAGTAAAGCCGCGCATACACTTCAAGTACAGGGTCCAACGTATGCTTTATTGATTGCTCATAATACTGTTTTGCGAGTTCTGTATTTTTTGCCCTGTCGTACAATTGAGCCACCAGGTATTCCCACCTGGCAAGTTCATGTTTTGTTTCGGCGTTATCCAGAGCTTTTTCGAGGTAATGCGCTGCGCTATCGTATTGATTGATTTTATAAAACCAATGTGCCTGCACTTCATCCAGCTCAGTTTCCAAACGATCAGGGAAAAGCGGGTCTATTTTCAATGTTTCAATTAATCCCGATGCTTCTGAAAGCTGGTTATTGGCCAGATATGTTTTGATTTGCCAGATGAGTGATTCGTTTCTGCTCGGTGGAAGTGAGAGCGCCCTTTTGGGAAGGTTTCTTTTTTCGTCGGTTGAAACAGAAAATTCTTTGGCTGTTCCGTCTTCATTCCTGTTGGCATTACTTCCAATTACTATATCATATCCATCTTTTTCTTTGGGTGAAAATGCGTAGTTCACATATTGGAATGTCATATAGGCTGAGTCGAGTGAATTACGGTAGAAATAAGCCTGGCCTATCAACATATATAAATTATCTACCCAGCTATTTCGGAGATCATGTAACAGAATGCCTGCTGTTGATTTATAAATTACAGAATCGAGATCATTTTTAAACCGGGAAGTAGCTTCCAGCGTGTAATTGTAAAATGGTAATAATTTCCTGTAATCATCACGATGTTCTGATTTTGCACGCTCTACAATTTCCATCAGCTTTGTTTCGGCGTTAAAATAGAAATTATAGTGGGTAACCGTATTCTGAATGAATTTTCGCGGTAGTTTGAATTTTTTTTCCTCGGTTTTTTCGTAGCCTAATTTCCGGTTTTCAAATTTTTGAGGCTTAGGGAGGTCCATGCTCAGGCTCGACTGCCCAGATATGTCCGGGCAATAGAGCATAAACAGTATTATGCTTAAGGAAAAAAACCTGCTAATTTTTTTTGATATCACCGGCGCAAACTAAAGTGTATTAACTGATTTTCAAGGAAATTATTTCAAAGTTAACCAAATATTTTGCCAGTAATTTTGCGTTATGATATAGGGGCAAATAGTATCTTTAAACCATAACAGCGTAGCATGGCCAATAGTGAATTGAATTCAACGTTAAAGAGATTAAGGAACAGGTACCGGCTGGTGGTAATGAATGACGACACTTATGAGGAGGTGGTAACGTTCAAGTTATCCAGATTAAGCGTTTATATTGGCTTGAGCACAATATTTGTGCTACTTACGGGGTTAACAGTAGCGTTAATTGTGTTTACGCCCCTGAAGTTATATATTCCGGGATATGGCAGTATTAATGCAACAAAAGAGTTCAGGGAATTGAAGATCAGGACTGATTCGCTGGAACAGGCGATGAAATACAAAGATCAATATCTTGACAACCTAAAGAGTGTGTTACAGGGAAATGCATCGGTGAAGCTGGATACAACTACACTGAATATCCCGGCTCCTGAGAAAGTAACTGATTAAATCTGATATACTATGTTTAATGGAAAATCCAAATCCGAATTTTCGTTAGAATCTAACGGGAAAAGCAGCAGCACCAGTCTCATTGGTGCAGGCACTTCACTTAAAGGCGATATCACCAGCGACGCAGATCTTCGGATCGATGGTACATTGGTTGGAAATATCGTTAGTTCAGCAAAAGTTGTTATAGGGGCAAACGGGGTAGTAGAGGGCGATATCCAGGGTCAGCAAGCTGATATTATGGGTAAAGTTACCGGTACTATAAAAGTTAAGGAATTGTTGCAGCTGAAGGGCAGCAGCGAGGTAAATGGTAATATTTACGCTGGTAAACTGCAAATTGAGCCTACAGCAATATTCAACGGGGCCTGTCATATGGTGGGTGGAAAAGCCAGCAGCGTTGTTGAAATGATTGTGGACGAAAAACATGCCATCGCACAATAATAATCGTGATTTATTAAGATATGCCGGGTTGGCGACACAAATTTTTGTCGCTCTCGGGCTTGCCGTATTTGTTGGTATAAAAGCCGACGGATGGATCGGACTTTCTTTCCCGGTATTGGCCTGGGTCATACCTTTGCTGGTAATTGTATCTTTTATTTATAAGCTCATTAAAGAAACATCCGGCAAGAAAAATGGAAAGTAAGTCGTTCAAAAAAGGTTTTTTACCTACCATATTGGTATTTATCCTGGTTAATTCATTCGCTATTGGTTCAAAAAGCTGGCTGGAAAAAAAAGGAGTCGATTCAACGGTAATAATGTTGGGCAATCTCCTTCTTTTTCTCGTTAGTTTTATTGCCTTTATGCTCTATCGTAAAGCCTTAATTCATCCCACAACTGCTGGATTTCTCCGTAATGTTTACAGTGGCATGCTGCTTAAATTGTTTGCTTGTGCCGCGGGCGCCTTTGCCTATATAATAATAACAGATGGTGCTGTTAACAAGCCGGCATTATTTGTCTGCTTATTTTTATATTTATTATATACCATTATTGAAATGCGTTCTGTGTTGGGCATCAGCAAAGAGTTGAAGAAAAATGGCTAAAAAAGAGTACCCCATTCATACCTTACAGGATTACCTGCCCCAGGGTTCTTACGAGCCTGTATTGGAGTTCTTAAGACAGTATAAAGTACATCTCACCATTACCAGGGAAAGAAGCACAGTATTGGGCGATTACCGGCATGCGGTAGATAATCAGCATCATCGGATTAGTGTAAATGGAAACCTTCATCAGTATGCCTTCCTCATTACTTTAATTCACGAACTGGCTCACCTTGTCACTTTTATGCAATTTGGTAACAGGGTTGCTTCTCATGGACGTGAATGGAAAAATATATATGCCCGGTTACTATCACAATTTTTAAAACAGCGGATTTTTCCTTCCGATATTCAAAAAGCTATCGAACAGTCGATGCATAATCTTCCGGCCAGCAGCTGCGCCGATGAAAACCTGCAACGTGTTTTAAGGAAATACGATGAATCAAAAAATGGTTTCGTTTTGGTTGAAGATCTGCCCGACGGTGCAAGATTTATGATTGAAGGCGGACGCTTATTCAGGAAAGGGAAAAAGCTGAGGAAACGATTTCAATGCACGGAAATTAATACTAAAAAGCTCTTTCTTTTTAGCCCGGTGTATGAAGTAAAACCAGTTGCTGTAGACTAGGATTTATATTTCAGATTTTAGATGGGCGATTTGGGATTTTTTAACCGCGGAGACGCTGCGACGCGGAGCCATCAATAAGTTTATCTTTTTCTCCGCGGCGCTGCGACTCCGCAGTTAAAAAGCCTACACAATCTTCCTCAGCATCCATATATCACATCCAAAATGCCCCGTATTTCCCATGGGTCCTTCCAGGTATTGAAAGCCCAGTTTTTCATATACACTAACTGCTTTTTTTAATTCGGGCATGGTTTCCAGGTAAATGCTGTGGTAATTATTTTCTTGCGCGAACTCAATACATTTTGCAATGAGCTTTTTACCTGCCCCGATACCTCTTGCAGAAGGAGAGAGATACATTTTTACGAGCTCACAAATACCTGGAGGTAACCCGTCTGAAGGAAATATGCCAGCGCCGCCTGCTATTACATTATCTAAGACCGCAACATAATATACACTTCCCTTTTGTTGAAAGAGTTCGTACAAATGATCGGTAGAATCGTCATAATAAACAGTGCCGGGTTTATTGGCGCCAAATTCAGCCAGCGATGAACGCACTATTTTAGCAAGAATATTGTTATCGCCAAGTTCTATCAGGCGTATTTCCAGGGATTGCATTGGTTAAAATTAGCGTTAATTCCATTTCGGATTTTAGGGTGGCGATTTCGGATTTTTTTTAACCGCAGAGACGCAGTGCCGCAGAGAAAAGAATAGCTTATTGATGGATCCGCGTCGCTGCGTCTCTGCGGTGAAAAAACCTACATAATCTTCCTCAGCATCCATATATCAACCAAAATGTGCTGTATTACCCATTTAGCCCTCCAGTCTTCATTTATTGATGAAGAAAGCATCCTCCCGGTAAATTTTTAATAAGAAGAAAAGAAAAAAGAAAAGAGATTTAACTTAATGTCAGCGGGGAAAAGTACCTGCAGTGTATAGGGTTAGCTAATTAAGGCAATCACCGTATAAAGAACAGCAATGCTAAATACGATGCAGGCGATAAATGTCTTGTCAACATGTTGTTTCATATGGAAGTAGGGATTTTTGGAATAACGAGTACTATCAGTTTATTATTGTTGTATGATGCTTAATATATCCATATTTGCAAAATCCCTGCCAATAAGCAACAGGCTATCATCGATAGTCATCCCTGGCCGGACTAAAACTATCAATCACCCGGCAATCAGTTATGGCGATAGCTGAATGGGGTACATTAGAGGGTATAACATGCGTATTTCCGGCAGTAAAAGTCAATGTTTCTTCTCCGATCTTCATTTCCAGCGTACCTTCAATAACATAGGTAATTTGTTCATGTACATGATGGTGGGTATTTAAAACGCTGCCCTTTTTAATATTCCAGATAGTTAGAGTACTTTTATCTCCGTGAATGAATTTGCCAAAAAAACCTGGTCTCAATTCGCGGGTTTCAATTTCGTCAAGATGTTGCATTTTTTGGCCTAAAATTACGAAATGATTGCTGCCCTTAATACGCACTCATGTAAACATGGATCAAATGTTAACATGGATCTTATCTTCATGAATATTTGACTGTAAGCAGGTCAATCATTAAATTCGTCGATACTTTTCTTATCACTCTATTGACGCTTAACAGTTTTTGATAAGGAATATAAGCATGTGAAGTATGATTAAATTCTCTTATAAGCAAGAAGATTTTGAAACCTGGCTAAAAGGTTTTTCGGAGTCAATAGGTGTTAAAGCTATCGACAACTATCTCGTTATACCCGCTTCAGTTGGCTCAGGTTATATTTACAGCCGCAACATTAGTAAATCTCTTTCTTTTGTAGTCATGGATTTTGAACTTAAAAAAGATCTGAATCTTAATAGAGTTGGTACCAGTGATTTTGGCATCCTGTTATTTTTTAACCAGATTGATGTAGCAGAATTTTTTAAAGTTGTTTCTCACCAGGAAGTGATAGAAGAGCAAACTAAATTACGCCGCAACATTTTTTTATCTTCTACCAATAATGATCTTGAAGTAACTTTTTCGAAAGGATCCCGGATGCGAAGAGTAGGTATATATTTTGCACCGGCGATGGTTAGACGCTTCATCAAAAACGATACAAAGATTTACCTTACTTCGTACACCAAAAATCCTCTGCTCAACGTAAATAAAGAACTTATCGGTTTCGAGTACCGTAAAATATTGGATGAAATTTATAAAACCGACTTTAATTCCGATATAAGCCTGCTGATTCTTCACAACAGGATATTATTATTAACGGAAAAATTTTTCCAGAAATTATTGGCAAAAAGCATACACGCTGATGTCAGAATAAGCAAATTAAATCGAGCTGACCTTGAAGCACTGGAGACAGTAGAGCGTGCTTTGAGTAAGGAAGAGCTAGAGAAATTCCCCTCTATCACTCAATTGTCGGCTTTAGCAAGAATGAGTACCAGCAAACTGAAAAATAAATTCAAGGAAGTGTATGGCATGAAGCTATATGAGTTTTATAATAAGAACCGATTGCAGAAAGCAAGAGAATGGATAGAAGCTGGTGATACTTCCGTAAAAGAAGCAGCTTATAAAGTCGGTTTCTCCAGCCTTAGTAATTTCTCAAAGGCATTTAAAAAGGAGTTTGGCCTTTTACCCAAGGAACTAAAACAGTAACGCATCTTCATTTTATAAAAGCCCGTTTGATAATTGTCAAGTCCAATTCTCATCCAGCGGCTCCAAAAATCTTTTATAACGCTTTTACTGTCTTTAAGGAATAGATATTAATTCTATTTTCGCTTACCCTTTTTTCCCCTACAACAATATATTCTCATTTTAACACTAAGCCCGTTTTATCCATACCATGAAATAACTGCAATGTATTAGAGCCTGACTATTTTAATAGTGCAGGCCCTTTACTTACTTCTCGAAAAAACAAAGACTTCCTCCAACCCATTCCTTGTCTTTATTGTATCGTACACCAATCATTTTTCCTTTGCTCAAACGGCTCAGGTTATTGGTAGGTATCGGCCGCGCGGCACCGTCTTTCCAAAAATAAAATATTCTTATTTCAGCTTTTGCGGGAACATCGGGAGTAGCGATCACATCTGCATATTTTACCTTTCGCTGTAATATCCAGTTTTCAGGATCTGTTACTTTATCAATGTCTTCGAGTGTTACATCAATTACTACGCCCTGACCTGCAAAAGAAAATAGCGGCTTCAATACATAATTTTCCAGGTCTGCAGGTATTTCTTTCAACTCACTCAGGTAGTAAGTTTTCGGAATGTATGGATTTGAAAGCAGCGGCAACGTAGCCCAGATACTGTTCAGAGACGCTTTCGTTTCCGAACGCCAGCTTTCGCACCGCCGAGTGCAGGCCGTCTGCTCCGATCACCAGATCAAAGCGGCGGGGAACGGCCCGCTCAAACACCACGTCCACACCAGCCCCGTCCTGGTCCATCCTGGCGATGCTGTCGCCAAAAATGGTCTCGAACCTGTGCTCGACCGTGCGGTAGATCAGCCGGGCAAGGTCACCGCGCGGCAAACTGAGATACCGTCCGCCCGTGAGCCTGCTCAACACGTTGACATCGAAAAATCTCTTCCAATCGGCATCGGAAATCTCTTCGAACGGCTTGGGCTCGAAGATTCCAAGATTGTTAACGAGAATCTCGATGTTCGGATGGTGCTGCATCAACTTCTCGGCTGCGGCAGCGGTGCTGAGATCGCCGGCGAATCCCTGAACGGGACCGGCCGCCGCCGACTTGATCTTGGACACGTCATCAACCGACGCTTGTGAACGCCCGTTGACAATTACCCGCGCACCTTCACGCGCAAGCGACGTATCAATGGCATTGCCGATACCAGCCGTGCTGCCGGTCACCAGTGCGAGCCTGTTGGAAAGTTTCATATCCACGAGGTTTGACCTTTCATGTGTGAAATGACCCGCATGTTTTTACGTTGGGTGGGCGAAAATATCAAATTGCCGCAGCGTCGACTCGAACGGGGATAACACGTTACGAAGCTTGGCAATTAACGCGAGTCAAAGGTGACAAAACGCCTGGCTTCGTAAGTGTTGCTGTCGTAGCAGAAAACTTTCATCGCGACTTACTGCCCAGCATCGATGCGACGATAAATAAGTGGGCAGATACCCTGAATTAATTTGGCTATGTTTTACTTTTAGGTCTCATACTGGTGGACAATAAATTTGGCGCGCTCGAACAGTTCATCGAATGTAATGATTTCTGGGTTAACCGTATTGCGCCTAAATAACTCGAATGAGCGATAGCGTTCCTGATTGACCCCGTGCTCACCGACGAACTCTTGCAAACTGCCGACAACCAAGAACGACTTCGGTGAATAGTTAAAAGCCTCTTCTCCCGTTGGGTTGCCAACGCCGTCATTGAGCGAGAGCTTCGTGCGGATCGATTCAGTAGCGAGTGCGACTGTTCCCTGGACTTGAGATACGCCACCCGAAAGCTCCGATGAAGGAGCCCAGCATCCCTGTCGATACGGCTGACCCTGCAAGAGTGCTGTCTTGTGTGTTTTAACCTCCACGAAACACAGGCTCGAAATAACGCCGCGAGTGCGAAGAAGGGCGTCGACCCTCTTACCATGCTCTGAAACAGTGTGCCCATGCACTACTTGCTCAAGCTTCTTATCATCGAGAGCCGAAAGCTGGATGTAACTCAGGCCGTAACCGAAGATCCATGGGTTTCTCTCGAAGTATTGTTGCCAAACCGCTTCGTTAGAGCACTGCTTTTGAGTTTTGACGTTCTCGAAGTACTCAGGGTCCTCAAGAAGCCTTTCGAATGCCTGTAGTTGGCGCTTGCGATAGCCGACAGCCACTACGTCTTCTTTAGTTATCTCGGAACGCACAACCTCCGCAAAGAGTTCTTGATTATCTTGAAATATCGTGCGCGCCTGTATGCTGGAGAGCACGACGCGACTTAGATCTTCGTCGGTGATCTTCAGTGGGCCGCCACTTTTCAGTGGCATCGCTTGAATATGATTGAGGAATTCAACGAGCTTTCCGATTTCGTCGCCAACGAACGCGAAGCTTGCGTTGTGCGGCTTCCCCGTCGCTACTGTGTAACCTTGGATGCTAAGAACGAAGACTCTTCGATTATCTTCAAAGAATTTGGCAGTGATACAAGTCTTGGCATCTTCCTTATGCCGAAGAACTAGTTCGTCTTTGACCGTCGCGAAGGCGTAAGTACTAGGCTGTTCAATTAGCTTAGTAGCTATGCGCACTTTGCGTTCGGGATTGCCAAATGCTTCCAATCGCGGACTAATGTAAGTCTTTCCTGACTTCGGGTCTTGGTGATTATCCATCTGAGAAACAGTATGAAGCTTGAAAGAACCTAATCGCAATACGTTTTGTTCTCTTTACCGCCAAGCCCAGTCAACCGACTTGTCGATCAGCGTCACGGTATGAGCGCCGGCGCGCGGGGAATTTCTTGAAGCATTCGGCGTCAACCTCGGCGACGTAGACATTCCCCTCTTTGTCGGTGCTGATGCTGTGGAGCGCCGATTTCAGAGGCCAATTCAAGATGGGTAACGGCAATTACTGCTTTCCACTGACCCACTGAGACCGGGCCGGCTTGACGAGCGTCACATGCGCCTCGAAGATCTCCTCACTGTCCACCAAACCGCACACCGATAGCCTCGCAAAAGACGCGTTGTCCCTTAGCCGTAACTGTGACCGCGCGCGTGCCTTCAATGCGCCGTATCCAGCCTTCTTCCAGGCTGCGTGTGCACAGTGCCGTTGCGACGGCACCAGCTAAGTGCGACCGTCGTTCGCTCCAATCAAGGCAGGGTCGACAAAGGACGCGGGCAGTCTTGCCGCGGCCAGCTGAAAATGAAGTGGCATCGATACCGATTCGCCCGAGAAGCGCAACCCCGGTGTCAGTTACCACGCCAGCATCGTGTGACAACTCCACGTGACCACCGGCTACTAACGCATCCGCGAGTGCGACGCCGAGATGGCCGGCGAGATGGTCATAGCAGGTCCGCGCCGCGCGCAATGCTGCATCACGCGGACCGGTTAAGGGAGCAGGTCGCACTGTATCCAGTCTCGACGCAACCAGCATGATGCTTTCCATCATCTGCGCGACTGCCGGCGAAGCAAGCCGGTGGTAACGATGCCGGCCCTGCTTTTCGACTTGCACGAGACCGGCGGCGGCCATTTTAGCGAGGTGCTCGCTCGCGGTCTGAGGGGTAACGCTGGCGACGCGCGCAAGTTCAGACGCAGTCAATGCGCGCCCGTCCATTAGCGCATGCAACATGCTGCCACGCGCGGGGTCGCCGGCGAGCGC
>Ga0207683_10006081_pt1 | contig 10336 bp, 10 predicted proteins | sample KBSM73metaG_FD_184333 | JGI IMG/M metagenome (GOLD analysis project Ga0207683, IMG submission 184333) | Miscanthus rhizosphere microbial communities from Kellogg Biological Station, Michigan, USA - KBS M7-3 metaG (SPAdes) (version 2) | ecosystem: Host-associated > Plants > Roots > Rhizosphere >...
AAACCCTGTTGTATTCGTTTCATTGCGATCTCCGTAACGTTAGTAAGTACTCCCTAACCCTTCGCATCTGGGGATGCCGGAGGACGAGTCGCAATTGGCATGCCAAGCCATGTCATCAGCATTGAAGAGGGGATAAGTACTTCGCGGCTATGGGTAAACATCCAGCAATTTTACCTGCAAAACTGCCTGCTAGCAGGGGTCCCTCGGCGCTGGTGCGGCGGACATGCCAAAAGCATGTGACGCTCAGCGTCACATGCTGACGCTGAAAGGCGTCGGTTGTCGGGCCCTGGCGTCGGATATCTTGCCCCAGACCGTCAGGCCTCGGTGCCCGGCGCCGGGCGACCGGCCTATGGCGCGTCCGAGCCGCTCGCGGGCTGCGGGCCCGTTGGATCGTTGCCCGGCGAGCTGGGCGAGACGCCGCCGGCGGCGACGAACTCGAGCCGGCTGCCCAGAATTTCGACGACATCCCCTGTGGCCAGCGGGATGCCCTCCGCAGTGGCGGGCCGGCCATTGACCGGCGTCGGCGCGCCCTCGACCACCGTCAGGCGGTACCCCTCGCCCGAGCGCTCGATGGCGACCAGTTGCACGCCGGCGCGTCCGATCGTCGTCCGCTCCCGGGTCAGCGCAACGGCCTGTCCTGCCTTGTGGCCCGACAGAAACTTGAGCCGGGCGCCGTCGGTTCCGCCGCCATCGCCGGGAAGCTCAGGCGCCGCCGGCCTGGTGCCGACGGCCAGGTTCCTTTGGGTCGATTCCTCGACCTTGGCCGGTGCCGAAGGCTTCTGCCCGTCCTGCCGCACGACGGCCGGGCTCGCCCGCCGGGTTCGGACGACAGGCTTGGCCATTTCGACCTTTTCGCCCAGGTCGCCGACCGCCTCGCGGACTGCCTTCTTGAGGATGCCCGACGGCGGAATGGCGTCGTCGTCGACAAAATAGAGCAGTTTGTGCCTGCCTATGTCGATCAGATCGCCGTCGCGCAGGAAATGCTTGGCGATCGGCTTGCCGTTGACCAGCGTGCCGTTGGTGCTGCCCAGATCCTCCAGAAACGAGTCGGTAAGGATGGTCATGACCACGGCGTGCTCGCCGCTGACCGCAAGATTGGGGAGGCAGACGTCGTTGTCGGCGCGCCGGCCGAGCGTCACCCGCTCGCGGCGCAGCGGCACGTCCAGCGTCGTTCCATTCGGCACCAGCAGGACGAGTTTTGCCATGTCGGGCGAAGATATCGCGAAATGCGACGCGGCGCCTACGCGGGTTTTTTCGCGCCCCAGCGCTGCAGCCAGCCGCCGCTGGGCAGAAATCCCTCCGGCACGCGGACCAGCACGACCGAAATATTGTCGCGGCCGCCATTCTGGTTGGCGACATCGATCAGCTCGGCTACCGCCTCGGCGAGGTCGCTGCGCTTGGCGGCGATGATTTCCTGGACGGCGTCGGCCTCGACCATGTCGGTCAGCCCATCCGAGCACAGAACGTAGATGTCTTCGGGTTCGGCGCGATACTCGGCAATGTCCGGCGGGACGACCGCCTCGATGCCGAGCGCTCGCGTGACCAGGTTCTTGTTCAGCGAGTATTTGGCCTGCTCGGGCGTCAGCATGCCGCTGTCTATCTGCTCCTGCAGCAGCGAGTGATCGTGGGTCAGCTGCTCGAACTTGCCGGCCCGCAGGCGATAGCAGCGCGAATCGCCGATATGCCCGATGCTGACCCGGTTCGAGAAGAACACCGTGGCGACCAGGGTCGTTCCCATGCCGGCGCATTCGGCGCGATTCTGCGCGGCTTCGTAGATGCTCTTGTTGGCCAGCGCGATCTGCTGCTGCAGCAGCAGCCCGGCGTGGGTCAAGCCGCTGCCGACGTCCACTTTGGAGAGCTGGCGTCCGGAACGCAGCTCCTGCAGCATGCCGTTGCTGATGACGTTGACCGCGATTCCGCTCGCAACCTCACCCGCGCTATAGCCGCCCATGCCGTCGGCGAGCACGGCAAGGCCGGCTTCGCCGTCGACGAAAACCGTATCCTCATTGTGGGGCCGCACCATTCCCGGATGCGACAGGCTGGCGACATCGAGCGGCGACCTGGAGGCCATCAGGACTCAGTTGCCGCAGTTGCCGGAAACCGCCGCGACAGCCGGGATAGAGTCGAATATGCGGTATTGCTCATCGGCGGCGAGTTTACGCTGCGGCGCGCTTCAAGGCGAGACGACAAGGCACCGCATCGCCTCGCGGCAAGCTAGGCGGCTGGCCGGCGCGCGCGCGCCAGCCACAGCCCGGGGATGACAACGACGGCGATGCCGATGAATGGAGCGAGCCAATCCACGATCGGCGCCTGCAGCTCGATCCAGGGCGCCACCACCGGATCGTCGGTGGCCAGGTCGCCGGCGATGTACCCGAGCAGGCCCCCGCCCGCCGGGACCAGCCAAGGCAGGCGTTCGATCAGTCGCATGATGATCTGGCTGCCGAAGATGACCAGCGGGATGCTGATCACCAGTCCGAATATGATCAGAGGCAGATCGCCCTTGGCGGCGGCCGTGACGGCCATGACGTTGTCCAGGCTCATGACCAGGTCGGCGATCAGTATCGTCCATATCGCCGAAATCAGCCGGTTGCTGGCCTTGACCTCGTGCTCGGCGTTCTCGTCGCCGACGATCAGCTTGATGCCGATCCAGATCAGCAGCACCGCCCCGATCAGCTTGAGCCATGGGTAGTTGAGCAGGCTCATCGCGAAATACGTGAGGATGATGCGCAGGACGATCGCGCCCAGCACGCCCCACAGGATGCCCCGGCGCCGCAGCTTGTCGGGAAGATTGCGGCAGGCGAGCGCGATGACCACCGCGTTGTCTCCCGACAGCAGGATGTTGATCAGGATGATTTCCAACACCGAAAGCAGGAATTGCGGGGTCAACAGTTCCGCCATGTTTTTTTCTCTTCTTTCTTTGTCAAGCCTGCAGAACGCTGACCAGCAGTTTGCCCATCTCGGCCGGGTTGCGCGTGACCTTGATGCCGCATGCTTCCATCACCGCAAGTTTTTCCTGAGCGGTCCCCTTGCCGCCGGCGACGATTGCGCCGGCGTGCCCCATCCGCTTGCCCTCCGGCGCGGTGACGCCGGCGATAAAGCCGACGACCGGCTTTTTCATGTTCTCCTTGGCCCACTGCGCCGCGGCCTCTTCGTCGGTGCCGCCGATCTCGCCGATCATGACCACCGCTTCGGTGTCGGGATCGTCGTTGAACAGCCGCAGCACATCGAGATGCTTCAGTCCGTTGACCGGATCGCCTCCGATGCCGATAGCAGACGACTGGCCGAGACCCAGCTCGGTGATCTGCGCGACCGCTTCGTAGGTCAGCGTGCCCGAGCGCGAAACGACGCCGATCCGTCCTTTGCGATGAATATGGCCGGGCATGATGCCGATCTTGATTTCGTCCGGCGTGATCACGCCCGGACAGTTGGGTCCGAGCAGCAGCGTACTCTTGTCCCGCATGCGGTACCGGGTTTGAATCATGTCGCGGACCGGAATGCCCTCGGTGATGCAGATCACCAGATCCAGGCCCGCATCGACCGCCTCGTCGATCGCCGCCGCGGCGAACGGCGGCGGCACGTAAATGACGCTGACCGTTGCGCCAGTCGCCTGCCTGGCCTCGCGCACCGTCCCGAAGATCGGAATGCCCTCGAAATCCTCGCCGGCCTTTTTCGGGTTCACCCCGGCGACGAAGCAGTTCTTTCCATTGGCGTAGTCGCGGCACATCCGCGTGTGGAACTGTCCGGTCTTGCCGGTGATTCCCTGCGTGATGACCTTGGTGTTCCGGTCGACCAGAATGCTCATGGCTGGCGCGTTCCTTTCGCGGCTGCCACGACCTTTTCCGCCGCGCTGGCCATGTTGTCGGCGCTGATGATCGGCAGGCCGGATTCGGCGAGGATCTTTCTGCCGAGTTCCTCGTTGGTGCCTTTCATGCGCACGACCAGCGGGACCTTGAGCTGCACTTCGCGCGCGGCGGCGATCACGCCGTTGGCGATGGTGTCGCACTTCATGATGCCGCCGAAAATATTGACCAGGATCGCTTTGAGCCCGGGGTTCTTCAGCATGATCTTGAACGCCTCGGTCACCTTCTCGGCGGTGGCTCCGCCGCCCACATCCAGGAAATTTGCCGGCTCGCCGCCGTAAAGCTTGATCACGTCCATCGTCGCCATCGCAAGCCCGGCGCCATTGACCAGGCAACCTATGTTGCCATCGAGCGAGATGTACGAAAGATCGAACTTGGACGCCTCGATCTCGGCCGGATCCTCCTCGTCCAGATCGCGCATCTCGACGATATCCGGGTGCCGGAACAGGGCGTTGTCGTCCAGGTTGAGCTTTGCGTCGAGCGCGATCACGCGGCCGTCGCCGGTGACGATAAGCGGATTGATCTCGGCGAGCGATGCGTCGGTCTGGTCGAACGCGCGGTAAAGCGCCTGCAACAGCGGGCGCGCCTGGGCCACACTCCCTTCCGGAATGCCGATCTGCCGCGCGATGCCGTCGCCTTCGCGGTCGGAAAGACCTTTGCCCGGATCGATGAAGACCTTGTGAATCTTATCCGGCGTGTTGGCGGCGACTGCCTCGATGTCCATGCCGCCTTCGGAGCTCGCCATCAGCACGACGCGCTGCGTCGTGCGATCGACGACCATGCCGACGTAGAGTTCCTTCTTGATGTCGGCGCCTTCCTCGATCAGCAGGCGTCGGACCTTCTGTCCGCGCGGCCCGGTCTGGTGTGTGATCAATTGCATGCCGAGGATTTGCCCGGCCAGTTCGCGCACGGCGTCGATCGACTTGCCGAGCTTGACGCCGCCGCCCTTGCCCCGGCCGCCGGCATGGATCTGCGCCTTGACGACCCACACGGCGCCGCCCAGCGCTTCGGCCGCCTTGACCGCCTCGTCGACCGAAAACGCCGGGATACCGCGCGGCGTCGGGATGCCGAATCGACGCAGGATTTCCTTGCCCTGGTACTCGTGAACTTTCAATTCCGCTCCTTGCGGCCGTGCTACGCCGCGCCGCGATACCAGCGCGGGTAATAGCGCCGCACGGTCTCGGTCGTCGTTTCCAGCGCATGGCAGCGATCGAGCTGGAACGGCCGCTCGTCGCCTTCGATTTCGCGGCGCAGACCGGCGAACATCTGGATCGCCGCGGTCGGTGCGTGCGACAACAGCTCGGTCAGATGGCTGCAACCCTGGACGCCGCCCATCGCTTCCTGCAGCGTCCGCCGAAAGCCGTGCAGCAGGCTCGCGCCGACCAGCTTGGCGTACGCCGGCGTGATCAGATCGCAGGCGCCGGGATACGGCATCTCGTCGGTCCGGACTTCGATGGCGCGAATCAGATAGTCGCTTCCGATCGTCAGGCGTATCCACATGTCGTGCACGGGCTCGCCGGCGCGACGCACGCCTGTCAACAATTTGTAGTCGTGGTCCTTGACGTCGGTCAGATGGCCTTCGATATCGAACAGATCGTCGCCGCGCCGATAGCCTTCGTAAGTCACGGCGCGCATGTGCAGGCGTGATCGGTCGACGGCGGCGGATGAAAGCGGCATGGATCTGGAGGACCGGCGTGGCGGACGTTTGGCCCGGCAAAGTGGCTACAATGCGAGCGGCCACAAAGCGCCCTATGTTACCTTATTTGGCCGTTCTTCTTAAGGCGTCGGCGATGTCGTTCGTGCTCGCTCTCGACCAGGGCACCACCAGTTCCCGCGCGATCGTGTTCGATCACGCGGGCGCGATCCGCGGTGTCGCGCAGAAGGAATTTCGCCAGATTTTCCCGCAGCCTGGCTGGGTCGAGCACGATCCGACCGAGATCTGGGCGACGCAGTCCGGGGTGGTCGTCGAGGCGCTGGCCAGTGCCCACATCGGGACCCGCGAGCTCGCCGCGCTCGGCATCACCAATCAGCGCGAGACGACGCTGCTGTGGGAGCGCGCCAGCGGCAAGCCGGTGGCCAACGCGATCGTCTGGCAGGACCGCCGCACCGCCGCCGCCTGCGACCAACTGCGCGCCGCTGGCCACGAGCCGTTGTTCAGACGCAAGACCGGACTGGTGCTCGACGCTTATTTTTCCGGCACCAAGCTCAAATGGCTGCTCGATAACGTATCCGGCGCGCGCGAGCGCGCGATGCGCGGCGAGCTCGCGTTCGGCACCGTCGACTCCTGGCTGATCTGGAACCTGACCGGCGGCGCGGTGCACGTCACCGATGCGTCGAACGCCAGCCGCACGCTGCTGTTCGACATCCATCACGGCGACTGGGACGACGAATTGCTGGCCTTGCTCGACGTACCGCGCGCGGTGCTCCCGGCGGTTGTCGAATCGTCGGGCGTGTGCGCGGACGCGACGATCGCCGGGGCCAGCGTGCCGATCGCAGGCATCGCCGGCGACCAGCAGGCGGCACTGTTCGGCCAGGCCTGCCTGGAGCGCGGCATGGCCAAGAATACCTACGGCACCGGCTGCTTTCTGCTGCTCAACACCGGCACCGGCGCCGTCCCGTCGTCCCATCACCTGGTATCGACAATCGCGTGGAAGCGCGACGGCCGCATCGACTACGCGCTCGAGGGCAGCGTCTTCATCGCGGGAGCGGTCGTGCAGTGGCTGCGCGACGGGCTCAAGATCATCCGCAACGCAGCCGAAATCGAGGCGCTGGCGGCGAGCGTGCCGGACAACGGCGGTGTCTACCTGGTGCCGGCATTCGCAGGTCTGGGCGCGCCGCACTGGGACGCCTATGCGCGCGGCGCGATGTTCGGCCTGACGCGCGGCTCGACCTCCGCGCATATCGCGCGCGCGGCGCTGGAGTCGATCGCCTACCAGAGCGCGGAAGTGCTGCGCGCGATGCAGGGCGACGCGGGGCTCGCTCTCGCCGAGCTTCGCGTCGACGGCGGCGCCACCGTGAACAACCTGCTGATGCAGTTTCAGGCGGATCTGCTCGGCGTGCCGGTCGTGCGCCCGAAAGTGCAGGAAACCACCGCCTTGGGTGCGGCGTATCTCGCCGGACTCGCCGTCGGCTACTGGAAGAACACCGACGACATCCGCGCGAATTGGCGGGTCGACCGGCGCTTCGAGCCGGCGATGACGCGCGAGCGCGCAGCCGAGTTGACAGCGGGATGGGACAAAGCGGTGAAGCGGGCTAAAGGCTGGGCGTAGCGAACCCGCTTGTTAAGACGCAAAGATGACGGTCATGTAATGCGCCGTCGCGGACTCAAGCCGGCCGGATCGCGTCCACCGCATCGGTGATGATGCCGTCGACGCCCCAGCGCACCAGCTCCGCAGCCTGCGCAGGATCGTTGGGCGTGTAGCAAAGCATCTTGTAACCGGCGGCGTGGACGTCGGCGACGAGAGCCGCATCGATCTCGCGATAATCGGTGTCGAGCGCCACGCATTGCAGGCGCGCCAGGCGCTCCGGCCAATCGGGAGGAACCTTTTCGAAAAGCAGCGCGCGCGCCAACTCCGGCGCGACGGACATTGCCTCGGCCAGCGCGGCTTCGGAAAACGACGACATCAGCGGCGCGATCGGCGTGCCGCGCCACAGCGTGCGCGCGTCCAGCGCAACCGCGGCGCCCGTCGCGCCCTCGCGGCCGGGGCTCGGCTTGATCTCGATATTGCACGCGACGCCATTGGCGATCGACCACCGGGCGATCGCACCCAGCGTCGGCAACATTTCTGCGGCGTACTCGGCAGAATGCCAGCTCCCGGCATCGAGCTTGGCGAGCTCCGCCCAGGTCAGGGCGTCGGCACGACCGCGGCCGTCGGTCGTGCGGTCGAGCGTATCGTCGTGCAGCAGAAACGGCACGCCGTCGCCGGAGAGCTTGACGTCGAACTCGACCATCCGATAGCCGTGCGCGTAGCCGACGCGCATCGCGGCAAGCGTGTTCTCCGGCGCCAGCTTGCCGGCACCGCGGTGGGCGATATAGCGAGGATACGGCCAGCCGCTCATGGGTCCCACGGGCTTGCCGCCGCTGCGCTGCCCCCGTTGCTCGCGCTTCGCGCCTTGGAGCGGTCCGGCGACGTTCATGGACGCGGTGTCACGACGGCAGTCGCGCGCCTGTGTCGGCGTCGAACAGGTAAATGCGGTCGCGATCGGCGGCCAGCGCGATCGGCTCGCCGATTTCGGCCGGGGTGCCATTCGGCAGACGGGCGATGATCGTGTGTCCTGCGACGGCGACGTGGATCAGGGTGTCGGCTCCCAGCGCCTCGATCATCTCGACACTGCCGACCAGATTGGCTTCGCTGGGCTTGCACGGCGTCAAGTGTTCGGGCCGGATGCCGATCGTCAGCTTCCGTCCGGCAGGGGGAGCCTTCGGCACGACCAGCACGCCGCTGCCCTCGAGCTGGATGCGGCCGTCGCCCTCGCTCTTGCCCTCGATGAAGTTCATCGCCGGCGAGCCGATGAATCCCGCGACGAAGACGGTCGCCGGATTCTGATAGACCTCCATCGGCGTCCCGATCTGCTCGGCCCGGCCGGCGTTCATCACGATCATTCGCTGCGCCAGCGTCATCGCCTCGACCTGGTCGTGCGTGACGTAAAGGCTGGTCGTGCCCAGACGGCGATGCAGCTTTTGTATCTCGAAGCGCATCTGCACGCGGAGCTTCGCGTCCAGGTTCGACAAGGGCTCGTCGAACAGAAAAACCGCGGGCTCGCGCACGATCGCGCGGCCCATTGCGACGCGCTGGCGCTGCCCGCCGGAAAGCTGGCGCGGCTTGCGCTCTAGCATCGGTCCGAGCTCGAGAATTTCCGCGGCGCGCTTGACCCTGGCGTCGATATCGGCTTTTTTGAAGCCGCGGATCTTCAGGCCGTACGCCATGTTGCCGAACACGCTCATGTGCGGGTACAGCGCGTAATTCTGGAACACCATCGCGATGTCCCGGTCCTTCGGCTCCAGCGCGTTTACGACGCGGTCGCCGATGACGATCTCGCCGGCCGTGATCGCCTCCAGCCCGGCGACCATGCGCAGCAATGTCGACTTGCCGCAGCCTGACGGGCCGACGATGACGATGAATTCGCCGTCGGTGATGTCGATCGACACGCCGTGGATCACCTCGAGATTGGCGTAACTCTTGCGCACGTCGCGGAGCTGAACTTTAGCCATTGTTCCCTGCCGTCATTTCTCGGCGTCGACCAGGCCCTTGACGAACCAGCGCTGCATCAGCAGCACGACCAGCGCCGGCGGCAGCATCGCCAGCATCGCGGTCGCCATTACCAGGTTCCAGTCGGTCGCGGCGTCGCCGCCCGAGATCATGCGCTTGATGCCGATCACCGTCGTGTACATGTCCTCCTGCGTCGTCACCAGCAACGGCCACAGGTACTGGTTCCAGCCGTAGATGAAAAGGATCACGAACAGCGCGGCGATATTGGGCCGCGACAGCGGCACGACGACGTCCCAGAAAAAGCGCATCGGCCCCGCGCCGTCGATCCGCGCGGCCTCGGCTAGTTCGTCGGGTATCGTCAGGAAGAACTGCCGGAACAGGAAAGTCGCCGTCGCCGAGGCGATAAGCGGGATCGTGAGCCCGGCGTAGGTGTCGAGCATGCCCAGGTCGGCGACGACCTTGTATGTCGGCAGGATGCGCACCTCGACCGGGAGCATCAGCGTGACGAAGATCATCCAGAAGAAGAATCTCCGGAACGGAAAGCGGAAGTAGACGATGGCGAACGCCGACAGCAGCGAAATCGCGATCTTGCCGATCGCGATGACCAGTGCCGAGATCAGGCTGTTGACCATCATCCGACCGACGCCGGCGCCGGATTCGCCGGCGCCGTGCGCGAGCACCGCGGCGTAATTCTCGAGCATGTGGGTGCCCGGCGTCAGCGGCATCGGCGCCTGCAGCACTTCCTGCGCGGTGCGGGTCGATGCAACCAGGGTCACGTACACCGGAAACGCGACGATCGCGACGCCGATCGTCAGCACGATGTAACTGATCCAGGTAAGCAGCGGCCGGTTCTCGATCATGCGTTTCGGGGCCTAGTACTGCACCTTGCGTTCGACGTAACGGAACTGGATCACCGTCAGGGTGATGACGATGGTCATCAGGACGACCGACTGCGCCGCCGAGCCGCCCAGATCCAGACCTTTGAAGCCGTCCTTGTACACCTTGTAGACGAGAATCTCGGTGGCCTGCCCCGGTCCGCCCGACGTCGCGGCGTCGATGATGCCGAACGTATCGAAGAAGGCGTAGACGATATTGACCACCAGCAGGAAAAACGTCGTCGGGGACAACAGCGGAAAGACGATCGTCGCGAAGCGCTTGACCGGGCCTGCGCCGTCGATCGCCGCGGCCTCGAGCAGCGACTTGGGGATCGATTGGAGGCCGGCGAGAAAGAACAGGAAGTTGTAGCTGACCTGCTTCCAGACCGCG
>Ga0207683_10006085_pt1 | contig 10333 bp, 7 predicted proteins | sample KBSM73metaG_FD_184333 | JGI IMG/M metagenome (GOLD analysis project Ga0207683, IMG submission 184333) | Miscanthus rhizosphere microbial communities from Kellogg Biological Station, Michigan, USA - KBS M7-3 metaG (SPAdes) (version 2) | ecosystem: Host-associated > Plants > Roots > Rhizosphere >...
GGCTTCGACGTGCGGCTCGGCCCTACCACGCACGACAATGTCGTCGGCGGCAACGACAACGCGGATCGCAACATCGTCGGCGACGCGACCGGCTCCGGCGTCGTCGTGGCAAACGGTTCGACCGCCAACCAGATCCTCGGCAACTACATCGGCATCGGCTGGGGCGCGACGTTCACCAACCGTGGCAACGGCGCACGCGGAGTCTACGTCGCCGGCGACCACACGACGATCGACGGCAACCTGATCGGCGACAACGCGCAGTCCGGCATCGTGCTCGACAGCGGTGGCGCGCACGACAACACGATCTCGAACAACTTCATCGGCGTCACGGCGAACGGCACGAATCTCGGCAACGCCAGTTCGGGAATCCGGCTGCTTGGCACAAGCGGCGATGCACCCGAGACGAACGTGATCCGCTTCAACACGATCGGCGACAATGGCGCGCAGGGAATACTCGTCGATTTCGGGCAGGGCAACCGCATCCGCAGGAACTCGATCCACGACAACGCGCTGCTCGGCATAGACCTCGGGACCGTTGGCGTCGCGTTCCCGCAGAGCGACGATGGCGGCCTGCATGTTACTGACGAGGCGAATCGCAGCCAGAATTTCCCGACGTTGACGAGCGCTTCCGGCGACTATGCCGGTGGCGTCGTCTCCGGAACGCTGACGACGACACCGGGCGACAAGACCGTCGACATTTATGCTAACGGCGGCGGCTGTGATGCATCCGGCTACGGCGAGGGCAAGACCTGGATCGGCTCTGGGACCGTCACCGTGCCGACGCCGGGCATCGGTTTTCAGGGCACGAAGACGTTCTCGATCTTCGTAACGGCGTCGCTGCCGGTCGGTGCGTTTTTCGACGGTCTGTCGATCACCGCGACGGCGACCGATGCAAACGACAATACGTCGGAGTTCTCTGCCTGCACCACGTTTACCGACGACGGCATTTTCCTCGATGGATTCGAGCCGCCGGCGGTCTGATCACGGCCAATCGCGGCGGCGGCCGGGAACATGAAAGCCCGGCCCGCCGCCGCAGACGCACGGGGCTCGCGCGACACGGGCGTCCGGTGAGATCATCCCGGCACCGGACGTCGGCGCCGGGTTCATCGGGGAGGGGTCATGCGAAAGTGGTTGAAGCGCGGCGCGTTGACGCTCGTTGTCGCCGCGATCGCGTTCGCGGCGTTCGTCTGGGTTGCGAGCGAGCGCGCCCTGCATGAGTCGTTCGCTTCGATCCCGGCCGTTGCTCCGAACGCGCGCGGCGACGTGGAACGCGGTAAACACTGGGCTGCGATACTCGGCTGTACCTCGTGCCATGGGGCTGCTCTGCAGGGCGCCATCATGGAAGACGAGGATTTCTGGATCGGATTGCTCGCCGCGCCAAACGTGACGATCCAGCGCAAGCTCTACGACGATGCGGGACTCGCGCGTCTTATCCGCGACGGCGTCAAGCACGACGGTCGCGGAGTCGACACGATGCCGAGCAAGGCGTTCTATCACGTCAGCGACCAGGTACTCGCCGACGTCATCGCATTCGTGCGTTCCGTCCCCGATGGTGGCCAGCCGCAACCACAGATCGGCTACGGCCCTATCGCGCGCTGGAACTTCGCCAAGGGCGAGTGGAAGCTCGGTCCGGCCGAGTTCGACCACAAGGCGCCGCGCCTCGGCGACTCGTTACCGACGCAGGGTTCGCAGTCCGGACGCTACATCGCCGTCCTCGCCTGCGGCGAATGCCACGGCCTCGACCAGAAGGGCGATCCGGGTGGCGGAATTCCAAATCTGGCAGTCGCGAAAGCGTACAGCCTGGAGGAGTTCGCAGACTTGATGCACAACGGCGTCGCGAAGGGCGGCCGGCAGATCCGGTCGATGATGGCCGAAACCGCTCGGCGTCGTTTCTCCGTGTTCAGCACCGAGGAAATCGCGGCGCTCAAGACCTATCTGGATTCGCGGGAACCCTGACGACGGGTTTCCATCGTGTCGTGCCACCGCGGGTTCGGACCGGCTGTAGGATGGGCCTCGGCCCACTGCTCTTCCTAGGGTCAAGAGCGGTGGGCCATGGCCCACATACGAACTACTCGATCTGCTGGTGCGCCCCGCGTCGAGCACTCCCGGCATCCAGACACCCGCTTTCAGACGCGATTGTCGTATCAGACAGGCGACGGCACGAGCCGGCTGACCGAGGGCAAAACAATGAGCAGCACACAAGACGATTCCCGGGCGGTGGCGATTCGCAGGTTGCGACGCCTCGGTCTGGCGCTGCTGATGAGCCTCGGCGCGACGCACGCCATCGCAGCCGAGGTCTGTGTGCCGCAAGACATGACCCTGGCCGCAGCGCTGAACCAGGCGCAGACGCAGACGCTGACGATCAAGCTCGTACAGGGCAGCTACGACCTCAAGAACACGGTCTGGCACGATGGCGCTGCTGCACAGTACGCGAGCAGCTACACCCACTTCGCCAACGGTTCTGAACTGCTCGGCGGCTACACGAGCGGCTGCGCGGCGCGTTCGGTCGATGCCGGCAACACTACGCTTACCGATTCAGGAGCGACCGCTGCGACCCAGGATGGGGTCGTGACCTATGGCGACCTGACGATTTCCGGCATCACGTTCACGCTGCGCAACGGTCTGCTGATCTATTCGACCGCCAATTACGGCACCCCCGCTTCCGGCACCGTACTCGTCTCGCGCTCGGCATTCCTCAATGCGACGAATGGGCGTTTGGTGATCGGATGGTATCGCTTCGACGCGGGCGGGAAGATTCGCGTCGTCGACACGCTGCTCGCAGGCAACACCGCACTGGGCTCGAACTGCGCGCTGGAGGTCGGAATAAACAACGGCGCGCCGGCGATCGAAATCACGAACAATACTGTCGTCGACAACGCTGGCGGCACCGCGGATGGCGCGTGTTTCAACAGCGGGGTAGGTGCCCAGGCGTTCAACGTATACGACAACATTTTCTATGGAAACGGCAGCTTCAGCGACGTAGACCTCGGAAGCAGCGGCGTGAACCTCGGCTACAACACGATCGGCGTTCTCGCCGGAACCGCGCCGGCGACGAACAGCCATACCAGTACGGCCGACCCGAAGCTCGACGTGAACTATCGCCCGATCGAGGTGCCGCAGTCGCCAGCCATCAATTCCGGCACGAACGCACCTCCCGGCGGCCTGCCATCACGCGATCTCGATGGCGGCCCGCGCCTGGTCGGCGCAAAAGTCGATCGCGGCGCTTTCGAATCGTCTGTATCCAGCGCGCCACAGTTGGTCACGAACACAGGCGCGTCCGGCGCTGGCTCGCTGGCGGCGGCGGTCGACTACACGAACACGCACGGCGGGGGAATCATCAAGTTCAACCTGCCGAATGGTTGCGGTTCGCAGCGCATCACGCTGGATGCCGAACTCGCGTTGACCCAGACGGTCTCAATAGAAGGCTATTCCGAACCGGATGCCGTGCCGAACGCGGAAAAGTACGGATTCGACGCGAAGATCTGCGTGATCATAGGCGCGGGCAGTGGCGTGACGCGCGGCCTCGTCGTGCCGTCGAACGCTGATCCTGCGATATCGGTCGCGATCGAGGGAATCGCGTTCAGCGGTTTCTCGACGGCCGCGGTCGATCTGCAGGGCGGCAGCGGACACACGCTGACCGGCAACTACTTCGGCGCCGCAACCGGCGGTCATGTTCTCACGGCGAACGGCATCGACGTCCGTCTCGGCCCCGGTGCGCAGGGCGCCGCTGTCGGCGGGTCGGACGCGGCGGATCGAAACGTCATTTCTGGCGCGACCGCGTCAGGTGTCGTCATCGCGGACGGTTCATCGGGTCATCAGATCATCAACAACCTGATCGGAATGGATTGGGACGTCGCGCTGCAGAACTCCATCGACGGTGGCAATGGGGCGCGCGGCATCTTCGTTGCCGGTGACAGCAATGTCATGCAAGGCAACTACATCGCCTACAACACGCAGGCCGGCATCGCACTCAATGGTGCGGGTGCGCACGGCAATGTGCTGTACAACAATACGATCGGGACGGATGGCCGGCCGAATGGCGGCGCCGGAATCCATTTGACCGGCGACCTCGGCGATGCGCCGAACAGCAATCTGATCTTTCTCAATACGATCGCCGGAAACGACGGTCAGGGCGTCGCGATCGACGTCGGCCAGAAAAACCTCTTGCGCTACAACGCGATCTACAACAACACGCTGCTCGGCATCGATCTCGGAGCAATCGGTGTCGACACGAATGACGACGACTCGGTGCAGACCGCCGACAAAGCCAATCGCGGTCAGAACTTCCCGGTGCCGACGAGCGCATCCGGCACGGATGCGGCGGGCTCGGTCGCCGGCATGCTGCCGACGATCCCCGGCACCTATCTCGTCGACCTGTACATCAGCAGCTCGTGTGGCCCGTCCAGCCACGGCCAGGGAGAACTCTGGGTCGGCAGCGGGTCGGTGACGGTTCCTGCGGGCCAGACCAGCAAGGCGTTCACGCTACCGATCGCCGCGCCGCTGGACTACACGCTGTTCGACGGCAATTGGGTGACGGCGACAGCGACCGACTCGCTCGGCAATACATCCGAGTTCTCGACCTGCGTGCCATACCATGCCGATACGATCTTCAGCGACGGGTTCGACTGATCGGCGGGGCGCAGTGGCGTTGTCGCGTTCGGCGGCCGCGCGCTACGCCGCGAACTGGAGGCGGGCCAGCTCCGAGTAGAGTCCGCCTTGGCGCATCAGCTCGGCGTGCGTGCCTTGCGCGACAACGCGGCCGGCATCCATGACGACGATGCGGTCGGCCTTCTGCACCGTGGCCAGGCGATGCGCGATGACGAGCGTCGTGCGGCCGCGCATGAGGCGTTCGAGCGCGGCCTGCACGGCGGCCTCGGAGTGTGCGTCGAGGTTGCTCGTCGCCTCGTCGAGCAGCAGGATCGGCGCGTCCTTGAGCACGGCACGCGCGATCGCGACGCGTTGCTGCTGGCCGCCGGACAGGCGCACGCCGCGTTCGCCGAGGTGCGTGTCGTAGCCCTCGGGCTGCGCCATCAGGAACTCGTCGGCCTCGGCGGCCCGCGCGGCGGCGACGACGCTTGCGTCGTCGGCATCGATCCGGCCGAAGCGGATGTTGTCGCGCGCGCTCGTGCCGAAGATCACGGTGTCCTGCGGCACGAGCGCGATCGAACCGCGCAACTCGGGCAACGTCAGGGATTTCAGGTCCGTGCCGTCGACGCGGATCGCGCCCCGCTGCGGATCGTAGAAACGCAACAGCAGATGGAAGACCGTGCTCTTGCCCGCGCCGGACGGCCCGACCAGCGCGACACTCTCCCCCGGAGCGATGTCGAGCGTGAAGTCGTGCAGCGCCGATATGTCCGGTCGCGACGGATAGCGAAACTCCACGTGCTCGAAGCGGATTGCCCCGCGCACCGGCTGCGGCAACGAAGCCGGTTGCGCCGGCGAACGGATCTCCGCTTGCGTCGCCATCAGCTCGCCGATGCGCTCCATCGCGCCGCCCGCGCGCGACACCTCGCTCCACACCTCGGTCAGGCCGCCGATCGATCCGGCCGAGATGACCGCGTACAGCACGAACTGGCTCAACACTCCGGCGCCTAGCGTTCCGGCCATGACCGAGTGCGCACCGCTCCACAGCACCAGCGTGATGGCCCCGAAAATCAGCAGGATCACGAGTGCCGTAAGACCGGAGCGTTGCGCGATGCGGCGTCGCGCGGTAGCCAGCGCGCGCGCGATCGCCGTGTCGTAGCGCGCGGTCTCGACCGGCTCGCGCGCGTACGCCTGCACGGCGTACATCGCGTTCAATGTCTCGTTCGCGATCGCCGACGCGTCGGCGACGCGATCCTGGTTCGCGCGCGCGAGTTTCTGCTGGCGCCGCCCCGCAAGAACTATCGGCAGGATCACCAGCGGTATCACCAACGCCGCGTAGCCGGCGAGCCGCGGACTCGTCGCGACGAGCATCACTGCGCCGCCGAGCGCCGTTACCATGCTGCGCAACGCGACCGAGATGCTCGAACTGACGACCGTCTGCACGATCTCGGTGTCGGCGCCGAGCCGCGACATCAGCTCGCCGACGCGCGTGCGTTCGTAGAACGCCATGTCGAGCGTCAGCAGATGCGCGTACAGCCTGCGACGCAGGTCAGCGACGACACGTTCGCCGAGCACGCTGATGCAGAAGTAGCGCGCTGCCGTCGTGATCGCGAGCACGGCCGCGACGACGAACAGGCCGATGAAACTCGCATTGAGCGTGACCGGGTCGGTGTGCGCGAAGCCGCGGTCGATCATGAGGCGGACTGCGACCGGCAGCGACAGCGTCGCCGCTGACGACAGCATGAGGAACCCGAGCCAGCCGATCAACAGTGGTCGGTACGGGCGAAAGTAGGGTAGCAGCAGGCGCAATGCGGTCAGACGCCGGCGCGGCGTGGCCCTTGCGGCGACGTCAGACGGTTCATCGCTCTTCGTGGTCATCTGTCGTTGTTATTGTGCAGGGTCATTGCAGCGGCCGCGCGGCACTCCCGCGCCGAAGCAGCGCAGCAAGGACATTGTGTCGGAGCGGGCAAATTCAATCGACGAGGCGCAATTGCGCGCGTCCGCGCGACAGGTCGCCGAGCAAGTCGCGCAGCTCGTCGATTCGGGTCGACGGCAGGCGTAACCGCAGGACGGCGCCGTGCGCGTCGAACGACTCGCCAACCTTGTGCGCGTCGAAGTCGGCGAGCCGTGAATGCAGCAGCGGCAGTTCGGCAAAGCCGAGTGCGAATTCGACGCTGGCCAGGTCGACCAGTTCTTGCTTGTGGGCTACTCGCAGGCATTCGGCGGCGCACCCGCCGTAGGCGCGCATCAAGCCGCCGGCTCCGAGCTTGATGCCGCCGTACCAGCGCGTGACGACGACGGCGACGTGATCGAGTTGCTGGCCATCGATCGCCGCAAGGATCGGCTTGCCGGCCGTTCCGCCCGGTTCGCCGTCGTCGCTGAAGCGGTACTGCTGGCCGATCCGATATGCCCAGCAGTTGTGCGTCGCCGTGCCGTCCGAAACGTGCGCGACGAAGTCCATTGCGGCCTCGATCGTCGCGACGTGCGTGGCACTCGCGGAGAACCTGCTCTTGCGCAGCTCCTGGGCGAACGACGCGGGCGCGGTCAGCGTGCTGCGCGGCGCGTTCATTTCAGGTCGCGCAGGTCGTCCGGCAGGTGGTATTCCGGGTACAGCCGGCGGAATTCGGCCAGGCTGCGCAGTGCGTCATCGCGATGCCTTTCGCGCAGCATCGTGCGGATGTTCGCGAGCCAGTGTTCGGGATAAAGGTGCGCGTTCGGATCGGTCGACGCTCGCGCCTTTAGCTCGACGGCGTCACGCGCGACAGCATTGTCGGCGCGGCCCTGCGACGGCGCGGCGGCGCCAGCAGGCGCCGACGGGCGCTCCCGCGGCAGGTTCTCGGGCACCGCCGCGTAGCCACGGTCGCGCGGCGCTTCTTCTTGCAGCGTCTGCTGAGGCGACGCGGTCGTCGCGGCCTCTTTCGCGAGTGGAGCCGGCGCAGCGCGAGGCGCGGTGCCGGCCGCAGCCCGCGGCGTTTCGACTTGGGCCTGCGCCGCGTTCGCTGGTCGAGTCGCTTCGACAGGCGTCGCGGCCGCAGACGGTGCGACGGCGGGCGGTGCCCTGACAGCTGGAGGCGGCGAGGCCGTTGCCGCGGAAGCTGCAGATGCGGCCGCTGCGCCGTTGTCGCGCTGCGCGCGGCGCTGGCTCGAAAAATGTTCGCCGAACCCGACGCGATCCTGCATTTGTGCCTGCTTCTTGCGGCGATCCTCGGCTAGATCGCGGTCGTGCAGCCCCTGCGGGCCGCCTTGGGCCGGTTGCGACCGGCGTTCCATCGCTTCGGATTCGCTCACGCCGTGCTCCACGGCCTTGTCCTGCTCCGGAAACGGCATTGGCGAGGCCGCGGCGTCTCTGCCGTTGTGCGCCGCCTCGTCGGCGCTGGCGGGCGTCGGCGCCGTGGCGGCGAGCGCGGGGGACTCGGGCCGAGTGGCCGGCGCCGACTTCGCTGCCGCCTCGACTTTGCCTGCGAATGCGGGTTGCGGCTTCGCCTTCGGCATCGGCGCACGGGTTGCCGCACCTTCGTTCGATGGCGGCGGCGGCGATAGTGGCGGCGGTGCGGCCGGCTCGTCGAGCTGGCGTATGCCGATCACTTCGCTAGACGGCGCGCCGACCTCATTGCGCGATCCCGCGGGGCCGGTCTGCAGCCTGAAGGCGATGCCTGCAGCGAGCACGATGCCGGCCGCGGCGCCGAGCGCGGGCACCCAGCGTGCGCGGTGCCGCGTGCGCGGACTCCGCGGCGTCGCGACGAGCTGCGGATTGAGCGCGCGGTGTGCCATCGCCTTTACCGCGGCGTCGAGTCGCGCATCCGGCTCAGGCTGCGGCAGCTTGCGGTAGACGCCGGCAAGGCGCGATTCCTCGTCGGCGAGGAAGGCCTCGAATTCGCGCTCGAATTGGTCGCGTCCAGTACTCATTCGGAAAACTTCTCGCGGATCTTCGCGAACGCGTAGCGCAGTCGCGATTTCACGGTCTCGTGCCCGGCGCCGGTGACTGCGGCGATTTCCTCGAGACCGAGCCCGCTTTCGACGCGCAGCAGAAATGCCTCGCGCTGCTCGGAAGGTAAGCCTTCCAGCGCCAGTTGCAAGCGGCGCCGCTGCTCGAACTCGCTCAGGACCTGCTCGGGCCGCTCGGTTTCGGGCGCGTCAAGTTCCGCAAGCACGTTCTCGGTCTCTTCCGGGCCAGCCTGCGGCCTCGCGCGGCGGAAGCTGTCGACGATCAGATTGTGCGCTATCTGGAGCAACCAGGTGCTGAACTTCGATTCGACGCGATAGCGCGTGCGCGAGGCGATCAGGCGGCTCCAGGTCTCCTGGAACAGCTCGTCTGCCCCGGCGCGATCTGCGACGCTGCGCAGGATGAACCGGTACAGGGGCCCGCGCTGGCGCGCATACAGCGCGTCGAACGCGCTGACGTCGCCCTGCGCGTAGGCGAGCATCAGCTCCTCATCCGTCCTGTCGGCCCCCATGCGTTGGAAGGGTACGACAATTCTAGCGCCGGAAGCACGCGCCCACGGCCGCGGACGCGGCGAAGGACGGGCCAGTGTGGTGCACGGGGCGAGGGCAATCATGATCGATGCAACGCACAAGCGCGGCGCGCGGGGTTAACATGATGATCCGGCTGGCTTTTGGGTATGGCAAATGATTCATCCGATCCTGAAGATGGGCGATGCGCGCTTGCTGCGCGTGGCACAACCGGTGGAGCGATTCGCCACGCCGGAATTGGAGGCGCTGATCGTCGACATGTTCGAGACGATGCGCGCCGCAGGCGGCGTCGGCCTTGCGGCGCCGCAGATCGGCGTCGACCTCCAGCTCGTGATTTTCGGTTTCGACCACAGCGACCGTTATCCGGACGCTCCGGCCGTGCCGCACACGATCCTGCTCAATCCGCAGATCACGCCACTGTCGGCGGACATGGAGGACGGCTGGGAAGGCTGCCTTTCGGTGCCCGGGATGCGCGGCGTCGTGCCGCGGCATGCGCGCATCCGCTACACGGGCTTCGATCCGTCAGGGGTGGCGATCGATCGCGAAGCCGAAGGTTTCCATGCCCGCGTCGTCCAGCATGAAGTCGATCACCTGCTCGGGCGCCTGTATCCGTCACGAATAACCGATTTCACGAAATTCGGTTTTACCGAGGCGCTGTTTCCGGGGCTGGAGATGCCGGCGGACGACTAAGGTGTCCTCGGCTCGGACTCTTTCAGCAGTTCGACGAGCTGATCCTTCCACACGGCGGCCCACGTGTGCGTGCCGTGACCGTGAGTCGCGTCGCTGATCGGAATCACGATCGCGCGGCCGTGAGGCACGTTCCTGATCTCGCGTTCGAGAATGCCCAATTCCGGAGGGTTGATGACGTCGTCGGCCGAATTGATCGCGAGTAGCGGTGCCTTGATCGTCGCAAGTTTCGGCTGCGGGTTGTAGTCACGCGACGCATCGAGCTGGTAGAGGCTGTCGTTCGCGTCGTCTTCCTTCATGTAGCGCGCGATGCGTTCATCGACGAAGCGGTCCGCACTGTCCCGGTCCGGTGCTTCCTTCTGCCATTGCAACGGGCTCGAGCCCATGATCAGCAGGATATGCAACGCGTCGACCAGTCCGCGCGGCTGCGTCGTGTACTCGCCTTGCTTCCATTCCGGATCGTTGCGTATCGAATCCATGAACATCTTGCGCATCATGCGATTGCGCCCGGCGATCTGCACCGGTAGCGACGCGAGCGGCATCAGCGCGTCCATGAATTGCGGATGCATCTCGCCCCAGACCCAGCTGTGCA
>Ga0207683_10006086_pt1 | contig 10332 bp, 9 predicted proteins | sample KBSM73metaG_FD_184333 | JGI IMG/M metagenome (GOLD analysis project Ga0207683, IMG submission 184333) | Miscanthus rhizosphere microbial communities from Kellogg Biological Station, Michigan, USA - KBS M7-3 metaG (SPAdes) (version 2) | ecosystem: Host-associated > Plants > Roots > Rhizosphere >...
AGCGCCAGTCCTCGTCCTGAGGAGCACGGCAGAAGGCCGTGCGTCTCGAAGGACGGCAACAAGCAATTGTCGCCCGTGGCCATGCTTCGAGACGCCCGCCTATGGCGGGCTCCTCAGCATGAGGACTTGAGCTAATCCGTCAGTTTCTCCACGTCGCCGAAATAATAGTCCTGCCAGCGGTCCGGCCGCACCTTCACGCGCCCGACCTTGTGCAGGAACTCGCTGATCTTGTCGGCGCCCTTCGGCACGATGGTGATCACGATGTTCGGGTCGTTCAGCATCGCCAGCAGTTCGTCGACCGGCATGCGGTCCTTGGTGACGCGCAGGTAGGCCTCCGCGGCGGCTCTCTTGTCCGCCTTGATCCACGCGGTCGCCTCTTTCATCGCGGCCAGGATCGCGCCGACCAGCTTCGGATTGCCGTCGTGGAATTTCGTCTGCATCACGATGCAGCTCACCGAATGCGGGCCGATGATGTCGTAGGACGAGATCACTTGGGTGTAGCCCGGCATCTTCAGTTGCCGGTTCTGGAACGGCGCGGAGGAGAAGTGGCTGCCGACTTCGGTGCCTGAGTTGAGCGCCGCGAACGCGTCCGGGTGCCCCATCGAGACGGTGAGCGGATCGAGCTTCTCGTAATTCGCCTCGCCGAACTCCTTCGCGGCGGCCATCTCCAGCAGGATCGCCTGCATCGAGATCTTCACCGACGGCAGCGCGATGCGGTCCTTCTCGCCGTAGTCCTTCAGCGTTTTGATCTTCGGGTCGCGCGTCAGCAGGATCAGCGGCATGAAGTTGAGGCCGGCGATCGCGCGCACCTTGGCGTTGGTGCGCGTCTTCTCCCACATCGTGATCAGGTTCGGCAGCCCGACACCCGCGATGTCGATCGCACCCGAGATGATGCCGTCATTGAGCTGCGCCGGGCCGCCGAGCGTCGCCCATTCGACCTTCACGTCGCCGAGGCCGGCCGCCTTGGCGTGCTTCTCGATCAGCTTCTGGTCTTCCATGATGACGAACTGGATGTAGGGCAGGCCGTATTGCTTGCCGATTTTCAGTTCGTTCACCTCCGCGGCGGCTGGACTTATGACCGCCACGGCGATCAGCGCCGATGCCAGAATGCGTATCATCGCGAGAATCCTCCGGGTATGTTCACAGGATCGGCGTCATTTGTTTCGGATCGAATGCGAGCCACGCGCTCTCGCCGACCTGATAGATTTCCAGCGGCGGCGCGGTGACGCGCAGCCTCACGCCGTTCTCGGGCGCGGCGACGTAATCCCAGAACTCGCCCAGATACGCCCGCTCCGCGATCGTGACCGCGGCCTGCGGCACGCCATCGGGCAGGCGCGCGCGCGACAGCCGCATGCTTTGCGGGCGCACCGAGAAGGTCGCCTTGCCGGACGATGGTGCGTCTTCAAGTGAAGCCAGCGGCACCGCAAAGGAGCCGAATTCGACCTGCGCGCCGTTGCACGTGCCCTCGATGAAGTTGGTGCGGCCGATGAAGCCCGCGACGAAGCGCGTCTTCGGCCGGGTGTAGAGCGTGTGCGGATCGTCGACCTGCTCGATGCGGCCCTGGTTCATCACCGCGATGCGGTCGGACGTCACCATCGCCTCGGCTTGATCGTGCGTCACGTACACCGTCGTGATGCGGAACTCGTCGTGCAGGCGGCGGATCTCGAAGCGCATTTCCTCGCGCAGATTGGCGTCGAGGTTGGACAGCGGCTCGTCGAGGAGAAGCACCTGCGGCTGGATCACGATCGCGCGCGCGAGCGCGACGCGCTGCTGCTGCCCGCCGGACAATTCGGCCGGATAGCGCGCTGCCAGGTGTCCCATGTGCACGACCTCGAGCATTTCGCCGACGCGGCGGCGCACTTCCTCACGCGGCAGCTTGCGCAACTCCAGCCCGAACGCGACGTTCTGCTGCACCGTCATGTTCGGCCACACCGCGTAGCTCTGGAAGATCATCGACATCTGCCGCTTTTCGGGCGGCAGCGCGCCGGACGGCGAGGACAGCAGCTGGCCGTTCATCTCGATCGTGCCGGCGGTCGGATCGATGAAACCCGCGATCATGCGCAAGGTGGTGGTCTTGCCGCAGCCCGAGGGCCCGAGCAGCGAGACGAACTCGCCCTCGTTGAGCGCGAGGTTGAGGCCCGACACGGCGGGCGTGTCGCCATAGTGTTTCTCGATGCCGCGCAAAACGAGCTTGCTCATGAGCGCACCATGAAGTCGCGGCCGATGGCGCGAAAGCCGAGCGCTGCGATGATCAAGGTCGCGACCAGCAGGATCATGCCGAGCGCGGAGAGCACCTCGAAATTGCCTTCCTCCGACAGGTCGAACAGCATCACCGAGATCACGCGCGTGTTCGGGCCGACCAGGAAGATCGCCGATGAAAGCTCGCGCGTCGCCGGAATGAACACCAAAATCCACGCGCCCGCGAGGCTGCGCTTGAGCAACGGCGCCAGCACCTTGCGGATCGCGAGCAGCCGGCTGCCGCCGAGGATGCGCACGGCTTCCTCCATCTCGGGATTGATGCTGCGCATCCCGGCCGCGCTCGACGTGTAGGCGATCGGCAGGAAGCGCGTGGTGTAGGCGAGGATCAGGATGGTGGCGGTGCCGTAGAGCGCGAGCGGCGGCGGCGCATAGGCCGCATAGAAGCCGATCGCCAGCACGATGCCGGGGATCACGAACGGCGCGAGGCACAGGAACGCGAGCACGTTGCTCCACGGCACGAGTTTTCGCGTCACGACGTAGGCGATGGCGAGCGAGAGGCCGATCGCCGCGAAGGCGGTGGCGCCGGAGTACACGAAGGTGTTGATGATCGCGTTCTGCGCCTGGGTCTGCTCGAACAGGATGTAGTGGAAGTTCTGCAGCGTGAGATTATCGAGCGAGAAGCCGCGCCCCCAGGCACGCGCGAACGCCGCCTGGGTCAACACCAGCATCGGCAGGAACACGGCGAGCGCGCAGACGAACAGCGCGTAGCCGAGCATCGCCCAGCGCCAGCGCCCGAGCCGCGTCACGCGCCGCTCGCCGCCCTTGCCGCTCACCGTGGTGTAGCCGCGCCGGCCCAGCACCGTGCGCTGCAGCCAGAACATGAAGATGGTGATCAGCAGCAGCGGCATCGCGTAAGCCGCGGCCTGTTCGACCCGCACCGGATATTCGAAGAATTGCCACAGCTGGGTCGACACGACGTGGAAGCGCGCCGGCAGCGCGATCAGCGCGGGCGCGCCGAACAGCGCGATCGCTTCGAGGAACGAAATGATCAGCCCGCCGATGATCGCCGGCAGCACCAGCGGCAGCGTCACGCGGAACGTCGTGCGCAAGGTGCCGGCACCCAAAATATTCGCCGCGTCCTCCATCTCGGATGAGACCAGTTCGAGCGCGCCGGTGGTGAAGACGAAGACATAAGGAAACGACGTGACCGCGATCACCACGATCAGCCCGGCCATCGAGTAGACGTTGAACAGGCCGCTCTCGGCGCCGGTCAGCGCGATCCAGACCTTGTTGAGCCAGCCGGCGTTCGGCCCCGCCAGCAGAATCCACCCGATCGCGCCGAGATAGGGCGGGATGATGAAGGCGCCGAACACCATCAACCGGATGAAGCCTTTGGCCGGCATGTCGGTGCGCGCGACCGCCCAGGCGAGTGGCACGCCGAACAGGCAGGAGAGCGCGGCGACCCCGGCGCCGAGCTCGAAGGTATTCCACAGTGCCTGCAGATGGCGCGCGCGGCCGTAGGCCTCGATGTAATTGGACAAGGTGAGGCGTCCGGTCTCGGGCTCCTGGAAGCTCGAGATCACCAGCCGCACCATCGGCATGGCGATCAGGAAGATCAGCACGCCGATCAGCGCGAGCCAGAGAAACATGCTCGGATCGGCGAAGCGGAAGCGGCGCATGCGCGGCGCGGCGGGCGCGATGTTTTCGAGTGCTGTCGTCACCGGATGCGCCACACGTTCGGTGTGTTCCCCTCCCCCTTGCGGGGAGGGGTTAGGGGTGGGGGTCCTTCTTCGGGCACTGGTTGCGCCAAATCCTCGACCCCCCTCCCTAGCCCTCCCCCACAAGGGGGGAGGGAACAGACCGAGCCAAGGTCCATCACACGCCGAACGTGTCGCGCCACTGCTTGATCACTTCGGGGATGCCCTTGGTGATCTCGTCCACCGTCGGGCGGATGGTCTTCACGTCCTTGGCGGATTTGGCGCCGTCGAGCGCCGCCACCTCGGGCCGCATCGACTCGTTGAAGTGCTTCACCCAGATCTGCGAGGCTTCCACGCTCAGCAGATATTCCATGAACAGCTTCGCGGCGTTCGGGTGCTTCACGCCCTTCATGATGCCGGACGGCGCGATGATCAGCACCGAGCCGTCGGCCGGGTAAGTCATGGCGAGCGGATTGCCCTTGGCGGCGCTCTCCATCGCGGTGCCGTTCGGGCCGGAGCCCGCGACGATGCGCTCGCCGGCATTGAGCATGGTCACGGTGTCGTTGATCGAGCGGCCGACTTGCGGCTTGTTCGCCGCAAGCTTCTCGAAGAAGCCCCAGCCGTAGAGCTTCTTCAGCGACACCACCCAGGTGCCGACGTAACCGGAGAAGCCCGGGTGCCCGAGCGCGATCTTGTCCTTCCATTTCGGATCGGTGAGGTCGGTCCAGTTCTTCGGCGCGTCGGCTTCCTTGAGCTTGGCCGTGTTGTAGCCGATCGCGATCAGCCCCGCGGAGGTGACGGTGTAGTATCCGTCCGGATCGTAGTTCTTGTAGACGTCGAGCACCTTGGCTCCATTGTCCGGCACGTACTGTTCGAGCAGCTTGTTGTCCTTGAGGTAGACGTAATGGCCGATGTCGGTCGACGACAGCACGTCGACCTGCATCGCGCCGGCTTTGATTTCCTGGCTGACGCGCTGATAGGCGACCTGCGCGGTGGTGCGCACGACGTTCGCCTTGATGCCGGGGAAGGCCGCCTCGAAATCGCGGCCGAGCGCCTGCGCGGTCGTGTCGTTGGAATGCGCAGTGTACCAGGTGACCTCGCCTTCCTTCTTGGCGAGCTCGTAGAGCTCTTTCTGGCGCGCGGTCACCTCGCGCGCTTGCGCGGGACGTGGCCTGAGCGTGGCGCCGAGCGCCAGCGCGCTTGCGCCGGCGAGAACTGCTCGACGCGACGGGACAAGCATGCGGGTCATGACGTCCTCCCCTGTGACGCGGCTTTTGCCGTCGTTGTTTCCAAGCGCCCCGCCGCAGTATGGCGCGCGGAGCGCGATCCGTCACCCGATGATTGCGTCCCTCACGGGGAGAGGGCACAGATACGCAGACGGCGCTCCCGGCAACCGCGTCAACCCTTCGCGTTGCCCTGCGACGGCGGCAGCTTGGCGATCTCGCGGATCGCGTCGCGATCCGGCTCGAAGCCGAGGCCGGGCGCCGTGGGCAGCGTAAGGAAGCCCTTCTCCGGCGTGGGCAGGTCCTTGTAAAGCTGCCGGCACAGTTCCACCGCGAGATAGTGGTACTCGACCATGCCGCCATGCGCGAGGCCGGCATGCAGATGCATGTTGTGGAACGGCCAGGCGCCGCCATTGTCGATCGGCACGTTGAACGCCGCCGCCAGTCCCGCGACCTTGAGGCATTGCGTGATACCGCCGCCGATCGCGACGTTGGGCTGCAGGATATCGACCGACTTGTTCAGCAGCAGGTCGCGAAACCGGAACAGCAGCCCCTCGTTCTGTCCGCAGGCGAGCGCCATGCCGCTGATGCGGCGCAACTCGGCCATCTGGTGCACGTCGTTTTGCGACAGCGGCTCCTCGAAGAAGCCGATGCCGTAGGGCTTGATCATCTGGGCCAGGTGCGTCGCGTGATAGAGGTCGAGATTGCAGTTCGCGTCGATGAACAGTTCGATGTCCGGCCCGACCGCCTCGCGCACCGCGCGCACGCGCGCGGCATCCTCCTTGATCACGTCGGCGAGCGCTCGGCTGTCGCGCCGGCGCAGCGCCTCGTTGCCGACCGTCATCTTCAGCCGCGTGAAGCCCCGCGCGACCCAGTGTCTTGCGGCGGCGGCGAGCTGCGCGCGATCGAAGAAGCCGAAGCCGAACGTCGCATACACCGGCACGCGTTCGCGCGCGCCGCCGAGCAGCCGCCACACCGGCTCTCCCAGCGCCTTGCCCTTGATGTCCCACAGCGCCAGGTCGATCGCCGCCAGCGCATGCGCCGCGTAGCCGGTCTGCCCGCGCGGCATCGTCTTCCAGTAGAGCTTCTCCCAGATCGCCTCGTGCGCCATCGCGTCGTCGCCGGTGATCGCAGGTCCCGCAACGCCGTTGACGATCTGCGCGATCACGTCCTCCTCGGTGATCGCCGTGAAGCCGTGGCCGGTGAGACCTTGCGCGGTCTCGACCTCGACATGCACGCAGGCGAGCGAGGTCCTGCGGTCCGCGCCCGCGAGCGTGACGTGCATCGGGACGTTGAGCGGCGTGGCGGTGACGCGCGTGATCTTGTGGATTTGCATTGGTGGTCCGGCGTTTGCTTGGGGCACCAGTCTATGCGAGGGGTAGGGTGTTTTCGCAATGGAATCCGCGAGCAGCATGATCGCCATCGAGCGATTGTCGAAGACTTTCGAGACGACGCGCGGCACCAGCCACCTGGCGCTCAGCGAGATTTCGCTCGATGTCGCGCAGGGCGAGTTTGTTTCGGTTCTTGGGCCTTCCGGTTGCGGCAAGTCGACCTTGCTCTACATCGTCGGTGGCTTCGTCACCCCGAGCGTCGGCGCGCTACGCGTCGCGGACAAGCCGGTCACCGGACCGGGCCCGGATCGCGGGCCGGTGTTTCAGGAATTCGCGCTGTTTCCATGGAAGACCGTGCTCGGCAACGTGATGTACGGGCTGCTCGAGCAGGGACGCTCGAAGGCCGACGCGCTGGCGCGCGCGAACGCGCTGATCGAGCTGGTGCATCTGAAGGGCTACGAGAATTTCTATCCCAAGGAATTGTCCGGCGGCATGAAGCAGCGCGTCGCGATCGCGCGCACGCTCGCCTACGGGCCGAGCATCCTGCTGATGGACGAGCCGTTCGGCGCGCTCGACGCGCATACCCGCACCGGGATGCAGATGGAGCTGCTCGACATCTGGGAGCGCGACCGCAAGACCGTGCTGTTCGTCACGCACAGCGTCGAGGAAGCGGTGTTCCTCTCCGACCGTGTCGTGGTGCTGACGCGCTCGCCCGGGCGGATCAAGGAGATCATCTCGATCGATCTGCCGCGCCCGCGCCGCCGCGCCGAGCTGCTGGTGGATCGCCGCTATCAGCAATACGTGGTCGATATCGAGAAGCTGATGGACGATCCGCGCGAGCTTGCGTCATGAGGCAGTATCGTGCCGCAAACTCCTCTTCACCTCTCCCCTTGGGGGAGAGGTCGACGCGCGAAGCGCGGCGGGTGAGGGGGCGCCGCATACTCGATCTTACAAGGCCCCCTCTCCCTAACCCTCTCCCCAAAGAGGAGAGGGGACATACCGAGTATGCGGAGAGAGCGTCGTGAAACGCCTCTCCCAAATTCCCGGCCTCCCGCCGCTGCTTGCCTGCGCCGGCCTGCTTGGCGTGTGGGAAGTCGCCGCGCGCATCATCGGCATCAGCGGCCTGCCGCCCGCGCACGAGGCGCTGCGCGAATTGCCGAAAATCCTCACTGACAAGGAATCGCTGCTCAATATCCTCGACTCGATGCGCCGCATGCTGATCGGCTTCTCGCTCGCGCTGATCGTCGCGGTGCCGATCGGGTTGATGATGGGCCGCGCGCGCCTCGTCGCCGCGTTCTTCAATCCGCTGCTGATGATCATCTATCCGGTGCCGAAGGCGGCGCTGATGCCGCTGATCATGCTCTGGCTCGGCGTCGGCGATGCCTCCAAGACCCTGGTAATTTTCTTGGGCGTCAGCCTGCCGGTGATCTATCACGCCTATCAGGGCGCGCGCGCGGTGGAAGAGAAGATGTTGTGGTCCGCCGCCGCGATGGGTCTCGGCCCGGCGGCGCGCCTGTTGCGCATCGTGTTTCCCGCCGCATTGCCTGAGATCATGGTCGGCATCCGCACCGGGCTCGTGCTCGCGCTGATCACGATGGTGACGAGCGAGATGATCGCGCGCAAGCAGGGCGTCGGCGATCTCTTGTTCAACGCGCTCGCGATGGCCCAGTACGAGACGGTCTACGCCACCATCATCATCATCGGCATGCTCGGCTTCGTCATCGACGCCGCGTTCGAGAAACTGCGCTTCCGCGTCGTCGCCTGGGCCGAGCCGACGCACGACATCGCGGTTGGCTCCACATGACGGCCGGCCGCCGCACGGTTGAGATCGCGATCGGCATCCTGCCGATCGCACTGCTCATCGCGCTGTGGCACGCGCTCGCGGCTTCGGGCGCGACACCGGCCGCGATCCTGCCGCCGCCGGCCGCCGTGTTCGCACGCCTGCTGCAGCAATTCGGCAATGCGCAGTACTGGGACAACGTCGCGATCACGCTGTTCCGGCTGTTCTCCGGCTTCTCCATCGCGGTCGTGATCGGCGTCTCGCTCGGGCTCGCTGCGACCGGCAGCCGGCTGATTGAGTCGCTGGTGCGGCCACTGGTGCGCGTGCTCGCGCCGCTGCCCAAGGTCGCGCTCTATCCGGCGATGATCCTGATCCTCGGCTTCGATCACGCCTCGAAGATCACCTTGGTGGCGGCCGACGCGGTGTTCCCGATATTGCTTGCCACCTACCAAGGCACGATGGCGGTCGAGCCGAAGCTGGTCTGGTCGGCGCGCGCCGCCGGCACGTCGCAGCGCATGGCATTATTCAAGGTGGTGCTGATGGCCGCGATGCCGTCGGTGCTCACCGGCTGCCGCATCGGGCTGATCATCTCGTGCATCGTGGTGTTCCTCGCCGAGATGATCACCTCGACCGAGGGGCTCGGCTACCTGCTGGTGCGCGCGGGGCGCAATTTCGAGACCGTCGACATGTTCGTGCCGCTAATCTCGATCTCGATTTTGGGCCTGACGCTCAACGCCGCGTTCAATATGCTGCGCGGGTATCTGCTGCGCGGATTTCCCGAGGAACATTGATGCTCGCCGACCGCATCGAAGGGAAGTGGATCGACGCCTTCTGCGAGGTGTTCGAGCGCTGCGCCGTGAAGCGCGGCGACACTGCGGCGATCCTGTCGGAGACGCAGTCGCGTCAACTCAACGTGCAACTTGCCGAACTGGCGCTGCTGCGGCTCGGCGCGCGCCCGTTCCACATCGTGCTGCCGACGCCGCGCAACCGCCATCCGGTGCCGGTGCGCTCGACCGGCGCGAGCGAGGCGATCGGCGGATTGGCACCCGTGATCGGCGCGCTGGGCAGCGCGGGCTTCGTGGTCGATTGCACCATCGAGGGCCTGATGCATGCGCCCGAGACGCCCGCGATCCTGAAAGCCGGCGCGCGCATCATGGTGATCTCGAACGAGCACCCCGAGGCGCTCGAGCGCATGGCGCCAGATCCGGCGCTGGAGACGCGCGTGCGCGCGGCGGCCAGGCTGCTGCGCGGCGCAAAGCGCATGACCGTGATCTCGCCCGGCGGCAGCAAGCTCGACGTCGACATGGCGGGCGCGCCGACGGTGGGCATCTGGGGCTGGACCGAGAAGCCCGGCACCTTGGCGCATTGGCCGGGCGGCATCGTGGTGAGCTTCCCGAAGGCGGGCGGCGTCAACGGCACCCTGGTGCTCGATCGCGGCGACATCAATCTGACCTTCAAGCGTTATCTCGAAGCGCCGGTGCGGCTCACGATCGAGGCGGACTACGTGACGAAGATCGACGGCGAGGGCGCCGACGCCGAGATGTTTCGTTCGTATCTGGCGGCGTGGAATGACAAGAACGCCTATGCGGTGTCGCATGTCGGCTTCGGGCTGAACCCGAAGGCGCGTTACGAAGCGTTGACGATGTACGACCAGCGCGACACCAATGGCACCGAGATCCGCGCGGTCGCGGGAAACTTTTTGTTCTCGACCGGCGCGAATGAATTCGCCGGCCGCTATACCGCCGGGCACTTCGACCTGCCGGTGATGCGCACCACGATTACGGTGGATGGCGCGGTGGTGGTGAAAGAGGGCGTGGTGCAGAACGCGTTCGGGTAGCTCGCGCGGCAGGCTCGGTCTCTTACCCTCCCCCTTGTGGGGAGGGTCGACCGCCGCAGGCGGTCGGGGTGGGGGTCGAGAGAGCGAGCACGAATCTCGCGACCCCCACCTCCACCCCCAACCCCTCCCCACAAGGGGGAGGGGAGTACAGCGGAGTTCGCCGCGCGCGCCGCGCTAAAGCACCGGCGGGCGGTTCAGCCCGAAGTGCCCGAGCAATTCCACGAACGCCTTCAGCCGCTCGCGCCGGTACGCCTCCACGTCGAGC
>Ga0207683_10006087_pt1 | contig 10332 bp, 12 predicted proteins | sample KBSM73metaG_FD_184333 | JGI IMG/M metagenome (GOLD analysis project Ga0207683, IMG submission 184333) | Miscanthus rhizosphere microbial communities from Kellogg Biological Station, Michigan, USA - KBS M7-3 metaG (SPAdes) (version 2) | ecosystem: Host-associated > Plants > Roots > Rhizosphere >...
TTCTCGTCCGCCAGCCTTGTGCTGACCTCGGTGGAAACGATGTATGAATATGCCTGGGCGAGATGAAGCAGGCTTGATTCACCGGCTTTTGCCGCGTGGTCTCGTATTGCTTTAAGTAGTTCTTCGGCGGCTTGGTCGGCTAGCTCTTTGAGGTCAGCCATGATGTCTTCCTATAGGGCTCGTTCCCGCAACAGTGCGACAAGGTCCACGCTACGCGTCGCGGACGACGATGCACCTTGCCCGATGTCGCCAGTCGGGCGGCGTGACGCCAAGTGTGGCTCGCGGGTCAGTAGGTCGTCGAGCGCGGCGGCAAGGGCATCGGTCCCGTCGAGGTGGTCCTCAGCGAACTCGAGGTCAGTGGGGTCGGCCAGCCGCCCGGTGGCCCGGACGAGTTCGGTGTGTAGCCGCTTATCGTAGGTGTCGGCGGCGTTCGCGCGTTCCCGCTAGCCGGCCGACTCTCGGCGGAGGCGTTCGACGTAGAACCGAGGGAATGTGTCCGACTCGGAGTCGGTGTCAGGTGGGTAAGTTTCACCCGCCTCAGGCTGCGGTTCATCAGGAGCCTCGGCGTTGTCGACCGTGGTCGGCTCGTCCACATTTGGCGTGTCTTCGGTGTCGCTCATTGTTCCCTTTCTTGCGCTTTGAATTCCTCAACAGCGTTTACGAGTTGAGTGGCCAGCCCAATCGCCTCGTCGGCGTCCATGCGGTATGTACAGCCGCTCGAGGTGCATCCGCACCGGCCGGCCGGCGGCCGCCTCCTCGACGATGCCCACGTTCGCGGTGACGTTCCGCGCGCTAAGCCGCATCGTTATTCACCGGCCGTACAACAGGTTCCGAGGCTGCACGGATCTTGGTGATCTCATCATCGGAGTAACCTAGCTTGCCCAGTGCCTAGGACTGCGGCAGTAATCCGGCCTGGAACAGCTTGACCGTGCCGTCAGCTTCCTGGGGCAAGGGAAGTCGTTGGCGGGCAAGGTATGTCGACGAGCGTGGTCGCGAACATGCGAAGGGATTCGGGCGGAAAGTCGACGCACAGGCGTGGCTGGACAAGCAGACTGCGGCCCTCGTGTCGGGTACCCATGTCGCGCCGCGCGACGCAAATGTCACGTTCTCTCAATGGGCCAGGGCATGGCTGGCCGCGTACGCGGTCAATCGGGAGACCAGCGTCGAAAGCGCCAGAACGCATATCAGGGTCATCGAGGCGACGTTCGGGGATATGGCGCTAGCCGACATTCGGCCGTCAACGGTGAAGACGTGGGTGGCGGCTATCTCGGAGACCTATTCGCCGTCGTATGTCCGCGCGGTCTACGGCCGTCTGTCGCAAATTCTCGGCGACGCCGTGCACGACGGGCTATTGCCGCGTAACCCGTGCGGCCGCAGTACCACACCGAGGGGCCAGGACAGGCCGCTGACGTCGACTTCGTGCGCGGTGTCGTGTACCCCAAGGTGCAGTTCAAGTCGATGACCGAGACGGCCGCACCACTGAAAACGAAGTACAGCGCCGCGCCGGTGCCGGTCTCACGGGACCTGACGTTGTTGCTGTCGGCGTCGGTGTCTTAGTACGGCACCGATTTCGTTGTCACCGATGGGTGCGCTGCGCAGGGTAAGAACTGGGATATCGAACGCGCCTTCGCCGGTGTCATGGAGAAGGTGGACGGCCTGCCAGATGGCTTCCGGTTTCACGACCTTCGGCACTACTTCGCGTCGGTGCTCGTCGCCGGGGGATGTGACGTCAAGGCGGTACAGGCAGCGATGCGGCACGGCACGGCGAGCATGACGCTCGACGTCTACGCCGGACTGTGGCCGGATGCCGATGACCGGGCCCGGTCGGTGGCGAGCGCCGCGCTGGCGAAGCGGCCCGCTGCTGCTGCGGACGGACTGCGGACGACAACGAGTCAGGCGGTACGCTGACCAGCATGGACGCGCCCACCAAGCCGAACCCTCTGCAGTACATCGGCTACTGCTACGGCAGGCGGCTGCCCGACTCGATGCGGGCCTGGGTGCGCAACGACCTTGCCGGTAAGGGCGCGACGATCCGGATGATGATCCGGGTCTTCATCCCCGCGCTCCTGATCATGGTCCCGTTCTGGTTCATCCCGACCACGCTCGACGTGCATTTGTCCATGACGCTGCCGATCCTAATTCCGTTCGTCTTCTTCTCGCACGCTCTCAACAAGGTCTGGCGCCGTCACATGCTGCGCAAGCACGGACTTGACCCGGGTCTGGCCGACGAGTTCAAACGCAAGAAGGACGCGCACATCCACGAGTCGTACATCGAGCGCTACGGCCCGCGGTCAGGGCCGTCCAGCTCTCACGACGTCTAGGCCCTGCGCAGGTGGCCGAGCTCGTCGAACGCCTGCGCCCAGCCCAACAGCCGGTCGGTCGCGTTGACCAGCTCGTCGCGGTAGCGCTGCTGCGACATCGGTGAGCTCGACATCGTGCCGGTGTTGGCCGCTGACACCAATTGCGCTGCGGCGGTGACCATTTCGTTGTACTGACGGGCACCGTGGTCGAGCTGCGTTGTGAACGCGGAGATTGTGGGCGCCAGGTGGGATCGCGACTGGGGTGCCGAACTGATCGCGCGCTCCATCGACACCACCTCGTTGGCGGTCGCCGCCATGCTGGCGGCGGTCTGGTTGGCCGCCACGGTCAGCCCACGCAGCTCGTCGGCAGGCAGCATGCGGCCGCGCTCCATCACCCCGAGCAGTGCGAACAACCCTCGCTCGGAGGCGGCAAGGGCGGCCATCGGTTGTCGCGCCGCCGACCCCCACGGCGGGAGCCGTCGGGCGGCCCTTGACCGCTGCGGCGGCAACGGCTCACCTCGCAGCCACCGGTAGCGCAGGAAAGACAACGTCGCCAGGAACGCCGCGCCGACGGCGATCGGCGCCGGGATGAACAGCGCCCAAACCGGCGTGCTCCACGACGCCAGCAGAGCCGTCACTGAAACCCAAACCACACATGACACGGTGAAGAACAGCCCGAGCCGCAGCGCCCACCGCCGTTTGCGCATCAATTTGGCACGTGGATCCGCTGCCGCATTGAGCTTTTCGGCCAGCACATCCGACCAATCAGCGGCGGTGTCGACTCCGCGCTGCACTAGCGTGCGCCAAGCCTCGGGTCGACCTGCGCGTGAATTCATTGCCATGCCCTACGAAAGTTATTGCGACAGCGGGTTTTCCGGTGTCGGCTGCTGGTTGGTCGCCGGCCTGGCCGGTGAGGCGGTGGCCGCGCCACCCGCAGGCAGCTGATCTCCGCGCATGGAGGCGCGGATCTGCTCCAGCCGGGAATGCCCGGCCATCTGCACGCTCTGCTGTTGCACTTCGAGCATGCGGCCCTGCACCGAGTTCTGCGCGAGCTCGGCCGAACCGATGGCATTGGCGTAGCGGCGTTCGATCTTGTCGCGCACCTCATCCAGGCTCGGGGTGTTGCCCGGCGCTGCGAGCTCGCTCATCGACCGAAGCGAAGCGCTGACCTGCTCCTGCATCTTGGCCTGCTCGAGTTGGCTGAGCAGCTTGGTGCGCTCGGCGATCTTCGTCTGCAGCATCATCGCGTTCTGCTCGACGGCCTTCTTGGCCTGCCCGGCGGCCTGCAGCGCCTGGTCGTGCAGCCCCTTGAGGTCCTCGACGCTCTGCTCGGAGGTCACCAGCTGCGCGGCGAAGGCCTCCGCGGCATTGGTGTACTCCGTGGCCTTGCCGGCGTCGCCGGCAGCGGTGGCCTGGTCGGCCAGCGTCAGCGCCTGACGGACGTTGACCTGCAGCTTCTCGATGTCGGCCAGTTGTCGGTTGAGACGCATCTCGAGCTGACGCTGGTTGCCGATCACCTGGGCGGCCTGTTGCGTCAACGCCTGATGCTGACGCTGGGCATCCTCGATGGCCTGCTGAATCTGCACCTTCGGGTCGGCGTATTCGTCGACCTTCGAGCTGAATAGCGCCATGAGGTACTTCCACGCCTTGACGAACGGATTAGCCATTGGTGATCACTTCCGCCTTTGTGTCGTTGTGTGTGCTCACTGCCAACTTATCGGTTCCGCGCAGATCACCACACCCTGTGCGGGTGTTTTCTGAGGGAGCCCGGCGAAGCGAGCTCAGGCAACCGCCAGCGGCACGACCTGCGGGATGACAACCTTCGTGGTCGAGTCGATATTGGCGGCGCTGGCGCGCGCGAGCGCAGCGAGTTCCTCGCGGGCCAGCTCCTCGCCCGCATCGGAGAGGACCCGCGACAGCGGGACGGCCAGGGCGCCGCAGATGGCGCTGAGCAGTTCGCTCGACGCCTCCTTGCGGCCGCGCTCCACCTCCGACAGGTAGCCGAGGCTGACCCGGGCGGTATCGGACACCTCACGCAGGGTGCGGCCCTGGTCGGTCCGGGCACGACGCAGCACGTCGCCGATCACCTCGCGCAGCAATGCCGTCATCGTGCTCTCCTCCCTCACTGGGCTTGGTTACTAGGCCAACGCTGCGCGGAGCCGAGTTGGTTCCCGGATGTCTCAGATCGCTGTCGCTCTGCAGGCGCTCATCGCTGTCGCTCCGCTCTTCGCGCAAGCGCTCATCGCTGTCCTCTGCTCTTCGCGCAAGCGCTCATCGCTGTCGCTCGACGAGCGCGCGCAGCCGGACGATCGCCGCACGCACCGCCCCTAGCCGGATGTCCCAGCGTGAGCCGGACAACGCCAGCTCGACGACCTCGGTATCGACGGGCCCGGCAAGGCCCAGGAACACCGTGCCCACTGGATGGCCGCCATGGGGCTCGGGTCCTGCAACCCCGGTCAGGCCGATGCCCCAGGTCGCGGCGCAGCGCTGCCTGGCGCCGACGGCCATGGCCCGCGCGGTGGGCGCGGCGACGGGTCCGACCGCATCGAGCAGCTGCGGCGCCACCCCGGCCAGCGCGATCTTGGTGTCCTCGATGTAGGTGACCAGGCCGCCGCGCAGCACAACGCTGGCTCCGGCCACCCCGGCCAAGGTGGCGGCCAGCAGGCCCGCTGTCAGCGACTCGGCCGTCGCGACACTCTGCCTGCGCACGGTCAGGTCGGCGATGAGGGCGCGAGCATCCTCAGTGACCAGCGGGTCGTCCACGCGAATCCCTGACTGCAGAGACGACATAGTCCGCGCCGGTGACCACCGTCAGCACCACTGCGGCCCACATCACCACCCATGCGCCGGTCAGCCAAGGCCCCGAAAGGGGCAGCACGAACAAGCCGATCGCGACGGCCTGAACGAGCGTCTTCAGCTTGCCGCCGCGGCTGGCCGGAATGACGCCACGGCGCAGCACCGCGAAACGCAAGACGGTGATGCCGATCTCACGAGCCATGATCACCACGCTCACCCACCACGGCAAGTCACCCAGCATCGACAACCCGATCAGCGCCGCGCCAATGAGTGCCTTGTCCGCGATGGGGTCGGCCAGCGTGCCGAATTCGGTCACCATGCCGTAGCTGCGGGCCAGCGCCCCGTCGAACCGGTCGGTGATCACGGCGACCGCAAAGACGATGAATGCGGCTATCCGCCAGAATGTTTCATGGCCGTCGCCGACGAACAAGAAGACGAGGAACACAGGAACCAACACCAGACGCAAGCCGGTGAGCACATTCGCGATGTTCGCCACACGGGCGCGCGGAACCACCGGATCGATATGGGGTTGGCCCGACACCGCAACAGAATATCCGGTTGCCAGCCTCAAAAATCACAGCCGATACCCTCGCACTGTGAACGCTGTCCCCGATGACTCCTCGCCCGAGGGCTCGTCGGTGTCCGATGACTGCCCGCCCGAGGGCTCGTCGGTGTCCGACCGGCTTGTCGTCCGGCGTGCCCGCACGTCCGACGTCCCGGCCATGAAGGCGCTCGTAGACATCTACTCCGGCAAGATCTTGCTGGAGAAGAATCTGGTCACGCTCTACGAGGCGGTTCAGGAATTCTGGATCGCCGAGTTCGACGGCGAACTGATTGGTTGCGGCGCGCTGCACGTGTTGTGGTCGGACCTCGGCGAGGTGCGCACAGTGGCGGTGCATCCGAAGGTCAGGGGTCATGGCGTCGGGCACGCGATCGTAAACCGATTGCTCGACGTAGCCAGGGAGCTACACCTCGAGCGGATCTTCGTGCTCACCTTCGAAGTCGAGTTCTTTTCCCGCCACGGCTTCGAGGAGATCGAGGGCACGCCCGTGACCGCGGAGGTGTACGAGGAGATGTGCCGTTCCTACGACACCGGTGTCGCCGAATTCCTCGACCTGTCCTATGTGAAGCCGAACATCCTCGGCAATACCCGAATGCTGTTGACGCTCTAAGGCGTAGCGTTGTAGGCGTGAGCAGCCGGATCCTCGTCTGGGCGGGTGCTGCGGCCTGTGCCGCCGCAGGTTTGATCGCGTCCGCACCGGCGGAGGCCGACCCACCACAGTGCGATAACGGCCCGATCGTTCTGGCCGACTGCCCAAGCGGAGGAGTCTGCACCGCCGTGATCAACGATGAGTGCGTCGGACCCATCCTGCCGCCGCTGCTCCCACCGCCGCCGCCGGTGAGGGTCGGCCTCGAAGGGGGTGTCGGCGTCGGCGCCTAGTCGACCCCATCGTCGCTGCCGGCGGCATCCGAGCCCCCGCGGATCAGCGCCAGCGTCCCCGCAAGTTCGTCCGGCTTGACCAACACCTCACGCGCCTTGGACCCCTCGCTGGGTCCGACGATGCCGCGGGTCTCCATGAGGTCCATCAACCGGCCTGCCTTGGCGAAGCCGACCCGCAGCTTGCGCTGCAGCATCGACGTCGAGCCGAACTGGCTGGAGACCACCAGCTCGACGGCCTGCAGGAACACGTCCCTGTCGTCGCCGATGTCCGGGTCGACATCTGTGCGCTCGCTATTGGTCTTCGCCTTGGTGACGCCCTCGGTGTATTCGGGCTCCGCCTGGTCCTTGCATGCCTGCACGACAGCGTGGATCTCGTCGTCGGAAACGTAGGCGCCCTGCAGCCGGATCGCCTTGTTGGCCCCCATGGGGATGAACAGCCCGTCGCCCATGCCGATCAGCTTCTCGGCCCCCTGTTGGTCCAGGATGACGCGGCTGTCGGTCAACGACGACGTGGCGAACGCCAACCGGGACGGCACATTGGTCTTGATGAGGCCGGTGACCACGTCAACCGACGGCCGCTGGGTCGCCAACACCAGGTGAATGCCCGCGGCACGGGCCTTCTGGGTGATCCGCACAACCGCGTCCTCGACGTCGCGCGGCGCGGTCATCATCAGGTCGGCGAGCTCGTCGACGATCGCCACCACATACGGATATGGGCGGTATTCGCGCTGGCTGCCCAGCGGTGTGGTGATCTCCCCCGATCGCACCTTGGCGTTGAAGTCGTCGATGTGACGCACCCGCGACGCCTGCATGTCTTGGTAGCGCTGCTCCATTTCCTCGACGAGCCACGCCAACGCCGCGGCAGCCTTCTTCGGCTGCGTGACGATGGGCGTGATCAAGTGCGGAATGCCTTCGTACGGCGTGAGTTCCACCATCTTCGGGTCGATCAGGATCATCCTGACCTCCTCCGGTGTGGCCCGCGCCAGCAGCGACACCAGCATCGAGTTGACGAAGCTGGACTTGCCAGAACCCGTCGACCCGGCGACCAGTAGGTGCGGCATCTTCGCGAGGTTCCACGAGATGTATTCGCCCTCAATATCTTTGCCCAACGCGATCACCAGCGGATGGTGGTCGCCGCGCGTCGACGGGTCGGTCAGCACGTCGGCCAACCTCACCATCTCGCGGTCTACGTTGGGCACCTCGATGCCGACAGCCGACTTGCCTGGGATGGGTGCGAGCATCCGCACGCTCTCGGTGGCCACCGCATAGGCAATGTTCTTCTGCAGCTGTGTTATTTTCTCGACCTTCACGCCGGGACCGAGCTCTACCTCGTAGCGGGTGACGGTCGGCCCGCGCGTGCAGCCGGTGACCGCGGCGTTCACCTTGAACTGCTCCAGCACCTCGGTGATGGCCTCCGCCATGCGGTCGTTGGCCGAGGTGCGCCGCTTCGGCGGATCACCGGCCTTCAACAGATCCAGCGGCGGCAATATGTATGGACCGTCGACGATCCGATCGAGTGACAGCGTCTGCTTCTTGGCCGGCTTCTTCTTGCGGGTCCTGGCCGTCGGCTCAGGGACGGTGGGCGCCTCGTCACCGATCGGGTAGTTGTCCATCGGGGTGCCGCTCGGCCACGCCTGCGCCTCGTCGTCCTTGTATGCCGCTGGATCGTCGTAGTAGCTGTCCGAGAAGTCCTCGGACTCTGCGGCATACGACTGCTCGTCCCCGTAGTTCTCGTCGCCGCGGAATGCCCGCGCGGAGAACATCCGCTGCACGGTCGACGGCACCTCGCGGATCGTCGTGCCGGTTACCAGTAGCAGACCGAACAACGCGCCGATGAACAACAGCGGCGCGGCGATCCACTCGGTCAGGCCCTCAGACAGCGGACCACCGATGGCGAAGCCGAGGAATCCCGCGGCGTGCTGGCGTCCGGGCGGGTCCGTCGGCGAACCCGCCCACAGATGCCACAGCCCGAGGGTGGGCAGCGTGATCATCGCCGCACCGAGGATGAGTCGCGGTCGTGCTTCTGGGTCGGCTTCGGTTCGCATCAGCACCACCGCAATCGCGGCAAGCCCGATGGGAACGAGGAGGACGCCGGATCCGATCAGCACGCGAAGAAACGTGTCGATCCACTGGCCGACGGGACGCGCCGCGTCGAACCATGAGCTGGCGGCGATCACCACGGCGATGCCGAGCAGCGCCAGTGCGATGCCGTCGCGGCGATGGCCGGGTTCGAGGTCGCGCGCGCGGCCGACGGACCTGGCGGTGGACCCTGCACCCTTGGCCAGCATCAACCAGCCGGCGCGAACGCCGCGCCCGACGGTCGCCCCTGCGGACGAGATCGCCGACGGATTGCGGCGTCGAGGAGGCTTGCGGCGGGGCGCCAAGGGTCGCGCCGGGCGGGACCCGCCCCGCGAACCGGCCTTTGACCTGCTCGAACGGGAACCGGATCGGCCGGCGGTCTTACTAGGCATGTTCCCAAGCCTAGTCGCACAAACCCCATATTCACCATCTGCCACACGGGTCACAGAAAGGTCTCAATTGTCCCCGCTTGGGGCTCTACGGTGCCGAAATGACGACATCCCAGGCCGAGACCGCCATCCCCACCTCCAGCAAGGTGCTCTGCGCTGTCTACGGCGTGATCGCGATCGCCGCGCTGATCGCGACGTGGAGCCAGAACGCCGCCTATTTCGACAACCCCGGCGGCTTCCTGCTCGACTTTCTCAACGACTCCAAGGTCACCCCCGCCTCGCGTTCGCTCACGGTCGACATCGTGCTGTTCTTCCTCGCCGCCGCGATCCTGATGGTCGTTGAAGCTCGCAAGCACGGGGTCAGGTTCGTCTGGGCCTACATCGCGGGCGGCTTCGCGATCGCGATCAGCGTGACCTTCCCGCTGTTCCTGATCGCCAGGGAGCTTCGCGTCGGCAGGACCGAGACAACGCGGTTGGGCGCCGTCGACACCGTCCTCCTCGCCGTGTTCGCGGTCGTGGCGGCAGGCCTGACGATATGGGTCGACATGGGCTGACCGATGCGGACACCTCGTAGGTAGGCTAGGCATCCGTCCAGCACGTAATCAGCAAGGAGTCCATCAACCATGCCCGTCACTGTCGTCGCCACCATGAAAGCCAAGCCGGAGTCAGTGGACGCCGTCCGCGATGCGTGCAAGCAGGCGATCGAGGCGGTGCACTCCGAACCCGGTTGCGATCTCTACTCGTTGCACGAGGCGGACGGAACCTTCGTTTTCGTCGAACAGTGGGCGGACGCGGACGCTCTGAAGACGCACAGCACCGCGCCCGCGGTCGCCACCCTCTTCGGAACGGTCGGTGAGCTCCTCGACGGCGCACCGGACATCAAGATGCTGCAACCCGTCGTCGCGGGCGACCCGGCCAAGGGCCAGCTGCGGCCCTGACGGGCACTAGCGCGCGGAAGCGAGAACACCGATGGCCTCCCTCGCAGGCAAAGTCGCGTTCATCACCGGCGCCGCCCGCGGTCAGGGACGTGCCGAGGCGGTCCGGTTGGCGTCCGACGGCGCGAACATCATCGCGGTCGACATCTGCGACCAGATCGTGTCGGTGCCCTATCCGTTGGCCACCGCCGATGATCTGGCCGCCACGGTCAAGCTTGTTGAAGACACCGGTGCGCGAATCGTCGCGCGCGAGGCAGATGTTCGCGATCAGGCCTCGTTGGCCGGCGCGTTGCAGGCCGGGCTCGATGAGTTCGGCCGGCTCGACGTCGTTGTCGCCAACGCCGGCATCGCGCCGATGGAAGCCGGCGCCGACGGCTGGCGAGACGTCATCG
>Ga0207683_10006089_pt1 | contig 10331 bp, 5 predicted proteins | sample KBSM73metaG_FD_184333 | JGI IMG/M metagenome (GOLD analysis project Ga0207683, IMG submission 184333) | Miscanthus rhizosphere microbial communities from Kellogg Biological Station, Michigan, USA - KBS M7-3 metaG (SPAdes) (version 2) | ecosystem: Host-associated > Plants > Roots > Rhizosphere >...
CCAGCACCCGCCGCGCCGCCACCGACGCCAGCACCCGCCGCGCCGCCACCGACGCCAGCACCGGCCGCCCCGCCACCGGCCGCACCGCCGCCGACGCCAGCACCCGCCGCGCCGCCACCGGCCGCACCGCCGCCGACGCCAGCACCCGCTGCGCCGCCAGTTGCGCCTGCGCCAGTCGCGCCAGCAGTACCTCCGGCTGCGCCGGCACCTGCAGCACCGCCACCGACGGCGCCACCGCCGGCTGCGCCTGCGCCGCCACCGGCCGCGCCGCCACTAACATTCGTTGCTCCGCCGCCAGCTGCGGCACCGGTCGCGCTGCTCGTGCTGCCGCTCGGACCCGCACCGGCACTGCCGCTCGCGCCCGCGTTGCCGCTCGCACCCGCGTTGCCGCTCGCACCTGCGCTGCCGCTCGCGCCCGCGTTTCCGCTCGCGCCCGCGTTGCCGCTCGCGCCTGCACTGCCGCTCGCGCCCGCGTTGCCGCTCGCGCCTGCGCTGCCCGACGCACCTGCGCTGCCGCTCGCGCCCGCGTTTCCGCTCGCGCCTGCGCTGCCCGACGCGCCTGCGCTGCCGCTCGCGCCCGCGTTTCCGCTCGCGCCTGCGCTGCCCGACGCGCCGGCGTTTCCGCTCGCGCCTGCGCTGCCCGACGCGCCGGCGTTTCCGCTCGCGCCTGCGCTGCCCGACGCGCCGGCGTTTCCGCTCGCGCCCGCGTTTCCGCTCGCACCTGCGCTGCCGCTCGCGCCCGCGTTTCCGCTCGCACCTGCGCTGCCGCTCGCGCCCGCGTTTCCGCTCGCACCTGCGCTGCCGCTCGCGCCTGCGTTTCCGCTCGCACCTGCGCTGCCGCTCGCGCCTGCGTTTCCGCTCGCACCTGCGCTGCCGCTCGCGCCTGCACTGCCCGATGCGCCGGCACTGCCGCTCGCGCCTGCGCTGCCGCTCGCGCCCGCGTTTCCGCTCGCACCTGCGCTGCCGCTCGCACCTGCGCTGCCCGACGCGCCGGCACTGCCGCTCGCGCCCGCGTTTCCGCTCGCACCTGCGCTGCCGCTCGCGCCTGCGCTGCCGCTCGCGCCTGCACTGCCCGATGCGCCCGCGCTTCCCGACGCGCCTGCACTGCCGCTCGCGCCCGCGCTTCCCGACGCGCCTGCGTTTCCGCTCGGCCCGCCGCCGCCGCTCGCCACGCCGCCGCCCGACGAGGACGACGAGCTACTCGACGACGAACTGCTCGACGACGAGCTACTCGACGAGGAACTGGTCGCACCACCGCCACCGCCACCGCCCGCACTCGCGCCACCGCCACCGCCACCCGCGCCGGCCTTCGCCTCGACCTGATCCTTGGCCGCTTCCGATGCGATCGCGCCGAGCTCGCCGGCGCCCGAGCCGGAGACCTGGGTCGCCGCGCTGCTGTTCGTGTTCGTCTGGATCTGCGAGCCGCTGATCGTGATCGTGCCCGAGGCCTTGAGGCCAAAGGTCGAGGTCGCGTGCGCGAGGAACTGCTGGCTCGACCCGGTGATGCCCTCCGAGGTCCCGACCTTGAGAGCGTTCGAGTGAAAGATGACGTTCTGCTTCGCCTTGATCTCGATGTCGCCCGCGCACTCGATCTGGACGAGCTTGTTGGCAGCGTCGAGGACGATCTTGTTCTTGTTCGTCTTGTCGACGAGCGTGACCTTCTCGGCGCCGTCCTTGTCGTCGAAGATGATGCGGTGGCCCGAGCGCGACTTGATGAGCTTGGTGTTGTTCTTTCCCGACTCGTTGTACTCGACCGGCTCCTGCTTCTTTGACCAGAGCGCGCCGATGACGATCGGGCGATTGATGTCGCCGTGCTCGAAGACGACGAGGAGCTGGTCCTCGGGGTCGGCGAGGAAGTAGGTGCCTCGCTCCTTGCCGCCCATCGGGACCGCGATGCGAGCCCAGTAGGTCTGGTCGTCCTCGTTGAGCCAGGGGAACTTGACCTTGACGCGATAGCCGGGATTGCCGTCGCCGTCCTTGTTGTCGACGACGATCGCGACGTGCACACCGCGCAGCTTGTTCGCGCGCGATGCAGCCGAGTGAACGCGATCGATCGAGAAGTAGGTCATCCGATTTTGATCTGGGAGCCGTCCCAGTTGCTCGGCGAGCCTGCGGTCACCTTGGCGCTGGAGGAGCCATCCATCTTGATGTCCTTGCCAGCCTTGACGTCGATCGTGGTCTTGGCGTTGACCTTGACGTTCTGCTGGGCGTCGACCTTGAGCACGCCGTCCTTGCAGGTGATCTCGAGCGCGCCTTCCATCGTCGAGATCGAGACGCCCGTGTCGCCCGACATCGGCGGCTTGTAGACCGCGCAGATGTTGGGGCCCGCACCCGCCTTGGCGAAGTTGCCGACGCCGATCATGTTCTTGCCGGTCTTGTCTGCGAGGACGACCTTGGTCTTGTCGGAGTCGTCGAGGATCAGGCGATGGCCCGAGCGGCTGCGATAGCCGCGGAAGTTGTTCTTGCCGTCCTCGTTGGGCTCGGGTGAGTTGTCGACCTTGCTCCAGACGCCGCCGAGGATGATCGGCTGCTCGAGGTGGCCGTCGACGAACGCGAGGACGACGACGTCTTCGATGTCGGGCAGCGTGTACCAGCCGAACTTCTGACCCTCCATCGGGGTCATGAGCTGGGCCCAGTGCGTCTGATCGTCGTCGCCGTTGTCGAGCCAGGGCAAGCGAACCTTCACGCGGTTGAGCTTGTCCGGATCCTTGTTCTGGCAGACCACGCCGTAGTGCAACCCGAAGTACAGGTTGCCCAGTGAGTCCTTGGCAGGTCCGCCTGCGCGCATCTACTCGTCCTGCGCGTCGCGCGCGAGGCGAAGGAACGTGGTGAAGCCGTCCTTGCTCTGCGACGAGTAGCGGTGGCTGACGCCCATCACGTAGTACTTGCCCGTGAACGGGTCCTTGACCTTGCCGTCGTTGACGTCGACCGAGATGACCTGGCCGAGATCGAACTTCGGGTTGCCGACGCACTCGGCCTCGCCGGTGATATAGCCGAGCGAGAGCTCGAGCAGGCGGCCTTCCGCGAGCGCGGTGGCTTCTTCCTGGCTCCAGATCGGGTGATCGACGGTGAACGATTCCTCACTGCCGTGATCGCCCGACGCGCTCGACGCGACCTTGCTGCCGAGCTTGGACCCCGACGACGTCGCGGTCGCGCTGATCAGCTCCTTGGTCTCGGGGTTCCAACCCTTGACGGTCACCTTCTTGACGACCGGCGCCGAGCTCAGGCGCGGCGCGAAGTGCTTGAGGCCGATGACGCCGCTGCCCGCGGTGTTGACCGCGAGCTTCACGCCCGAGTCCTTCTGCAGGTCGGGGAACTTCACGCTGACCTTGGAGTCGATGCACCAGACGTGGGCGCCGATGCGAGCCGCGCGCGTGCGCAGGAACTCGAGGTCGCTCTGGTTGTGCTGGTAGACGTGCTTGTACTGGATCGGATCGGCCTTCTCGTGCTTCCAGTCGATCGAGAGGCCCGAGTCGCCGAGCACCTGCGAGAGGATGTCTTTTTCCTTCTTCTCGGTGAACGTGACCGACTTCCGCTTGCGCGACAGCAGGTGCAGCTTGTTCATGCCGCGCAGGAGCACGGTGGTCTTGCCGCCGCCCTTGAACGACGGCTCGATGCCGACGAGCTGGCCCTTGTAGATCGACTCGTTGTTGTCGACCTGGATCTCGATGTCGTCGGCGACCTTGAACTTCGCGGTGTAGAAGCTCGCCTGGTTCGCGAGCACGACGGCGCACATGTCCGGCTGGTTGACGTCGCGCTCGACGGAGAACGAGTGAAAGTTACCGGTCGAGACTTCGTCTCCGCCGATCGTCACCTTGAATTTGGTTGCGCCGCTTCCCACAGGAACCTCCTGGACTATTTCTTGCCCGTGGTTGCGGCGGCCCCACCGCCGCCCGCAGCGGCGACGTTGTCAGGATCCTCGGCGTCCTTGGTGGACAGGGTGTCGGCTTCCTTGAGCTTCAGGGTGCAGGTGGCGCGGAGCGGCGTGCCGTCCGCAGCGAACATCGTGTACTTGGTCGAAAGCGACTCGATCACGCACGTGAACCTGGGGAGGCCTTTGTCGCCCCACGCGACCACGCACATCGGCGGCCGCCGCTTCTTCTCGTCGTCGGCCATCGGATCCATCACGCTCGTGAGCTTCTCGAGCTTGCCGACGTTGCCCGCGACCGAAACGTTCTTCTCGTAGCCGTCGAACATGAGCTCGATCGTCATCGAGCGCCCTTCGGCGCCGGTGAACTCGAGGTGGAGATTGCCGCGATCGTTCTTCGCCGTATCGCCGTTCTTGTTCGAGTAGCTGTGCTTGCTCCAGGGCATCGACTTGTCGACCTGGAGCTCCTTCGGGTTGTAGTCGCCGATGACATCGATCGAGTCACCCTCGATGCTGCCGATGTGAAGGCGCGCCTTTTCGTCGCTGTTCGTAAAGCTCATAGATACGGCTCCCCGTTACGTGCGCGTGTCGCGTCCATGATCGTCAGAATCTGCCGGTAGACATCGTTGGCGATCTTCTCGATGTCGAGCTGGCCTGCGGCGGGCGCGGCCTGGCTCGCCGGTGCGGCGGCGGGCATCGCGCTGGGCGCGGCGCGCGTCGACGCGGCGATGTGCGCCGAGGGAGCCGACTGCACGAGCGTCAGCTCGGACAGCGTGATGTTGTCGGAGAGCCCGGTCGGCATCTCGAACATCTTCTTCGCGGCCTTCTCGAACCACGCCGGGAGCTCGGTATCACCGCCGCCGTGGCGCTGGCCGGTGCGCACCAGCTCGGGGGCGGACGTCGGCGCGCGCAGCATGGCGCCCGACTCGCGGCTCGACGGACCGGACGACGACGACGACGACGACGAGGCCGACGACGATCCGCTCGCGGCGGCCGGCTGGCCGAGCGTCGGAGCGACGAAGCTGCCGAGCGCCTCGCCGGCGCGCGACGACAGCGTCGACAGACCGGGACGCTGCTCGACGAAGTGCCCGAGCTCCGCGCTCATCAGGCGTTGCTGCGCCGTGCGCTGGGCAACCTGACCGGTAGACAGCGAGCCTGCTGCAGCCTCGCCATCGGGGCCCAGGCCGCCGACGGCGACGACCGGCAGCACATCCCACGCGATCTCGGCGCGCTCGCGAGCGCTCATCGTCTCCTCGCCACGACCGGCGAGTGCGAGAGCGCGGGCAGCGCGGGCAGCTGGCGACCAGTTGCGCGTTGCACTCGACTGGCCAAGCGCGACGTACATCGCCTCGAACTTTGCGCGGCGCGCGCTACCGACGAGGCCGGTCGCGGTCGCGACGACGGTCTGCTCGTCCGTGTCTTCGGGTGCAGCAGCAGCGGCGGGGCGCGCGGACTCTCCGCGAACCATCGTCTCGCCGGCGCCTTCGGTCGCGCGCGCACGCTCGGGCGACAGAGCGGCGAACGTGCCGAGCTCGGCGACCGCCTGCGCGGCGAGCAGCTCGAGCGCCGCGACCGACATCGACTGCTCGCCGTCGGGCGTGCTCGCGGTGAGGCCAAGCGCGGCGATCGACGCCGACGGCCACAGAAACGCGCCGCGCGGGGTGCGGCGATCGACGCCGAATGCAGTCGTCGCGAGAGGCGCGGCCTCGGATGCGGACGCGGCGGTGCGCGGACGCGAAACCGCGGTGCTTCCATCGCTCGCTGCGGTCGTCGGGTACGCGGTGATCGCCTGACCGGTGCGGCGCTCGTGCTCGATCGCGAGGGCCTGGACGAACGTGCGGTCGACCGCGCCCGCCATCGCGGACAGCTGCCCACCGCCGGCGATCGCGAGACGCGCGGCCTGCGCCGCCTCGGCGGGACCGAGGCCATACACGCGTGCGGCGAGCACGAGCTCGGGCGGCACGAAGTCGAACGAGAGGTCGGCCGACGAGCGCTCCTGCGCGACCGACCACGCGTGTGCGCGATCGGCGATCGCACCGGGCGCGGCGTACGAGGACGAGTGCGCGGTCGAGCCGGCGAGATCGATCGCGCCGAGCTCGCGGAGCGCGGCGGACTCGCCGAGCGTCGGGAGGGTCATCGCCTCGAGCAGCGAGTACGCGGCGGGCATGCGCGACGTCTCGGTGCGCACCATCGAAGCGCCGAGGCGCGTCTCGAGGTTGCCACCGGCGTCGATCGCATCGACCGTCCACGACAGCAGCGCGGAGCGCAGCGTCGTCAGCGGCGCGGCGAGATCCGCCGACGCGAGGCCTTCGGGTGCGCCTTCCGCTGCGCGCGGCTCGTCGCCCGCGACGTACGTCGGCGAGAATTCCGGCACCTCACGCGTGGCAGCGCCGGCGAACGCCGACGGCTCCCAGGTTGCCCACGACGGCGACGCGGTCGACGCGAGCTCGATCTCGCGCGTCGCGGGCGCCAGCAGGCCGGCGAGATACGTCGCCGAGAGACCGCCGCCGAACAGCGCGCGGATATCGAACGCAGGCGCGGCCGCGAGCGGCAGCACGTGACGCAGAGCGGGCGCGAACGGCGACGACGCGAGCCCTGCCGACAGCCCGGCGCCGGGCGCGCCCGGAACAGCGTGTGCGACGAGATCGGCGAGCGTGTCGCGCTCGAACAGGCGCATCGCTTCGGCAGCCGCGGCCGGTGCCTGCGCGCTCGCCGGCGAGGGCCGATCGGCGGACCGCGTGCGCGTCGCGGAGTGCGAGATCATCGCGAGCAGATCATCGGGCGTCTCTGCGTCGTCCGCGATCCGGACAACCGGAGGCGGCTCGGAGGCGGCCGTGGCGGCGATCGGTGCAACCGCGCGCGCGGCGAGTGCGCCCTGCGCAGCAGCGCCCGGCGAGAACGTCGCCGGAGCATCGGCATCCTCGCGCACCGTGCGCGGACGATCGTCGAACGTCGGCGCGACGAACACGACGCCTGGCGCAGCGGCAGCGAGCGCGGCGAACCGCGCCTCGACGGTCGCGCCCGAGGCGGCGCTCAGCACGTCGAGCGATTGCGACTTGGCGCCGGCGAACCGCGCGAGCCAGCGATCGGCCCACGCGACGTGATGCAGCGCGGCCGGATCGGCCGATGCAGCGGCACCGAGCGCGCCGTGCGCGGACATGCCGGCCTGCGCGGCAACCGCGCGCGGCCCGGTGAGGAACGGCAGCGACGGCATGCGCATCGAGCCGCGAGTGTCGGCAGCCTGTGCATGCGCGACGGGGGCCTGCATGCGTGCGGCATCTTCAGTCTGCTGTGCGGCGAGCGCGGCGCGCGCGGCGGCCGGCGACAGCCCGCGAGCGACACCGGGCTCGGCCGTCGTGCCCTGGATCGTCGCGACGAGCCCGCCGAGGCCGGCTGGCATCATCAGGCGCGGACCGCGCGCCGACTGGAACGAGCCACCGCTCGCGGTGGTGCGCGCCATCAGCTCGATCGTGCGAAGTGCGTCGCCGAGCTCGCCGATCGCCTGCGCAGCGCGCTCGGGACGCGCGGCGATGCCGCCGGCGACCATCGAGGCAAGCTCGGGCGGCAGCGCGGCGAGCGCGGCCGTGATCTCGGCGGGAACGCCGCGTGCGGCGGGCGCCTCGGTAGCGAACCGCGGCGCATCGGACGCCCGCGCGGCCGTGCGTGCATCGCGAGCAGCGGCCTCGCGCGCGGTCTCGTGGAGCCGCTGCGCCTCGGACTGACGCTGCACGATCTCGGTGCGTCGCGCGTCGTGCGCGCGCTGGAGCTCCGCACGCTGGACATCGGCGCGCTCGGCGGCGAGCCGCTGCTGCTCGGCTGCTGCGTCGGCCGGCGCGGTGCGCTCGGCGAGCCGCTGCGCGATCCGCTCCTCGAGGCGCGCGCGCTCGGCGGCCACGGCCGCGTCGGTCGATGCCGACGCGTCGGCGCGCGTGGAGATCGCAGCCGCACGCGAAGGCTCCGCGCTCGTCGGCACGGGCATCGCCGCCGCACGCACGGCCTGATGAGCCACGAGCTCGCGCTCGGTCACCATCCGCGCTGCACGCTGCAGGTCGGCGATCCGCGCGCGCTGCTCGGCGTACGAGTCGGCGACGGCCAGCGCACCCTCATCGGCAACTGCAGGCGCGTCGCGCCGCGGCGCCGGCGGCGTCACCAGCTCGGGCGCATGCATCGACAGCCGCGTCGGCGCGGCCTCGCTCGCAGCGGCGGTGCGCGCGCTGCGCTCGAGCATCGTCGTCAGGACTGCGCGCAGGCCGGGGCTCAGTGCGCGCGTCGGCGCGAGCGGCGCCATCACACGCGCCATCACGGTCGCCGCCTGCGTCGCAGCGTGCGGAACCAGCGACGAGTAGGCCTCGCCGGCGAGCGCCGCCTGATCGGGGCGCGCGACGGACAGCGACGGCGCGACGAACTCGTAAAGCGCCGCGGGCAGCATCGCCGCAGCCGGGCGCGTGGGCGCGACGTACGTGCCGCGCGTCGTCAGCATCGACGGCAGCGCCGCCGACTCGGGCGCGACCATCGCCTGCGTGCCGGCCTGTCGAGCGGCCGCCATCCAGTCGAGCTCGTCCTGGTACCACGGGCGCGGGAACACCCACGACACGTTGTTCGTCTGCCGCTCGGGCGTACCGGTGGAGACGTACTGGCTGAACATGCGCAGCGACGCAGACCGCTGCGCCGCCTCGATCCACGGCGCCACGAGGCGATCGACGAAGCCGAGGTTGCGCAGCGGACGCACCTGACTCGCGCCTGCCTCGGGAGCCCACCGCTCGACGTGCCGGTTGGCCACGTGCTGCGCCAGGCCGCTCGTCTTGGTGACGAAGGCCGGCGACGCGAGGGCCGCGGACAGTGCGCGTGGTTCGGTGGTCTCCATGACTCGCTACTTCGCCGCCGCCTTGCCGAACGTGATGCCGTCGTGCGCGAGCTCGAGCGTCTCGATCGCGAGCTCGCTCTTCGATGCGTCGAACTCGGCGATCTCCCACTTGCACGGCCACGCGTTGAAGAAGGTCCAGGTCGCCTTCTCCTTCAGCGCCGTGTCGAGCTGGATGATCTGGCCGGTCTTGATCCGGGTCATCTTTCCCTGGATCCAGTCCTGCCTCCAGCCGAGGAGCGAGCTCGATCCGGTGAAGCCCTGCTTGAGGACGATGTTCGACCACTTCGTCGCGCCCGGGAGCTGGAACGTCGTGTCGTTCACGCCGCCCGCACGCACCGGTACGACCTCGGTCTCGAAGCGAAGACCACTGACCGACTTGAAGAAGAGTTCGCCGCCGCTGCCGCCGACGAAGTCCAGCTGCACCTTGAAGCAGAATACCGGCAGTGGATCATTGCGCATTGTCTTGCTCCTACGTCGATCCGGACATCGTCTGAACCAGGGAGATCATGATGAACTCGGCGGGGGAGACGGGAGCCACGCCGACGTCGCAGATCAAGAGGCCGCTATCCACCTGCTCTGGTGGGTTGTTCTCAGCATCGCATTTTACGAAGAACGCCTCGTCGGCATTCCCTCCCAGCAGCATCCCTTTGATGTGCAGATCGCTGAGGAACGCGGTGACTCGTCCCCTAAGGACTTCCCAGGTTTGCACGGTGTTCGGCTCGAACGTGATCCACGCGAAGCCGGCCTCCAGCGACCGGCGTAACATGATGAAAAGCCTACGGATCGGAATGAACCGCCACTGCGGGTCGGATGACGCGGTGCGTGCCCCCCATGGACGTACACCGCGCTGGAGCCGGAACGTGTTCACCTGCTCGGCGTTGAGGATCCCGATGTGGTCCTCGGTGACCCGGAGCGCGACGTCGACCGCCCCCTCGATCTCGAGGTTGGCGGGAGCGTGGTGGACGCCCTCGAGATCGCGCCGGGCATAGCAGCCGGCCAGGAAGCCCGACGGCGGGACCACGCGGTCCTTGTCATCGGGCCCGGTGACGCGCAGCCACGGCCAGTAGTACGCGCAGAACGAGCTGTCGGTGCGGCGCCGCCAGCGCCGGACCCACTCGATGTCCTTGGTCTGCGGGATGTCGAGGATCGCGAACCGATCCTTCTGGTTCTCGCAGATCGAGATCATCTGGTCCTGGAGCCGCTGCGCCTTGAGCTCGCCGGACGGCCCGGGCTCGCGCTCGTAGAAGCCCATCGCATCGGGCATCGACAGGATCGCGATCTCCTCGTTCGCCGCGAGCGACAAGAGGCCCGTGCGCTCGCCCGGTCCGAAGTCGTGGCCGATGAAGTCCTCGGGCGTGATCGCGGTGATGCCATCGCGCCCGCCGGTGAGCCGCGTCATCGGCAACGCCTCGGGCAGGTTGTGCGGCACCGGAGACTTCGTCGTGAGGTCCTCCATCCGCACGAGCCGGCTGCGCTGCGAGACCACGCGCGGCGCGTAGTTCCGCGACGACGGATGCATCTGCAGGCCCTTGAACACCTCGCGGCGATCGCGCATCGCGACGTGGATCTCGAACGTCATCACCTCGAGGTGCGTCGGCG
>Ga0207683_10006090_pt1 | contig 10328 bp, 10 predicted proteins | sample KBSM73metaG_FD_184333 | JGI IMG/M metagenome (GOLD analysis project Ga0207683, IMG submission 184333) | Miscanthus rhizosphere microbial communities from Kellogg Biological Station, Michigan, USA - KBS M7-3 metaG (SPAdes) (version 2) | ecosystem: Host-associated > Plants > Roots > Rhizosphere >...
AGCACCTTCGGCTCGTTGATCAGGGCGCGGGCGAGCGCGACCCGCTGCTGCTGGCCGCCCGAAAGCTCGGCGGGCTTGCGCGCCGCCAGCGCGGCGAGCGAGACGCGCTCGAGCAGCTCCATCGCGCGCGCATGACGCGTCGTGCGATCGACGCCGCGCATCTTCAGGCTGAAGGCGACGTTGTCGAGCGCGCTGAGGTGGGGAAAGAGCGCGTAGCTCTGGAACATCATCGCCGTGCCGCGCTCGGCCGCGGGCAGGTCGGTGATGTTGCGGGCGCCGAGCAGGATGTCGCCGTCGCTGACCGCCTCGTGGCCGGCGACCATGCGCAGCGTCGTCGTCTTGCCGCAGCCCGACGGACCGAGCAGGCAGCAGTAGCGGCCGCCTTCGATGCGCAGGTCGATCCGGTCGACGGCAGTGGTCGCGCCGTACTGCTTGACGAGGTGGATCAGTTCGAGGTCGGGACTGCTCATGGGGGGCCTGGGCGCGGCTGACTGCAACGGCCGTGCCAAGGGAAGGTGCACGGAACGGATCCGTTCGCCTGCCGACGCCGCTGCGACCTCGCGCGTCACACCGAAGCGAGGCGCCGGTGCTACAAGACGGTGCTCGCTGGCCAGATCGGTGCGTCGCGACGGGAAGACGGTCGTCGAGCGTTGAACTGAGCCGTGCCGAAAGGAACGCGAACATGATCACCGTCTTCGGCGAAGGAAGAGGATTCCGGGTCGTCTGGCTGCTGGAGGAAATGGGGCTCGCGTACCGGCTGCGGCCGGTGGACCTCAAGACCGGCGTCGAGAACGATCTGGAGTTCCTGGCCGTCAACCCCGCCGGATTCATCCCGGCGATCCAGGACGGCGACGTCACGATGGTCGAGTCGATCGCGATCATGGAGTACCTGATGGCGCGCCACGGGCCGACTCCGCTCGCGCCGGACCCGCACGACTCCGCCTTCCCCGCGTACCAGCAGTTCCTTCATCTCGGCGAAGCCGGCCTCGCCGCCTCCATCTACTTCGTCGTCGTCAGCCGCAGCCTCGCGCCCGAAGCCGAGCGGCGGAACTGGGGCGCCCGCAAGGCGCTGGAAGTATTCGAGAGCCGGCTGCGATTGGTGACGCGGCAGCTTGCCCGCTCACCGTACGTGGCCGGCGAGACGTTCACGGCCGCCGACATCTCGGTAACCTATGCCCTGGAGCTCGCGCAAAGAAGCGGGGGCGTCGTCCTCGGCGAGGCGGAGCGGGCCTACCTGGCCCGGACCAGCGGACGCGAGGGCTACAAGCGGGCGATGGAGACTTGTCAGGCGACTCGGGCGTGGGCCGCGAAGGTCGACCGTCAGTGACGGCATCGCGATCCTGGTTCTCGTCGGCGCGCACGCACTCGGCGGCTCGTCCCGAAACGGCTTGCCGTGGCTTGGGCGGTTTGAGATATCGCAATCTCTCGCGGCCCCGCGACGCGTCAAATGCGCAGGCAGGCCTCGGCCCGGCACCTGTCGGGGGCGCGGGACTGCCGAGAGGACATCATGACGGCGCATCCGACCCTGCGGATCATTCGCGACGAGCACGGCACTCTGTCGGCCGTTCTCCGATCGATCGCGTTGCTGCTCTCGGAATGCCGGCGGCGCGGCGCGAAGCTCGATTACCGGGTGCTCAGGGCGATGCTGTTCTACATCGACGAGTTTCCCGAGCGCGTGCATCACCCCAAGGAAAGCGAGCTTCTCTTCCCGATCCTGAGGAAGCGCAGCCCGGTGGCGGTGAATGTCCTCGAGCGGCTCGACCGCGACCACGCCGCCAGCCACCAAGCCGTGCGCGACCTCGAGCATCAGGTCCTGGCCCTGGAGATGATGGAGGACGCCACCGACTTCGAAGTGAGGCGAGTCCGTTTCGAAGCCGCGACCGAGGCGTACGTCACCGCCTACCTCGACCACATCCGGCTCGAGGAAGCCGAAGTGCTGCCGCTCGCCGAGCAGCTGCTGACCGACGGGGACTGGGTCGAGCTCGACGCCGCGTTCATGCAGAACCGCGACCCGCTCACCTATCGGGACGGACAGGACGAATTCAGGCCGCTTTTCAAGCGCATCCTGATGACACTTCCGGCGCCGATCGGGCTCGGGCCGGCGATGGAGGCACTGCGCGCCTCGCATCCCGCGGGAAGGTAAGCGGCGGGCTTCGAGGTCGCGTCGCGGCGTGGTGCGACGGGCCGCCTGGCGGGTGCAATTCGAATGCTGATACGCTGCCGGCCTCGTGACCACGTCGCGAAGCCATCCCATCCCAGTGAACACCGCCGTCCATATCGCGGTCCTCGACGACGAAGCGGAGATCACGACGCTCCTGGCGACCTATTTGCAGGAGCAGGGATTCCGCGTCTCACAGGCTCACAACGGGGCGACGTTGCTGGGCCTGATGGCGGCGGACACCCCGCAACTGGTGCTCCTCGACCTCGGCCTGCCGGGCGAAGACGGGTTCTCGATTGCGCGGCAGCTGCGCGAGCATTGGCAATGCGGGCTCGTGATCGTCACCGGCCGCGGCGATTCGATCGACAAGGTCGTCGGCCTCGAGGTCGGTGCCGACGACTATGTCACCAAGCCGTTCGATCTGCGCGAGCTGCTGGCGCGGATCAGGGCCGTGCTTCGGCGAACCTCTGGCAGCGCGCTCGCCAACTCGGTCGCCGCTCAGCGCAACGTCTACCGATTCGCTCAATGGCAGCTCGACCTGTCCGCGCGCCGGCTCGTCAACCAGGAGGGCAAGGAAGTCGCGCTGACCGCCGGCGAGTTCGCCATCCTCAGCGCATTCGTCCAGCATCCCGACCGGGTTCTGTCGCGCGACTACCTGCTCGAGAAGACGCGAGGTCGCGAAGCAGGGCCGTTCGATCGCACCATCGACGTCCAGATCGGCAGATTGCGCAAGAAGCTCGAGGCCGACGCCGACGATCCGCAGCTCATCAAGTCGGTTCGCGGTGCCGGCTACATCCTGGTTGCGCCGGTGACGGTGTCCTGACGCTGCATGAAGCCCGGCCGGCCGCTGCCCGCTCGCCTGCTGCAGGGCCTTGACGAAACCGACGTCTTCCGCAGCCTGTTCGCCGCGAATCCCGACGCGCTGATCGTCACGGACGCCGGCGGTCGAATCGTTCTCGCCAATCCTGCGGCAGCCACGTTGCTCGGCTACGCGGTCGACGAGCTGGTGGGCCTGGAGGTCGACCAGCTGGTGCCCGATCACGTTCGTCCGCAGCACGCGACCTACCGAGGCGCGTTCGCGCGGGCGCCGCGGGCTCGGCCCATGGGCAAACAGACCGAGCTCGTTGCCCGGCGCAAGGACGGCACCGAGGTCGTGGTCGAGATTGCGCTGAGCCCCCTGCAGGACCACGGCCTCCCCCTCGTCGTCGCTGCGATCCGCGACATCGGCGCCTACCCGCGCATGAAGCAGGCGTTGCAGCGCGCCCATTACAGCGAGCACCTGGCGCAGCTCGGCCGGCTGGCGGTCGACACGCGCGATCCCCAGGTGCTCCTCGATCATGTGCCCGTGCGCGCGGCGGCCGCGCTCAACGTCGACATGGCCGTCGTCTACCTGGTCGAGAAGGACCAACGCGAGCTGCGGGTGGCCAGCGCGGTCGGGTCCGTGCCCGGCGAGCGGCCGGGCGACACGGTGGTACATCGGCCCGACACGTCGCTCGGCTTCGTCCTGTCCGAGGGGCGATCGATCAACTCCCCGGACTATCGCCACGAGACTCGATTCACGGTGCCGCGGGCGTATCTCGACGAGGGCCTCACGAGTGCCCTGGCGGTGCCGCTCTCCGACCGAGGCCGAACCATCGGCGTCCTGGTGGTGCGCTCGCGCGAGCAACGCACCTTCGGGGACGACGAGGTGCGCTTTCTCGAGTCGCTCGGCAACCTCCTGGCCAGCAGCCTGCAGCGCGTGCGCTCCGAAGAGGACCTGAGCCACGCGCAGCGGCTCGAAAGCGTCGGCCAGCTGACCGGCGGCATCGCCCACGACTTCAACAACCTGCTCACCGTCATCCAGGGCAACCTGCAGGTCCTCGAGGAGCTGCCGGCGCTCGCGGGCATTGCCCACGGCGAGCAGCTCGTCGGCGCCGCGACGCGTGCGGCGCGCCGCGGTGCCGAGCTCACCAACAAGTTGCTCGCGTTCTCGCGACGCCAGGTCCTGCAGCCGAGCGCGATCGATGTCGGCGCCTTGCTCCATTCGCTGGCCGACATGCTTCGGCGCACGCTCGATCAACGGGTCACGATCGACGTCGAGATCGGTTCGCCGTGCCCCGCGGTGCTCGCGGATCCGGGACAGCTCGAGGCCGCCCTCCTCAACATCGCCATCAACGCGCGCGATGCCATGCCGAACGGGGGCGTGCTCCGTTTCCGGGCCGAGGTCTTCAAAGGAACGCCGGCGGGATTGGAAGACAGCGCCGATTCACCCGATCCGGCCGGGCTCGGCTTCGTCGCGATCTCGATCGCCGACAACGGCGTCGGCATGAGCGAGGAAGTGAAGGAGCGTGCGTTCGAGCCTTTCTTCACCACGAAGGCTCCGGGGCGCGGCACCGGACTCGGCTTGAGCACGGTGTACGGCTTCGTCAAGCAGTCGCACGGCGCGCTGCGTGTCGACAGCGAACCCGGTTCGGGCACGACCCTGACGCTCTATCTTCCGGCCCGGGAAGCGACCGCCGCGTTAGCGAGCGAGCCCGGCGAAGCGCAGGCCATTCCTGTCGACCTCAGCGTGTTGCTCGTCGAGGACGATCCCGAAGTTCGCGCCGTCATCCGCAAGTTTCTCGACGGCTTCGGGTGCCGGGTGATCGAGGCAGCCAGCGGCGAGCAGGCGCTGCTCGAGCTGTCCGGAGACTTTGCGCTCCTCCTCAGCGACATCGCCCTCGGTCCGGGAATTCGCGGCACCGAGCTCGCCGCCCGGGTCGGCGAGCTGTCGCCGCAGACCGCGATCCTGCTGATGTCCGGGTTTTCGTCCGAGCTTCTCGAGGCCGATCGCGTCTCGCCGCCGACGTGGGAGCTTCTTCGCAAACCCTGCAGCCGCGAGGAGCTGGCCGCGGCGATTGCGAATGTGCTGAGCTCGTCGCGCCCGCGCTAGGCGCGACCTTCCGCCTATTGCAGCGTCGGCACCGGCGACAGGCAGCGCTGGATGAAGGCAGAGAGCGCGTCGACGTGCGGGATCCGGATGTCGCGGCGGCCCTTCTCGGCGAAATCGATCACCTTGTCGCGCGCCAGCTTCGACAGCGCCCGGCTGACCGTCTCGAGGGTCATGCCCAGGTAGTTGCCGATCTCGGCGCGTGTCATCCGCAGCGTGATCTGGTCGCAGCGCAGCCCGCGCTGGGCCAGCGACTGCGCCCACTGGCGGAGGAACTCGGCGACCCGGGCGTCCGCGGGCAGCGTGCACACCGACATCAGCGAGTCGCGATCGCGGCCGATCTCGCGGCTCATCGCCGTGTGCAGCGCGGTCAGGAGGTCCGGGCAGCGGAAGCAGGCGCCGAGGAGCGCGTCATAGTGGATGACCCAGACGTCGCCGGTGTCCATGGCGACTGCGTCGCACGAGTAGGTGCCGTGCGCGATGCCATCGAAGCCGAGCCAGTCACCGCGGAACTTGAGGCTCACGACCTGCTCGCGGCCATCGGGAGAGAGCGTGACGAGCTTGAAGAACCCGGAGTTCATGACATAGAGGTTGCCGAAGCGCTCGCCCGCCTGGTAGAGGATGTCTCCGGCGTGAACCACGCGACGCTGCGGCGCCAGCGTGTCCACGAGCAGCTTCAATGTATCGACGACCTCGCGGCTCGCGCGCTGATCGGCCTTGGTGTCGTTGTTGCGCCGGACTTCGGCGGACAGCAGCGGAGACGAGACGGTCGGCTGCGGGGTTGCGGTGGTCAACATGGCGAGTGCTCCTGGCGATCCGCGTTGTCCGCGTGCAGTGCACTCTAGGAACCGACTGCGAACCCCGTGACAACGGCGGAAATCACTTGGTCGCACTGTGTAAACCGTCGGTAAACGGATCGAGAACGTCGACGACGCGAGCGGGGGGTTGATTCAAGTCAATGCCGAGCGACGCGACGCGCCTAGGCTTCGCGATCGCAACATCTCCGCGGGCCATGCCATTCAACCTCGCTTCACTCCGCGACATGAGCCTCGAGGCCCTCTCGTCGCGTGATGCCGGGCTGCTGCTTGCCCAGGCCCGCGCGCTGCAAAGCCTGATCGACGCGGGGCAAGGGCAATCGCTCCTGCGCGGGAAGAACCTGGGACTCCTGTGCGACACCGAGGGACGCGAGGACGCCTTGCGATTTCGCCGCGCAGCGACGGACCTGGGTGCGCGGGTCGCGCAGATCCGTCCCGACCTGTCGCCGGCCAGCCCGGACTCGGAAGTCGTCGATACCGGGCGAATGCTCGGCCGCCTGTACGACGCCGTCGAGTGCGTCGGCCTGGACGCGGGCGTCGTGAAGCGCCTGAGCGTCGCCGCCAAGGTCCCGGTGTTCCACGGCATCTCGTCCGTCGATCATCCGACGGCCAAGCTGGCCACGCAGCTGGCCGGGGGGCAGTCGGACCAGAGCCATCGCCTCATGCTCCAGGCGATCTTGCTCAGCACCTTGAACTGAGACAACCACTACCCGATGCAGCCATGAACCACGAGTCACGAAGCGAACGTCTGTCCGGGCCGCTGGCCCTTTGCTGTGCGATCGCGGTCTTCCTCGCCGCAGCACTCGACGTGACGGACCTGGTGCCGGCGCCGGCCGTCGCCACGATCGTCGAGGCAGCGCCGTGACCGGGCCGACGCCGATGTCTCGCTGATCCCGCCGAATTGCCGATCATGAAGCGTCGGTGGCCATCACTCTGCGATGCGATCCGAAGAGTCGCGTTCGCCACGGCGGCCGGGCTTCTGTGCGAAAGCGTGCTCGCCGCCGGCGCTGGCGCAGCTCCGGCGGTGCCCGACATCGCTTCCTTCGTGTCGCGCGAAGAGGCGGTGGTGGTCAGCATCAAGACCGTCACGCCCTGGAGTCCGTTCGCGGGGGAGGACGAGGGCGAAGACCCGCTCCTTTCCGACAGCACCGCCGCGCCGGTGCGTGAAGCGCCGCGCAAGCCGACCTTCGATCAGGCGCCGACGCGCAACCAGGCGTCCGGCATCGTCATCTCGGCCGACGGCTACATCCTCACCAGCGCGCACGCGGTGGCCAACATCGAGGCGGCGAGCGTCATCCTCGCCGATGGTCGTGAGTTCAAGGGCCGTGTCGTCGGGCTTGACGTCCGCAGCGATGTCGCCCTCCTGAAGATCGAAACGAGCGGCCTGGCGGTGGCGCGCATCGGCGACCCACGCCGGCTTGCGGTCGGCGATTGGGTCGTGGCCATCGGCGCGCCGTTCGGATTCGAGGCGACCGTGACGGCCGGGATCGTCAGCGCGCGCCGGAGCTTCCCGGGCGGTCTGGGCGTGTCGTTCATCCAGACCGACGTTGCCACGAACCCCGGCAGCTCGGGCGGACCGCTCTTCAACCTCGAGGGCGACGTGGTGGGGATGAGCGCGATGGTCTACACCTCGAGCGGGGGCTACATGGGTGTCTCCTTCGCGCTGCCGATCGACGTCGCCATGGACGTCGCCGATCGCCTTCGGACGGAGGGCCGTGTCGTCCGCGGCCAGCTCGGCGCACGCGTTCAGGAGGTCACCCTTGCGCTCGCGCGCGCGTTCGGCCGCAGCGACGCGGCCGGCGCGCTGGTCACCCGGGTCGATCGCGGCAGCGCCGCCGAGCGAGCCGGCCTGAAACTGGGCGACATCCTCGTTTCCGTCGGCGCGCGGCCGCCGATGAGCTTCGCCGAGCTGCAGCTGGCGGTCGCCGCCACCGCACCCGGGACGCGGCTGCCGCTGACGGTCTGGCGCGCGGGCGCGCTGCGCTCGGTCGCGATCGACATCGGCGTCCTCGACAGCGGCTCGCCCCCGGTTCAGGGAGGCGAGGTCCTCGGGCGCGGCGACCGTCTCGGTCTGATGGTCGTCGAATCGGCTCGAAGCGCAGAGACCAATGGCCCGCGTCTCGAGGTGCGCGAAGCGCACGGCGCGGCGCTGAGGGCAGGCATCGGCGCCGGCGACGTGATCGTCGCGCTCAACGATGTGCCTCTCGATCGATTGGTCCGCTACCAGTCCGAACTGTCGCGCATCGGGCCGGACGCCACTGTCGCCCTCCTGGTCATGCGGCAGGGCAGGCTGCAGTACTTCGCGGTCGTTCCGTAGCGCGGTCAGGGTGGAAACCCCGGCACGCCGCAGATCTGGGCGACGATCGCGCCGAGCCCGTGCCACAGCGCGAATCCCGACGAGGCGACCAGCAGCGTGCCCGAAAGGCGCGCTGCCAGCCGCGTCCATCGCTCGTCACCGGAAGTGCTTCGCAGCGTCGACCACAGACGCGGCCCGGCCCACAAGCCGAAGCCCGACGCCAGGGCGAAGGTCGACATCACGGTGGCGCCCGCGACCGGTCCCGAAGCCAACGCGGCGACGAGAAGCGCCGATTGCAGCAGGCCGCAGGGGATGCCGGCCCAGCACATCCCCGCCAGTCCCGCCCGCCCGGAAGCGGGCATTCGCCTGAAGACGCGAACGACTCTGGCCTCCTCCGCGACGGCGGACCGGCCGCTGTCTCGGCTCAACCAGCGGGGTATCCGCGCGGTCCAGACCAGCGTGAGGCCGAGGGCGATCGCGGCGACGTGGACCAGGGTCCAGAGCGGACGCAGTAGCGGCCCGGCCGCTTGCAGCGTGCCGAGCGCGGCGACGCTGGAGGCCACGAGCGCGCCGGCGACGGCATAGCTGAGCAGACGGCCGGCGTGCAACGACATCGTCGCGCCGACGAACTGCGTGCCACCCGATCGGGCGGCGATCGCGCCGAATGCCGGACCGCACATCGAGGCGCAATGCAGGCTTCCCGTGAGGCCCATGAACAGCGCGGAGGCGGCGAGCGCCAAGTCCATCTCAGAACCTCGGCGGGCTGCCCTTCGGAGGGTCCAGCTCCTCGGCGGTGAGGCGCAGCAGCACGGTCAGCGCGCCGGCGCTGGCGACGAGCAGCCAGAGCACCAGGAAGGCCACGGAGCAGATGGCGACCGGCGTCCAGCCGATCAATCGGCCGAACCAGCGGATCTCCACCGGATCGACGATCGAGAACAGCAGGACCTCCATCACCGCTGCGACCAGGAAGGCCGGCCAGAGGATCTGCAGGGTGCGGTGCTTCACGGCGCCGGCCTCAGGGAGCGGTCGCGCGCGGCGGCTGGGCCGCCCTGTTGCCGGCGTTTTCCGACAGCCGAGGAATCGGCAACCGGCTCTCCGCGCCGACGCGAATCGAGAACGCCGCCACGGCCGACGGCTCGTGAAGCTCGACGTCGGCGTGGGCGAAGGCGATCGCCATCGTGGCGAACCCCGCGACGACCACGAGCGCCGGGCCGGCGAGGACGAACCACACCATGGCGAAGCGCCACCACGGCGGCGTTCGCCCGGCGGGCGAGCTGGATTCGGGACGGTTCGCGTCGGTGGTCATGCAGGTCTCCTCAGCGCGGGACGATGAACGTCGATTTCTCGTGCAAGTCGGCGCGAATTTCGCGCGTGGCGTCGGCGGGCGCGACCAGGCGAATGCGGAACTCGATCGGGTGGGCGCCGGGCCGCAGCGAGCTCGCCTGCTCCGGGCCGATCTGGACGACCACCGGAACCCAGCGCGATTCGGTCGCGGCGAGGTCGACGTCGGACCAGGCGGCGACCGACGCGCCCGGCAACCCCTCGACCTCGACGCGGACGTGCTCGACGGCCTCGGTCGCGTTCATCAGCTGCAGCCGGTACACGTTCTCGATGCGCCCGCCCTCGACCATCCTGGCCAGGGTGCCGCGGTCGCGGACGACGTCGGCCCGGATCGGCGCGCGCGTCGCCAGGCTGTAGACGAACGCCGAGCCCAGCGCCGCCAGGACGCTGCCGTAGACGAGAACGCGCGGGCGCGCGACGCGCTTCCACGTCGTCCGGCGCGACCAGCGTTGGGCCATCGCGTTCTGGGTGGCGAAGCGGATCAGGCCGCGCGGATACGACATCTTGTCCATGACGCCGTTGCAGACGTCGATGCAGGCAGCGCAGCCGATGCACTCGTACTGCAGTCCCTTCCTGATGTCGATGCCGGTCGGACAGACCTGGACGCACAGCGTGCAGTCGATGCACTCCCCCTTGCCGATCGAGGCGGGATCGACGCCACGCTTGCGCGAGCCGCGCGGTTCGCCGCGCAGCGGGTCGTAGCTGACGATGAGCGTGTCGCGGTCGAACATCGCGCTCTGGAAGCGCGCGTAGGGGCACATGTACTTGCAGACCTGCTCGCGCAGGTAGCCGGCGTTGCCGTAGGTGGCC
>Ga0207683_10006092_pt1 | contig 10327 bp, 8 predicted proteins | sample KBSM73metaG_FD_184333 | JGI IMG/M metagenome (GOLD analysis project Ga0207683, IMG submission 184333) | Miscanthus rhizosphere microbial communities from Kellogg Biological Station, Michigan, USA - KBS M7-3 metaG (SPAdes) (version 2) | ecosystem: Host-associated > Plants > Roots > Rhizosphere >...
GACGGTTGTCAGCCCTATCCCGGCCGAATCCAGTTCTGCCCGTAGGCAATCGGAGAACATGTACACCGCCGCCTTGCTGGTTGCGTATGCATTCATCGACTGCACCGGCGAATATGCTGCCATCGACGCGACGTTCACGATGTGCCCGCCGGTACCGCGATCGACCATCCGCGACGCGAATGACCGGCAGCCGTTGACGACTCCGCCGAAGTTGATGTCGAGCACCCGGTCGTATTCCTCGCGCGGTGTGTCGAGAAACGCGCCGGCCTGCCCTATCCCAGCGTTATTCACGACGATGTCGGGCACCCCGTGCTCGGTGCAGATCTGCTCCGCGAACCGTTCGACCGCGTCAGCATCCGCAACGTCAAGGGTGTAGGCGTGCGCCACGCCGCCGCGTGCGGTGATCTGCGCCGCGGTGTCCTTGACACCTGCCTCGTTGATGTCGCTGATCACCACCTCGGCGCCCTCGCGGGCGAAGGTGAGCGCGGTCTCACGACCGATGCCGTTGCCCGCGCCGGTGACGGAAACCAGTGTGTCGCCGAAGTATTCGCGGGGACGACCGACCTGCGCGCGCAGCAGCGCCCGGCTCGGCGGTTTGCCTGCCAGAAAGTCGACAAACTCATGCACCGATTGAGCGAGCACCCGGGGATGGGACATCGGCACCCAGTGACCTGCCTTGACGTCGCGCCGCCACAGCCGCGGGACCCAATCCTTCGTGTCTTCGTACACATGGGGCAGAACATGCGGATCCCGTGAGTTGACGATGAGCTGCACCGGAACATCGACGTAGTGGTCGGTCCTCGCCGAGCGCATCGTCTTCAAGTAGTTGGCGCGGTACACCTTCAGGCTGTTGACCGCGTCGGTGCGGTAGGTCTCGGAGTGGTGCAGCCGATCGGCGGGAATTCCGTCGCGGATCGTCAGCGAGCGCCTGAGCCCATCGGCAATGAAGGCGCGCACGAGCATCGGCGCGAGCACGGGGATGGAGAACAACCCCATGTAGGAGAACCGCAACAACTGATCGAGGCTCTGCAGGACCCGGCGCAGACGGTATGGGCGTTTGAGGCTGTCGATGACGAAGCGGTTCATGTGGTCGGCGCTCGGGCCGGACACCGACGTGAACGAGCTAACGCGATCGCTGGCGCCGGGACGTGACAGGTACTCCCAGGTCCCCGCCGATCCCCAGTCGTGCGCAAGCACGTGCACCGGCTCACCTGGCGCCACCGCGTCGATCACCGCGGCGAAGTCATCGGCGTAACACGCCATCGTGTACGCAGAAACCGGTTTAGGCGCCGAGGTTTTGCCGACACCACGGTTGTCGTAGCGCACGATGCGGAATCGGTCGGCCAGCAACGGGACAACGCCGTCCCACAGGACATGCGAATCCGGCCAGCCGTGCACGAGCACGACCGTCGGGCCGTTGGGATTGCCTTCTTCGTAGACTGCGACGCGAACCCCGTCACTGCTGTCGACAAACTGCTCGGTGATCTGGCCCATGGAACCTCCGCACAATTAGTGGGACCGCTGGTACCGTATCAGCCTTCGAGTTCCTCACGAAGGGCGCGCTCACGTTCAATCCGCCTGCGCGCGTCGTAGTCGCGCATCCGCTGCGGGTAACCCACTTTCTGCACGTCGTAGACGGGAATCTGGAGCCGTTCGCTGAGGCGCCGGGCGCCTGCGTCTCCCCCGGCCCTGCGGCGGGTCCACTCCCCGTCGGCGGCCACCAGGACGACGGTGACGTCGGTGACGGTGGTTCTCGGTTCGACGAAGGCCTCCACACCGGTGTGCTGGGCAACCCACTGCTGCAAGTAGTGCAGGTCGGCTGCGGGGTCAGTGCCGCTGGCGCCCCGCGCGTTCCGACGACCCCGAAGCCTGTCGAACAGTCCCACTTCGGCCCGGCTCCTTCCCTTCTCACCTCTATCGATAGTGCCAGAGCTCCGAGTCCACCGGTCTGCGGCGAATCGCGTGCAGAGACGTGACAGGATGGGATCCGACATTCGACCACCTGCGACTGATCGTTCGAGGAGTCCACGCACATGGCCATCTCCGTTCAGATGCCCGCACTCGGCGAGAGCGTCACCGAGGGCACCGTCACCCGCTGGCTCAAGCAAGAGGGCGACACGGTCGAACAGGACGAGCCGTTACTCGAGGTCTCCACCGACAAGGTCGACACCGAGATTCCCTCGCCTGCGGCCGGCGTGCTCAAGAAGATCGTCGCTCAGGAAGACGACACCGTTGAGGTGGGCGGCGAGCTGGCGGTGATCGGCGACGCGAGCGAATCCGACGGCGAGGCCCCTGCTGCGCAGGCACCGGCCGCCGAGGAGGCACCGGCCGAGCAAGAGAAGCCGGCCGAAGAACCCGCCGCGCAGCCCGAACCGGCCGCCGAAGAACAGGAGCCCGCACCCGAACCGGCCAAGCCGGCCGCGCAGTCCTCCGGCGGCGGCCAAGCGACCTCCGTGACGATGCCCGAGCTCGGCGAGTCGGTGACCGAGGGAACCGTGACGCGGTGGCTGAAGAAGGTCGGCGACTCCGTCGAGGTCGACGAACCGCTGGTCGAGGTTTCCACCGACAAGGTCGACACCGAGATTCCGTCGCCGGTGGCGGGCACGCTGGTGTCCATCACCGCCGAGGAGGACGACACCGTCGCCGTCGGCGGCGAGCTCGCCAAGATCGGTGAAGAAGGCGCTGCGCCGGCCGAAGAGCCGGCGCCCAAGCCTGAGCCGAAACCTGAACCCAAGCCAGAGCCGGTCGCCGAACCCAAGCCGGAACCGAAACCCGAAACCAAGCCAGAGCCGGTCGCCGAGGCCAAGCCGGAACCCAAGCCCGAGCCCAAGCCCGTGGCGGAGGCGCCGTCGGGCGATGGTGGCCCGTATGTCACCCCGCTGGTGCGAAAGCTCGCCTCCGAGAACAATATTGACCTGGCGACAGTGAAGGGTACCGGCGTCGGCGGACGCATCCGCAAGCAAGATGTGCTCGCCGCCGCGGAAGCCAAGAAGGCGCCGGCCGAACCGGCCGCGAAGGCGGCGCCTGCGGCCGCGGCGAAACCGGCAGCTGCCGCCCCGACGCCGGCGCCTGCGCTGGCGCACCTGCGCGGAACCACCCAGAAGGCCAGCCGGATCCGTCAGATCACGGCGAAGAAGACACGCGAATCCCTGCAAGCCACAGCGCAATTGACGCAAACCCACGAGGTCGACATGACCAGGATCGTGGCGTTGCGGGCCAGGGCGAAGAACAAGTTCGCCGAACGCGAAGGCGTCAACCTGACGTATCTGCCGTTCTTCGCCCGCGCGGCGATCGACGCGCTGAAGACCCATCCGAACGTCAATGCCAGCTACAACGAGGAAACCAAGGAGATCAAATACTACGACGCCGAGCACCTCGGCTTCGCGGTCGACACCGACCAGGGTCTGCTGTCGCCGGTGATCCACAACGCGGGCGACCTGTCGCTGGCCGGGTTGGCGCGGGCGATCGCCGACATCGCCGCGCGGGCCCGCTCCGGCGACCTCAAGCCCGACGAGCTGTCCGGCGGGACGTTCACCATCACCAACATCGGCAGCCAGGGCGCGCTGTTCGACACCCCGATCCTGGTCCCGCCCCAGGCGGCGATGCTGGGCACCGGTGCGATCGTCAAGCGTCCACGGGTGATCGTCGACGAATTGGGCAACGAATCGATCGGCGTTCGCTCGGTGTGTTACCTGCCGCTGACCTATGACCACAGGCTGATCGACGGCGCCGACGCCGGCCGCTTCCTGACCACCATCAAGCGGCGGCTGGAAGAGGGTGCGTTCGAGGCCGACTTGGGACTGTAGACAACCGTGGCCAACGCCGTCATTGCGATTGCGGGGTCTTCGGGTCTGATCGGCTCGGCATTGGTCTACGCGTTGCGGGCCACCGACCGCCGGGTGCTGCGGATCGTGCGCCGGGCTCCGTCGAACGCCGACGAGGTGTTCTGGAACCCCGACGCCGGCGAGTTCGATCCCAGCGCGCTGGTCGGTGTCGACGCGGTGGTCAACCTGTGCGGCGTCAACGTCGGCGAGAAGCGGTGGTCGGGCGCGTTCAAGCAAAGCCTGCGTGATAGTCGTATCGGCCCGACCGAGGTGCTGTCCGCAGCGGTGGTCGAGGCTGGCGTTCCCACGCTGATTAACGCCAGCGCGGTCGGCTACTACGGCGACACGGATAGCGAAACCGTCGACGAGACCGTGCCTGCCGGTGAAGGTTTCATGGCCCAGCTCTGTGAGGACTGGGAGGCGGCCACCTCGTTCGCTGAGCACGACGGCACCCGGGTGGTGCTGGTGCGCAGCGGGCTGGTGTTGTCGCCGTCCGGCGGGATTCTGGGCAGGATCAAGCCGCTGTTCTCGTTCGGGCTTGGCGCACGGTTGGGCAACGGGCGCCAGTACATGCCATGGATCAGTCTCGAGGACGAGGTGCGAGCGCTGCTGTTCGCGATCTCGCACGACGATGTGTCGGGCCCCGTAAACCTGACCGGGCCTGCGCCGGTAACAAACGCCGAGTTCACCGCCGCGCTGGGCCGCACCGTGAACCGGCCCACCCCGTTGATCGTGCCCGGTTTTGCCTTGCGCACGCTGCTGGGTGAGTTCGCGGAGGAGGGCCTGCTCGGCGGGCAGCGCGCGATCCCGGCGGTGCTGGAGCGCGCAGGGTTTGTGTTCCACCACAACACCATCGGCGAGGCGCTGGCCTTCGCTACCGCGCCGAAGGACACATGACTGGGAGTAGCGTTCATGCCATGGCGGCATCGATCCGGTCGACGACAACGCCGATCGACATTCGGCGGCTCGGCGCCGTCGACTACCAGGCGGCCTGGCAACTGCAGCGCGAGCTCGCGGACGCGCGTGTCGCAGGCGGTCCAGACACCCTGCTGCTGCTGGAGCACCCGTCGGTGTACACCGCGGGCCGCCGCACGCTGCCGGACGAGCGGCCGGTCGACGACACCCCCGTCGTTGATACCGACCGCGGCGGCAAGATCACCTGGCACGGGCCCGGCCAGCTGGTCGGCTATCCGATCATCGGACTGGCCGAACCGCTCGATGTGGTGAATTTTGTTCGGCGCCTCGAAGAATCGATGATCAAGGTGTGCGCCGGGCTGGGCCTGGAGGCCGGACGCATCGAGGGCCGCTCCGGGGTGTGGGTGCCATCCGACGGGCGGCGTCCGGCGCGCAAGATCGGCGCCATCGGCATCCGGGTTTCGCGCGCGACGACGCTGCACGGCTTCGCCCTCAACTGCGACTGCGACCTGCACGCTTTCTCGGCAATAGTGCCGTGCGGCATCTCCGATGCAGGTGTGACCTCGCTGACCGCGGAACTCGGCCGCCCCGTATCGGTGGCCGACGTGATGGCCCCGGTGGCCGACGCCGTGTGTGACGCGCTCGACGGCCGCCTGGTAGTAGCGTTGACGCAGTGACAGTCACTCCTGGGTTCAATGTCGCCGGCCATGCGGCTCCAGAAGGCCGCAAACTCCTGCGTCTCGAGGTCCGCAACGCCGAGACGCCGATCGAGCGCAAGCCGCCGTGGATCAAGACCCGCGCCAAGATGGGCCCGGAGTACCAGGAGCTCAAGGCGCTGGTCCGGCGCGAGGGACTGCATACCGTCTGCGAGGAAGCCGGCTGCCCGAACATCTTCGAGTGCTGGGAGGACCGGGAGGCCACCTTCCTGATCGGCGGCGAGCAGTGCACCCGTCGCTGCGACTTCTGCCAGATCGACACCGGTAAACCCGCCGAGCTCGACCGCGACGAGCCGCGTCGGGTCGCCGAGAGCGTGCAGGCGATGGGGCTGCGCTACTCCACTGTCACCGGGGTGGCGCGCGACGACCTGCCCGACGGCGGGGCGTGGCTGTACGCCGAAACCGTGCGGGCGATCAAGAAGCTCAACCCCAACACCGGCGTCGAGTTGCTGATCCCGGATTTCAACGGCGCGCCCGCGCTGCTGGAGCAGGTCTTCGAGGTACGCCCAGAAGTGTTGGCGCACAACGTCGAAACGGTGCCGCGCATCTTCAAACGGATCCGGCCCGCGTTCCGCTACGAACGCAGCCTCTCCGTGCTCACCGCGGCCCGCCAATACGGCCTTGTCACCAAGTCCAACCTCATCCTCGGCATGGGCGAGACACCCGACGAGGTGCGCACCGCGCTTCGCGATCTGCACGACGCCGGCTGCGACATCGTCACCATCACCCAGTACCTGCGGCCGTCGCTGCGCCACCACCCGGTCGAGCGCTGGGTCAAGCCCGAGGAGTTCGTCGAGCACGAGCAGTTCGCCAACGGCCTCGGCTTTGCCGGAGTGCTGGCCGCCCCGCTGGTGCGGTCGTCGTATCGGGCGGGCAGGCTGTACGCCCAGACCGTCGCGTCTCGGCCCGCCGGAGCCGCAGCGGCGGCGACATCAGCCGCCGGAGCCGCAGCGGCGGCGACATCAGCCGCCGTATCCTGAACTAATGGCGAAACCCCGTGATCCCGCTGCCGCGAAGGCCGCCAAGGCCGAGGCGAAGGCGGCCCGCAAGGCGGCCTCCAAGCAGCGCCGCAGCCAGTTGTGGCAGGCGTTCCAGATCCAGCGCAAAGAGGACAAACGCCTCCTGCCCTACATGATCGGCGCGTTCGTGCTGATCGTGGGCGCCTCCGTGGCGTTCGGGATTCTCGCCGGCGGCCTCACCGGTTACATGATGATCCCGCTCGGCGTGGTGCTCGGCGCGCTGGTGGCCTTCATCATCTTCGGCCGGCGCGCGCAGAAGTCGGTCTACCGCAAGGCCGACGGGCAGACCGGGGCCGCGGCGTGGGCACTGGACAACCTGCGCGGCAAGTGGCGGGTCACCTCCGGCGTCGCCGCCACCGGCCACTTCGACGCGGTGCACCGGGTGATCGGGCGTCCCGGCGTGATCTTCGTCGGCGAAGGGTCGGCTGTCCGCGTCAAACCGCTTCTGGCTCAGGAAAAGAAGCGCACCGCCAGACTGATCGGCGACACCCCCATCTACGACGTCATGGTCGGCAACGGCGAGGGCGAGGTGCCGCTGTCGAAGCTGGAACGTCACCTGAACAAGCTGCCCGCGAATATCACGGTCAAGCAGATGGACTCGCTGGAGTCGCGGCTGGCCGCGCTTGGCACCAAGGCCGGACCGGCCGCGATGCCCAAGGGCCCGCTGCCAGCACAGGCCAAGATGCGCAACGTGCAGCGCACCGTCCGCAGGCGCTGACTACCGCCTGACGACCGCGGTATTGGTCACCTTGTCCTGCAGTCCTCGCAGGTCGGCGTCGGTGATCAGCGGCGGGATGACCACCGCGATCAGCACTCCGCGTACCAGGGCGCGGCCGAATCCGACGTGCTGACGGCCGTCGACGGGCACCACCATCAGACCCAACGCGAACTGGCCGGGTGTGAACCCGAACAGACGTAGCGACACCGCCCCGAGCACGAACCAGACGATCATGACGGCGGTGGACAGCGTGGACATCGACACCAGTCCGAATGTCATCGCCAGTGCCGCCAGGCCGTAGGCGATCATCCAGTCGACGAACAATGCGGCGATTCGCCTGCCCATCCGGGCAAGGGACCGGGGGCCGGTCTGCGGCAGACCGAGCCGTTGGCCCGGATAGTCATTGGGTGCTTCGTCCGGGCTGCCCGAGTCCGGTCCGGGACCCGACAGCCAGGACCCGATTGCGCGGGCCATACTGTCAGGATAAGCGGGGCCTACCCGGCCTCCCCGGCCGCCGCCGCAGGCAAATTGCGTAACTTCAGCGCAACATGCGGTTGACGACCGTGCAACATCGTGTCCATAGCGTCAACCCGCGGGTTACCAGAACTAAGGAGAGTACTCAGTGGCAGAAAAGACGCCCGACGACATCATCAAGCAGATCAAGGACGAGGACGTCGAGTACGTCGACATTCGGTTCTGCGACCTGCCCGGCGTCGTCCAGCACTTCTCGGTCCCGGCCTCGGTGTTCGACGACAGCGTGTTCGAGGACGGGCTGGCGTTCGACGGCTCGTCGGTACGCGGATTCCAGTCGATCCACGAATCCGACATGATGCTGCTGCCCGACCCCGAGACCGCGCGCATCGACCCGTTCCGCGCCGCCAAGACGCTGAACCTCAACTTCTTCGTGCACGATCCGTTCACCCGCGAGGCGTACTCCCGCGATCCGCGCAACGTGGCCCGCAAGGCGGAGAACTATCTGGCCAGCACGGGCATCGCCGACACCGCCTACTTCGGCGCCGAGGCGGAGTTCTACATCTTCGACTCGGTGTCGTTCGACTCGCGGATGAACGGCACGTTCTACGAGATCGACTCCGAGGCCGGCTGGTGGAACACCGGTGAGCCCGTCGAGTCCGATGGCAGCGCCAACCGCGGCTACAAGGTGCGCCCCAAGGGCGGCTACTTCCCCGTCGCGCCGTACGACCACTTCGTCGACCTGCGCGACCAGATGTGCACCAACCTGCAGAACGCCGGCTTCACGTTGGAGCGCGGTCACCACGAGGTGGGCACCGCGGGCCAGGCCGAGATCAACTACAAGTTCAACACCCTGTTGCATGCGGCCGATGACCTGGTGCTGTTCAAATACATCATCAAGAACACCGCATGGCAGGCGGGTAAGACCGTCACCTTCATGCCTAAGCCGCTGTTCGGCGACAACGGCTCCGGCATGCACGCCCACCAGTCGCTGTGGAAAGAAGGCAGCCCGCTGTTCCACGACGAATCTGGGTACGCCGGTCTGTCGGACACCGCCCGCCACTACATCGGCGGCCTCCTGCACCACGCGCCGTCGCTGCTGGCGTTCACCAACCCGACGGTGAACTCCTACAAGCGCCTGGTGCCGGGATACGAGGCCCCGATCAACCTGGTGTACAGCCAGCGAAATCGGAGTGCGTGCGTCCGTATTCCTATCACCGGCAACAACCCGAAGGCCAAGCGCCTCGAGTTCCGTTGTCCCGACAGCTCGGGCAACCCGTACCTGGCGTTCGCGGCGATGATGATGGCCGGCCTGGACGGCATCAAGAAGAAGATGGAGCCGCAGTCCCCGGTGGACAAGGACCTCTACGAGCTGCCGCCGGACGAGGCCGCCAGCATCCCACAGGCGCCCACGTCGCTCTCGGCGGTGATCGACCGCCTCGAGGAGGACCACGAATACCTCACCGAGGGTGGGGTTTTCACCGAGGACCTCATCGAGACCTGGATCTCCTTCAAGCGGGAGAACGAGATCCTTCCGGTGCAGATCCGGCCTCACCCGTACGAGGTCGCGCTGTACTTCGACGTGTAAGCCAGCTAACCCCTCTGAACTGCGGCGACGCCGTGAAGAACAACTCTCGGTCCGCAGTGGGTCCGCAGGAGATTTAGCGACAGAGTCCATCCGCTCCGCGATCACAGCACCGATTGCCGAGCGGGTGGACTCGTCGGCGTCGGGCCACAGATGCCCGTAGGTGTCGAGCGTCGTGCGTGCGGAGGCGTGTCGCATCCGCGCCTGCACGGTGTTGATGTCCGCGCCGGAGGCGATCAATAGCGACGCCAGGTAGTGGCGCAGATCGTGAAAGCAGAACTGCTCCGGCAGGCCGTCCACCTATTTGCAACCGACCTCAACAGGCCACGGACGATCGCAACACATGGGCGCGAACCGATTTCCGCTCTGCAAGCTGAAGCAGCTATTGCGGTCGCAGAGAAACTGGTCGAGCCGGCTAATCCGTTGGCACAACAACCGGGCGACTAAGCGACATCGAGAATCAGCGTAAGCGCTGTGCCCCAACCACTTCGACACCTGCACGAAGTGAACACCCGACGTCAGCAGGAGTGTGGCGAACGTATGCCGCAAGTCGTAAAGCGCACGCCTTGCACGGCGGGCGGATCTTTGGTGACCTCCGACCTCGAAGCCGCCGTACACCGACAATCGCGTGCCTGCGGGATCAACCCGTCCGTGTTATTCGGGGCACCATGGGTCGCGGGGGCGTGAACTGGACAGGCATGGAGTGACCGCCGTTGATCAACGTCGACGGCGTGCGCTCGACCGGCCCCGCCAATTCCAGATTCTTCATCCGCCACAGCACCCCGGACACGATGGCGGTCGCCTCTACCCGGCTCAGGTTCGCGCCGAGGCAGAAATGCGTTCCACCACCGCCGAACGCCATGTGCGGGTTTGGCGTGCGACTCACGTCGAAGTGGTCGGGATCGGAGAATTGGGTCTCGTCTCGGTTGGCCGACGGGTAAAACATCGCCGCCCGGTCACCCTTGTTTACGCGCACCCCGCGCAGTTCGGTGTCCTTCGTGGCCGTGCGAACGAACACGATGACTGGGCTGACGTAGCGCAGCATCTCCTCGATGGCTGTCGGGAGCAGCGACGGGTCC
>Ga0207683_10006093_pt1 | contig 10327 bp, 11 predicted proteins | sample KBSM73metaG_FD_184333 | JGI IMG/M metagenome (GOLD analysis project Ga0207683, IMG submission 184333) | Miscanthus rhizosphere microbial communities from Kellogg Biological Station, Michigan, USA - KBS M7-3 metaG (SPAdes) (version 2) | ecosystem: Host-associated > Plants > Roots > Rhizosphere >...
CCTTCTGCAGCAGATTTTCCATGACCACCTGGGTGCGCGCGGAATCGAGCGTGCCGATCATGGGCAGCGCGATGATGCCTTCCCAGAGTTTCACCACCGGGGAGGAGAGCTCGAGCATCTCGCGCTGTTGGCGATTGATGACTTCTTCGCGCGATTTCTGATACGCCTTCACCGTGTGCAGGCCCAGCGCATCGAGCAGCTCGGTGGCGCGCCATACCTGGTCGGCGAGCACATCGGCGTCTTTGCCGGCATCCGTGCGGAGGGCCGCGAAGAAGGGCTTCTTCAAGGAGAAGATGAAACTGGCCGTTTCGTCTGATGAAAATCCCTGTGCGACGCGCGAACGCGATACGCCGTCGAGAAAATCACGAATCGGCTTGAACTCGGCAGACGAAATATCGCCGGCCGTTGCATGTTCGGAGACTGCAGTGAGCAGCTTGATGAATTCGGCAGTTTGCTGGTCCAGCTCAGTGGCGGAGATGCGTCCCTTGCCGGCCGACTGGTTGCTGGCAAGATCCCTGGTCCAACTGGCATGAATCTCTTTGCCACTCTTTTTTAATACGTTTGACATCGTGGCGTCCGCCATCGGACTTCCCCTGCGGTGAGTAAAATGAGCGGCGATCGTAACAACATGCGAAAGTTTGTTAGGTAGGTGGGCTCTGACTGCGGCGACGGACGGCGCCCACACCGGGAAAGCCAAAGCGCTTTTCTTTGCGCGCGTGGCCGTGGAGATCCAGCGGGGCGCGAGTGGCACGGAAGGGTGCTTGGAAGGAGTGAAATCCGCGCCCGGGGCGGCGCCCAAGTGATTGTTCGGCTTGGGGTTATCTTTGTTCGCGGCCGCGAAACCCATTGTGGTAGGATCGCCGCCCTTCGAATTGAGCCACGCGCCCGTAGCTCAGCTGGATAGAGTACCTGGCTACGAACCAGGTGGTCGGGAGTTCGAATCTCTCCGGGCGCGCCATTTGAAAATGTAAAAGGGGTCACCGTCTTCGGTCGACCCCTTTTTCATTTCAATGCAGCCTCCCGTCAAAGAAATGCCCGGAATGGTCCGCTTCCTTGCGAGCCAATCCGGGCAGTGATCGACGCCCCTCTCTACGAAGGCTGTTCGTTACGAATCAAAGCTGGCTGATCACGACTTCGACGCGACGGTTCTGCTGCCGGCCTGCGGCTGATTCGTTGTCAGCCACCGGTGAATTTTCACCACGGCCAGTGGAGGTCAGACGCGCTGAACCCACGCCCTGTCCGACGAGATAATTCTTGACCGCATCCGCGCGACGCTCGGACAGCGATTGATTCATCTCTTCGCTGCCCATGCTGTCGGTATAGCCTTCGATCGCTGCCGTGCGCTTGGGATACTCGTTCAGGAACGCCGTTAGCCGGTCCAGGTTGGCCGTGGCCCCTGACTTGATCTCCGCCCGCCCCGTGGCAAACAACGTGTCTCCGAGTGTCAGCACCAGGCCACGATCCGTGGGCCGCGCCTGCAGGATCTCGAGTTGCCGCTGCAGCTCGGCGGCCTGCTGTTGCGAGGCATTGGCTGCGAGCAGGGCGGCGTCCGCATCGCTGCGGGCGCTGCTGGCTGCGACTTTTTGCTCGGCACTCTCGGCGCGCGCGACCAGGGCATCGGTTTTGGCGGCATCGGCTTCACGTGTACGTGAATCGAGTCGCGCCTTTTCGCTCGCCTCGTTCAATGCGGTGCGTTCCTGCTCGGCGAAGTGCGTCTGCGCCAGGGCTCTCGCGGTGTCGACCTTGCGGTCTGCGATGTAGACACGATGGGCGGCCAGCACGAGATCCTTCTCCTTCATCTCGGCCACTACCACGGCGCCTTCAGCATCCTTGAGCGCCACCGGCGCACCGTTGGCCAGCGACGGATCACTCTGCAATGCAGTGAGCTTGGCGCGTACCTGTTCGGAACCGGCCGGGTGTTTTGGAACCGAGGCGCAGCCCACAAACAAGGCTGCGGCGACGGCTACATAGATTGCTGAACGGAAAGGAAGATAAGTGTTGTTCATTTGCTGTCTCCGGTCTTGCGCTGCATTTCTTCCACCAGCGTGGCCGTGCTGCGTTTGATCTCTGCATTCACGGTGTTCGCCTTGGTGGCGCCGGCTCTCGCGGCAGCCAGCTCCGCGTCTGCGCGGGCCTGATCGGCAAACTGTGCACCTGCGACCATCTCTTTCTCGGCGACCGCTTTCTCTGCGGCGGAAAGTTTGGCGCGGGCATCGCCGAGCTCGACGGGTGCCAGGCTGGCCGCATCGACGCGCTCCGCGTTGGCGATCGCCTGCTGGGCGGCCTGCAGGTTGGTGACGGGAGGAGGGGCGCTGGCAAAGGCTGCGCTCGCAAGCAAGAGCAAAGGCAGGGCGATGCGCAAGCGGCGACGGAAGACCGTCGGCCTGTCGAAAAGAGGATTCATAGACGTTCTCTACTGATGACGACGGATCGCACGGGGGCGTAATCCGCCAGAGACCCTAGTGTGCGCGTTCAATCCCAGGCAGTCGGTGCGGAGCCGTACATATGGCAAATCAAACTATCAATTACGCGGCAGGCAACCCTTCGATTCCTTGCGAAAACCTTCCGCACATGACCAGTCATTGCCCGTGTAGTCCACGTGCGCATTGTTCGGCAGCACGATCGCCACGCAGGCGGAGGAGTCGCGACTGAAGCCGCGCTCGCAGCGCCAGCTACTTCCCTGATCGTCCAGATAGCCGTTCGCTGGAACGAACACCGGCGCGCAGATATTCGCGCTGCGCGCGAAACCCCGATCGCATTCCCATTCATTTCCCGAATCGCGCAGGTAACCGTGCTCCGGAACCTCCACACGCGCGCAGGCCGCGCCGACGACGCGGAAACCGCGCACGCATTCCCAACCGCGGCCGAAGTTCGAGTCGACGAAGAATCCATTGGCGGGCACGACGATTTTTTCGCATCGACTGTTCGCCTCGCGGAAGCCGCGATCGCAGCGCCATCCGGAACCAAAGGAGCTGTTGTCCGCATGCGCGTTCACCGGCAGCCTTACCGCGGTGCATGCCCCGGAGACCTTTCGGTAGCCGCGATCGCATTCCCATTCGTTGCCGCTGGAGCCGAGGTACGCGTGAGCCGGAACAAACACCGCTACGCACAGATCGCCGGTCTGGCGATATCCTCGCGCGCAGTCCCAACCGTCGCCATATTGGCTCGCGACAGAGTTCGCGGGCGGCGGTGTGCGGTGGCTTGCGCCCAATGCGGTGGTCGACGCAATCAACAGAAGCAACGCAAGCACGCGAGAGATTTGCATGCTAGTTAGTGTGCAGTCATGTTGCGCAGTCATCTGTGCGCTGCCGAACAATGCTCAACGCACGATGCTGAGCCGCCGACGCAACACCTTCTGCAGCTCGATCGCCGTCACGGGCTTGACGAGATATCGCTCGAAGCCGGCCGCGCGCGCATCTTCGCGCGCCGAATGCTCGATGTTGTCGGTGAGCGCAATCAGCCGCGTAGCCTGCAACCGCGCATGCTGGTGCAGCAGCTTTGCAACTTCGTAACCACTCATGTCCGGCAGCTCGATATCCAGAAACACAATCGAGGGTGGGAACCCGGACGCCGCAGCCACTGCATCGGCCGCGCAATGCACCATGCGCGTTTCGTAGGCGCCCGCAGCCTCGATCATTCCCGCCAGAGACTGCGCCAGCTCCACATCGTCGTCGACGATGAGGATGCGCGGCGGCACAGGCCGTCTCGCGGCAACGCTCATCTCGCGCTCGATTCTGGCGCCTGCAAGTCCGCTTGCGCCCATAAGGCCGGCAACAGGATCGTGAACTGGCTTCCCAATCCAAGACCTGCGCTCGTGGCCTGCACGCTGCCGCCATGCGCCTCCACCAGGTCGCGCACCACCGCAAGCCCGATGCCGCGACCGCCTTCGGAGCGCGCATCCTGCGCGTCGGCCTGCGCGAATAGCTGAAATATCCGTTCCAGCATCGCGGCCGAGATGCCGATGCCCGAATCGCAAAAGCGGATGCAGGCATGCGCTCCGATGCGCTCCATGGTGAGTGCGATTTCACCGCCGTCGGGTGTGTACTTGGCAGCATTGATCAGCAGGTTCGAGAACACCTGCTCGAGGCGCGTGACGTCGGCGTGCACCCACAGAGCGTCGTGCGGCAAACTAACTACCAGCCGGTGTCCATGGCGCGCCATGTCAGGGGCGATCGCCTTGACGGCAAAATCCACGACGGTTCGCAGGTCGACGTGCGATGGCTGCAATGCCTTCCTGTGCCCATCATGCGAGGCATCCAGCAACTCCTCGATGTGCCGACTCATCTGGCCGACGTGACGTTCGATGAGCACGCGCGCTCCATCGATGCCATTTTCGCCGGCCGGAAAACGCAACAGCCGCGCGGCATTGCGCACCACGCCGAGCGAATTGCGCAGCTCATGCGAGATCATGGCGATCTCGTCCGCGCGCGCACTGGCGATGCGCAGTGGCAACACGAGGCTGGCCACTCCGGGCGAGTGACCGCCGTTGCTCAGCGGGTTCGCGGTCTTCGGCGGCGCGATGAACATCTTGGTGAACAGAGACATACGTCCTCCCAGACGGGCTGATGCTTCAGAGATTGCAGGGCCAATTGCATTGTTTACATCACATAAGCAGGAACCTACGCACGCTACCGACACGGGTCTGTGCGCCATCGTACACAGCGACCGATTTTTGATTTGTTATGAGCGGTAGCGAACAGAGCCGCGTCGATGCGCGTAGACTGCTAACAAATGAAAGCGCCAGTTACCGATCCCTGTGACAACCACATCCTGAACGCGCTGCCAGCACTCGAGCGCGAACGCCTGTTTCCGCACCTGAAACTCGCGCCCATGCCGCTCGGCATGGTGCTGTATGAATCCGGCGCGGCGCTGCGCCACATCTACTTCCCTACGAATTCAATCGTTTCGCTGCTGTACGTGATGCAGGACGGAGCGTCTGCGGAGATCGCCGTGGTCGGCAACGAAGGCGCCATCGGCGTGTCCTTGTTCATGGGCGGTGAAACCACGCCGAGCCGCGCCATCGTTCAGAGCGCGGGCTACGCGTACCGGCTCACCGGCAAGCGCGTCAAAGAGGAATTCAGTCGCCACGGTGAAATGCTCCATGTGCTGCTGCGCTACACGCAGTCGTTGATCACCCAGATGGCACAAACCGCCGTGTGCAACCGCCACCACACGCTCGACCAGCAACTGTGCCGTTGGCTCCTGCTATCGCTCGATCGGCTCGCCAGCAATCAGCTCCAGATGACCCAGGAGCTCATCGCCAACATGCTGGGCGTGCGGCGCGAGGGTGTCACCGAGGCGGCCGGCAAGCTGCAGAAGCTGGGCGTCATCAAATATGTGCGGGGCAAGATCACCGTGCTGGATCGACCGCACCTCGAGCGCCTGTCCTGCGAGTGCTACTCGGTCGTCAAGCGGGAAACTGATCGTCTGCTGGCGCCTCACCAGCAGGTTCGGGCAGCATTGCAGTAGACGCTTCGCAGGGCAGCTGGATCGTGAAGTCGCTGCCACGGTTCGCACCGGCGCTGGTGGCGGTCAGAGTGCCGCCGTGCGCCTCGACGATGAAGCGCGCGAGATAGAGTCCAAGTCCCAGTCCCGCTTGCACGGCGCCGGCCTGGCCCCCCTGCGCGAATAGTCCGAAGATCGATTCCAGTTGCGCGACGGGAATGCCGATTCCCGTGTCACTGACCACGATCGAGACGCTCGCCCCAGTGCGTTGCGCACGCACGTGGATATGGCCGTGCTCGTCGGTGTACTTGCGGGCGTTCGCGATGACGTTGTGCAACGCCTGGCAGAGCCGCAACACATCCATTTGCAGATAAATGGGGTCGGGCGACAGGCTAAACGACATTCTCTGACCCTGATCCCCCGCAAACGGCTGCGCGGACTCGATCGCCCGTTCCATGAGCTCGGACAATGGCGCGCGCTTGCAGCGCAACTCCAGTGCCCCCAATTGCGCGCGCGACACATCGACGAGGTCGCCGATGAGGCGCCCCATATGCACGGCCTCACGTTCGATGATATCGGCCGCGCGCCGTACGGTGGCTTGATCGTGCGTTGCATCCTTTAGCAACGCTGCGGCATTGCGAATGGGGACGAGCGGGTAGCGGAGCTCATGCGCGACCATCGCGATGCGCTGTTCGTCTTCGCCGCTGCTGCTGGTCAAACGGGTGATCCGCTCCGAAATGTCGATCATTCGCATACGTCAACACGTCGTCCAGGCGACGTCGGTTCGTTGGCGTACAGAGTGCAGCGCTCCATCGGCGCATGGTGACTGCGCCGAAATTGCCGGCATCAAAAGCTGAAGATCCGTGGCCATGAATCGCGTTTCCCAGGGCAACCTGCTGCTGGCTGCCTTGCCGGTCGCGGACCGCATGCGTCTGACCGGTGATCATCCGCCAGTGGATATGGCGTTTTCAGAAGAGCTGAGCCAGCCCGGCAAAAGCATTCGCTACGTGTACTTTCCGATCGACGGGTTCATCTCGCTGATCACCCCGGGCATCGACCGCGCGCAACTCGAGATCGGCCTGGTGGGGAACGAAGGGATGTTGGGTGTGCCGCTGCTGCTCGGCGTCGACACGTCGCCGCTTCGCGCGCTGGTGCAGGGGGCCGGCCACGCATGGCGCGTCGACGCCGCCACTTTCAAGCTCGAGATCGAAAGCAATCCGGCAACGCGCGCTGCCCTCAATCGCTATCTCTATGTCTTCCTTGCACAACTCATGCAGACGGCGACCTGCACGCGGTTTCATCTGGTGGAAGCGCGTCTCGCCCGCTGGCTGCTGATGACCCGCGATCGCGCACATTCCAGCCAGTTCCACGTGACGCACGAATTCCTGGCGTACATGCTCGGCGTGCGCCGTGTCGGGGTGACCAGTGCGGCGAGCGCTTTGCAGCGTCGCCATCTCATCCGCTACAGCCGTGGCGACCTGGCAGTTCTGGATGTTCGTGGCCTGGAGCGCGCCGCATGCCCGTGCTACGCCATGGACAAGAAGACCTACGCGCGCGTCCTCGGCACGAAGGCGCATTAGCCGGTTTCGCCGTTGGTGACTCGCAGGTACCGGTAACACGGACAACACGCGGTTTCCAGGCCTTGCCGATCGACGATGGTGATGTTGCCGCGGCTATAACGGATGAACCCGCGACTCTGCAGCGCGACGGCGGCCACCGTGACTCCGACGCGGCGCACGCCCAACATCGCCGCGAGAAATTCATGCGTCAGGCGAAATTCCGCCGAACGCATGCGCTCCGCGGTCATCAGTAGTGAACGCGCCAGGCGCGCCTCTACGAGATGGAAACGATTGCAGGCTGCCGTCTGGCTGATCTGGACCATCAAACTATCGGTGAACTGCAGCAGCACGCGTTGCAGCGCCTGACTGCGGCGAAACTCGCGCAGGAAACGCTTTGCATCCATTTTCATGGCGGTGCCGGTGCCCTGAACCAGAGCGCGCACCGATGACCTGGTGACCCCCAGTGCGAGGCTCGCGCCGATCATGCCTTCGCGGCCAACCAGTCCGACTTCGAGTGCCCGGTCGCTTTCCACCACCGTCAGCAGCGACACCAGGCAGTCGTTCGGAAAATACACATGGCGCACGGGCTCGCCCGGTTCGCAAAGCGTCTCACCGTGAGTGAGCGACATCGATTCGAGACCGCTTGCCAGTTGCGCATAGTCCTTCGCGGGCAACGCGGCCAGCAGGCGATTTTCCGCTCCGACGCATGCGGCGATTTCGGGCGCTTTTCCGGCAGTGCCGCCATCAATCTTGCCGAGCAGCTTAGGTTCGCTGTGCCATTCGCGACTCAGCAGCACGTTCACGGCACCCTGCGCGGAGGTTGCCGCCATCGTCAGCGTGAAGACTCTGCGTGCGCGCCGTGAGGGGCATGCATATCGAACGCGCAACGATTGCTGCGTGCCGCTCAGTATCTCGCGCAGCCCGGCGGCCACGGCAGTCGCGTGCACGCGTTCGTTCTCGGGGGCATCCGTGCAGGCATCGAAGATGTTCTCGCCCGCCCGCACGTCGAGGCCGGCGCGCGCATGCGCCGCGCCGGAGACGCGCCAGGCTCTGCTGGTCAGGACGACTATTCCCTTTGCATCGAGGACGCAGACCTCTCCGGGCAATGCATCGAATGCGCTGAGCACGATCCGACTCGAGTCGTGCAGCGCGGTTTGTGCCTCGGGCATCATCAGGGCACTCACAGTTTCGCGATCCATGACGGCATCGATCTCGCCCGCATCGAATGCCGCGAGCTCGGCGGTGTCAGTGACCAGCCGGCGCATCCAGGCCTTGAACGCAGCCGCCGCTTTATCGGGTGCGAGCGGCGGCGCGTTCAATCCTGGCGCGTCGATCATGTCGCCGGCGCCAGATGCACGCCGAGCGCTGCCAGGACACTGTGGGTATCGCTGAGATTGCCAATCACATGGGCGCCCGGTGTTGGCGACAGTTTGGCGAGGCTGGGGGTCACGAGAATACCGTCGTCGAGCGCGCGCCGCGGATGCTCACAGACGTCCACGATCTCGAGTTTGTAGCTGTCTTTGAGGTGCTGTCGGCAGATCGCTTCGAGATTTGCGATGGCCTTGACGGAGTTAGGCGCGCGGCCGGCGATGTACAGGCGCATCACGACGACCGTGGTGACGGCCTCTTTGGCGGCGACCTTCTTCTTTCGCTTACTCGCCACGACGCGATCGCTCCTGCCCGTTGCCGTTTCTGCGGGTGCTTGCCGCGGGGCTCGCTTTCCGACGCCTGGCGACGGACGTCGCGGTGTCGTTTCCATTCGCGCCGCGCAGTCTGCGCACCTCGGTCTGTCTTTCGCCGGACGAAAGGTGCCGCGCCGCATCGTCGCGCGCGTACAGGGCGAGGGCGGCGCGCTGTCTTTCGAGATCGAGTTGCAAGGCGGCGATGCGCGCGGAGGCATCCGCCTCGGCAAACTGCAGCTCGCGACGCTTCTGCGCGGATTCGTCTTGCCGCAGCAGCGCGCGGGATTTTTCCTCGACTTCCTTTTCCCAGCGCAGCGTGCCCATCAACACTTCGCCACCCGAGGAATACACATCCGCCAGCGCGACGCCCTGATCGCTGAGCATCAGCTCGCGCACCTGGTTGGAATGCCGCGTACCACGGCACTTGACGATGGTGAGCGCGCGATTGCGTTCGCCGCCGCACACCAGGTACGACAACTGGATCCAGTTGTCGGCGATGGTCGAGACCTGCAGCTCGGTGGCTTCCGACCCCGGGTCGTCGCCATCGACGAGAGCGGTGATCACCGCGGTGATGCGGTGATCATGCAGCTTGTAGATGAGACGGTTGCCGATGGCGCGTGCCGAGCTCAGCGCTCACGTCCTGGAAATGGCGGACAGCGGATCGATGACCACGCAGCGCGGCCGATGCGCGGCGATTTGCGCGGAGATGCGCAGCAGGTGCTCTTCGGGGTTCACCGAGTCGGTGCGGCCCGAGTACATCTGCAGCATGCCGGATTTGACGTGCGCGTCCAGTTGAATGCCGACCGACTTCAGATTGCGCCGGACCCGCTCACCGCCCTCGTCGAAGCTCACGAACAGCGTACGCTCGCCGCGGCGGCAAGCGCTTTCGGCAAAGAGCCCCGCGAGGGTGGTCTTCGATGTGCCGGGTGCACCGGTGATCAGCGTGCTGCTGCCACGGAACAAGCCACCGCCCAGCATCTGATCGAGGCCTTCGAAGCCCGTGGACACTCGCTCGGTCGAGGCTTCCTGTGGAAGGTCGGTGGGGCCGGGCGATGCCACTTCCATGCCGTGCGGGCCGAAGCTCAGCGGAAATTCGCCGGGCGCGAACGCCGAGCCGCGATACTTCGAGATCTCGAGCCGGCGAACCGGAATTCCCTGTTCCATACGGCGATCGAACCGCACGACGCAGTCGACCATGAACTGCATGAAACCGTAGTTAGAGGAGTCGGCGCTCGCGACTTCGCCGTCGATTTTCGTCGTGATGATGGCGGTGAGCTCGCGACGCGTGAGCCAGTCGCGCAATCGGTAGATCTCGCGCATCTTGGCGCGCGGCGTGCGCAGCAACGACAACAGGACGTCGATGCCATCGAATACCACCCAGCGCGCGTCGATTTCCGCCTGCTTCGCCTCGAGCATGGCCAGCATGCCGCCGAGATCGAAGTCGCCGGTCGCCACGAAGGCTGGCGAGAGCTGAGCATTCATGAAGAACAGCCGTTTGCGCATCAGCGCGGGCAGGTTCCAGTCGAATGCCGCCGAGTTAGCGACAATCGAAGCGATGTTTTCTTCGAACGCGACGAAAATCCCGGCCTGCCTGGACTTGCGCGCGGTGCCTACCAGAGTTTGCAGCGCAAACACGCTCTT
>Ga0207683_10006094_pt1 | contig 10326 bp, 7 predicted proteins | sample KBSM73metaG_FD_184333 | JGI IMG/M metagenome (GOLD analysis project Ga0207683, IMG submission 184333) | Miscanthus rhizosphere microbial communities from Kellogg Biological Station, Michigan, USA - KBS M7-3 metaG (SPAdes) (version 2) | ecosystem: Host-associated > Plants > Roots > Rhizosphere >...
AATCACAGCGGCGCTCAAACTTGGCGGTTTCGTCATTTTTGAAACCTATTTGATCGATCAGCAGACGATTGGGCACCCAAACAATCCTGATTATCTCCTAAAACACAATGAGTTGCTCCGTTACTTTCCCGATTTTCGCGTGCTCTATTATCGCGAGGGTAAAGTTTTCAGTAACGGCGCTCCGTCCTTTCGCGCCGGGATTTTCGCGCAGAAGATTCGCTGAAGCGCATCGTCCGGGGCCGAACCTCTCGAGTACGATTTAAAACCGCAGCGAGAACACAAGGTTTCGTCGCTGCGCTGGACCATGTGAAAACATCATGCCGTCTCGGACGGCTCTGCGCTTTCCTGTATGTCATGAGCGTGCGCCCTTGGAAAACGCCAGAGATACTTGCTGCTGGCTCCGGCCGATCGAATAAACCGATTTTCCGATTAGCGCGAAGCGCGTATCGAGGAATGCACTTTTTCAACTCCGCCCGTCGCTACGCGACCGATGACGGTCGGGAGTCGGTCAGTTTGGGTGTATTTATTTTCCTTTCGCCCCGATGCGTCGACGGCTTGTTTTATCACAATATTTAAATATAATGATCGAATTGTATGGAATTCGTTCGGGCCCTCAAAGCCTTGGCCGACCCGCAGCGCTTGCGCATTCTGGCTGCGGTCAGTGAAGAAGAACTGACGGTAGGAGAGGTTCAGACCGTCGTGCAGTCGGCGCAGTCAGCGGTGTCGCGCAACTTGTCGATTCTTCGCGCGGCTGGATTTGTCCAAGACCGCCGGGAAGGAACCAGCGTTTATTTTTCCGCGCGCCACGACATGCCGGAGAGCGCACGGGAGCTTTTTCACTCACTGCAAAGCCGGCTCGAGGCCGTTCCCGAGATTAAGAGCGATCATGAGCGTCTGGCCGAATGTCGGCGACGTCGTTTGCAGCGCTCGAAAAGCTACTTTGAATCGGTCGCGGGCGACTGGGAGAGGATTCGAAAGAGTTACTTTGACGATCGCGTGACCTCGCTGGCGATCGAGAAGCTGCTGCCGCGGCGCCTGACCATCGCCGATATCGGCTGCGGTACCGGGACTTTGAGCTTCGAGCTGGCGCGCTTCGCTCAGCACGTGATCGGGATCGATCTCTCCAAAGAAATGTTGCGCCGTGCGCGCGCGCTGGCAAACGAGCGAGCGATTAAGAACGTCGAATTTCGTCAAGGCGATGCCCTGAAGCTGCCCTTGAGCCGGGCCAGTGTCGATGCCGTATTCTCTGTCATGGTGCTGCACTTTCTGGCCGAGCCGGAGCGGGCGATTATCGAGCTATGCCGGGTGACGCGCCCGGGTGGATCGGTGATTTTGGTCGACCTGGTGCAGCACAATCAGACATGGATGCGCGAACAGATGGCACACCAGTGGCTCGGCTTCGATCAATCCACGATCGAGAAGTGCTTCCGACTCGGTGGGGCGGAAGCGATCGATTATGACTTGACGGGTTCGTTCGCCGGCGAGCGATTGGCGCGCAACGGCAATCGGCCGGTGGAAATTTTTGTCGCGCGGGCAACTCTGCCGCGCATCTCGAAATCGAGACCCGAAAGAAAGAGCAAAAAATGACCGAGAGCGAAAAGCAAATCCGAGAGATTCTCGGTGAGCGCGTGGCGATTCTCGATGGCGCCATGGGAACCATGATTCAATCACGCAAACTTGATGAAGAGGCTTTTCGCGGCGCGCGCTTCCAAAGCCATTCACGCGATCTGAAGGGTTGCAACGATGTCCTCTGCATCACACAACCGGAGTTGATCACCGACATTCATCTTCGCTACCTCGAGGCGGGAGCGGACATCATTGAAACCAACACCTTCAACTCGACCGCGATTTCCATGGCCGATTATGCGCTGGAGCCATTTGCCTACGAGCTGAACTTCACCGGGGCTAGAGCCGCCAAAAAAGCCGTCGCGCTGGCGCTGGAGAGAGATCCGTCGCGGCCGCGTTTCGTTGCGGGAGCCGTGGGTCCGACCAATCGGACCTGCTCGATTTCAACCGATGTACAAAGCGCCGCCACCCGTGGCGTGACCTATGACGAGTTGGTCGATGCCTATTACGAGCAAGCGCGCGGTTTACTGGACGGCGGAGTCGACCTGCTCTTGGTCGAAACGATTTTCGACACGCTCAATGCCAAAGCGGCATTCTTTGCAATCGCCAAGCTTTTCGATGAGACCAACAGGCACGTTCCATTGATGGCTTCGGTGACTTTCATACAGCCGGGCAGCAACCGCGGGGTTACGGGCCAAACCGTGGAAGCGTTCTGGAATTCGATTTCGCACGTGCCGCTGTTGAGCGTCGGCATGAACTGCGCCCTCGGCCCCAAGGAAATGCGACCGCTCATCGAGGAACTCGCCGGCATCGCACCGATTTACGTGAGCAGCTATCCCAACGCGGGCTTGCCTGATCCGCTCTTGCCGACCGGTTTTCCCGAGACGCCTGAATCCTTAGCACCGCAATTGGCAGAGTGGGTGGAAAGCGGCTGGCTCAATATTGTCGGGGGTTGCTGCGGCACCACACCGGCGCATATCGAAGCGATCGCCGAGGCGGTCCGCGGCAAGGCGCCGCGCCCCTTACCAAAACTCGATCCTTACCTGCGCTTGAGTGGCCTCGAAAGTCTCACCGTGCGACCCGAGTCCAATTTCGTCAACATCGGCGAACGAACCAATGTCACCGGTTCGCCGGTCTTCGCCAAGCTCGTTCTTGCCGGCGATTTTGAAAAAGCAGTGAGCGTGGCGCGCCAGCAAGTGGAAGGTGGCGCGCAGATCATCGATGTCAATATGGATGAAGGAATGCTCGATTCGAAAGGCGCGATGGAGAAATTTCTCAGGCTCATCGCCGGCGAATCGGACATCTCGCGCGTGCCGGTGATGGTCGACAGCTCGAAGTGGGAAATCATCGAAGCCGGCCTCAAGTGTTTGCAGGGGAAGGGAATCGTCAACTCGATCAGCCTCAAAGAAGGCGAGGAGAAATTTATCGCTCAGGCCAAGCTGATCCGCCGCTACGGCGCGGCTGTGGTCGTCATGGCCTTCGACGAGCGCGGTCAAGCGGACACGCTCGAGCGAAAAATAGAAGTCTGCGCACGCTCGTACCGGATTCTCGTCGAGCGGGTCGGGTTTGCGCCGCAGGATATTATCTTCGATCCCAACATTCTTACGGTCGGCACCGGTATCGAAGAGCACAACAGCTATGCGGTCAACTTCATCGAAGCGACGCGCTGGATCAAGCAGAATCTGCCGCTTGCCAAAGTGAGCGGCGGCGTCAGCAACATTTCGTTTTCATTTCGCGGCAATAATCCGGTGCGCGAGGCGATGCACTCGGCTTTTTTGTATCACGCGATCAAGGCGGGGTGGACATGGGCATTGTCAATCCCGGTATGCTCGCGGTCTACGAAGAAATTCCCAAGGACTTGCTGGAGCTCGTCGAAGACGTGCTGCTCAACCGGCGTCTCGATGCGACCGAGCGACTGGTTTCCTTCGCCGAGACGGTGAAGAAAACCGATAAAACCGTTGCGCGAGACGACAGCTGGCGCGATCGACCGGTGGAAGAGCGATTGGCGCACGCTTTGGTGAAGGGGATCACCGATTTTATCGATCAAGACGTGGAAGAGGCAAGAAGCCGATACGGCAAGCCCTTGGCGGTCATCGAAGGGCCGCTGATGGATGGCATGAATATAGTCGGTGATCTTTTCGGCTCTGGAAAAATGTTTTTGCCTCAAGTGGTAAAAAGCGCTCGGGTCATGAAAAAAGCCGTGGCTTATCTCACGCCGTTTCTGGAGGCGGAGAAAAAAGCCGCGAAGAACATCGATCAGCGCACCAAATTGGTATTCGCTACAGTGAAAGGTGACGTGCATGACATCGGCAAAAATATTGTTGGTGTCGTGCTCAGCTGCAATAACTACGACGTGATCGACCTCGGAGTGATGGTGCCTGCCGATAAGATCATTGATACGGCGATTGAAGAAAAAGCCGATATGATTGGCCTGAGCGGGCTGATCACGCCGTCTCTCGATGAGATGACCCACGTGGCGGCGGAGATGAACCGGCGCGGTTTGAATCTCCCGCTCCTGATCGGTGGCGCGACCACGAGCAAGCGCCACACCGCGGTGAAAATCGCGCCGGCCTACGGGCATGAAACGATTCACGTGGTGGACGCCTCGCGCGCGGTGCCGGTGGTGGGCGCGCTCAGCAAGCCTGATGCCCGCCGCACGCTCGCTTCTCAGAACCGAAAAGAGCAACAAGAACTTCGCGAACAGTTTGAAAGCCGGGCCGGGCCTCAATTGCTAGGCTACGAAGAAGCCAGGCAGCACAGATTGCAAACGAACTGGGATGGGCAGCAAATTGCCGTGCCGGAGTTTATCGGCCGCCGGGTGTTAAAACATTTTCCTCTCGATGAGTTGGTGCCCTATATCGACTGGTCGCCATTTTTTCACACTTGGGAATTGCGCGGCCGCTATCCAGACTTGCTTGAGGATGCCAAGCGTGGCCCGGCGGCGCGCGAATTGTTCGGCAACGCACAAGAACTGCTGCGGGAAATCATCGACAAAAAACTTTTAACTGCTCAGGCCGTTTACGGTTTTTATCCGGCGAACAGCGACGGCGACGACATCATCCTTTATTCCGATCCGACGCGGACCGAAACATTGACCCGTCTGCATACGCTACGCCAGCAGAAGGTGAATTCGAGCGGGAAGCCGCAGCTCGCGTTGGCCGACTACATCGCGCCCAAGGAAAGCGGTCGGATCGATTATATCGGCGCCTTCGCGGTGACCGCCGGGCACGGTTGTCAGGAACTGGCTGAACGATTTGAGCGAGAGAATGATCAATACAATGCGATCATGGCCAAAGCGTTGGCGGATCGGCTCGCCGAAGCTTTTGCGGAGCTTTTACATAAGCGCGCGCGCGAAGATTGGGGATACGGCAAAGAGGAGCGGTTTAGCCCTGAAGATCTCATCGCCGAGAAATATCGCGGCATCCGGCCGGCACCCGGCTATCCCGCGCAGCCCGACCATACCGAGAAGCCGCTTATTTTCGATCTGCTCAATGTCGGCGCCGCGACGGGAATAACCCTGACCGAGAGCTTCGCCATGTATCCTGCGGCGTCGGTTTGCGGCGTCTACTTCGCGCATCCAGAAGCGCGATATTTTGCCGTCAGCTCGATCGGAAAAGACCAAGTGGAGTCCTACGCCGCGCGCAAGAACATGAAAGTGACTGAAGTCGAGCGCTGGCTTGGGTCAATTTTGGGCTACGATCCAGCGAAGTCATAAAACCGCTTTACTGCGGGATTTCCGAAATGCACGTACGGCGATCGGATTTAATTCTGTCCCCCTTTTAACAAAGGGGGAATTGAAGGGGGATTTTTTTCTAGGTTAATGAGCGAGCGACTCGGAAAATCTCCCCTTTTCTTCCCTCGATAAGACTCAGGGCATGCTTTTTCAGAGGGGGAAATTAAATTCGACTGGACCAAACAAGTTAGACGACGGCAACGCAAATCAACTCACCGGTTGGTCTAAGGCGAAGGCGATTTGTCGAATGACGCTTTTTTCCGCCTCAGAGACCCGCTCGCCACCGAATCCGAACAGACCGCCCTCGTTAGCCGCTTCGGCAACCCGATGAGCGACAGTCACGAGCCAGCGCTTAAATTCATCCGCTTCCGGACCTTTTAGCTTTCTTTCGAGGATCTCATTTACCGTGCGCACATGTTGCAATGCCGCGTCCTTGCACTGCTCGGGATCTTTCAAGTCTTGCGGTGACTGCGGTTTGGTTTCACGCGCCTTGAGATCGGCGGCGAGATCGGCGATCAGCGGATTTGAGCTACCCTTTTGCAGCATTTCCGCCATCGCCATGCCCATCGACAACATCTCCTTCATCACACCCCATGGACCGTTCGGGCTTGCGCATGTCACAGCCAGTCCCACCATGGGAGCAGCCGCGACGATTTTTTTCCATTCCTCGGGGCTGAATTCGGCTTTACCTGGCATCGTCATCGCCTCCCGTTTTTGAATATATGGTTTGTCTAACATAACGCGAGCAGAACAAACAGCGGCGCAACAAACTAATGAGTCAATCGTCGGCAATGGTCAACGAGACTTCCTCGGCGGCACGAAGGCCGCTCTCGACCGCTCCATTCATGTAACCCTGCCATTTCGTGCTGGTGTGCTCGCCGGCAAAGAACACTCGCTTATGCGGAAGGGCCAACAATGAACGCTCCGACGGTGCAAACGACGGATCGAATAGAGCATAACCGCCGCGCGCCCATGGATCATCTTCCCAGCTGACGCTGTGGGAAGCGATCAGATGAGCGTCACCAATGCCAAAAAAGGCGAGCCGTCGTGCCAAACCGTCGGCACCGTCGCGCGCCAGTAGAGCCTTGGTTGCATCACTGGCGCTGCCACCTGCGAGTAAGGTCAAAATGCCGCGTCTGTCGCGCTGATCTTCGCTGCCATCCCAAACCGCGCCGATCTCAAGATCACTGGCGCAAGCGCGCGGCCGTCCGGGTCGGCGCCAAAAGTGTCGATGGAATTGCAGCAAAGTTTTCGTCGCGCGTCCGTACCGTAGACGTGCGAACGCGTCGCGCTGAACCTCCGGGAGCGGCGGCGAATATTCAATTTCTGCCGCCAACAGCGCTGGCACGGCGACGATGGCATAGTCTGCGGTGAGCACACTGTGCCGACCGCGCGAATTTTCGACCGTCAACTGCAGAGCATTTTTCTTTTGAACGATGCGTCGAGCAATGTGCCGCAGAAGGACCGGAGCGCGTAGCGCACCTGCGATCCGCTCGGCAAGACGATCGTTGCCGCCGCGAATCCGATACAGAGTGCGCTTGGCGGGATCGTTCCCGGCGGCGAACTGCTCGACATAGGTCAATAACGAGAGCTCATCGGAGTCGCCGAGGAAAAAATTGCGCATGCAAACCGCAGTCGCGGCAATCTGCGCTGCATCGCCTGCAGCTCTTCGCGATCTCTGCTTCGAGCGAACTCGACTGTCACAAGCCAGCCACTCGGCAATGCTTTGCCTGCCGATGGCAGCGGCGATCGGTCCCTGCCAATCTTCGCCGTTCAATTTATATAAGTGGATTAGCGGCTCGAGCGCTTGGGCGGTGAGACGCCACCCGGTGGAGGACGCGCGCAGTTGGCGCTGTGGCTTCCTGCCACGCCGGTAGTGAAAGAACCCTTGACGCAGGATGCGGGTTTCGTCGAGGCGAAATTCACGGAGCAGTTTCCTGATCTCTTCCTGGTCAGCGTCGATCAGATCGCCGCCGGCTTCGGCGTGCATACCGCCGAATCCTTCGCGCAACGTCCAGACTCGACCGCCGACACGGTCGCGCGCTTCGACGACGATCGCGCTGCGGCCGCGCCGTTGGAGGTGGTACGCAGCAGCGAGCCCCGCAAGCCCGCCGCCGACGATCAACACCGATGCGCTGGGCACGGGAAGTAGGCTGTTACCAAGAAGACATCCGTTTCGGGTCGTTGCGAGAAGTGGTGGACGGCGAGCTTCAGTGCAACGATCTAGGCCGCCTTTACGGTTTGAGGACGACTTTCAAGCAGTCATCCTGCTTGTTCAAAAACATCTCGAAGCCGTGGGGCGCTTCGTCGAGCGGCAGCCGGTGAGTGATAATAAAGCTCGGATCGATATCGCCGTTCTGAATCCTTTCGAGCAGTGGAGTAAAGTAGTGCTGCACGTGTGTTTGGCCGGTCTTGACCGTTAGTGCTTTATTCATTAAAGAACCGAGCGGAATCTTATCGTCGAAACCGCCGTACACACCGGGAATCGATACGGTGCCGCCTTTGCGGCACGCCATGATCGCTTGTCGTAATGCGTGTGGCCTATCGCTTTCCAACATCATCGATTGCTTGACCCGATCGTAAGCGCCAATGACTCCTCGCAGGTGTGCTTCCATACCGACCGCGTCGATGCACGCATCGGGGCCCAGTCCGCCGGTCATATCCATGAGGGAATCGTACACATCACATTCCTCGTAATTTAGCACTTCCGCTCCGACTTTTTCACATGCGATTTGCAAGCGATAGGGAAATCGATCAATGCCGATGACGCGCTCGGCTCCGAGCATGTAGGCACTCTTCATGGCGAGTTGTCCGACCGGGCCGCAACCCCAAACCGCAATCGTATCACCGGGCTGAATGTTACAGTTCTCCGCGGCCATATAACCTGTCGGAAAAATATCCGACAAGAATAAGACCTGTTCGTCGCTCAAGCCGTCGGGAATTTTTACCGTGCCCACATCGGCAAAGGGCACACGAGCGTATTCGGCCTGTCCGCCGGCGAAGCCCCCGAGCATGTGGGTGTAGCCATAAATCCCCGCCGGGGAATGGCCGAAGAGCTGTTGCGCCATCCAAGCGTTGGGGTTGGAATTCTCACACAGCGAAAAAAGCTCTTTTTGACAGAAAAAACAGTTCCCGCACGAGATCGGAAACGACGCGACCACGCGATCGCCTGCCTTCACGCTGTGAACTTCGTTCCCAACCTCAACGACTTCGCCCATAAACTCGTGACCGAGAATATCGCCCTTTTCCATGGTGGGCACCAAGCCGTTGTAAAGATGCAAATCCGAGCCGCAGATCGCGGTGGACGTGACCTTGATCACGGCGTCGCGACTATTGAGGATCTCCGGTTCCGAGACGTCGACGATTTGAACGTCTCCTTTGCCATACCAGCAGTTTGCCTTCATGCGGTTCTCCTTTTCCTCAGGCAGCGGAAGTTTGGTAGTCCAGTCTCGAATCGACCTGCCGTCGGACGGCCTGGTCATATTTCCAGGAGGTTCCGCGGGCGCGACCGGCGGGCTGCCCCTCGGTCGTGATTATTTCTCCGGTCTCCATGATCTGTTTGAGGTGGTGCAAATCCTCATGGATCTGCTGCCGCGGCTCACGCCCGAAAAGCTTCGCCACCCTAGCGCCGAAAATGCCCGCAGGCGGGCTGTATTGCAGATGGACTTTGACATAGGTACCGCGTCCGCCCGGAGCGGCGTCGAACCGAATGGTGCCGTAGTTTTCGACCTGCGCTCCTTCAAGCGAATGCCAGGCGATCAACCGATTTTCTTGCTCGCCGGTAATTTCAGCATCCCATTCGATGCGCTTGCCCGCGGGGCCTCTGACGCACCAGTGCGAGCGCTTATCGCTCAGTGTCTCAACCGACTCGACATTGCTCATAAACTTGGGCAGGTTTTGAAAATCACGCCAGAATTTGTAAACCGCATCCGATGAACAGTTGATCTGGATGGACTTTCTCACCTCTATCGTGCGGGCGCTGAGCGCGGCATCATTGGTTCGGCTAAGTTCTTGAGCGCAGCGCATATCTAAGACGGTGATTCCGGCGACCGCCGCGCAGGCCAGTCCAAGATTGACCGGTTTCGCCGTGTCAGAACTAAGCGCCATACCCAGGCTCGCGATATCGATCACATCGCCGCCCACTCGCGCCCAAAGCCAGTCTGACGGACGGCGACCGGTCAAGATTCCCACGCCGGAAGCAATTTCGCGCAGTCCCATAATGCGCAGTAAAAATCCATGATGCCTGATGCCGAGAAATCGTTCGAGCGTTCTTGGCGCCAAGACTTCCGCCAAGCCAAGGCCGATGCTAAACCAACCAAGCCCGCGCGCCACGGTTCTTTCGTTTCCATCGATCAGAACGCCTAGTTGTTTTTGGTCCCACGCCCGGCGCGCCGCTGATGTCAGCGACCCATCATTCCAGTCGCCTCGCCTCTCGACAGGTTCTGAAAATTGCCCCCCACTTCGCTGACGTCTCTCAATCGCTAGATCTCTTGGTATTTCCATTTCTCCTCCGTCAACGCTTTTTCTGATTTTATATGCATCAAAGTAAGCTACGGAATTGTGCAAGAAGCGCGCCCAATTCGCGTCAGCGATAAGAGACACGCCGTTGGATGGTGAGTTCCGGTTGGTGAGATCTGCGTGAGCAGTTATGGGCGATAGGATGTCCGCGAGTGTCGCACAAAAAAGCTGATCGATGTCAGATAATCATTACAACGAGAGCGACAGTTTCTAGATCCTGAAGAAGGAGCAACGTTGAGGGTAGCCGAGTTCTGGATCGTTACCGCGTGCCTTTACAAAACTAACAATCACGAAGCTATGACCGCCGCAGTTTGCGTCCTGAAAACAATAATAGAGCAGCGCGACGGTGTCTTAGATTTGCAATCTATCCGGTTGGCAACGGCAGATGCGGCAGGAAATCAGAGTGAAGTTTTACGTGGCAATCAAACTCGGATAGTTCTCTTATAATGCCCGTCCGTCAAACTGCTGCACCGCTATCGTTTGGAGGTCAACTCCATCTAGACAACGAA
>Ga0207683_10006095_pt1 | contig 10325 bp, 5 predicted proteins | sample KBSM73metaG_FD_184333 | JGI IMG/M metagenome (GOLD analysis project Ga0207683, IMG submission 184333) | Miscanthus rhizosphere microbial communities from Kellogg Biological Station, Michigan, USA - KBS M7-3 metaG (SPAdes) (version 2) | ecosystem: Host-associated > Plants > Roots > Rhizosphere >...
GCGTCCCAACGCACCGGAGACGGTCAGGTAGTAGGCGTGATAGCGGGCGTGATCCTTGTCCACGAACTCGATCCAGTGGTTCAGTTCCATGTGGTACAACGGCGCCCGAGCCGGTTCGCCGGCAGCCGGCTGCCGCACCACGAGCTTCGACAGCGCCTCGCGCCCCTTCGTCGCGTTCGCGCCGCTCCCGAACTGCCCGTCCACGGTGTAGGTGGAGGCGTAGGTCGCGCCGTCACCCTTGTCGAGCGCGCGCGTGTACTTCCACATCAGCGCCTCGATTTCGTGGCGGTCGCGCGTCTCGCGCGTGGTGTTGTCTTCGCCAAACAGCGCGATCGACGCGCCCAGCGATAGCGTTGTCGCCACTACAGCGGTCACCACGCAGGCTCTCAGCACTTTCATCGGACAGCTCCTTTTTGATTCGCGCGGATTAATCGGTCCGCGCCTCTCGCACGAACGACGGGCAACGCGGCGTGCCGGATGAGCTTCACGGAGTTCGTTTCGGCGCCACTTCAAGAATCTCATTGTCGAGGTTTTCGTGCTACCGTGCCACCGCGGCACACACGCGGCTCGCGCCAACCATTTGGTGACCAAAAACATGCAGCTCTACCACACGTTCATCAGTTATTCGCGCGCGGACGCAGAATTCGCGCTGAAACTGGCAAACGACCTCCGCGAAGCGGGCGTCAACGTCTGGCTGGACCAGTTGGACATCCCCCCTGGCGCCAGGTGGGATCGCGCGGTCGAAACCGCCCTGGAGACATGCGGCCGGCTGCTGGTCATCCTCTCCTCGACCTCGGCGAACTCGGAGAACGTACAGGACGAGATCGCGGTGGCCTTCGACAACAACAAGCCCATCGTGCCGATTCTCAGCGAAGTGTGTGAAGTGCCAATGCGCCTTCGCCGGCTGCAGTACATCGACTTCACGAAGGATTATGGGCGCGGTCTCCAGACGCTCCTTGCGGTACTGAAGCTTCCGATTGCGGCACCTGAAAGCGTCCCGGCCAACGAGGCCGCGGGGGCTGCCGGCGCGCCGGCACGCGCACGCCCGCTCGTGGACACGAGGGTTGGGTACAGCCCGACTCCTTCGATAGAGAAACAGTCGGCGCCGTCTTCTCGCAATCGCCTTATGGTCATCGCGGGCGCCGTAGCGGCAGCGTTGGTTCTGATGTTATGGCTGGCCAGCGGTAACTCAGGCACCAGTGTCCCTGTGGATGGGATCACACCAGACGGAGCCGCACCAGAAGCGGCCGATGCCGCGCCGGCAGGGACCCAAAGCGCCTTCGGGACCATGGCGAACGTGAAGATCATCAACGACTCGGACCGGGAAATCCGACAAATGTATATGAGGCGATCCGGACAAAGTGACTGGGGCCCCGATCGGCTGGGCGAAGAAGTCATCGGCTCCGAGGGCGGTCAGCACACGTTGACGCAGATCCCGTGCGAGAGCTACGACGTCAAGTTGGTGGACCAGGACAGTGACGAGTGCGTCATTCCGGCGCAGAACGTGTGCGAGCACGACCAGACCTGGCAAATCTCATCGGACGATCTGGCCGACTGTCAACAGAAACATTAAGACGAATCACGCTCGCCTCAAGCTCGGCAGCGCGAGTCCCGCACTCAAAGCGCTGAAGGCGCGCACTCTCTGACACCGAGCACCGGCCGCCGCTGACGGCCGCTCACAGCACTTCGGCGCCGGTTCATGCTGCTGCGCGAGAGTCGCCCAGCGGAGCGACGGTGGAGATTGTCGTCAGTGCGCTGCCGCGGCGACTCGCGACCTATGTCTCTCGTACGATGCGCGTGTTTGTCGAGCGCGAATCAAAGCTCAAACTTGTCGCGACTGAACAGATCCGGCTGTCGTTCAAGCCTCACGCCTCAGCCGCGCGCATGCGAAGGCTGCTGAAGGACCTCTGTGGTTGCACCTTCAGTTCGATAGGTCTGTTCGCCTCCAGGCGCTGATGCGTTGTTGCAAGAGAGTTGCTCGTATTCAGTGTCGAAGCCCCAGGCACCGGGGAGATAAGTCACATGCAGCCATTTACGCGCCGTCCCCTCCTTCTGCTGGCGATCGTGACCCTGCTGGCGCCGGCAGTGGCGCTCCCAGCGGCCGCCCAGACGCAAAAACCAGCGGCCGCCCAGACGCAGAAGCCCCCAGCCAAGCCGGCGCCCAAGACCGCTGCCCCGGCAAATGCCAACCCAGCGACGCCGAAGCCACCGGAAGCTGTGAAGCCACCCGCGCCGCCGCCACCGCAGGACGTCCGCTTCAAGTCGACCTATACGACCGGCGACATGAAGACTGAGAGTGTCACCTACGTCAAGGGCGAACGGGAACGTTTCGAGTTCCAGGACATGGTCCTGCTCAAGCAGCGCGACCAGAAGCGCACGATTCAGATCAGCAAGGCTGCCAACACATACCTCGTATCGCCGGACGGCATGCCGGCACCCATCGTCCCGGGCATGCCAGCAGCAGCTCCGCCCAAACCCCCTGGCGTCATCATGGTGGCCACGACCATCGTCGACACCGGCGAGCGAAAGGAAGTGTTCGGCCGTCAGGCCCGTCACGTGAAGACGATGATCGACAAACAGCCAATGGCGGGTGCCTGCGATACGACCCGGCAGCGCTTCGAGACCGACGGCTGGTACATCGACGCGCCAGGTACGCAGACCCTGCCATCGAGCCCGGAACAGAGTGTGGGCACGATGCCAGACGGCTGCGCTGACAGGATTCAGGCCACGAGCAACGGTGACCCAAAAGTCTTCGGATTTCCGATCGCGTATACCACCACGCTGACGGGCGACGACGGCAAGCCCATGATTGCGAAGATGGAGGTCACCGAGTTCGAACAGACGACGCTCGATCCGGCGCTCTTCGAAATTCCGCCAGGCATGAACGCGGCGTTGAACCTGCGCGAGCTGTCCAAGGCTTTGAGCGATGCCAATGAGGTGAAGCTCGCGGCAGACAGCGCGGCGCCGGCCCCCGCACCTGCCCCGAAGACACCGGGTGTGGTCCTCATCGGCGTGCCGGAGTTCGCCAACAAAACGCCGCAAGCGGTAGACACTCGCACCCTGCGTCAGCGTCTCATCACGAACCTGGGCGATCTCAAGTTCGAAGCCGTGCCGATGGCTGCGGCGCCTCCCGCGGATCTGCAGAAGCGCGCGAACGACCTCGGGTACGACTACCTGCTGGTGGCGGAGGTCACTGAACTTAAAGTGTCGAAGCCTGGTGCGCTCGGCGGGCTCATGAAGGCCGCGTCGGGTGTCGCCGGTGGACGCGGCGGCGTCACTGGAGCGGCGGCCGGCGCTGCCGCAGGCGCTGCAGCGCCCAAGGAAAACACCGAGTCCACCATCGCGGTGAAGCTCCTGCAGCCCGATGGCAAACAGCGCTTTGCCACGACGCTCAAGGGCAAGGACGGCGGCGAGTTCACCCTGCATACAGCCCTTGGCCTCGCGAAGTTCGCGGGCGGGATGTACATCACGATGTTTGCTGGCCCGCAGATGTATGCGCGCCTATACGGCTTGGGGGGCGCGAACCTCGGTGGCATGGGGATGCTCGGAAGTCCGATGCTCTATCAGATCCAGGCGAGTGGTCTTGGCCTTGGCAAAGGTGGTGGGCTCGATTCGACCGCGGGTGCGGCCTCATACCTGATGCAGCAGGCTGTGACCATGAACGACCTCGGCGGTCTGGTCGGTCTGCCGGGACAAGGTCCCTCCTATGACGAATCGCTCGGCGAGGCAGTCCAGAACGCGGCCAAAGCCGTGCAAAAGGCGCTCGAGAAGAAGTAGGGGAGACCGCTTGGGATCGTTATCGCGTTGTGTCCGCAATGCTCACGATCACCCACTCGCCGGCTTCCTTGCGGAGCGAGAAAACCTCCCGTGCGGTTCGCTGATCCGGCGGTATCGTGAGTTTCGCGGGCTGGCATAGGTACGTCGTTTGAGCGGTGACAGTGGCCGCTGTCGGATCGTTTTCGGCGAGGGCCACTGTCATGTTCTTCCCGAAGCCCACCTCGTAGGCTCCACAATCACGAAACTGCCTGGCGAGCCGTTGACTCGTCTCTCGAGGAAGTGACGGATAGACAGCGCGCAGCGCGGTCAAGTTCATGGCCGAGTAGGCGTTCTGGTATCGCTCGAGTGCGCGCTCAATTCCGGGGCGCTCCCCGGCCAGCGTGCCTGCACCAGCGATTGCAGCGGGTGGCGGACTCGGCGCCGCTGCTGTTGGAGTCTCGGTCCGCGGCGGCACCGGCGTCTCGGGAGTTGGGGACGGGATCGCGGGAACGGATGATGACGCAGCCGCCTGAGGAGCGCCTGGTTTGGTTCTCGCGGCCGCAGCCGTCGCAGCTGCGACCCGTGCTTCAGACTCCGCGCGTCGATATGCCTCGGTAGCCGCGAGCGCCTGTCTGCCAGCATGCACGTAGTCGCTTCGGTTTGACGCAGCGTCGGCGATCCGTCGTGCCTGTTCCGCGGCTGAGTACGGAACCGGTGCCAGTTCGGCAGCCTTTTGACTCATGGCGGCCTCGAGCGCCGTATCCATTGAACGAGCCGCCCCCTGTGCCACGGAGCGGGCCAGCGCGATGACGCGTCGGTCATCCGATGGCGATATGCGATCTAGTTCCGCAAGCGCCGCCGCGACGTTGCCCTCCTGATTCAGCTGGGCTATGCGAGTCAATTGAGTGGAAAGCGAATCACCCGCTGTTGGCGACGCCGCCGCGGACGCCGGGGTCACCGGCGGATTTGATTGAGACTTCGCCACTCCGCCTTGCGGCGGCGGGGCCGTCTGATCGACGCGTACGGGGACGGGCGGATTCGCGTTGCCTGCCGAAGACACCGAGGGGCTACCGCCGGAGGCCGAAGACGCGCGCGGGCCAGAGGACGCCTCGTTCGGCCGATTCATCCACACCACGACACCACCGATCGAGAGCACGAGCACTGCAGCTGCGGCGACGATCACGACCTTGCGGGATGAGGAACCGGTCCCGCGCATCGATTGAGTCGATCGAGCCGGCGCGTCGGGACTTGCCGGTTCCGACGCCGCACGCGGGTGATGCTCTCTAGCCTGCCGAATCTCGACGAGAAGTTGCGAGGCTTCGGGGTCGTCTGGATCCAGCGTCAATGCGTCTTCGCATGCGGCGGTGGCCGACTCGAGATCGCCTCGTGCCAGCGCGGCGCGCGCCGCATCGCACTGAGCCACAATCTGCCGCGCACGACTCTCCATGCCGCGTCGCTCCGCAGACGATGCAGGGCGGGTTGACGGCTTCGACCTGTTGCGGGACGGAATGACAACTGTCGCGACTTGCAGATTCGGGTCGATGCTGCTTCGGGCGCGACCGATTGCGGCCCGCATCTCGTCGAGATCCGCGAATCGATCCTGCGGATGCTTCGCGAGGGCACGGAGGACGACCTGTTCCAGTTCTCCCGGAAGCTCCGGGCACAGCTCTGCGAGCCGAGCCGGATCTGCGTGTGGCAGGCGCTGCAGGAGGCCGTCGTCCAGTGATCCGGGGAACGCCTGGTGGTAGGAGAGCAGCTCGTAAGCCAGGGCACCGACGGAGAAAATGTCGCTGCGAAAGTCGACCGGCTTTCCGAGCATCTGTTCGGGCGACATGTAATTGAGCGTCCCGAGCATCATGCCGTCGGACGTCATTGCCGAATTCGCGACCCGCGCGATTCCGAAGTCGAGGATCCGGATGATGCCTTGCGCGTCAACCATCACATTCGCCGGCTTGATGTCCCTGTGCACGATGCCGACGCGGTGCGCATGGTGGAGACCGGCGCAGATCTGCTCGACGAACGAACACTTCTGCGCCAGCAGCAGCTGCTGCCGCCGCTTGATGACCTCGGCCAGCGTCGTGCCGTCGACGTACTCCATGGCAATGAACGGCTGATGGTCGTGCTGATCGACCTCGTAAATGGTGACCAGGTTCTCGTGTCGCAGGTTTGCCGTGGCGCGGGCTTCCCTGAGGAACCGTTGCAGCAGCTCGTCGTCAGCGAGCGGCTCTCTCAGCACTTTGACGGCAACCTGTCGATCCAGATTCGGATCGCGCCCGAGATACACCGTCCCCATCCCGCCGTGGCCGAGGCGGCGCACGATTAGGTACTTGCCAATCTGCGGAGGTGACGTCGCCAACTCAGTTAGCTGATGAAGACGTCATTATATCGACGTCGTGCGGGACGGTCCGGAATCAAGGTTGCACGAATCAAGGCATGGTAGATGAGCACAACAGGAAGAAACAGGGCGCTCAGCAAGAGAATCCAGCTGAGCGTGAGGCTAAGAAGAACCCGGCGAACCAGCAGGATCTTGAAAGACCTTCTGAGGGTCGCGATGAGGCGCCAGAGGATAAGAAGGGGAAGCGAAGTCCAAAGAGCCCGTGGATGGGCGGCGGCTAAGCCAGGCGTATCAACGCGTGCGCTCGGTGACGTGTGCTGCTACTGCAGCGCGGGCGGTGTGGCAGCCTTCGGCCGGGACTGGACGAACGCGTAGAGATCGGCAAGGTCTGCGTCGGGAAGAATCTTCCCGGTGTACGGTGGCATCTGCAGGCGCGGCTCACGGACGTAACGTGCGAACGCCGGGTAGGGAAGGCCGTTCGGCCCGAGACGCGGTCCGCTCGTCGGCGATCCTTGTGCTTCGCGGCCGTGGCACTGGGCGCAGCCGACTCTGACGAACCCGAGCCGCCCCTTCTCGACGTTACCTGCAGGTGCTGTCTGCGGCTGCGACTGCGCAGTCAGGATCGGGCTGCTCAGGGCAATACCGCTTAGAGCGGCGGCACACATGACGATGACGAGGAGCGTCTTCATCATCGCGGCTGCGTGACCACGTCGACGAGCGCCGGCTGGCCACGCTTGACGGCGGCGATCGCGCGGGCCAGCGCCGGCCCCAGGTCATTCGGATTGGCGATTGGACCCTCGGCGTACCATCCCATTGCCTGTGCGAGCTTCGCGTAGTCGATCGCCGGGTTGTCGATCTCGTTGCCGATGTGCGCTCGATCGACGCCACGATTCCGGCGATTCCCCATCCGTTGCAGGTGCATCGTCTCTTCGTGGTAGCTGCGGTTGTTGTGCACGACGGTAAGGATCGGAATCTTGTGATGCGCTGCCGTCCAGAGCACGCCCGGTGCGTACATCATGTCGCCGTCGTTCTGGATGTTCACTGAGAGGCGGCCGTGTTTCCGGTTGGCGAGCGCGGCACCGACCGAGGCAGGCATGCCGTAGCCGATTCCGGACCCGCCGGACACGCCGATGTACTGGTGATGCTTGTCGAAATTCCACAGCCGCAGCGGCCAGCCGCTCAAGTTGCCGTTGACGAGCGACCAGTCCTCGCTTCGGATCTGTTGCCACACTTCCGCCGCGAAGCGCGCGGTGCTGATCGGCGACGCGTCCCAGGCGTACGCGGCGTCGGTGCGCGCGCGCTCGAGCACGAGCCGGCTCGCGTCGGCAAGCTTCGCGCCGCGCGCGTCGAATGCCCGCCGGCGTTCGGGCGTGATCAGCCGCCGCACCGCTTCGATCAACGCTGGCAGCGTCGCCTCGCCGTCGGCGGCCATGGACAGGTCCGCTTCCACGTAGCGCTGGAAATCCTGGTAGTTGGCCTTGACGCTCAGATCCCCGGCCGTGATCGTGATCAGCTTCACGCCGGCCTTCGTTGCCGGACGTGACGTGCGTTCGAGCTGATCGCGGAAGATGTGCGTCGCGCCATAGATGTTGGCGATTTCGAGGCCGGCGATGAGATCGGCGTCTGCGATCGCGGCGACCGAACGCAGCGTCTGGTTGAGCGGGTGACGATTGGGGAAGTTCATCCGCCCAGCGGCGATCGGTGGAAGCGAGTTCGGTTGCGTGCTGATGACTGCTGCCTGCAGCAGCTCGGCGAGCTCGATCAGTCGCGCAAGCCCCGCGGGAGTGCGGGCAAGGCGATCGGCGATGAGGAGCGGAGAGTCGGCCGCGACGAGGAGCCTGGCCGCTTCGGCCACGGCGCCCGAATCTGCCTGCGGGGGTGCGGCGAGCGATAGCTGCGGCACTCGCAGCGCGCCGTGATGGTCGGCGATGGGGTGCTCCTGGAGCTCGCTGTCGGCGACGATCACCACGGGACCGTACGGCGGTGTCATCGCGATCTTGTAAGCGCGCACCGCCGATTCGGCGAAGTGCGGCAGCGACATCGGCGTGTCGTCCCACTTCGTGTAGTCGCGGACCATTGCTGCCGCATCCTGAACGCTGTGCACCCACTCCACTCCCGGTGCCCGCATCGTCGCATCGAGTGTGTTGCCGAGCAGCAGATAGACCGGCACACGATCGCACCACGCGTTGTAGAGGGCCATCGACGCGTGCTGCAGTCCGACCGTTCCATGCGCCATTACCGCCAGCGGCTTCCCCTCGATCTTGAAGTAGCCGTGCGCCATGGCCACCGCCGACTCTTCGTGCATACAGGTGAGCAGCTCAGGCTTCTCGTTGCCGCCGTAGTTGATCACCGACTCGTGGAGACCGCGGAAGCTGGAGCCTGGGTTGGCGCAGATGTACTCGAAGCCGAGCGCCTTGATTGTGTCCACCATGAAGTCGGAGCCGGCGCGGCCGCCGGTGAGCGGTTCCGCCTCGGTGGTGGATGACTCGGGCGCTGCCGTCGATGCCGCTGGAGTCGCCGACTGTGCAGCGACACCTGCCGGCGCGGCCATGGCGGCGCTGACCGCCGCCGCCCGGCGCATGAATTCGCGCCGTGGATACGAGAAGCGGGATCGGCGTGTCATCGCGCGCCCAGAGTAACCATCCGGGCGCACCGGCGCAATGGCAAATGCGAGGGACGAGATCTGTTCGAAAACGTCGTCATGCACGTGATATAAGAACGCGATTGCGGCCCGCAGCAATGGAGCGACGTCAATGAGCGTGGACAATTCGCGTCACCCACGACACGGGTTGCTGCGCGGGCCCGGCGGAGGCGTAGCGCATGGATCGAAAGGTGGCTCTGCTCTATGCCGAAGATAACGCTTCCGATGCCGACCTGACACGCCATCATTTCGCGGCTCACGCTCCCGATATTCAGCTCGACATAGTCGATCACGGAGAGGCCTGCCTGACGCGGCTGCAGATCAATCACTACGATGTGCTCCTGCTCGATTACCGCCTTCCCGACATGGATGCGATCGACGTCCTCAAAGCGATGGCGCTCCGCGACGTGTACGTGCCGGTGATCGTGGCGACTGCGGTTGGCGACGAAGACGTGGTGGTTCGCGTTCTCCGACTCGGCGCATGGGACTATGTACCGAAGCAAGGTAATTACGTCGAGAACTTACCTTCACTTGTCAGGCACGCAGCCGCTGAATATCACAGGCTTCGTGATGCTGGCTACGCTGCCCGACGGAGTCGTCGGCGCATTTTGTACATCGAGCGAAATGACGCCGACATCGACTTGACTCTAGAGTACCTGGCTGAGCACGCTCCCCATCTCCAATTGGATATCGCCCGCTCAGCGTCCGAAGGTCTGGAACTGCTGCAGCAGACTCCGGTCGATCTCGTTCTCGTCGATTTGCGCATGCCAGGCATGGACACACTGGACTTCCTGCGGCAACTGCGTCAGCGCAATCTGTCCGTTCCGGCCGTTGTGGTGACCGGGCGTGGGGACGAAACGACCGCGGTTGCGGCGCTGAAGCTCGGCGCCTACGACTACATATGCAAGCGTGAGGGGTACCTGACGCAAGTGCCGTATGCCATCGACAACGCCATCGATCGCTTTCACCTGACGCAGCTGAATCGGCGGCTCCAAGCCGAGCTGGCGGAGCGAGGGCGCGCCGAGGCCGAGCGCGCGCGTCTTTCCGAGCAGCTGCAGCAGGCACAGAAAATCGAGTCGCTCGGCCGGCTCGCCGGAGGGGTCGCCCACGATTTCAATAATCTGTTGACCGTGATTACGGGGCACGCCGACTTGCTGCTCGAGAGACTCGCCCCCGATGCTCCCTCCCGCGAAAACGTCAAGAACATGATCGCGGCCACCAAACGGGCCAGCGATCTGACGCGGCAACTCCTGGCCTTCAGCCGGCGTCAGGTTCTTCAACCTCGCGTGATGGACTTGAATGAGTCGATCCGCGAGAGCACGAGCATGCTCTCTCGCCTGCTCAGCGAGCCGATTGAGCTCGTCACCGTCCTCGAGCCCCATCTTGGCCACGTCAAAGCGGATCCAAGCCAACTCAATCAGCTTCTGGTCAATCTCGCAGTGAATGCCCGCGATGCGATGCCACGCGGTGGCCGGTTGACGATCGAAACACACAACGTCGGCAGCGACGAGCAGGAGGCGCAGCGGCACAGCTCTCGCCCGCCCGGCAACTACGTCATGCTTGCCGTCAGCGACACCGGCATCGGCATAGACA
>Ga0207683_10006097_pt1 | contig 10321 bp, 6 predicted proteins | sample KBSM73metaG_FD_184333 | JGI IMG/M metagenome (GOLD analysis project Ga0207683, IMG submission 184333) | Miscanthus rhizosphere microbial communities from Kellogg Biological Station, Michigan, USA - KBS M7-3 metaG (SPAdes) (version 2) | ecosystem: Host-associated > Plants > Roots > Rhizosphere >...
AGATCGAGTCGCGAAGAGATGCCCTAGTGGCCGGAGCATGCATGGCACGGGTACGCGCGCGGCGTCGTCGATGTGCCCGCCGCAACCGCCGCCACCCGATCCGGTCCGGGAGAGACCGAAAGCGCGGCCGGCTGGCCGCGGACCGGGTCCGCGGCCGGCGTGGCCGCCGGGCAGGCGCCGGGAGGTCCGGAGCGCCCCAACGAGGCGACGGCGGTCGGCGGTGCGGTAACGTTCGACGAACCGGCGTCGATGATGCCCGGGCAAGACGAATACTGTCAACGCTGTCGATAAGTTTCGACAGGTCGCGATGCGGAGACCTGTGTTGCATACCGGCACCAGCCCTCATGTCAGCCTGTCCATCGAGGCCTGGCCGGCGGCCGACCTCTCGATGAGCATGCTGGCGATCGTCGAGAAGTCCGCCCACCGCCGGCTCGACGCCGGATCGAGCTGGCGCGACCTCGCCGCTCCCCTGCCCGACGACTTCCTGCGGCGGGTCGACCGCTACACGAAGGAGGTCTGGATCAACCTCCTGGGGCTGCCATACGACCACTCGGACGGCCGGACCGGGGCGGGCCTCCTCGCGACGATCCGGTCGCTCCCCGCGGACGAGGTCCTGCGCTACGTCACCGGCTACTACCGGCGCGTGTTCCGGCGCGAGACGCCGCCGGCCGTCATGGATGACGCGATCGCCGGCGACCGGGCGGCCCGGCGCGAGTTCCGCCGGACATCCTTCCCCGAGACCGCACCGTGGCGCGACGCGCTGCGGCACCTGCTCAGCGCGCCCGCGGCGGAGATCCGGGACGAGCTCGCGGACCTGATCTCCGAGTGGCTGGAGCACGTCTACGCCGAGCGCGAGGCGGACCTCCTGGCCCTCACCGAGGCCGACGCAGCGTCCCTTCGCGCATCGGCCGACGGCGAGCGCATCGAGACGGTCGTCGAGCGGGCGGTGCCCGGCGTCACGTTCGTGCCGGAGGCCGGCCAGACGAGCGTCGTCCTCGTGTCGTCTTGGACGATCCGGCCGCTGTGGGCCGTGACCGACCATCGCGCCGCGAACGTCTTCGCCTACCCGGCGGCGACTCGATCCGGACCGGCGTCGCCACCCGCCCGACTCGTCGCGCTGGGCAAGGCGATCGGCGACGAGACGCGGCTGCGGATCCTGCGCGAGCTGGCCACCGCGCCGGCGACGCCGCCGGACCTCGCCGACCGGATGGGGATCCCCCGGACGACGCTCCTCCACCACCTCGCGATCCTGCGCAAGGCGGACCTGGTCAGCGTCCAGGTCCACGATTCCGCGTACCACACCTACGTCGTCCGGGACGAGCATCTCGGCGAGGTCTCGCGCCTGCTGGAGCAGTTCCTGGGCTGAGGCGTCGGCGCGGCGTCGCGGCGTCGCGCCGCGGTCCTCACGGAGCGGTCAGCGGCCGCTGAACAGCGTCCCGAACACGCCCCGGATGATCTCCTGGCCCGTCCTCGAGGTCAGGACCTTGCCGCCGGTCCGGATCGCGGTCTCCACCTGGCGCGCCTGGCGCTTGTCGGCCGCGATCCGCTCCCGTTCCAGCGCGGCCTGCTGGCGGGCCTCGGCCTTCCGCTCGCGCTCGGCGGCCTTCTGGGCCGCGGCGATCTCGCGAGCCTGGCGCTGGATCTCGCGCTGCTGCTGGGCCGGCGTCATCGTGTTGAGCCCGCCGGCCGTCGTCGCTGGCACGCCGGCCCGCATCGCCTGGTCCGCGGCCGCCTGCGTGGCTGCCGCCCGGGCGGCGGCGATCCGGCCGGTGATGATCTCGTGGGCGCTCTCGCGGTCGATCGCGGTCGCGTACTTCGTGCCGATGAGGCTCGCCGCGACGCGGGCCGCGAGGTCGGCCGGCGGGAGGGCGGCCATCAGCGAATCGGGCGGCAAGAGGCGCGTCGCGGCGAGCGGCGTCGGGACGCCCCGCGGCGAGAGCACCGTCACGAAGGCCTCGCCGGTGCCGAGCGACGTGATCGTCTTCTCGACGTCGTAGTGGGTCGTCGTCGGGAAGGTCCGGGCGGTCTTGCGGAGCGCGTCGGCGTCGTCGGGCGTGAACGCCCGGAGCGCGTGCTGGATGCGGTTGCCCAGCTGGGCGAGGACCGACGAGGGGACGTCGGTTGGCGCCTGCGTCACGAAGTACACCCCGACGCCCTTCGAGCGGATGAGCCGGGCGGTCCGCTCGATCTGCTCCATCAGCGCGTCGGAGGCGTCGTGGAACAGGAGGTGGGCCTCGTCGAAGAAGAAGACCAGCTTGGGCTGCGGCAGGTCGCCCACCTCGGGCAGCATCTCGTACAGCTGGGCGAGCATCCAGAGCATGAACGTCGAGAAGAGGCGGGGCTGATCCATGACGTCGGACAGCTCGAGGATGCTGACGACGCCGTGGCTGTCCGGCGTGGTCCGGAGCAGGTCGACGACCTGGAACTCGGGCTCGCCGAAGAACGCGTCGACCCCGGCCTGCTGGAGGACGATGATCGAGCGAAGGAGGACGCCGACCGAGGCCGCCGACATCCCGCCGTAGTCCTCGAGGATCGGCTTGCCCTCGTCCGACGACAGGTACTTGAGCGTCGTCGCGAGATCGTCGAGATCGAGCAATGGCAGGCTGTTGTCGTCGCAGTACTTGAACACGAGGGCGAGGATCGAGGTCTGGGTCTCGTTCAGGTCGAGGACCTTGCCAAGGAGCAGCGGCCCGAAGGAGTGGACCGTCGCCCGGACCTGGGCGCCCTGCCTGCCCGAGAGGGACAGGAACTCGACGGGGTGGCCGCTCGGCTCGAACGTCCAGTTCAGCGACGTCGCGCGCTCCTGGACCTTGGGGTTCGTCGCGTCGCCCGGCGCGGCCATGCCCGACACGTCGCCCTTGATGTCGCTGATGAAGACCGGCACCCCGGCCTTCGAGAGCTGGCCCGCGAGCAGCTGGAGCGTCTTCGTCTTGCCGGTGCCGGTGGCGCCCGCGATCAGCCCGTGGCGGTTGAGCATCGACAGCGCGACCTGGACCCGGGCGTCGTTGTCGATCTCGCCTTCGAGCATCGGGCTGCCGATCACGACCGCGGGCTCGGTCAGGGCGTAGCCCGCCGTCATCTCGTCGCGGAACGACTGGTCCATGAGGTCACTCCTGGACTGGTGGAGGGCTCGTCGGGTGGGGCGAAATGTAGCATCGGGCCGGTCCCGCAACGACGCCCGACCGGGGACGTGGTGCGCGATCCGCCGTGAATCGAAAACGGCCCGGCCGAGGGCCGGGCCGTTGTCGGCGGGCGGCTACCGGAAGTAGCCCGTGACGTCGAGGATCATGTGGGTCTTCGAGCCGGCTTTGGCCTTGTAGACGAACGACAGGTCGAACGCGGCGTTCAGCGGCACCGTGACGCCGTTGCCGCGGACATCACCAAGCGGGAAGTTGATCGTCGCCGTCGGTGGATTGGGATCGGGGTCGGGAGTGATCACTGCGTAACCGCCGGCCGTCTGGCCGACGATCGAGAGATTGCCGGTGATGGCGCCGGCCCCGACCGGGATGCCGAAGTGGCCGTTCGCGCTGACCGTTCGCGGCGTGCTCGAGGTGAACAGGCCGGTGAGCCGCGACAGGGCGACGCCCGGCCGGGTGTCCATGATCCGGCCCGGGGTCAGCGGGAAGAACAGCAGCCCCGAGGGGACGTTGCGGTAGTAGCCGGTGATGTCGAGGATCAGGTCGGTCGTATTTCCGGTCGCTGCCTTGAAGACGAGCGACAGGTCGCCTGACCCGTTGAGGCGCGCGGTCAGGCCGTTGGCCCGGACGTCGCCAGCCGGGAAGTTCATCGTCGCGGTCGGCGGGTTCGGGTCGGGGTTCGGGGTGATCGCGACGAAGCCAGCGCGGGTCTGGTTCACGACGGCGAGGTTGGCCGTGACCGCCACCGCGTCGGCCGGAATGCCGTTCGCGCCGGCGATGCTGAGCGTCCGCGGGACATTCGCGCTGAATCGGCCCGTGAGGCCGATGTGGTAGGCCGCGCGGCTGTCGAGGACGCGCGTCGGGGTGATCGTCGCGTAGGTCGCGGACGCATTGCCCGCGAGGAAGTAGCCGGTGACGTCGAAGATGAAGTGGGTCGTCTTGCCGGGCGGCGCCTTGTAGACCGCAGACAGCTTGCCCGCCGCGCTGAGCGGCAGCGTGACGTTGTTCGCACGGACGTCCGCAGCCGGGAAGTTCAGGCTTGACGTCGGCGGGTTGGGATTTGGCGTGGGGCCGACGGCCGCGTAGCCCGCGGCGTTCTGGCCGACGACGACGAAGTTCCCGGTGACGGCGATCGCGTTGGCCGGGATCACGGCGACGTTGTTGACCTTGAAGTTGGCGACCGTCCAGGTGCGTGGGACGTTCGCCACGAAGACGCCGCTGAGGCCGATCTGGTACGTCGGCCGCGTGTCGAGCACCCGGACTGGCGTGATCGGCACGTACGAGCTGCCGCCGGTCTGGAGCTGCGAGACCTCGGTCGCCCAGAGGTCGGCGCCGGCCGAGAACTCGTTGCCCTGCCAGACGGCGTTGGGGACCTGCGGATCCTGGGCCACCCCGACGTAGTCACCCCAGCGGGTGCCGGGGTAGTTCCCGGTGCCGGCCGAGAGGAGGGCCCGGGTGCTGAGCGAGTTGTTCGCGGCCTTGGCCGACTGGTACGCAGACCAACTTGACGGGTACTGCCCGGCGGCATCCGACGACCGCGTGTACACGACGTGGAGGTCGTCATTGAGGGCATAGCCGATGCCGCCCATGTAGCTGTCGGTGGCGTCCTCGCCGACGAGGAAGCTCTGGATGACGCTCGGCGTCGCGTTGGTGGTGTTGAGCTCACTCACCCGGACGCAGTCGCGGGTCTCGGGGGTGATGGCGCCCGGGGGGTCGCACGGGACCGTCGAGACGAACGCGAGGCGGTTGTCCTTCCAGATCGCGTCGGTCGGCCGGCCGTCGACCGCGTTGTCGATCGTCGACGCGTCGGGCTGTTGCGGGGCAGGCGGATCGCCGAACCCGGTGAGGATCGACGACAGGTTGGCCGGCGCCGAGATCGAGGTCACGCCGCCACCAGCCGGCGTCCCGGTGATCCGGGCATAGGCCACGTCGTTGGTGCTCGTCTCTGAGACGACGAAGACGGTCGGCGACGAGGCCGGCGTCTGGAGCGACGGCCGCCACGAGAAGAAGTCGTTGGCGAAGTTGTTGATGCTGTTGAGGAAGTCGATGTTGATGTTGCCGGTGCCGATCAGCTCGGACCAGGCCATCACGTCCATCTCGGTGCCGAGGAACGAGGCGTCGTCGGGTTCGCAGCCCATTCCGCCGCCGGCGACGAGGGCGAAGACGTTCGCGCTCACCACGACCTTGTCGGTCGAGGTGCCGATGCCCGGGAAGTCCGGAAGCGCCTCGGCATAACCGATCGAGAAGACCCCCCAGCCCAGCGTCGGGTCGGGGCCGTCCGAGATCGCGATGTCGATGTAGCCGGTGCCGACGTCCGCGACGGTCGTGTCGCAGTCGAAGCTGGCCTCGATCGCGATCCAGCGCTGGTGGAGGCTGTCGTAGACGAGGTGCGGGTCGAAGTAGGCGACCTGACCCGGCGAGTAGAAGGTCCCGAGGTCGAAGAAGTCGAACATGTCGACGGTCTTGATGGCGGCGCCCGAGCGGTTGTTGAAGCGGAACGCCGTGTTGACGACCTGAACCACGTGCTCGGGCCCGGCGGCAACCCACGGGTCTGGCGGCTCGCCGGAGGTGGAGGTCGGGGGCGTCGGGTTGGACGCGAGGCCGGCGATGGACGTTGCCTCGGTGATCGCGGGGTCGGCGTTCGTGGTTGCGAAGGTCGGCCCGGTCGCGGCGGTGACGCCGATCGGCGCCTTCGTCGTGAACGACTTGGGCTTGGCCAGGTGTGGCTTCACGGGCGATGCCTTGCCGGTCGAACCCGGTAGCCCCTCCACGTCGACATGGCGGTACGAGCGGACGCCGGACTGCTCCCGGCCGGGGTTCTGCCCGATCTTGATCGAGCGATCTGCGGCCTGGCCCGGCGACCGAGCTTCCGCGGCGGTGGTCCCGACGATCGACGCGGCCAGGGCCGCGAGCGTCGCGAGGGTGACGAGGCGCGAGGCGGCGGGGCGCATGGTCATCGGACCCTCTTTTGACTGCGGCGAAGCCGGCATCCTCCCTCCGGCGGGTCGAGGATACCGGACGTGCAACAGGCCGGCGTCTCGATTCGCGATCCGGATCCGGCGCTCAGTCCTCGCGGGCGGCCGGGTACGAGCCGAGGACGCGGACCATCCGGGTCTCGGCTCGGAGGTCGTCGATCGCGGCCGCGCACGTCGGGTCGGCGGCGTCGGCGTCGATGTCGACCCAGAAGTCGTACTCCCAGCGGGCGGTCCGAGCTGGCCGCGACTCGAGCCGCGAGAGGTTGACGCCGCGCGTCGCGAACGCGCCGAGGCAGCGGTGCAGCGAGCCCGGCACGTTGCGGACCGCGAAGACGAGCGTCGTCTTGCGCTGCCCGGGGTCGGCGGCTCGGGCGGCGGCGCTCGAACCCTCCAGGGCGAGGACGGCGAACCGGGTCCGGTTGCCGTCGCCGCTCTGGACGTTGTCGGCGAGGACCTCGAGGCCGTAGAGGCCGGCGACGCGAGGTGACGCGATCGCGGCCGCCGCCCGCTCGCGGCCATCGGCGATCATCCGGGCCGCGCCGGCCGTGTTGTAGGTCGTCATGACCTGCCAGTCGCGGCTGCGCAGGAACGCGTCGGCCTGGGCAAGGGCCTGAGCGTGGCTGTAGACCCGCCCGATCTGGTCGAGCGACTGGCCGGGCAGCGCGACGAGCGCGAGGCGGACGGGGACGCTGACCTCGCCGACGATTCGGACTCCGCGGTCGTAGAACTCGGACAGCAGGTCGTACGTCTCCCGGATCGAGCCGGCGAGCGAGCTCTCGATCGCGACGACGCCGGCATCGTCGCCCTCGGAGGCGAGCGCCTCGAAGACCGCCCGCCAGGTTGGCACCGGATGGGCGGCGACGGCCTCGCCGAAGAACCCGAGCGCCGCCTCCTCGCTGAACGCGCCCGGCTCGCCCTGGAAGGCGACCCTGGGTGCGTCAGTCATCGCCGCCCCGGTTCAAGAACACCCGGAACAGCACGACGAAGCTGACGAAGAGCGTGATCCCGAAGGCGATCATCGCCGCGTAGGCGACGCCCTGGAACTCGGCCAGGCTGGGTTGCAGCATGATCGCCATGACGATCGCGGTGCCGATCAGCTGGCCCACGACGATCAGCCCGACGGTCGCCTGCCGGCCGACGTCGCCGACCTTGCCGACCGCGCGGTTGAGCTCGGACGTGTCGACCTCGACGACGAGCTTGCCGCGATTGAGGACGTCCAACCAGCGGATGATCGACTCGTCGATCGAGGGCGCGCGACGGGCCAGCTCCTTGCCGATTCGGAGGGCGCGACCCTGGACCTGCTTCAGGACGAGGTCGGGATCGAGCGCCGCGAGCAGGGCCTCCTGCGCTTCCTCCACCGCGGCCTGGCCCATGTCGAGGTCGTAGGCGAGCCGGCGGGCCGTGTCCTCGGCCTGGACGATCGCCTTGACCGCGAGCGTCAGCTGGCTGTCGAGGACGAGGCCGTACTCGAACACGGCGCCGATGAACCCCGACAACGCGGTCCCGATCGAATCGGCCTGGCCGTAGACCAGGTACTGCCGGGCGAGGCGGTCGACGGCCTCGCGGAAGCCGGGCTCGTCGAAGGTCGAGGTCGGCTCGCCGAGCGCGATCAGGCTGTCGGCGATCCCCGAGATGTCGACCTCCTTGAGCGCGTAGACGAGGCCGAGGAGGTCGACCCTTTGCTCCGTTCGGAGCCGCCCCATCAACCCCAGGTCGAGGAAGACGATCCGGTTGGCGACGGGGTCGGCGAGGACGTTGCCCGGATGCGGGTCGGCGTGGAAGAAGCCGTCGATCAGGACCTGCTTGATGATCGCCCGCATGAACGTCGCCCCGAGCTGGCTCGGGTCGAGGCCGGCCTCGCGGAGGACGTCGGGGTCGGCGATCTTGATGCCGTTGACGAACTCCATCGTCAGCACCCGGCTGGACGACAGGTCCTGGTACACGACCGGGATATGGACCTGCTCGAACTTCGACATCGAATCGGCGAGCCGCCGGGCGTGGTACGCCTCGTTCCGGTAATCGAGCTCCTGGAGGACGCCGGACGCGAACTCGCCGACGATCTTGCGGATGCCGACCCGGCGGGCGAGGGCGAAGCGCTGCTCGGCCGTCTTCGCCAGCTCCTGCATGACGCCGAGGTCCGCCTTCGTCTTGGCGACGATGCGCGGCCGCTGGATCTTGACCGCGACGAGCGTCCCGTCGGCGAGCGTGGCCCGGTGAACCTGCGCGGTCGACGCGGCAGCGAAGGGCTCCTGCTCGATCGACGCGTAGAGCTCCTCCGGCAGCCGACCGAGCTCCGCCTTGATCACCTCGACGGCATCCAGCCAGGGGAACGGTGCCGCGTCGGCCTGGAGCCGGGCGAACTCGGTCGTCCAGTCCGCCGGCAGCAGATCGGAGCGGGCCGCGAGCATCTGGCCGATCTTCACGTAGGTCGGCCCCAGCTGCTGAAGGAGCGCGGCGACCCGCCGAGGCGCGCTCTCGTCCTCGGCCAGGGGGACCTCGCCGAGGACGTGGAGCTGGAACCAGCGGCGCACGCCGCCGATCGGCGTGCCCTCGAAGGCGATATCGATGCTCGTCTGGTAGAGCGCCTCGTAGACCTGCTGGAGGCGGAGGTTCTCGATGAACGCGTTGCGGCGCGGCGTCGGCAGCGACTCCAGCAGCGTCCAGACCGAGCGTGGACCCGGGACGCCGACCTCCGGCCGGCTCAGCCCCAGGACCACGTCCGCGACGAGGTCTGCGATCGTGAAGAGCGCCGCGATCAGCAGCAGCCAGAGGGGCTGCGGGTCCGCGACCACCGCGATCTCACAGGGCGAGAGCCTGGACGCCAGCACCAGCGTGATGGCCGTGATGACGACGACGAACAGGCCCAGCGTCGAGAAGAGCAGCCGGCCGAAGAGCGCCACGAGAACCGGCCGGACGATCCGGTTGACGAGGGCGAAGACCACGCCCCACACGAAGTAGGCGAGGATGCCGTTCCCGGACGGCTGGACGATCGGGGCAGCACTGTCGCCGAATGGGAACGGCTGGGTGATGTGGATCAGGCTGAGGACGAAGACGATCGCGGCGGCGATCAGCCCGTCGATGACTGCCTGGACCAGGAAACGGCGCACGGCTCTCCCTCTCGACTCCGGGACGGACGTCGCCTGCGCAGCGTAGCCCCCCGCGAGGCCCGAGTCAGCCAGTGCGCACGATCATGGCCCGCGCGCACGCCCCCCAGCGCCGGTTGCTACTGGTTGAACCACTCCGTCGTGTCGATCTTGCCGGCGTCCTCGTCGAGCTCCGCCCGGCGGGCCTTCGCGTCCGACGCGCTGACCTTCGCCCGGCGCCGGTTGCCGGCCTCCTCCGCGGCGCCAGCCCAGTGCTCCTCGGCGAGGAGGACGTTGATCGCCTCGATGTACGCCTCGATCGAGGCCGCGATGATGTTCGTCGACGTCGCCTCGCCCGGGTAGCGGCCGTCGCCGCGCGGCCCGGAGGCGCCCTCCGGCGGCGCCACCGCGACCGTCACGCGGCCCTCCGCGCCGGGCCCCTCGCCGAGCGCGTGGATGTCGTACGCGAGCAGCCGGGGGTGGCCGGTCAGGACGTCGTGCAGCGCGGTGTCGACAGCCCGGAACAGCGCGTCGATCGGGCCGTTGCCGTCCGCCGACGCCTCCCACTGGTGGTCGCCCGACGCGATCACGACCGCGCCGCGGCTGTTCGCATTCGAGCTCGAGGTGACGGTCCAGCGGGCGAGGTGGAGGGTCGGGGCCTGGGGGGCGGCGTCGGCGGCAGTCGGGGTCGTCATCGGGAGCCTCCGGGTCGGGTTCGCGTGGTCATGAGGCGTCGGCCGCCGTCGCGGCGGGTTGGGGCGGTGGGGGCGCGGTCGTCGTCGTCGTGGTGAAGTGGCGCTCGTCGCGTCGCCGGAGCTCGGCGCCGGCCTTCCAGATCGCGTACTCGAGCGAGTCGGCGAGGGCCGCCGCGGAGGCCGCGATGATGTTCGTGTCGGAGCCCATCGTCGACCACTCCCGATCGCCGTCGGCCGAGTCGATGATCACCCGCGTCCGGGCGGCCGTCGCCGCGCCGCCGTCGAGGATCCGGACCTTGTAGTCGTAGAGGTGGACGCTGTCGATGTGCGGGTAGAACGCCCGGAGCGCCTTGCGGAGCGCGGCGTCGAGGGCGTTGACCGGGCCGTTGCCGTCGGCGGCGGTGTGCAGGATCTCGCCGTCGACGAGGACC
>Ga0207683_10006098_pt1 | contig 10321 bp, 10 predicted proteins | sample KBSM73metaG_FD_184333 | JGI IMG/M metagenome (GOLD analysis project Ga0207683, IMG submission 184333) | Miscanthus rhizosphere microbial communities from Kellogg Biological Station, Michigan, USA - KBS M7-3 metaG (SPAdes) (version 2) | ecosystem: Host-associated > Plants > Roots > Rhizosphere >...
CGACAAAGTCGTCGGAGCGGTGAACACACTCCAGTTCAACAGCGCGAAAACAACGACGACACCAAGCACCAAAACAATCAACAGTGTACGCAAATACACGGCAGCCTCCTTGTGATAGTTCCGACGCCCCGTTTACGCCGCTAACCGACTCAAGCGCGGGTGAGCAATTCCAGCATATGCCCGTCGAGATCGCGAAAATAGACGCCCCGGCCGCCTTGACGATGATTCAATTGACGATTGGTCGGGCTCCAGGGATCGCTGCCCCATTCGATGCCCGCATCCTGCACGCGCTTGAAGATGGCGTCGAACTCATCGTCGCTGACATGGAACGCATAATGGTGGACGTCAAACGAATCGGCATTGTCGAAGTCCAATGTCAGTTCATCATTAATTTTCACCGGGGCAAAGTGCCCCGTGGTTCCCTTATAGGGAAGTCCAAATATCTTTGCGAAAAATTTCGCCGCAGCTTCTTTGTCCTTCGCGGGCACAATCGTGTGATTCAGCTTGATCGCCATAATTAATCCCTCCTTGTGATCTAACATCCGCGAATAGACCGGATGTCTCACCTAGAATCTAGCGCCAAGATCTCGCTTTGGAAAGAATGCTATTTCTTGTAGATCGTTTTCAGAAACCCGCTCTGCTCAATCCGTTTCATAATCGAAGTGTCGATGATCGGGTTCGGATCCGTCCCCTTGGCTTGCGGGTACTGGTACGAAAGAATCTCCAGGGCGGTTTTGACGATTTCCAAGGACGGTGTCGGGACTTCTTCTGTAACATTTTTCGAGTATTGATAGGTTTCTTCCAGAATATCGTCCGGCGTACCTTTCATATACTTCTTTAGAACCGTCAGGCTCTTCTCTTTTTCGGTCTTTGAGACGAAGATCCCCTCGATCATCGTCTTCAAGAGTCGCTCCGCCAGATCGGGGTTTTTACTCGGGGTTTGGCGCAACGTTGTAATCGTATTGTACGGGTAGACCACACCCGCCTTGTCATAATCGATCAGTTCGCGGTAACCCATTTTCTTGGCGATCAACGTGAACGGAATCGTCAAGGAAGCGGCCTGGACAATGCCGCGCTCCAACGCGGGAAATGCCAACTGAGCTTCGCCGATGGGCAGCATTTTCACATCGCGGTCCGGGATCAAACCGAGCTTTGCGCGCAGCACGTAACGCACCATGGTATCTCCGAATGCACCGGGACGCCCGGTCGCTACGGTTTTGCCGCGCAGTTCCTCGGCGCTTTTAATTTCGGGACGGCTGAAAATCGCCGAATTGACCCTGTTGATCGTGGTCATGATGATCACTTGATCCTTGACCCCGAGAATATGCGATGTGAGAGCGCCGGTTCCGGTGGCCATGACAAATGGCACTTCGCCGGTCGCAAGCAACTGCTGCGGGCGGATTCTCCCGGCATAGATCGCTTTGAGATCGAGACCATATTTTTTCCCCAATCCTTCTTCGACGGCGATCCAAAGCGGCAGATATGCGCCGGAGAAAGACGAGTAGCCGACCGTAAGCGCTTCTGGAGAAGCTGCCGCGAAGCAGAAAGAATTGAGCAAGACCAAGGCGTAGCCGACCGCCATCGCAACCCGTGTTCTCTTGTGTTTCATATCCGATCCATTCTGCAATCTTAAGCGTTCGTTCCGAATGCCTTTGCGTGCACTCCATCACCAATCTCGATCGCTAAAAGATCTTCGCCGACGATCAGCGGACCCGCATATTTCTGTCGAGTCGCGGGGATCAACTCCTTGGCGGTGGCAGTGCCAAACAAAAGTAGATGATTGTAAACGGCGAGCTTAGGCTCGACGCGGGCAAAGATTTCGCCGGCCTGCTGCGGGGTCGTGTGATTGGAGCCGATGCGTTTTAGCTGCTCTGCGTTTTCAGCCGCACTTCCTGCAACCGCAGTGACCTCGTGTACCAAAAGATCCGCCCCGCGCGCATGTTCGATCAGGTTTTCGTTGAAAGTTGTGTCCCCGGACAATACCGCCGCGCGACCGCGACAATCGATTCGATAGCCGAACGCCGGTAAATCCTCGCCGCCGTGATCGACTTTGAACGCGCTGACCCTAATCCCGTCCTCTGCGAAAACAGTGCCCTCGATGATCTCGCCGGCAACCAAGGTCACGCCGTCAGGCGGATAACTTTTGCCGCGCACGCGGATGTCGACGTGAAAAGCTTTGGCCAAATGCTCCATCATTTCTTTGGTGCCCGCTGGTCCCCACACTGATAAGGGCGCGCAGCGCTTGCCCCATGGCCGGCCGATCCATCCCGTGAGCCAGAGATCGGGAAAGCCGACGACGTGATCGGAGTGATGATGGGTCAGGAAAATACCGGTTATCTCGCTGAATGGAATTCCTAACTGGTAGAGCCGCTGCATCGCGCCACGCCCGGCATCGAAGATAAACTTCTCTCGGCCGACTTCGACCAGCGTGCTCGGCCCAAAACGGTCCACACTCGGCGGCGGCGCGCCGGTGCCAAGAAGCGTTATGCGAAAAATGTCCTCCAAAGCCTCCGACATGGGCGAATTCCTTTCGACAAGTTATCGAGCAGACAACAATGACTTGATAAACCCGCTTTGATCCAGCTCTTTGACGAGACGGCTATCAGCGAACTCTTCGGGTTTGGCGCTCTTTGCTTTGGGAACTGTCTTTTCGACTTCGAGCAATAGGCTCTGAATGCCCGCCGGATAGGGTGGCACGTTGAAACCGTTCTTGATGACCATCTCGTAGGTCTCTTCAAGCACTTCATGGTCATTGGTGCGGAAATATTTGCCCATGCTCTTCATCGCAAACGCTTTGTCGTTCATGCCGCGCACCGCGCCCTCGATGTAGGCGCGCAGAAATCGGCGCACGGTATCTTCGTTGGACTTCAGAAATCTGCGCGTCGTCACCACGCCATTGACGTGATATTCGACGTCGAGTTTCGATAAATCGACCAGATCCTTCAACTTGGCTTTACGTGCCTGCAAAGTCGCTGGCGGCGTGACTGCCGCCGCATGAACCTTGCCCGCAACCATGGCACTGATAGTTTCCGCCGGTCCGCCCGTCTGCACCATCGTAATATCGCGCTCTGGGTCGATGCCGGCGCGCCGCAGCGCGATGCGCGACGCGAGATCCGACTGCGTGCCAAAACGCGTGGTGCCGAAGATTTTTCCACGCAGATCTTCGATTCGATTGATGCCGGGCTGGCTAAAAATCCACCAATTAAATTTTTTCGCGATGGTCGCGACGATCACAGTGTCCGTGCCCGAGAGTGCCGCCTGAATGGGTCCGGCGCCGCCGGCCTGAATAATCGGCAGTTCGCCGGACAGCATCGCTTGAATCGCCAGCGAGCTTCCGGGAATGCTGATCACCTCGACATTCAGACCGTTCTTCTCGTAATAATTTCCTTCCTTAGCAAACCAGATCGACATTTGTGCCGCGGAGGCGGAGCCGCCACCGGTGCGGAATTTTTGCACCGGTTTCTCTTGGCCGAATGCCGGTATGGAAAAACTGCCTACGACGAATATAAAAAGAACCATGACCCGACGAACCATGTAAACCCCTTCAGAATCCCAACACGCGTTGCGGTTTCATATATCACAACGAATCGACGAATTTCGATTCAGCGTAATCGCTTTGCCGGTTTCGCACAAATGCCGGATGGGAAGATTCCGCGCTTTGCCGAGTAGCGCACGGCGCGCTATGCGTTGCTACGGCTCTCAGAACGATCAGATTTCCCGCAGAGCGTGCAGCGCGTATCGAGGGGCCGCTGTTAGCGAACCTTGGGGAAGCATACGTGCAGGATTCAGGCGGGGCTTCGAACGCCGCGTGTAACGAGCAAGGCAAAGCCCAGAGTCATTAAGATAAGGCTGAACCATTGCGCTTCGCTGAGACCGAATGCAAGGGGAGGATTGATGCGCCAAAACTCGACAGCAAAGCGCGCCATCCCGCCGAGAATCAGATACAGCCACGCTATGATTCCCGGCGCATAATTGCGCTTGCGCAACGACCAGAGTATGCCGAAGACGATCACGCCTTCGATAAACTCATAGATCGGCGTCGGATGCACCCGGACCCCCGGCGGATACGGGATGCCAGTGTTGGGATCGACCCAGCCGATGATCGCCCGTGTATATGCCACACCCCAGGGCACATCGGTGACCTTGCCCCAATCTCCATCGCCAGCGACATGACAGCCGATGCGGCCGACACCATAAGCGAGCGCAAGCGCCGGCGCCGCAATGTCGGCTCCCACCAGCCACGGAATCTTGTTTTTTTTGATCACCCAGGAAACCGCGATAACGCCGCCCAAAAAACCACCGTACCAGGTAAATCCGGCGCCGGTGAGGATGTAATTCATGGGCGCCGCGAGAAAATTGTTCCATTCCTCGATAATGAAAAGAAGACGCGCGCCGAGAAGTCCGCCAATGGCGGCAGCAAACACCATGGTCGATGCCAGTTCGGTATTGTAGCCGCGCCGCTTGAGCTCGGCATGCACGACCCAAGCCGCCGACAGCGCCGCCAGCGCCATGAACGCACCGAAACTGTAAATGGTCAGCGGGCCGAATTGAAAAAGAATTGGATACATTGCCCCTCAAGCTAGCAGATCGTGCCACGGAATACAGCACTGCGATCTCCGGCGATCGCTCCGCACGCCAGATGCGCGCTGCGCTTTGATGCGACTGCGCCGCCCAGGAGATTCCAACCGCGTGAAAGCTGGTCGCTATTATTCGCGGCTTGTTGTTAGTGCGCCTGTTTGTTAACACTCGGCGCAATGCCAGGTGATCCTTGCAGCTTGCTTTGTAAGATTTCTCCTAGAGCTTTTCGGAGGTTGTTGAATCGGCTATGCGAGCCGTGATTCAAAGGGTAACGGAAGCTCGCGTTTCGGTCCGCGATGAAATCGTCAGCAGCATCGGCCCGGGTTTATGTATTCTTCTCGGCATCGGCGTCAATGATGGTGAAAAGGATGCCGAATTTCTCGCGTCCAAGATCAGCAGTCTTCGGATTTTCGAGGACGAGCAGGGTAAAATGAATCGCGCGGTTCGAGACATCAACGGCGAGCTGCTTGTGGTGTCACAATTCACACTTTATGGCGAGTGCCGTAAAGGCAACCGCCCCTCGTTCAGCGCCGCCGCGGCTCCGGAACCTGCAAAATACTTGTATGAATACTTCGTCCAGCGGCTCCGTCAGACAGGACTGGAAGTGGCAATGGGCGAATTTCGAGCACATATGAAAATTGCGCTCGTGAACGATGGTCCCGTGACGTTGATTCTGGAAACGTGAGCGCAGGCGTTCGACCGGCAAACTTCGATCTGGCTTACTAAGCTTTTGGCCGGGACAATAACTCGCCCACACCACGCGCGAATTTGCCTTCCATTGACAGATTACGCCAGCTTGCCTAGGCTCTTTTCAAGCGATTTGCCAAGGAGGCGAACTCATGAAAGCCATTCGCATTCATAATTTCGGCCCGACCGAAGATGTTCTGCAATACGAAGACGTGCCAGTGGGGGAACCCAAAGCTGGCGAAATTCTAATCAAGGTAGAAGCCGCTTCGCTCAACCGCGCCGATCTGAGCTTACGCAAAGGCGCTTACCGCATCTCTCCCGATCAGCTGCCGGTCATACCCGGACGCGAGCTTGCAGGCACGATCGAGAAAATTGGCCCCGGTGTAAGCGGATTTACCCTGGGGGAGCGCGTCGTGGCATATCCAAGCCTCGGCGGATACGCCGAATACGTGATCGCAAAAGTTACGGAAGTCCGGCCGATTCCCAGCGGTCTGACGACGAGAGAGGCTGCTGCCGTCCCCACCACCTATCTGACTGCTTGGTTCGGTCTCAAAACCGATGGCAATCTCAAAGCCGGTGAATGGATGCTCGTGCAGGGCGGTAGCAGCGGCGTCGGTACGGCGGCCATTCAAATTGCCAAACACTGGAATGCAAAAGTGATCGCAACCACAGGCAGCCAAGAAAAAGCGCGCCGGCTCCGGGAGCTCGGCGCCGATATAACGATCGATGTCTCGCAACATGATTTTTTGCCGGAGGTCATGCGCGTAACCGGCGGGCGTGGCGTGGATGTCGTATTCGAGATGATCGGCGGCGACGTGTACCAAAAAAGCTTGCAGGCACTCGCGCCGGGAGGCCGGCTGGTTTCGATCGGGGGCGCATTTGGAGCGATTCCGGAGAAACCGCCGGCATTGACTGAAGGTCGTAAAGCGACACGATTCTCAATCACCAATTACTTGAAGGACAAGCCCGAGGACTTCAAACAACTCGACGAGATTCTAAAACTCGTCAACGATAGAAAATTTAGAGTGGTTATCGATAAGACCTTCCCGCTGGCGGAAACTCGCGCCGCGCAGCGCTATCTCGAAGGCCGCGAACACTTCGGCAAAGTGATGCTCGCGACGTGAGGTAAACAGCGGACGGTAAGATTTCTCGTCGCATTCGCTCCTCGAAATGCCGAGGAGTAAAGGCTTGTCAGTGCGAGTGAGCGAGAACCGGGCCCCGTTGCGCCCTGACGATTTACTGCGGATTCAAACGGCGAAGCATACAAATCCATAATCCCAATACTCCATCACTCAGCACTCTAATACTCCTTGATAGACTCCATGGATGCGCAAGAACTCAGCGACAAACCAGCGCCGGCGAAAGCGCCGGATACGCCTGATATCGTCAGCATGAGCGACGAACAACTGTTGCAGATGCGGATCTGTGATTTGAAGCTCAAAATCGCGGGCACCGAGCTCGAGTCGCGCATCGACAAATTCTATGCCGAGCTCGCCGCAAAGGGTATTGCGGTAAAACCGCTGTGCTATCTCGGCGACGAGTGGTTTTGTCCCGAAGGCAGCACCACCATCGCTATTCCGTTTTATCTTGCGCACCCGCGACTGAAAAAGCTCGAAGAAAAAATGATGATGGAGGTCGAGGGCGGCACCGAGTCCTGGTGCATGCGACTGCTGCGTCATGAGATGGGACACGTCCTCAACCATGCTTACCTGCTGGAGAAAGACAGACAATGGCAAAAGATGTTCGGACCCGCTTCACTCGAGTATTCGGAAAGCTTTCGCGCTCAACCTTATAGCCGCCGGTTCGTGCGCCACTTGGAAGGCTACTACGCGCAAAGCCATCCGGAGGAGGATTTCGCCGAGACCGTTGCGATCTGGCTGACGCCCGATCTCGACTGGCGCCAGCAGTATCGCGGTTGGAAAGCTTTGCAGAAACTCGAATATGTCGATGAGCTGATGCACAAGCTTGCCGGCAGGCCGCCGGTGGTTTTATCCAAGGCTCGCATCAGCGATGCTTCTCGTCTTCGCTCCCGACTGGAAGCTCATTACAAACGGCGCCGGCGAATTTATGCTCAGGAGTTTCCAGATTTTTTCGATGCCGATCTGAAAAAACTTTTCGTAGACGCCGACGCGGCGCCCAACGGGGAGCGCGCTTCGGTGTTTTTGCGGCGCTCGGCCAAGCTGATTCTAAGCGCGGTCTCCGCCTGGACCGGCGAGCCCAAATTCACGATCAATCGTTTGTTGCGAGAACTGACCGATCGCTGCACCGAGCTTGATCTGCGGCTGAAAGCGCCGTCGGCGGCCGTGGAAATCGCCGCCTATCTGGCAACACTCGCCTGTCATTACCGGCTTACGGGCAAATTTAAAGACTCTTGACATGGTCCAAGGGCGCAAGCGGCATAGAGTCCTGGTGTTGTTCGATACCGCCGGCACGCCACCGGCCAATCAGGATTTCACCAAGCAATTGCAAACCGACGATGACTGGGCCGCGGAAGCCCATGTCATCGATGCTCTAAAAAAACTCGGCCACGATGTCCGAACCATCGGTGTTTACGACGAGCCGGGCATGATCATCGATGAAATCAAAAACAATCCGCCCGACCTAGTTTTCAATCTCACCGAACATTTCAACGCCGTTTCGGCTTATGATCGGAACGTCGCCGGTCTGCTGGAGATGCTGGGCGTGCCCTACACGGGCTCGAGCCCCACCGGACTGACCCTTTGCAAAAATAAAGGCATGGCCAAGGAGCTTCTCGCCTACCACAAAATTCGCGTGCCCAACTTCGCCGTGTTCTCTCCCGGAGCGGCAATCAAGCGTCCCACCCGGCTAAAATTTCCACTTTTTATCAAGCCGGCTGAAGAAGAAGCCTCCTATGGAATTTCCCTCGATTCTTTTGTCGAGTCTGACGAGGCCTTCGAGGAGCGCGTTCACTTCATTCATGAGAAGATGAATCAGACTGCGCTCGTCGAGGAATATATCGACGGCAGAGAAATTTACGTGAGCCTTCTCGGCAACGACCGCTTGCGGGTATTTCCCTTTCGTGAAGTCATTTTTACGCAAGTTCCCGAGGGCCAGCCAAAATTCTCGACGTTCAAAGCCAAATGGGATGACGCTTATCGCAAGCGTTGGGGAATTCAGAACGTCTTCGCCGAGCCGTTCGCCGACGGCATTCACCAGCGCATCGTGAAGATCTGCAAAGCGGTGTACCGAGCTCTGCGCATTCGCGGCTACGGACGCATCGATCTTCGCGTGACGCCGGAAGGCGAGATCGTCATCCTTGAAGCCAATCCTAACCCCAATCTCGATCGCGACGATGAATTTGCCCAATCTGCAGACAAAGCAGGCCTGAACTATACTCATTTAATTCAGCGCATCGTAACGCTTGGCTTGACCGCTGCGCACTAGGCGGAACGTCATGTCTCTTTTACGACCGGTTCGGGTCGAGCAAATTTGGCTGATGCTGACAGCTCCTTTGCTCGCCGTCATCGTCGTTGTCGTGATTGAGAGTCGCTCGATGGCCGCTGGATTACCGCACCTGCTGATTTTGGATGCGAACGGCTTGATCCGAACAAAAGAACGGCTGCAGAATCGTGATCCGGCTCTTGACCCGGCATTGACCAAACTTAAGGCCGAGGCGCGGGCGCTCAATGTAAAGCCTCCATCCGTAACCGAAAAAAATCTCTCGCCACCCACGGGCGACAAACATGATTACATAAGCATCGCCCCGTACTGGTGGCCGAATCCTGCGACGCCGAACCGACTTCCCTTCGTCCGCCGCGACGGTCAAGTGAACCCCGACCGCGATGAGAGCTCCGATCGCCGGCGGCTCGAAAACATGATCCAGACCGTGCAGACCCTTGCGCTCGGCTATTTTTTTACTGAGCGTGAGGATTATGCTGCGCATGCGGCAGAACTTTTGCGCGTATGGTTTTTAAATCCAGCGACCAAGATGAACCCGCACCTGAAATACGCGCAAGCCGTGCCCGGACGAAACACCGGCCGCGGCGCCGGTATCATCGAGACCCATGAGCTTGCGGAGCTTATCGATTTCGTCTCGCTGCTCGAGGATTCGAAAGCATGGCTAGCCCGGGACCGTCAACAGTGGCAACACTGGAACAAAGAATATCTCAGCTGGCTCCTCGAAAGTCCGGAAGGCAAGGCGGAAGCGAGAGCGGAGAACAATCACGGCACCTGGTACGACGTTCAGGTCGCCGCGCTCGCGATCTACGCAGCACGCGACGAGCTCGCGAAAAACCTCCTGAGCGAGTTTCACCGTAAGCGCATCATCGCACAGGTCGAAGCGGCCGGTCGTCAACCGCGAGAGCTCACACGAACCCGTGCATGGGATTATGTGATTTTCAATCTCAAGGCTATGTTTTATGCCGCATCGATCGCCGAAAAGGTAAGCATCGACTTATGGAATTACCGAAGCGGCGACGGACGCAGTCTCCAGCGAGCCTTGGATTGGCTGGTGCCATTCGCTGTCGGCGAAAGTAAATGGAAGTATTCGCAAATTACGCCGTTTCAGCCAGAGAAGCTTGGTCCGCTGCTGCGCCGCGCGTCAATTGCATACCGCCAGCCCCGATACGAGCAGGCGATCTCGAAGTTAAGCGCGATCAGAGGGGATGAACGCTGGGAACTGCTTTATCCCCAAATTCCGGCGCTCAAATAGTCATATGCTGACAAAGATCGGATTCCGCTACGGTGCAGCCAGCCGTTTTTGAGCTTCTGGCAGGATCGACCGGCTTGTCATTTTGACCGCAGCGAGAAAAAGCGAGGGTGGGCTCTGATGCTTCGTTCGGTGGGTCTGAACTAGCGATACAACAAAACCGCTTCCCGCTCTTCGCGCCACGACTCCTCGTCGATGTTCGCGAGATCCTCCAGATCAGCAGGAGCAGCATCAGGGTTATCGACCCATTCCCGAAGCAAACGACTGCCGTTGATCAAATCGATAGCGAGACGCTCTCGTTCATATTCATAGGTGAAATTGCGCCAGAGTTCGTAACTGGGATAAAGCGCGCGCAGCGCCTTGCATGCGAGAGCAATCAGGCGCCAC
>Ga0207683_10006099_pt1 | contig 10320 bp, 8 predicted proteins | sample KBSM73metaG_FD_184333 | JGI IMG/M metagenome (GOLD analysis project Ga0207683, IMG submission 184333) | Miscanthus rhizosphere microbial communities from Kellogg Biological Station, Michigan, USA - KBS M7-3 metaG (SPAdes) (version 2) | ecosystem: Host-associated > Plants > Roots > Rhizosphere >...
AGTGCGAGCTCTTGGTGCCGAACGTGCCCGGCGTGGTGAAGAAGCGGCACACCGGCACGGTACCGGCGATCTGCGCGTCCCACGCATTGAAGCCGCCGCCGGTGCGCACGAACGCGAAGTTGTACGCGCCTGCGTCGAGGCCCGCGATCTCGTCCGACTGCGCGGTCATGAAGTAATGACCGAACCCTGCGTTGAAATACTCGACGTCCGGCACCTTGTTCGCGGCCGGGGCCGTCGCCGTACCGGTGCCCGACAGCGAGACGGCGTTCGGGCTGCCGGTGCCGTTCGACGTGATCGTCAGGCTGCCGTTGCGCGCGCCCGCGATCGACGGCCGGAACGCCATCGTGATCGTGCAGCTCGTGCCGCCCGCGACGACGCCGCACGTGTTGCCGACGATCGGGAACTCGGACACCGAGCTCGACACGATGCTCGAGATCGAGATCGGCGACGCGCCGGGATTGGTGACCGTGACCGGCGAGCCGCCGGTCTGCACGCCGACGGTCTGGCTGCCGAAGCCGAGGCTCGACGGCACGTTGAGGCCGGTCGGCGGCGGCGGCGTGGTCGTGCCGGTTCCACTGACCGGGATCGACTGCGGGCTGCCGGTGCCGTTCGAGCTGACGCTCAGGCTGGCGTTGCGCGCGCCGTTCGCCGCCGGCTTGAATGCGACCGTGACGGTGCAGCTGCCGCCCGCGTTCACCGTCGTGCAGCCGTTGCCGGTGATCGGGAACTCGGTCGGCGAGCTCGACGTGATGCTCGAGATCGCGACCGCGGTGGCCGAGCCGTTGGTGATCGTCAGGTTCGCGCCCGCGGTCTGCACGCCGACGGCCTGCGAGCCGAAGTTGTGCGCGCCCGGCATCGTCAGCGTGCCGGTCGGCGGCGGGCCGCCGCTTCCGCCGGTTCCGCTCACCTGGAACGACTGCGGGCTGCCGATGCCGTTGGACGAGATGTTGATCTGGCCGCTGCGCGCGCCGGTCGTCACGGGCACGAACTGGACGCTCACCGAGCACGAGCCGGTCGGCGGCAAGACGAACGCGCCGGAAGTGCAGGTCGTGCTGACGATCGGGAACTCGAGCGGGTTGCTGCTCGTCGCGGTCTGCGTGAGCTGGACCGCGGCATTGCCGGTGATCGTGATGTTGCGGGCCTGCACCGCGCTGCCGACGCCGACCGCCTGCGAGCCGAAGTTGATCGCCGCGGGCATCACGAGCGAGGCCGACGCGCCGCCCGCGAACGTCTGCAGGTAGGTCGCGATCGACATGAAGGTGGCGTCGGTGATGATGCCGGCGTTGTAGAGCGGGCGAAGGTCGGCCGTCATGTCGGGCCTGACGTCCATCGCGAGCTTGATGGCGGTCCAGTCCTTGCCGCCGAGCACGCCGTCCTTGTTGTTCGCCGGGTTGCCGTGGCACCCGTTGCAATATGTGTTGTAGAGCTGCTGGCCGGTCTGGGCGAACGCGTCGGGCGCCGCGGCGAGGGCGGCGAAGCAGAGGACGGCGAGGACGCGCACGAGCATGGGGGTTCCGGTCGAAAGGCGAACAATCGGACGGCGGCGACCGTTCCGGACGCCTCCTATTCCAATGTCATAGTATTCCATTGTCATTGCCGCCCACAAGGCCCGCCGGGCGACCGGTCGTCGGACCGGGGATTCTCGGGGCATACGGCGGCCCGGCTGGCTCGGAGACAGGCAATCGCCCCCTTTTGGGGCGACCGGGGCCCGACGTATCCATCGGGACGACGAACGGCTAGACTTCGGCGCGTCCCGACACGCCCGCGGGGTGTCCAAAGCGCGCAAAACGCGCCGACTTTCCGCGTCGCGACGGGTCTTTGGCCGGGACCGGCCATGGAGGGGTCCACGCGCGGATGGTGAGCTTCGCTGAAACGACGGGGGGGACGCAGCCGCGCGCGGACGCCAGGACCGTGGGCGTGGTGACGCCGCAGGTCGCCCGGTTCGACACGCCGCTCAAGCTCGCCAGCGGCCGCACGCTCTCTGCGTACGAGCTGGCCTACGAGACCTACGGCGAGCTCAACACGCGCCGCAATAACGCGGTGCTCGTCTGCCACGCGCTCAACGCGTCGCACCACGTCGCGGGCACGTACGCGAACGAGCCCGACAACGCCGGCTGGTGGGACAACATGGTCGGGCCGGGCAAGCCGCTCGACACCAACCGGTTCTTCGTCGTCGGCGTCAACAACCTCGGAAGCTGCTTCGGCTCGACCGGGCCCGCGTCGATCAACCCGGAAACCGGCAAGACCTGGGGCGCGGACTTCCCGATCGTCACCGTCGAGGACTGGGTCGACGCGCAGGCGCGGCTCGCCGACCTCCTCGGGATCGAGGATTGGGCCGCCGTCATGGGCGGCAGCCTCGGCGGGATGCAGGCGCTGTGCTGGGCGACGCGCTACCCGGGCCGCATCCGCAACGCCCTCGTGATCGCCGCTGCGCCGAACCTCTCGGCCGAGAACATCGCGTTCAACGAGGTCGCGCGCCAGGCGATCATGACCGATCCCGATTTCCACGACGGTCATTTCGCGGACGCGGGCACCAAGCCGCGCCGCGGCCTGCGCGTCGCCCGCATGATCGGCCACATCACGTACCTCAGCGACGAGCAGATGGACGTGAAGTTCGGCCGCCAGTTGCGCGACGGGCTCAAGTTCAGCTTCGCGCCCGAGTTCCAGATCGAGAGCTACCTGCGCCACCAGGGCGAGAAGTTCGCCGAGTACTACGACGCGAACACGTACCTGCGCATCACCAAGGCGCTCGACTACTACGACCCGGCGCTCGCCACCGGCGGCGACCTCGCGCGCGCGCTCGCGACCGCGGCGTGCCGGTTCCTCGTCGTCTCGTTCACGACCGACTGGCGCTTCCCGCCGGCGCGATCGCGCGAGATCGTCGAGGCGCTCGTCGCGAACCGGCACGACGTCGCCTACGCCGAGATCGTGGCGCCGAACGGCCACGACGCGTTCCTGCTCGACACCGAGCAGTACCACGCGATCGTCCGCGCGTTCTTCGAGCGCATCGCGCACGACTTCAAGGACTACTCGACGTTCCGCCTCGGCAAGTCGTTCACGCAGGCGGTCGAGGAGCGGACGAAGGTCGCGCAGCGCACCGACTACGCGACGATCGCCGGCTGGATCGGCGAAGGCGCGAACGTGCTCGACCTCGGCTGCGGCGACGGCGCGCTGCTCGCGTTCCTCGCGCGCGGGCGCAACGCGCGCGGCTACGGCGTCGAGATCGGCGAGCCCGGCGTGCGCGCGTCGATCGCGACCGGCATCAACGTGATCCAGCGCGACCTCGAGGGCGGCCTCGAGGAATTCGCCGACGGCGCGTTCGACTGCGTCATCCTGTCGCAGACGTTGCAGGCGATGCACCGGATCGAGTCGCTCGTCGGCGAGATGCTGCGCGTCGGCCGCGAGGCGATCGTGTCGTTCCCGAACTTCGGGAACTGGCGCCACCGGCTGCAGGTGCTGCGCGGGCGCATGCCGGTGTCGGAAAACCTGCCGTACCAGTGGTTCGACACGCCGAACGTGCACCTGTGCACGGTCGCCGACTTCGACGCGTTCCTCGCCGAGCGCGGGCTCCCGGTGCTCGACCGCGTCGTGCTGGCGGGCGGCCGCGAAGTCCACGCGCTGCCGAACCTGCGCGGCGAGCTCGCGATCTACCGCTTCCGCCGCCACGACGCGCCGCGCACCAGCGTGCCCCGCCGCGGCGCGGCGTGACGCCGCGATGACGCCCGACCCCGCGCCCGCCCCCGCGCGGGAAACCTGGCGCGAGGCGCTGTTCAACCGGCGGATGCTGATCTGCGTCTTCGTCGGATTCAGCTCGGGACTGCCGCTCTACCTGCTGATCAACCTGCTTCCGGCGTGGCTGCGCTCGGAAGGCGTGGACCTGAAATCGATCGGCCTGTTCGCGCTGATCGGCCTTCCGTACACCTGGAAGTTCCTGTGGTCGCCGCTGCTCGACCGCTACGCGATTCCCTGGCTCGGACGCCGCCGCGGCTGGATGTTCGCGATGCACGTCGCGCTGCTGGCGTCGATCCCGGCGCTCGGCCTCCTGCGCCCGCAGGAGGACATCTGGACGATCGCGACGCTTGCCGCCGTCGTCGCCTTCTTCTCGGCGAGCCTCGACATCGCGCTGGACGCGTTCCGCCGCGAGCTCCTGCCCGATGCCGAGCTCGGCCTCGGCAACTCGATCTACGTGAACGCGTACAGGATCTCGAGCCTCGTCCCCGGTTCGCTTGCGCTCATCCTCGCGGACCGCATGCCGTGGTCGTGGGTCTTCCTCGTGACCGCGCTGTTCATGCTGCCGGGACTCGTCATGACGCTGGTGGTGCGCGAACCGGCCGCCACCGCAGCGGCGCCGGCGACGCTCCGCGACGCGGTGGTCGAGCCGTTCCGCGAATTCATCGAACGCTCCGGCTGGTCGCAGGCGCTCGTGGTGATCGCGTTCATCTTCCTCTACAAGCTCGGCGACAGCATGGCGACCGCGCTCGCCACGCCGTTCTACCTGGACATGGGGTTCACCAAGACCGAGATCGGCATCGTCGCGAAGAACGTCGGCCTGTGGTCGAGCATCGTCGGGGGCATGCTGGGCGGCCTGTGGATGGTGCGGATCGGAATCAACAAGGGCTTGTGGCTCTTCGGGTGGGTGCAGCTCGTCTCGATCCTCGGGTTCGCGTGGCTCGCGTGGCTGGGCCAGCCCGACATCGTCGTCCTCGCCGTGGTGATCGGATTCGAGGCGCTGGGCGTGGGGCTCGGCACCGTCGCGTACGTGGCGTACATCGCGCGCACGACCAACCCGCGCTTCACCGCGACGCAGTTCGCGCTGTTCACCAGCTTGTCGGCCGTGCCCCGAACCGTGGTCAACGCGAGCACGGGATGGATCGTCGCGCAGACCGGGTGGTTCCACTTCTTCCTGATCTGCACGGTGCTCGCCGCTCCCGGCATGGCGCTACTCTTGCGGGTGGCTCCCTGGAAAGGGGACAGCGTCGAGGCGCGCCCGTCATGAATGCCGACAAGTTCAGCTTCATCGCGCACCGCGACCACGACTACTGCAATCCGGTCGCGGCGGCGAAGATCGAGCGCATCCTCGACCTGATGCCGCTCGACGCGGGATCGCGCGTGCTCGATCTCGGCTGCGGACGCGCGGAGCTCGCGCTGCGCATCATCGAGCGCTACGGCTCGACGATCGTCGCTGTCGAGCGAAGCCCGTACATGCTCGACGCCGCGCGCGAGCGCGCCGAGTGGACCGGCGCGCTCGCGAAGCTGCACCTCGACGACCGCGACATCCGCGGGTTCCGCGCCGATCCCGAGAACTTCCACCTGACCGTGATGCTCGGCGCGTCGGGCATCGACGGCGGCGTCGCGGGCATCTGCCGGACGCTCAAGGGCTGGACCAAGCCGGGCGGCTACGTGCTCGTCGGCGAGGGCTACTGGAAGCAGAAGCCTTCGCACGACTACCTCGCGATCCTCGGCGGCGACGCGAGCCAGTGCCTCGACCACCGCGGCAACGTCCAGGCCGGCATCGACGCCGGCCTCGTGCCGCTGCACGCGGTCACCGCGACCGACGACGAGTGGGACGAGTACGAATGGAAGTACGCGCGCGCGATCGAGCGCTACGCGCGCGAGCAGCCGGGCGACGCCGACGTGCCGGCGATGCTCGAGCGCGTGCGGCGCTGGCGCGACGCGTACCTGCGCCACGGCCGCGATACGCTGGGCTTCGGCGTCTACCTGTTCTGGCGGCCGTGAGTACGCGTCCGCCGGGCCGTCCCAAGGACGCGGCCCCCACGGGGGGAGGCGCGCGCAGCGCGCTTCGGGGGGATCTCTCCGGATATTCGGGGACGCCGCTCGCGGCGAAGCTCGGCATCAAGTCCGATCAGCGAACCTTGCTGATCGACGCGCCGCGCGATGTCGAAGCGACGCTTGCGTCCGCGCTCGCCTCGACGACCCGCCTGACGCGCCTCGGTGCGTTCGACCTCGCGCTCGCATTCGTCGCGTCGAAAGCCGCGCTCGCCAAGGCGCTCGACCGCCTGACGCCGAAGCTCGACGATGCCGGGATGCTGTGGATCGCGTGGCCGAAAAAGGCGTCCGGCGTCGCGACCGACATGACCGAGGACGCCGTGCGCGCGAACGCGCTGCCGCGCGGCCTCGTCGACGTCAAGGTCTGCGCGATCGACGCGACGTGGTCCGGCCTTAAGCTCGTACGCCGCCGCGAACTCAGGCAGCGGACCGCCTAGATTCGTTTCACCAGCCGCACGAACGCGAGCAGCAGGATCGCCCCGATCGCCGCGACGGCGATCGAGCCGAGGACCCCGCCGCCGATCGAAACGCCGAGCGCGCGGAACAAGAAGCCGCCGACCAGCGCGCCGACGACGCCAACGACCAGGTTGCCGACGAGGCCGAGGCCCGCGCCCTTCATCACGACTCCCGCGATCCAGCCGGCCGCGATGCCGACGATGACGAACCAGACGATCTCCATTACTGCCTTCCCCCAGAAGGACGCGCCGCGTCGCGGCGCCCGTTCGAAACGTTAGCGGGGCGCATCGATCCTGTCGAGCGCCTCGGCGATCTCGAGCCACGTGGCCTCGCGACGCGCGAGCTCCCAGGCGATCTCGCCCGAGCGCTCGACCGCAGGCTTGAGGCGCTCCTTCGCGTCGTCGGCGTAGGCCTCGGGCGTGGCGAGCCAGGTGTCGAGCTCGCGCTTCTCCGCCTCGAGCCCGCGTATCTCTTCCTCGAGCTTCGCCCGCTTCGCGACCAAGGGTTTCCGCGCATCGGCACGTTTCTGGCGAGCTTGCGCCTCCGCACGCTTGACCGCTTTACGGTCGGGCGCGTCGTCTCGCGCGATGTCGGTGTCCGTCCGGCGTCGAAGCGCGAGCACCCAGTCGCGGTAGTCGTCGAGGTCGCCGTCGAACGGCGCGACCCGGCCGCCGTTGACGAGCAACAGCGTGTCGGTCGTCGCGGAGAGCAGGTGGCGATCGTGCGCGACGACGACGAGCGCGCCGTCGAAATCCTGCAGCGCCTCGGCCAGCGCCTCGCGCATCTCGATGTCGAGGTGGTTGGTCGGCTCGTCGAGGATCAGGAGCTGCGGCCGGCGACGCACGATCAGCGCGAGCACCAGGCGCGCTTTCTCGCCGCCGGAGAAACGGGCGACCGGCGCCTCGACCATGTCGCCGCGGAAGTCGAAGCCGCCGAGGAAGTTGCGCAGCTCCTGCTCGCGCGCGCCCGGATCGAGGCGCGCGAGGTGCAGCATCGGCGACGCCTCGGGGTCGAGCTGCTCGAGCTGGTGCTGCGCGAAGTAGCCGATGACCAGGTTCTGCGCGACGTGGCGCGTCCCGTGCGCGAGCGCGAGCTCGCCGGCGAGCGCCTTGACGAGCGTCGACTTGCCCGCGCCGTTGGGGCCGAGCAGGCCGATGCGGTCGCCGGCGAGGATCGACAGCTCGAGCGCGCCGAGCACCGGCGGCGCGTTTCCGTAGCGCAGCGTCGCGTGCTCGAGCCGCACGAGCTGGCGCGCATGCGTGCCCGACGGCGCGAAAACGAATTCGAACGGGCTGTCGACGTGCGCCGGCGCGATGCGCTCCATGCGCTCGAGCGTCCGGAGTCGGCTCTGCGCCTGCTTCGCCTTGGTCGCCTTCGCGCGGAAGCGGTCGACGAACGATTGCAGGTGCTCGATCTGGCGCTGCTGCTTCGCGAAAGCCGACTGCTGCAACGCGAGGTGCGCGGCGCGCTCGCGCTCGAACGACGAATAGTTGCCGGTGTAGGTCCTGAGCTTGTCGCCGTCGACGTGAACGATCGACTGCGCGACCGCGTCGAGGAAGTCGCGGTCGTGCGTGACCAGGAGCAGCGTGCCCGTGTAGCGCTTGAGCCAGTCCTCGAGCCACAGCACCGCGTCGAGGTCGAGGTGGTTGGTCGGCTCGTCGAGCAGCAGCAGGTCGGAGCGCGCCGCGAGCGCCTGCGCGAGGTTGAGGCGCATGCGCCAGCCGCCCGAGAAGCTCGCGACCGGGTCGGCGTGGCGCGCGTCGGCCACGCCCAGGCCCGCCAGGAGCTCGGACGCCCGCGCGCGCGCGGCGTAGCCGCCGATCTCCTCGTACCGGTGGTGCAGCTCGGCGAGCGCGTGGCCGTCCGCGGCGTGCTCGCGCTCCTCGCGGGCGAGCGCGGCTTCGACCTCGCGCAGCTCGACGTCGCCGTCGAGCACGAAGTCGAGGGCCGCGCGCTCGACCGCGGGCGTCTCCTGCGCGACGTGCGCGATCGTCCATCGCGGCGGCAGGTCGACCGTGCCGGCATCCTGGTGGATCTCGCCGCGCAACAGCGCGAACAGGCTCGACTTGCCGCTGCCGTTCGGGCCGACGATGCCGACGCGATGCCCGGGGTGCACGGTCATCGACGCGCCTTCGAGCAGGCGATTCGCGCCGCGCGCGAGCGTGAGGTCGTTCAGCCGGATCACAGCGCGTAGTCGTAGTCGATGACGAGCGGCGCGTGATCGGAGAAGCGCTTGTTGACGTAGATCGACGCGGCGCGCGCCGTCGCGGCGATGCCCGGCGTGGCGATCTGGTAGTCGATGCGCCAGCCGACGTTCTTCTTCCACGCCTCGCCGCGGTTCGACCACCACGTGTAGCGCTCCGGCCGCGGGTCGAGGCGCCGGAAGACGTCGACGAAGCCGAGGTCGTCGAACACGCGCGTCAGCCACGCGCGCTCCTCGGGCAGGAAGCCCGAGTTCTTCTGGTTCGAGCGCCAGTTCTTGAGGTCGATCGGCTGGTGCGCGATGTTCCAGTCGCCGCACAGCACGATCTCGCGCCCCGAGCGGCGCAGCGACTCGAGATGAGGGAGGAACGCCTCGAGGAAGCGGAACTTCGACGCCTGCCGGTGCGGGCCGCTGGAGCCCGACGGCAGGTACATCGACACGACGGTCAGGTTGTCGAAGTGCGCCTCGAGGTACCGGCCCTCGTCGTCGAACTCGGTGTGGCCGAAGCCGGTCGCGGCGCGGTGCGGCACCTTCGAGTAGACCGCGACGCCGGCGTAGCCTTTCTTCTTCGCCGGCAGGAACGTGCCGACGCTGCGGCGCGGCGCGCGCAACGCGCGCGGGATGTCGCACTCGTCGCACTTGATCTCCTGCACGCACACGACGTCCCAGGGCTCGGCGCGCGCGAGCCAGCGCACGAAGCCCTTGCGCTCCGCGGAGCGCAGACCGTTGACGTTGAGCGTGACGATGCGCATGGCGAAAAAACCGCCAGTGTAATCGGCCCCCCTCGGCGGCCTTATACTCGCCCGCGCCATGGACGACTTCCGGCAGGCGTTTCTCGCGTTCGCAGTGGCACGTGACGTGCTTCGTTTCGGGGACTTCACGACCAAGGCGGGCCGGCGGACGCCGTACTTCTTCAACGCCGGCTTGTTCGACGACGGCGAGAGCCTGATGCGCCTGGGCGGCTTCTACGCGGACGCGCTGGTCGCGTCGGGCATGGCGTACGACCAGCTGTACGGACCGGCCTACAAGGGCATCCCGCTCGCGACGGCGACGGCGATCGCGCTCGCGAAAAAGGGGCAGAATGTTCCTTGGAGCTTCAACCGCAAGGAAGCGAAGGACCACGGCGAGGGCGGGAGCATCGTCGGCGCCCGGCTGACGGGCAAGGTGGCGATCGTCGACGACGTGATCACCGCGGGAACTTCGGTGCGCGAGTCGGTCGAAGCGATTCGGGCCGCCGGCGCGACGCCCTCGGGCGTGCTGATCGCGCTGGACCGGATGGAGCGGGGCACCGGCAGCGCCTCGGCGGTCGACGAGGTGCGCTCGACCTTCGGCATCCCGGTGACCGCGATCGCGACGCTCGACGACGTGATGGCGTTCATCGACGATCGCGCGGAGCTCAAGCGTTGGAAGGCCGCGGTGATCGATTACCGCGCGCAATACGGAGCAACGACGGCATGACGGGATTCCCTGCGACGATGCGCGACCTGGCGGCCATGGCCGTCGTGGCGGCGCTCGCGCTCGCCGTTGCCCCCGTGCACGCGCAAAAGCAGCTCTACAAGTGGACCGACGAGCAGGGGAACGTCCACTACACCGACAAGGCGCCCGAGTCGCGCGGCGGCGTCGTCCTCGACAAGCAGGGCCGCCCGGTGCGCACGATCGAGGCGCCGCCGACGCCGGAGCAGGCGCGCGCGAAAGCGGCCGCGATCGAGCGCGAGCAGTCGCTCGCCAAGGAGAACGAAGGCGCCGTGCGCCGCGATCGCGCGCTCCTGGCGTCCTACACGACGGAATCCGAGATCGACCTCGCGCGGGCGCGCGCGTCGGCGACCTTCGAGACGCAGATCCAGTCCGCGCAGGCGTACATGGCGCAGCTCACC
>Ga0207683_10006100_pt1 | contig 10319 bp, 6 predicted proteins | sample KBSM73metaG_FD_184333 | JGI IMG/M metagenome (GOLD analysis project Ga0207683, IMG submission 184333) | Miscanthus rhizosphere microbial communities from Kellogg Biological Station, Michigan, USA - KBS M7-3 metaG (SPAdes) (version 2) | ecosystem: Host-associated > Plants > Roots > Rhizosphere >...
GCGCGAAGCCCGTCGTCGCGATCTATTCGACCTTCCTGCAACGCGGCTACGACCAGCTGATCCACGATGTCGCGATCCAGAACCTCGACGTCACCTTCGCGATCGATCGTGGCGGCGTCGTCGGCCCGGATGGCGCGACGCACGCCGGCAGTTTCGACCTGACCTACATGCGCTGCATCCCGAACCTCCTGGTGGCGGCGCCGGCCGACGAGAACGAATGTCGGCAGTTGCTGACGACGGCATTCCAGCATGCCGGTCCGGCGGCGGTCCGTTACCCGCGCGGCACCGGGCCCGGCGCGAAGATCGAAGCTGAGCTCAAAGGCCTGCCGGTCGGCAAGGCCGAAATCCGCAGGCGCGGCGCCGGCGTTGCGATACTCGCGTTCGGAAGCCCGCTCGCAGCGGCGATGGACGCTGGCACGGAACTCGGCGCTACGGTCGTCAACATGCGCTTCGTCAAGCCGCTGGACGAGGCGCTCATTCTGGAACTTGCCCGAACGCACGCCGCGCTCGTCACGGTCGAGGACAACGCAATCGCCGGCGGCGCCGGGAGCGCGGTCGCCGAATTGCTGGCCGGGAAAAATCTGCAAGTCCCGCTGCTGCAACTCGGTCTGCCGGACGCCTTTCTCGAGCATGCCAGCCGCGAACAGTTGCTGGGCGAAGCCGGCATCGACGCCGCCGGCATCCGCCAGGCAATCCTCAAGCGCTGGCCGCAATTCGCGCCAAAGCCGGTCATCGAGGTTCGCAACGCCGTTTGAGGGGAGCGCGAGACGCCGCACCTGCTTGGCGCGTGTCTTTGTCCGCAATTGGCCGAGTCCTGGCCGGAACACGCCTTATCCGGAATGCGACAACGCGTTAGTCTGTGCCCGTCCGATACGACACGAGCACCCGATGAGCCATCGCGTCCAGTTCGACTTCGAAATCGACTTCAGTAACGGCGGCGGCATGCAGGGCCGCGACTTTCGCCTCGACATTGCCGGCGACGATATTTCCGAGCGCGAACTGGCCGACTATCTGGTCGACGACATGCGCCTGCTCATGGTCGGCGCGGTCCGTATCCACAACAAGCGCATCATCGACGAGCCGCACAAGCGCAAGGCAATCGATGCCTCTGCGCCCGCCAACCGCTACGTCGACCTCAGCCACGTAATCGAAAACGGCACGGTCTCGCATCGCGGAATACCGGCACCGATCATCTGCGACTATCTGAGTCGCGAGTCGTCGCGAAGCCGGTACGTGGCCGGCACCGAATTCCATATCGCGAAGATCGAAATGGTCGCGAACACCGGAACCTACGTCGATTGCCCGTTCCATCGCTTTGCCGACGGCAGCGACTTTTCGCAGATCGGCATCGAGCAATTCGCCGATATCGACGCCATCGTCGTGCGCGCGGAAAACCGTGATTCCCCGGCAGTCGGCGTCGAATTTTTCCGCGGCCTGGAAATCCGCAACCGGGCAGTCCTCGTGCACACGGGCTGGGACCGGCACTGGAACACGCCGGCGTATCTCGGCGAGCATCCATTCCTCAGCGCAGAGGCCGCAAGCTATCTGCGCGATTGCGGCGTGAAGCTCGTCGGCATCGATTCCATGAACATCGACGACACGCGCGGCAACACGCGCCCGGTGCATTCCGCCTTGCTCGGTGCCGGCATCCTGATCGCCGAACACTTGTGCAACCTGGCGGCGCTACCCGACGACGGCTTTGCCTTCAGCGCGATCCCGCCAAAATTCAAGGGCGTCGGCACGTTTCCGGTACGCGCGATGGCGCGGCTGAGGTAAGCGACTTTTCGCAAGAGTTACGCGTAAGCCGGTTCAGGCCAATTCTTTCGCGCGCCGGCACGCCGTCATCAGGACAAACAATCCGATCATTGTCGTCAGCGGCAAAATCCAGATGGCGTTGCCCGCCAATGTGGCGTTGACGGCACGCACATTTTCCACAAATACAGATGGCGTCGCGCGGGTACCGACCTCGTCGCCGAGAATCCGGCGCACGTCGGGCGAATCGAGCAGGTTGCGCAAACGGTCGCGCTGCGGATAGGGCAATTCTTCCACCGGCGCGTTTTCGATCGCGCCGGCGTCGCCAGCGTGAATGTACTGGACCAGCCGTGCGGCTTGCGCGCGCTGATGATCCGCGCGCAGGTTCATCGCATTCCAGGCAAACGGGGCGAACGCAAGGCTGAGAACGATCGTCCCCAGCAGGACGATGCGCGACAGCCCCGTCCATACGCGCGGCACCGGCTCGGCGATCGCGAGCCGGCACAGGCAGCCGATGCCGGCGAAGGCGGTCAACGCGAGGACGTCGACGTAACGCGATATCGGATACCACAAGCGGAACGCCGGCCTGCCGAGCAGGATCGCGCACACCTGCATGAAACCCCACACGGCAACGCAGACGAAGGCGACGTCGGCATTGGACCCGCGCCCGCGCCAAACTCGCGACAGCAGGATCCACGTTGGCGATAGCAGCAGCAGCACTAACAGGAGTTCCACGGACTGCCGCATGCCCCACTCGATCGGTACGCGGCTGGAACGGGTGACGAGTGCAATGCTCGCGGCCATGGCCAACAGCAACATGATCGCACCCAATACTGCGCCGCGTGCCGGCAACGTGCCGATGCGCATGCGCAGACCGAGCGCGAGCAGACTTGCAAAGCCGGCAAAGAACCCCGAACCCATCGAGATGCCCGCCGCGATCGCAACGATGCCGAGCAGCACGAGAGTACTGGCCGATCCGCGAACCACCGACGCCAAAATGATCGCGGCGGCACTGAATCCCAGCAGGAAGTAGTACGCGTTGCCCAAGCCCGTGCCGATGTTTTCCCAAGCGTACGGGACGACCGCTGCGATGGCGGCGCTCGCAACAAACCACCATCGAAGCTGCCCGTGTCGAAACTTGTCGTCTGCATTTCCGGCAGCATCCATGGACGTCAGGTTCACGGCGGCAAGAGCGATCAAGGCCGCGGCGATGCTGGCATAGACCAGTTGGCTGATCTCGCAGACGGGTACGTTGTCGAATTGCAGGTCGCCGGCACGCAGGAGCAGATAATTCAGACCCCTCGTCCAGAACAGCACATGTTCGTTGTGCGGCACGAACAGAAAGTGCAGTGAAAACTTGCCGGCCAGCATTGGCCTGGCCATGGCGTCGATGACCGCGTCCCACTCGTCGTAGAACGGAATTTCCGGGGCACCCATCAGCACCAGCGCCAGCCGCACAGGAAACAGCAGCACGAACAGCCCGACGAGGACACGAACGAATTCCTGGCAGCGCACGGGTGATTTTCGACTGCTCATCATTTGCCTGTCGGGCGCCTGCCGAACACAGCTGCAAGCACCCCAGCGTACCGTGCGCGCGGCGCAAGCGTCGAGGGTCTGACTTGCGCACGACCGCCATCGCGAGCTCCAGGCGCAAGCTGAACGTCCCTGACGCGCCCGCGCTGGCTCCATTGACGCTGCTGTCCGGGAGGTGTGTAATTCTCGCGGGGTCCAAAGCTGTCAGGCGGGCACGATGCGCCGTCAACAGCCAGGCTACAGGGGGAACGCAAATGAACGCGCGCTGCGATTGTCGCTTCGTATTCCGGTCCAGCATTCTTGCCGGGCTGCTTCTGGCTTCCACGGGCGTCGCCGAAGAGCTCGATATTATCTTTGGCGGCGATTTCGATAACAGCCAGCCGATCCAGTGGGTGCGGCGACACCCCAAGGCAGGCGGAAACTCGATCGCACTCGGGCCAGCCTTCGTCACCGCGACGCGGCTCGCGGGCATGAGCGGCCAGTTTCTGACGATCTACCTGCAGGTTCCACCCGCACTCAATGGCAATCCCGACTATCCACGCTGGTCGGCATTGAAATGGTTCGGCTCGTCAGCCGACGGCGTGCCCGCCATTGGCGATTGCATCTACTCCGAAGGATTTATTGCCTTGTTCAATGGAGCAACCGAGCTGGCGGACGCGGTCTGGACGCCCGCGCCCGGCGCATGCGGCGATGAGCCGATCACACCGACCGTACCGGGATCCGTCGTAAGCGTTGCGACAGATACCGACGCCGTAACAGCGGGCAACCAGCAGGGAGCCAGCGCCGAACCGTTCGAGAGCGTGCTGGTGCGGCTGAATTCGGTCGACGTGCTGAATTCAAACGCAGGAACGGGCCCGTTCCAGATCGGGGACGTGCCCAGCGGGTCAGGCGTATACCTGACGGTCAGCGGTTTCATGTATCAATATACCGCTGTGCAGGGCGCTTCACTCTCTTCGATCACCGGCGTACTCGACGAGTTCGACGTCATGCCGCAGAAGGTCTACCAACTGCTGCCACGCAGCGCGAGCGATATCAACAACTGATTTCCCGCCGCGTCAGGCAGGCACCCGGCCGCCGCTGGCGCGCTCGCGCTGTTCGAGATCGACCGCGGTAAAGATCTCGGCGAATCCGCCTTGCGCGAGGAGATCGCGCGCAGCGTTGCCCTGGTCGTGGCCGTGCTCGAACAACAGCCAGCCATGTGCCTGCAGGTGCGCGGGCGCCGCTGCGACGATCGAGCGGATCGCATCGAGGCCATCGGCGCCGGAGGCAAGAGCGGCGCCGGGCTCGAAACGCAGGTCACCCTGCTGCAGGTGCGCGTCGGCCTGCGCGATGTACGGCGGATTCGATACGAGCAGATCAAAACGCCGTCCGCCAAGCGCCGCGCACCAGTCACCCTGGGCAAACCCCACATTGCCGATGCCGAGGCGGCCGGCGTTCTGGCGCGCTACAGCAAGCGCTGCTGCGCTCGCATCGGTCGCCAGCACGCGTGCCTGCGGACGCTCACGAGCAATTGCCAAGGCGATCGCTCCGGAGCCGGTGCCGAGATCGGCAATATCCACTTGTGCATTTTGTACAATACGCTGCAACGCCAGCTCGACCAGCAATTCGGTCTCCGGCCGCGGAATCAGAACGTCCGGGCTCACGCTCAGTTCGAGCGACCAGAATTCGCGCCGGCCGACGATGTACGCGATCGGCTCGCCGGCCGCGCGCCGCATCAGCAGCGAATGGAAGCGCAGTGCGCCATCGACTTCCAGCGCATCATCGGCATGCGCGAAGAGCCATGCCCGATCCTTGCCGAGTGCGTGGCCAAGCAGCAACTCGACTTCGCGTGCCGACTCGTCGCCACCAAGTTCGGCCGAGGCAGCGGCGAGCAAACCCCGCGCTGTAATCGCCGCAGCGCTCACGGCGTCGGTGCCGCTGGAGTTGCGCCGATTGCTTCCGCCGCCGGAGGAACCACCGGTTTGACCCGAGCGCGCCAGTAACCGTCCCGCGTCCAGGCCGAGAAGGCATCGCGCAGCCAACCGATCAGCGCGTTCGCGAGCCACAGCGCCCAAGCCAGCATCAGCACTTTGTATACCCACAGCGGCAGGCTGATTGCGCGGGCCTGGGGCAAGGCGTCGGCAGTGCGGTCGGTGAACCAGTGCAGCGATTGTGCGTAGGAGCCATTGCCGGTGACATGCATGTCCGGCTGGCCGAGCAGTCCTTGCGGTATCGCCGAGACAAGGCAGACGAGGGCAACCAGTGTCAGCAGCGCAAGCGCGATCTGCAGGATGTTGAATTGCCAGCGCTCCGGCGGAAGAGCACAGCGTGAGCGCCAGTCGAAGGCGAACAGCCAGGCAACGACGACCAACAGCGCGAGCCAGGAGAACGTCGAGAAGCCCAGGCCCAGCAGCAGCCAGTCGCGGGTGTTCAGGCGTGTGCGCCGGGTGCGCGCGAGTCCATAGGCAAGCGCGATCATCACGATCAATTCGCCCCAGTACAGCACGGCCGGCCCGACCGGAGGGCCGAACGTCGCGAGCAGCCAGCGATCCGCCGGCAACTGCATCGTCAGCGCGACATTGGCCGCCGGCAATCCGAGTCCGATCGAAGGCGTGCGCGCGCTGAATCCGGCCGCCGTCGTGTCGCGGAAGCGTACTTCGTAACGTTGCGATCCCGGCACCACCGGCAGGCTCAGCTTGCCGTCGAGCAGGCGCAGGTTCAGCGCCTGGCCATCGCGACTGACGCCGAGCAACTCGACGTCTCCGGGCAATGTGATGACCTCGTCGCCGCCCTGGCTGGCGCGCAGCGTCATGCCCAGCACGTGCGTCGACGCGCGTTGGCCGATGTCGCTGTGCAGCGCCGCCGCGTCGATGGCGCGCAGTCCACTCTGTACGGGCGCCGGTCGCGTGATCCGCAACGTCAGCGTTTCCCCGGGCAGCGGATGAAACTCGAAGTTGCGAAAATCATTCGGGTCTTCGCCGGCTTCAAGGCCAACGCCCGGCGTTCCGCTGAAGTCGACGTGCCAGGTCGGGCTGACCAGCACGCGCCAGACCTCGGCCCGATCGCCAAGCGCGGGCGCCGTCAGCGTCAGTCCGTCGGCCTTGTCGAGAGTGCTCTGCCAGGTCATGCCGGGCTGGCCGTCGGCGATCGCCACCGGCACCTTGCCGTTCTGTACTTTTATACCCGGGCTGGAAACGTGCTCACCGGCCATCGCCGGAACGTCGATCGTGAACCCACCCTGCGCGGGCGACAGGCGTTCGACCGTCGTCGAGGCGCTCCACTCGAGGCCCAGGTTGAGGCTGCGCACGACACGCACGTACGGCGGGAACTGCTGCACGCCACCGTCCGTGGTCGAACTCCCCGGCGCCGAGCCCGCATTCTCTTGCGTGCGGGCGAGCGTCAACGTTTCGGTCTGCAGGCGGTCGTCGGCGAGTCCGGCCGCCGCCCAGCCTCGGCCCTGGAACAGGACCCGTGCCGGCGCGAGCGGAAATGCGAGCGCGACCTTGTCGCCGTGCGCCGCGAAGTCGAGCTGTACGCGATGCACGCCACGGCCGACAGCCAGCCACACGCCGCCATTCGCATCGCGCATCAGCGCATCGTCGGCGACTCCGTCCACTTGTATACGCAGCACGGCCGCGCCGGTTGCGTCGCCTGGCAGCGGCAGCGCGACGCGCTCGCCGGCGTGCACTTCGAGCGTGACGCCCAGCGTCTCGCCGTTGGCCGTAACCTGCGCTTCGGCAATGCTGGCGCAGGCCGGCGCGCACTTGGGCGCTTCGCTCAGGCGCTGGCGCAGCTGCTGCAACAGCTGTTCGGTCGGATAGCCTTGTGCCTGGGCGTTCGACGACAGTGCCGCCATGCTGAATACGAGCGCTGCGGCAGCCGCTGGCGCAGCCCGCCGGAGTGATCCGGGGCCGGCGACGCCCGCTATCAGGCGCCAGAGCAGCCACGCGAGCAACGTCACGAGCACGATGCGCAGCAAGCGCACGAGCCACGGCGGCGCGATCAGCAGATGCACGTCCTGCGTCGCGAGGACCGGCCCGTTCCAGCTCAGCCACGCCGAGCTGCCGAGGTTCCAGCTTGGCGCGCCGCTACCGGTTTGTACGACGGTGGTTTCGCCGTAGTGATCGATCTGATCCGCGCGCTGGGGACTCGGTGCCGGGCGCGCACGCGTCTTCAGCGCTGACGACTTGTCGAACGATCCGGAAGCCGCTCCGCCCGCAACCTGGGATGCGGCCATCTCTGGCGGCGCGCTGGCCGGCAAAGGCGGCGGCGACTCCAGCGCCACTGGGGCTTCCTTCTCCTCCAGAACATCCTGCGGCGCCGGCGAATCCATCCGCTGGTCCTGCATCGCGCCAAGGCCATCCGCGTTCAAGTGGGGACCCTGTGCCACTCGCGGCACCGGAACACCTTGCATCGCGACACCGTAGTCGCCTTGCTCCAGCTGCGGATATAGCGCATAGCGCACCTGGGCAGCGACGAACGGCAGTGCCACCAGGACGAGGACGACGAGCGCCGCACGGCGCAGCAGCTCGGCGACACGAACCAGTCTTCCGGCCGGCAACGCGCGCGCGACCAGGGCGAGCGCCAACGTGGCGAGCAGGCTCCACAATGGCGATCCGCTTTCCTGGTAGGCGAGCAGCAGGAAGGCGATCGTGACGCCGGCGCCGACGACTCCGAGCAGGCGCCAGGCGAGCAGGACAGCGATCGCGCAGACGAACGCATCGAGCAGGTTCCAGCCCGATGCCCAGCTGCCGACCGCGCTGTCGGCGCCGGGCGCAGCCAGCAATTTGTATCCAAATGGAAAATGCAACGTCGCCCGGACGTTGTCGAAGGTCTGCTCCCAGCCGCTGACCGGCATCGCGGCGGCAGCCGAAATGCGCACGCCGGCGGCGAGGTCGACGTTCGGCGTGCGCCATTCGACGCCGGTCGAGCCAGGCTTTTCGCCGCGCGTAATCAGCAAGGCCTCTCCTTGCCCACCACCACGGCGCGAATTCCGCGCCGTGGCCTGTTCGAGCGCGAACGGCGCGGCCGTATCGAAGCGCCAGCCTTGCGCGATGCGGCCGGTGAGGCGATCGCGGGCGAACCATCCACCACCGTCGAAATCGAACCATGCCTCGCGCTGCAGGCTCAGGCGGCTGGCTTCATCGGGCGCCAAACCGCGCGAGCGCTCCTCGATCGTCAGCTTCGCGCCGTCGCCGAGCGCGAATGCCGGCAGTGCCTGCCAGTCGGCGGGAACCTCGGCCTGGCGTGGATCGACCTGCACGACGCCGCTGGCTGCCGTCACGCGCAGGTGCGGCGCCGCTTCGTAGCTCCATATCTCCTGCGTCGGCCATGGCGCGGCAGGAAGGTGGGCGGTTGCGGCAGCCAGCGGTGCGATGGCTCGAGCCTCGAGCGTCAGTGTGTCGCGACCCGGTTGTACCTGCACATGCAAGCGTCCCTCGTTGTCCATCCGCGATGGCCACGCGCTGCTCAATGCCAGTGCGGCGTATCCTTCGGGCAGCACCGGCCCGATGACTTCCTCACGCGCCTGCCCCGATACGCTGATGACGATGCGGGTGCTCAGGTACGCCGGTACGCCATCGGCGAGCTTGCGATACACGCGCAGGTCGAGGCTATCGGCTTCCGGGGCTGCCGCGGCGACGCGGCCGAGCGTGATCTGATTGCCGTCGCGCCGCACCGGACTTACCGGCTTGCCGTCGACATTCAGCGCGACCAGGCCGATGCTTTGCGGCACCGCGAGTGTTTGCGGCTGTTCGCGCCACGGAATGCGCCCGGTCACCTCGTAGCTGCCAGCCGCCAGCCACAACTTCGGCAAGGCCCCTTGCAGGAGTATTGGCTGGCGCTGGCCGTTGATCGTTACCTGTTGCGGCCAGTGTTCCTCGTCACCCGGCAGCGACACCCATGACGGCGCCTCCACGCGCCAATGAATCGCAAAGGTTGCTCCGTCCGCGTTGCTCGACAGCGTCAGCCGGCCGGGCCACGCGCAGATGAAATCATCGGGCGCCGCCGGCGCGCTGTTGGCCAGAAACGGACAGGCCCGGTAATCCAGATCCTTCGTTACCCACGGCCGCCAATCGCGCAGCGCGGGGGGAATCGACGCATCGGTCGGCGCGGATTCGGCGTGAGCCACGCATGAAACAAGGCCGACAAGCAGAAAGGATGCGAACGCTTTCAACATGAGACTCTCCGGGCGCGGGACACTGCATGCAACGCGCGAACATCGGCCAGGGGGTTAAGCGTGCCGCCGTGGCGCGCGGCCACGGTCAGCGCCCATCGCGCTTTGAGGACAGCCAGTCAGTGAACGACCAGATGGAACAACTGGATCGCCGACGCCAGGATGAAACCGGCCAGGAAACACAGGTAGCTCAAGCGCAGGTAGCGGTACTTGTGGTGGGCGAGATAAGTGCCAAGGCTGTAGATGTCGTTCGTCATCGCCGCGTAGATCGAGCCGTCGGGCACCAGCGTCCGCGCGACTTCCGCGAGGTAGCGTTCGCGTGGCAGTTCGGCGAAGTGGCCGAAGAACAGCAGATTGAAATTCGGCGGCAGTTCGACTGTCGTCAAGCGCAGCGGCCGGTATTTCGGCAGCACCGCAAGGATCGCCAGCAGCAGCGCAAACAGGGTGAATATACTCAGCGTCAGCACGCTGTCGCGCAGGTTCGCCTGGTCGAGCTTGCCCAGGCTCAGTGTCAACACGATCGATGACACGGTGATGATGATGTTGGCCTTGGTGTCGGCCATCGTGCTCAGTTGGACGTGATGCTGCTGCGCCGTGCGCAACATGTTGTCGCTGGTATTGCGCTCGGGAATGTGCGCGAAAAGCGCACTGGTGCGTTCTGTCCCCGGCTGATCCATCGTCGACATCCCATGCCACAATTGCCCCGATGATAGGAACGAACCCGGCGCTTGGCAATTTGCGCGTTTGGTGCGGCGCGGCGAGATGGCTCGCGCCGCTGCTGGTCATCGCGCTGGGAGGCTGCGCCGACGTGTTCTTCGCGACGGTCAGCGCCGTCGGCCCGGCACAGGGCGTAACCGCGAGAAAAGGCATCGAGTTCGAC
>Ga0207683_10006101_pt1 | contig 10319 bp, 5 predicted proteins | sample KBSM73metaG_FD_184333 | JGI IMG/M metagenome (GOLD analysis project Ga0207683, IMG submission 184333) | Miscanthus rhizosphere microbial communities from Kellogg Biological Station, Michigan, USA - KBS M7-3 metaG (SPAdes) (version 2) | ecosystem: Host-associated > Plants > Roots > Rhizosphere >...
AGCGCATACACCGCCTGCTTGGCCGTCCAGCCCTGGTTTGCATCGAGGCGCAGCAAGGCGCGGCCTTCGACCGCGGCGTAGATCGCCTTGACCCTCTCCACATCGACGCCGATGTCCTTGCCGACCTTGATCTTGAGCGAGTCGAATCCGCGATCGACCGCGTCGATCGAATCGGCGACCATCTTGTCGATCGTGTCGACGCTGATTGTGATGTCGGTCGTGATGACCGGATCGCCGCCGCCGAGCAGCCGGTACAGCGGCGCGTCGTAGAGCTGGCCGAACAAATCATAGACCGCGATCTCGACGGCCGCCTTCGCGCTGGAGTTCTTCTCCATCGCCGTCTGGATCAGCTGCGTGATGTGGTTGAGGTTGGCGATCTCGGCGCCGATGATGCGCGGCGAGATGTAGTGGCGGATCGCCTCGACGATCGAGCCGTGCGTATCCCCCGTGATCACCGCTGTCGCCGGCGCCTCGCCGTAACCGACGTGGCCGGTGTCGGTGTTGATCATGACGACGATGTCCTCGACGGCATCGACGGTGCGCAGCGCGGTCTTGAACGGCGTCTTCAGCGGCACCCGCAACATGCCGAACTGGATGTCGGTGATCTTCATGGCTGCGCTGCGGGTTGGACTGGAGCGGGGCGGATCTGCACGATGCTGGTGATCCGGTCGACGTACAACTGCGTATCGTTGAACAGCAGCGGCGCCAGCGGCGACACCGACACCTCGTTGAGGTCCACATGGACCTTGGCGCCGTCGTGCCCGCGGTAACTCAGGCCCGTCGTGTCGTGAATGACAAACGGTTGGCCATCGATGCTGCCGATCGCCATCATGACGTGACCGGGAATGTACACGAGATCGCCGACGGCGAGTGACTGCACCGCGGCCATGCGTGCCGCGCGATCGTCGCCGTCGCCGAAGCTGCGGTGCGCAAGTCCCGGGCTGATGCTCTGGTCACGCGTGTTGCGCGGCATCTCGACGCCCATGCTGTGATACACGTCCGATACGAAGCCGCTGCAGTCGCGTGCGTCGTATGCGTGCCCCCACCCATAGCGCTCGCCGAGGAACTTGAACGCCTGGCGCACGATGTTGGCGCGGGTCAGGGGCAGGTAGTCGGCCTGCGTGTCGGCATTTCGCTGCACCAGCGCCGGTGCGAATTCGAGCCGGCCGTCCTTGCCGCGCAGCGGCAACTCGATGACGTGCGCGGCATACGGGTTCTGGCCATTGACGGACTTCGCCGCGGGCCAGTCAGCCAGTAGCGCAACGCGCGTGCCCATGTCGAGGCGCAACGCGGACAGCGCCGGCTGTTCCGGCGTCGTCACGGTCGTCGCGGTAGCTCCGGTCACGATGCGATACGGCTTGTGGTCGACGTGGGCGAAGACCTGCGCGGCGCTGCCTTCCGCGACATGCTTCTTTTCTATCCAGGCCGCATAGCGCGAGCTCACGACGAACCACCACTGGCCGTCCGCACTCTCATGCGCGATGACGACCGGCGCGCCGGGGAACAGCGCGCTCTCCTGGAAGCGGTCGATGTCGTGGTCGTCGGCGCGGTTGAAGGCGCGCAGCGTCGTCGGAAACGTGCGCAGGTCGGCGCGATGGACGACGAGTCCGTAACGCGCCGGCCGGCTGTCGGGAATCGCCGACTCGGCGAGGCTCGCGACCAGCGCGTCGATCGTGGCAGTCGAGATGGGCTTTCCGTCGCCGTCGAACATCGGCCGGCTCGGACGCCCGGACAGCGCTTCGATCCAGCCCTGGACCTGTTCTTTCGAGAGGACTGCGGGCAGGGCGCGCAGGTCGTGCATCGACTTGTCGACGCGCAGCAGATTCTCGTTGCGTGTCGCTATCGTCGCCGCATCGAAGATCACTCGGTCGGGGTCTGACAGCCGGGCGATCCAGAATTCGGGAGTCAGTTGCGCGCTTTCGACTCCGGGAATCCCGTGTGCCGGAATGTTCAGCTCGGCGACCGTGTCCGCGTGAGCGAGCGCGGTGGCGGCGATCAGTGCGAGCGCCGCCGCGAAGCGAAAAAGTGTACAAATGGATTTCACGATTGTGCCTTGGCAGAAGCCCGTTGCGGCCATTTCGGGCCGCTCGAAGCAGAGTAACAGCAGGTTTCCGGTTCGCCCCTCGTCGCCGTCTTTCAGGACGCCAACGACCCCAAAAAATGACCACAATCCGACCACTCGGGAATTAATGATTCCTCGAATGAACAACAACAGCATAAATTATTGACGGCAAATTGCAACCGTGGTATTCAGCACTCCGGGGAACTTATCGGGATTGCGAACGACGTGGACAAACGCTCGCCAACCGCTCTGCGCAATCGCGCGGCGATCCGCTTCGTGGCAGCGCTATCGATGGCTTTCGCGTTCCAGATTCCCGGAATATCCGCCGTCGCGGCCCCTGGGGGCAAATCCGGGGCGTCCGATGTCATCGCCCAGATCGACAGCGGACAATTCGCCGAGGCAGAGGCCGCCATCGCACGCGCGGATGCCGATCCGGGAGTCAACGCGGCAACTCGCGCGAGCCTGCAGTTCCAGCGCGAACGCATGCGCCGCATTCTGCTCGATTTCACGCTAACCGAAGCGGACGTCAAGGCCAAGGTCCGCGAGCAGATTCCCGACTTGAACGACGCCGAATTCGCTTCCTGGAACGCGGCGGGACTGTTCGAGCACCGGAGCATCGACGGGCGCGTGCTGTATTTCCAGCGCTCGCCTTCCAATCTCTATCGGCTCAGCTCGGAGGCCCGGGACCGGCGCAAGGAGCGCAAGCCGCTGATCGACGGGCCGATGGAAGCGGCCAACGCGCATCACGCCGAAATCCGCGACGCGGCGCTCGCCGAACACCGCAGCAGCGTGGCGCCGCGGCGCCTGCGCGTGACCCAGTCGCTCGTCGTGAACGCCGACGCGGTTCCTGCCGGAAAGACCGTCCGCGCTTGGATCCCGTATCCGCGCGCCTTGCCCGGCCAGCAGGAAGACCTGCGCTTCGTTTCCAGCGATCCGCCGCAGCAAACGATCGCGCCGGAATCCACATTGCAGCGGACTGTATTTCTGGAAAAAGCCGCAAACCCCGGCTCTCCGACGCGCTTTTCGATCACCTACGAGCTGACTGTATTCGGCCAGTACCACGCCGTCGACGCCGACAAGGTCGTACCGGCCCCGCAGACGGCCGAACTCGCGCCATACGTCGCGGAGCGTCCGCCGCACATCGTCTTCAACGCCGCGATGCGCCTGTTCTCGCGCCAGATCGTCGGCGACGAGAAGAATCCGTGGCGCGTGGCGCAGAAATTGTTCGCCGCCGTCGACCAGGTGCCGTGGGCCGGTGCGCTCGAGTACTCGACGATCACGAACATCAGCGATTACGCGCTGCATGCCGGCCACGCTGACTGCGGCCAGCAGACGCTGCTGCTGATGACGCTGCTGCGCCTCAACGGCATTCCGACGCGCTGGCAATCCGGCATGGTCTATTCGGAAGGCACCTACAACAACCTGCACGACTGGGGCTGGCTGTACATCGCGCCGTATGGCTGGATGCCGATGGACGTCACGTTCGGCCGTCTGCAAAGCACCGACCCGGCGATCGCCGGCTTCTATCTCGGCGGCCTCGATGCGTACCGCATCGCGTTCAACGACGACTACAGCCGCGATCTGGTGCCGGCGAAGAAGTTTTTCCGTTCCGAAACCGTCGACCTGCAGCGCGGCGAAGCGGAGTGGGACGGCGGCAACCTGTATTTCAACCAATGGGACTACGACTTCGCCTGGCAGATGCTGCCGGTGAAAGCGGGTCGACCTGGCAAGTAAACCAGCAGTTCATAAGAGGAGGGGAAAACCGATGGCAAGCAACAGCAAGCGGACCTGGCGCAAGCAGACCCTGTGCGCGACGATTGGATTGTGCCTCGCGATACTGGCGGCACAACCGGCGATCGCGGCCAACGACGATGGTTCCGTCGTCGGCCACACAGCCCCGGACGCGACGGTCACCGTGACGAGTCCGTCCACCGGGCTCACGCGCACGGTCACCGCGGACAGCAAGGGCAACTACCGGTTTTCATTCCTGCCGATCGGGCAGTACGTACTCGAGGCGACCAAGGGCGGCACGCGCGTCGCAGAACCTGTCGAGGTCACCGTCAGCCTCGGCAACGCGACGACGGTCAACGTCGGCGCCGAGGCAACCGCGCTCGAAGGCATCGTCGTCACGGCGCCAAACGGCATCTCCGTGGTCGACGTCACCTCTACAGAAACCGCGACGAACGTGACGCGAGAGGAATTGCATCGGCTGCCGGTCGACCAGAACGTCAACGCGGTCACCGTGCTCGCGCCAGGTGTCAACAAGGGCAGCGCCGGGTTCGGCGGCATCACGTTCGGCGGTTCGTCGATCGCCGAGAATTCGTATTACGTCAACGGTCTCAACGTCACCGACTTCTACAATCGCAACGGTTTCTCCGAGGCGCCGTTCGCGTTCTACCAGGAATTCCAGGTCAAGACCGGCGGCTATTCCGTCGAATTCGGCCGCAGCACGGGCGGTGTCGTGAACGCCGTGACGCGCTCGGGTTCGAACGATTTCCACTACGGCGCCGAGTTGACGACCGAACCGCGCGAGTGGGAATCCTCGGGCCGCAACGCCTACAACGCGGACGGCTCGCTGAACGTCGCCAACAGCGACGACCGCAATCCGCTGACCAAGCTCAACGTGTTCGCGTCGGGTGCGCTGATCAAGGACAAGTTGTTCTTCTTCCTGATGTACGAAGGCCGCGACAGCAAGCCGCGCAACACGAGCGACGACGGCGAGGTCATCACCTTGAACGACGTGCCGAGTTCGTTCTGGGGCGGCAAAATCGACTGGCACATCAACGACAAGAACCTGCTCGAGCTGACCGCGTTCTCGGACGCGTCGAAGCGAACCGGCAAGGTGTACGAATACGACTTCGCTGCCGGCACGCGCGGTCTCAACACCGACAAGGTCTTCGCCGATACCGGTGGCCGCAGCGAGGCGCTGACCTGGACGTCGTATCTCACCAACGACCTGTCGATGAAGCTGCTGTACGGTGAAAACGATCACACGAACTTCAACCGCGCGCAGAGCGACCTCGACTGCAACCCGGTCGCGCGCGTAAACCCGGTGCCATCCCCCGGCGTGCCCCTCGGCTGCACGAGCAACCTGACCGTCATCGACCGCGAGGACGACCGCACGGCCGCGCGCGCCGATTTCGAATGGAAGCTCGGCGATCATCTCTTGCGTTTCGGCCTTGATCACGAGAACAACGACTCGGATTACACCCAGTTCTATCCCGGCCCGGGTGGGGTCCGCTTCAACGTCAATCCGACCAGCCCCGGTGCAACGCTTGCGAATGGCGGTGTCGTCCCGGCCGGCTACACCGCGTACGTGCGCCAGCGCCAGGTCAGCACGTTCGGCAGCTTCAGCACGATCGAGCAGGCGTACTACGTCGAGGACAACTGGAACATCACGCCGACGTTCCTGCTCAACGCAGGACTTCGCCTCGATGGATTCAACAACAAGGATGCCCAAGGTCGCTCGTACATCAAGACCGACAACATGCTCGCGCCACGCTTCGGTTTCTCGTGGGACATGCACGGTGACGGCACGACGAAGCTGTTCGGCAACCTCGGCCGCTATTTCCTGCCGGTCGCGAACGTCATCAACATCAAGCAGGGCGGCGCGTTCCTCGACCGGCGCACGTTCTTCGGATTCGACGGTTGGAACATCCAGCAGCGCAACGGCGTGAGCTACGCCGTGCCGATCCTCGGGCCGCAGATCGGCGCCGTCGACGAGTCACAGGGCGACGGCACGGTCGGCGACCTGCGCTCCGAGGTCGATCGCGACATCGATCCGGTATTCCAGGACGAGGCGATACTCGGCTTCCAGCAGATGTTCATGGACAACTGGTCGTGGGGCGTCAGCGGCACGTGGCGCAAACTGCACAACGCGATCGACGACATGGGCATCACGGCGACGCCGCAATGCGGCGATCTCGGAGACAACGGCTTCTTCGCGATGGCCAACCCGGGCAAGCCGCTCACGGTCTGGGGCGATTCCGACTGCGACGGCGAAAACGACAGCTACATCACGATCGACACGTCGAAGTACGGCTGGGCGCTGTATGACAGTGACGGCAACTATCTCGGCCAGCGCGGCTTCGTCAAGCCACGGCGCAGTTACAAGGCGCTCGAATTCCAGATCGATCGCGCGTGGGACGCGAAGTGGGCGCTGAACGTCTCGTACGTCCTGTCCTGGAACAAGGGTAACGCCGAGGGTCCGGTAAATACGGACACGAACTTCTCCGATACCGGCCGCACCGAGCACTTCGACGATCCGTGGGTCAATCTCGGCAACTACGGCTATCTGGCAAACGACCATCGTCACCAGATCAAGGCGCGCGGCACGTACGCGTTGACCGACCACTGGCAATTCGGCGGCAACATGAACGTCCTTTCGGGCAGTCCGATCAGCGCGTTCGGCGTCGGCAATCCGTACGACGACACGAATTACCACAGCAACTTCATCTGCATCCAGAACTGCGACGGGCCGTCAGGGGAACGTGTGTACGTCCTTTCGCCGCGCGGGGCCTATGGCACGATGCCGTGGACCTGGACGTTCGATGCGAGCGTGAGCTACGTGCTGCCGATCAGCGATACCGGCAAACTGCAGGTGAAACTGTCGGTGTACAACCTGTTCAACCAGCGCAAGACGATTGCCGTGGACCAGGACCTGCAGACGGACATCTCGAACGAGACGAATCCAAACTTCATGCAGCCGATCCGCTTCCAGGCACCTCGTGCGGCGCAGTTGACGGTCACGGCGACGTTCTAGGCGACTCCTTCCGCAGCCGGCATTGCGCCGGCTGCGGTTCATTGCCTCCCGTATTCGAACGCGTCGTCATACGCAGTTGTCCCTGCACCGTGACTTGTGCAGCGCGATGGCGAGCGGGCAGGCCAGCCGGGGCATCATGATGCAGGCAACTTCCGCAGCACTGCGCGTCCCGACCACGGAGTCGGGCGCGTTCTTCGACGGCGTCGATCTGCAGGCACTCGCGCGGCGCCTGCCGACGCCGTTCCATGTCTATTCCGCGACGGCCATCCGCGAACGCATCGCCGCGCTGACCGCCGCCGTCGCCGGCCTCGATGCACTGATCTGCTACGCGGTCAAGGCAAATTCCAACACGGCCATACTGCAACTGATGGCGGAAGCCGGCCTCGGAGCGGACATCGTTTCTGCCGGCGAATTGCGCCGCAGTCTGCGCGCCGGCATTCCGGCTGAGCGCATCGTGTTCTCCGGAGTCGGCAAGACCGCCGCGGAAATCGACGAGGCGCTCGCGACCGGCATCCTGCGCTTCAATGTCGAATCGCGCGACGAGCTCGAGACACTGCAGCGCGTCGCGCACGAGCGCGGCACGATCGCCGGTGCGGCGGTGCGCATCAACCCGGACGTCGACGCGGGCACGCACGCGAAGATCTCGACGGGCAAGGCGGAAAACAAGTTCGGCGTCAGCCTGCACGAGGCCCGCGCCTGGTTCGCCGACAGCGCGCGCTTTCCAAACGCACGCCTCGACGGCCTGCACGTGCATATCGGCTCGCAGATCCTCAAGCCGGAGCCGTACGAAGCGGCGTTCGAGCAGGTGGCCGCGTTCGAGCGCGAACTCGCCAGCTCCGGGCACGAGATCAACAGCATCGACGTCGGCGGCGGGCTCGGCGTGTCCTATCGCGAAGGCATCGATCAACCTATAGGCCTTCCCGCGTATGCGGGCATCATTCGCCGCGCGTTGCGGCATTTCACCGGGCAGATCGTGTTCGAACCTGGGCGCCTGCTCGTCGCCGACGCGGGTCTGCTGCTGACTCGCGTCATCCGCATCAAGCACGGAGACCAGCGCCACTTCCTCGTACTCGACTCTGCGATGAATGATCTGCAGCGGCCCAGCCTCTACGATGCGTGGCACGCGATCGAGCCGGTCGCGGCGACGAAAGAATCGCTCGTTGCGTATGACATCGTCGGACCTGTATGCGAGAGTGCCGACACGTTCGCGCGCGGACGCTTTCTCCCACAATGCGAGCCGGGCGACCTGCTGATGATCAGGGCGACCGGAGCCTATGGAGCGTCGATGGCTTCGACATACAACTCGCGGCCGCTCGCGGCCGAAGTGCTGCTCGACGAAGGTCGTTATGCGATCGTGCGCCGCGCGCAGACGCTCGACGAATTGACTGCCGGCGAAGCCGCAGAAAGGACGTGGGAAAGCCTGTGATCGCGATGAAGCGGATTTTTTTCCGGTTGCTGTTCGCGATCGGCCCGTTCTGCGCCGCAACTGGCGCCGCGAAAGAGGCGGGCAGGGCGCCATCGCCGTACGACCAGCCGTTCGACGCGATCATGGAGCGCTATCACCTGCCCGGTCTTGCCGTTGGCGTCATCGAGGACGGCAAGGTCACCTACGCGCGCGTGGCCGGCGAACTCGTCGCCGGTTCCGGCAAGCCCGTTACGACCGATACGCTGTTCAAGATCGCATCGAACAGCAAGGCCATGACGACGGCCCTGCTGGCGCGCCTGGTTGCCGCGGGCAAGCTCGACTGGGACGCTCCGGTCACGAAATACCTTCCCGCATTCCGGATGCACGATCCGTGGGTCACGCAGAACATGCTGGTGCGCGATTTGCTCGTACACAACAGCGGCCTGCGCGAGGGTGCCGGCGACCTGATGCTGTGGCCGGAACCGAACCGGTTCACGCGAGCCGACATCATCGCCGGACTTGCCCACCTGAAGCCGCAAATCAGTTTTCGCTCCGGCTACGCCTACGACAACCTTCTCTACGTCGTCGCCGGCGAAGTCGCGGCCGCGGCCGGCGCGGCGAGCTACGAGGAACTCGTGCGCCGCGAAGTGTTCGCCCCGATGGGCCTGTCGTGCCGTGTCGGCGAATGGAAGCGCGGCGACGGCCCCGATCTCGCGCAGCCGCACATGCGCAAGGACGGGCGCAATGTCGTCATCAACGAAGACGGCGACGTCATTCCTGCGATCACGTCCGGGGCAGCCGGCGGCATACGCTGCAGCCTCGACGACATGCTGAAGTGGGCGCGCAACTGGCTGGTCCCCGACGAACGGCAACTCGCGTGGCTCAACGCCGAGCAGCGCCGGCCGCTCTGGACCGCGCACACGCAGATGCCTATTTCGAAGCAGCGGCGTGAGTGGAACCACAGCCATTTCTATGCGTACGGCTACGGCTGGCGGCTCAGCGATGCAGACAACGTCTGGACCGTGTCGCACACAGGCACGCTTTCCGGCATGTACTCGGTGCTGACCTTGCTCCCTGACCAGCGCAGCGGCTTCGTGATGATGACGAACGGGGAGGGCGGCGACGCGCGAACCGTGCTGACCCAGGTCCTGCTCAAGCACTTCACCGCGCCGGGCGAGAAGCGCGGCGTCGCGGAATACGCCGATGCGATCGCGCACGAGTCCGCTGCGCCAGCGCATAGGCCGCCGGATACGTCGGCGCGCAAACCAGCATCGCCTGAACTGGTGTCGCGCCTGCTCGGTATCTGGCGTGACCCGTGGTTCGGAACGGCATCGATCTGCAATCGCGGCGGCACCGTTCGCTTTGCAGCCGCGAAGTCGCCACTGATGGCCGGGAAGGTCATGCAAGTCGGCGACCGCTACCTGGTCGACTGGGACGACGACCGCGTCGATGCCGAGTCATGGCTCACCGTCGCTGATCCGAACTCCGGAAATGCCGCGCTACTGACCATGGCCAAGGTTGATCCAGAAGCCGATTTCAGCTCCGACTACGAGGATCTCGCATTCGTCCGCGAGAAAGACTGTGATTGATGCGGCCGCAAGAACCATCCGGCGCGCTGGGCGCGTGTTCGCGTTCGCGGCATCATGCGTGCTTGCCGGTTGCGCCACGGGAGGCAGCATGCACGAGCAGGACATCGTCGACGACATCATGCGCGCCTATTCCGGCGCGGGTCCCGGTGCGTCCGTTCTCGTCATCCGCAATGGCGTGCCGGTCGTTCGTCGCAGTTACGGCATGGCGAATATCGAAGACAAGGTGGCAGCAACGCCGGCAACGAATTACCGCCTGGCATCGGTCACGAAGCAGTTCACGGCTGCCTCGATCCTGCTGCTCGCGCAGGACGGACGGCTGTCTATCGACGACCGCGTCCGCAAGTGGCTGCCGACGCTGCCCGAGACGGACGACGCGATCGCGATTCGCCACCTGCTGACCCACACCGGCGGCCTGATCGACTACGAAGACATCATGCCGGAGGACTACGCCGGGCAATTGCGCGACATCGATGTCCTGCGCCTGCTCGAGAAGGAACGGCG
>Ga0207683_10006105_pt1 | contig 10316 bp, 10 predicted proteins | sample KBSM73metaG_FD_184333 | JGI IMG/M metagenome (GOLD analysis project Ga0207683, IMG submission 184333) | Miscanthus rhizosphere microbial communities from Kellogg Biological Station, Michigan, USA - KBS M7-3 metaG (SPAdes) (version 2) | ecosystem: Host-associated > Plants > Roots > Rhizosphere >...
GTCTTTGGTTCGTCTTCTTCGGCACCTGCATCAGGCATGTTGCGATGCAGGTCATCAAGGTGGCGGGCTGACCGGTCATCCATTCGGATGTTGGCCGATGCGGCATGGGTTTTCTCTTTAGAGACCGTCTTGGTTTTCTTGGCCGGCGCGTCATCGTCGTCAGTCTTATCGTCGTCTTTGGCGTACTTCTTGTGGACGATCGGCTGATCTGGCTGGTCGCCAAATAGGTCATTGAGGAAGTCTTCATCAGACAAACCCTTCTTGGTCTTGGTGTCTGTCTTCCGTTCAGCTTCGAGAAGGTCAGTGAGTTTCATAGCCGCCTTGCAATATCAAGTGGCGTATTTATGACAGGATAGGTTACCGGGCAAGCAATTGTAACGTGCGGATCTCGGTAAACTCCTGCATGCAGGTCATGTAGTCGATGGTTGCATTTTCAGTGCCGTCATCTTTTGGACCACAGCGTGCATCTCGCCGCCTGATCCAGTCTCGCTGTTCGACCATCAGAATTTGCATGTTGACTCGGTCGCCCTGTTTGAACTTGCTCATTGCAACCGAGTAGGCTTTGTTCAGATCGTCGTCAGCTTTCTTGTAGTCGCGAATGGCACAAGCATTCATCTCGCGCTGCGAACCATCGTATCGGCAGATGAAGTCATCGCTGGCGATCTGCGCAAAGGCGTTAGAACACAGGAAAGCTAGACTTAGCAGCAGCCTCGAGGCGTTTGTTGATGAGTTCAATTGCGAGGTCCCTTTCCAGTGGCGACATCTGGAGAACCAGATCGTACGCCCATGCGCCTCGAGAAAAGTACGAGATCTCAAAGCAGGCCTTTAGCAGGGAACGAGTGTCAAGAGCCAACGAATTGATCATTTCGGCGATCCTGCTACTATCGCCGGACATGATCATTCTGTGAAAAAAGAGATTGGATTCAAAGGTAATTCTACATTGAACGTATTGCCACAGTCCTTACACTTCAGATCTACGTTCTGATTCGGCCCCCACTCATTCGTCTTTTCGATCGTATCTGTGATTCGATTCTGGTATGGTGTCGTGATGCCTGAAACCCATTCTTCAATCTGCTTCTTGTCAGTGATACCGTCAACCGACTCGATGAGTGATGTGAGATTGAAGACAACGTTCTTCTTAATGTCGTCAGCCGTGAACTCCTTCTTGCCAGTGTTCATCTGAAAGAGCTTGATCATGTGATCGAACTTCACTGGATGAACCTTGACAACCTGACCGTTTGGCAACGTCACTTGGAAGTTTTCAGCCGCGACTGTTGGATCGAGGAAGCGGATCTTGCCGATGAGCTCCTCGATGTTGACAGTGTACGAATGGTCCTTCGCATCTGCACAATCGTGCTTCACCTTGATTTCGAACATCGGCCCGTACGTTACCAAACGGAGGAAGTACATGATCGCATCGATGTCGCGACCGTACAACTCCGTTGGCTTCTTGATTTCTGGGATGCACTCGCTAAAGACCTGATTGAGAGCCTTGCCGTTGAATAGCAAGTCGGGATTCTTCAGGGAGATTTCAGCCAAGGCTGACATTGGATGAACGTGGACCTCACCCTCCTGGCTCGACAGCTCACCATTCTTGTACAGAGCTCCACGCGACGGCAATTGGAACGTCCGTCCTGGAAGCTTGATCTTCGCCATCAAGGGATTTTGGGTGTTTTCCATATCTTCTCCGTTCTCTAAATATGTCCTACGAACCTTATTTACGCGGCATCAAAAAGCGCCGCGGGGCACATGGCTGATCCAGTAGAAATCGTTGGTGAACACTTAAAGATCCTCGGTCGAATCGAGGACCTGCTGAAGAAGTCGGTGCCTGGAGCTGGCAACACGTTCGGTGGCCGCAGTGGCGGGAATCAGACAGCTCGTAATCAAGCGGCTACTGGCGGCCGGAACGGTGCCGATGCTAAGACCTTCAAGGCAACCAACGCCTCAATTGAGGGGCTCGGTGATACCGCTGAAGACGTCGACAAGAGACTGCAGCGCCTTGGCAAGACGGTCTCTATCACGACAGGCCGATTCGGACAGCTGAATCAATCAATGCGGGTCTTTGCCCGCACCCAGCCTGGCGTCGCAACGAAAACCCCGAACAACTCGGCCGCCGGTGGCGGAGGTGGTGGCATCGGTGGGCTCTTCGGCAAGATGTTTGGTGGCGGAGGTGGCAAAGGTTCACCAGGTTCGCTCTCCAAAGAATTCCAGATCCTTGACGGCACAGTCACCTCGACACGGGTAGGCTTGCTGGCAATGTTCAACCAGCTGAAGGGCGCAGTCCTTCCACTGGTTGATGATATTTTCGAATTGCAGAAGCGCGGCATCTCTGCATCCTCTTCTCTCGCCGGCCTTTACGTTGATGCTGCCAAAGCAGGCATGAGCCTGGGTGAGTACACTGCGCTCCTTGAAAAATCTGGTCCTGCTGTTGTTCGTGCTGCAAGCTTCGACGACTTCGCGAAGACCATCCAGCGGTCCAATGACCAGCTAGCAGGTCTCGGCGTCTTTGGTGCTGAGGCATCGAAACTATCAGCCACACTCGCCACTTCTGCGACAACTCTCGGTGTACCGCAGGCTCAGCTTGGCGATGCGATGTCGAAGCAGATTGACGTCTTCAATGACCTGCGAAAAACGACAATGATCACCGCAGATCAGTTCGAAGCACTGACGGCTGATCTCGCCAACAATCAAGAAGTTCAATCGCAACTGATCGGCCTGCAAGGTCAGGAACGTGCAAATGCATTTGCAGATCTGCAGCGAACTCAGACCCTTGGTTTGCAGATGGGTGCAACAGCACAGGCATCGAAAGCCTTGGGTGATGCGCTTCTCGCACAGCGGAAGTTGACTGTGCAGCAGCGCTTCCAGGCCGCGGGCACGATTCGCCAAGCAGGTGCAATCACGGGTCTTGGTGCAGATGACACCGAAACGCTAGCGCAGCTTTCGCGCAAGAAGAATCGGACCGCTGATGAGAATGCCCAGTTCACCCAACTTGGTGCCCGGCTGCAGGCTCAAATTGAGGCAATGCAAAACACCGGCAATCCGAACGATGAGTTCATTGCTGAGCAACTTCAAGAACGACTAAATCAGGCTGGCATCGGTGATCAGTTGCAGAAGGCGGCGAATGCCAATCTGACAGCACAATCCGGTCCTGTCATCAACAAGGAAATCAATGAGAGAACCGGTGCCATCTTGCAAAACACCGGTAAGATGCTTTCACTTCTCGAAGGCATCAACAAGAATACGATTGCCAGCTCGTTGATCGCAGCCGTTGGTTCGGGTGTCGCATCTGCAGTGGCAACTTCCGCATTCAAGAATCTCCTCGGCCGGTTGCCGATCTTTGGTGGCGCAGGTCGCGCTGCCGGTGCAGCTGCTGAAGGTGGTGGCATTATTGGTGGCGCAAAGAATCTACTTGGTGGTACATGGAATGCCATCAAGGGCAGTGTCACCGCGATTGATGATCTGCTAACGCGAGCATTTAAGATTGGCCCAGGATCTGGCATCTTCGCTGACATCAAGGCTGTTGCAGTTGGCATCGGTGACGGCTTCAAATTCCTTTGGAACGCAGTCACAGACATCAAGGGTACCGCATACAGCATAGGCAAGGGTCTCGGCACAGTCGTCAACTGGATTGAAGACGCTTTCGGTGCTGCGAAGACAGGTTTCAGCAAAGCATTTGGTTTCTTTGCAGACACTGTATCAGCTGTTCGAGCTGGTGTGACAGAAGCAGGTGGCTTCATTAAGATCCTCGGCGAATTTGGCGGTACCCTTCTGAAAGCATTTGGCAAGATCGCCGCCTTCAGCAACGTCTTCTCATTCTTCATTGACGCAATCGGTGAAGCGTTCACTGGTAATATCGCAGCCGCCTTCAACGATGATGGCGGTTCGTGGGTTGATCGGATCGGTAACGTCATCTTCGCCGGTCTCAATGGTCTCTTCGGCGGCATCTTCAGTCTGGTTGATGATGCAATCAAGTTTTTTGGTGGCGAAGGTCTCAATCTCGAGAATGCATGGGACAAGTTCGCGGTTGTCATGAAGGCTGGTTTCTTTGCTGCGCTGGCAAGCATCGCGAAGGCTGTCACTTTCGGTTCAGACAACAAGCTGTCCAACTATTTCCAGGAAGCTGCTGACAATTCGTTCAAGGTTCTTGATAAGCTGTCTGATGATAGCACTGCAACCATCGGCTCGATTGGCAAGAAGCGGAATGATCAGCTGAAAGCCGAAGGTAAGCAGGCTGATGATACGAAGACCAAGGCCGATGCAGCCCTCGGTTCAATGGCCAAGATCCAAACCTCGACGATAGGTTTGGCAGCATCTGCCATCTCACAGGCTTCAACCATCGCAACGCCAGGCGCGACGCCGGTAAACGGTGTCACTCCACCTGACGTAAATACGACGACTACAAATGCAACCGGCACTCCTGCCGTTCCAGGCACCACGGACACAACCGCACTTGGAACGACCCAAACGCCGCAACAACAATTGGCACAGAACATCGCAACCATTATCGACCTTCTTCGGAAATCCCTGGATCAAGAAACACTGCAGGTCGAATCTGCTCAGGCAATGGCCGCGGCTCTTTCACGGAATCGTTTCCCTGATACCGTTGCTGGCGTCGATCGCATCGTCGGCAGAACTGCCTACATGGCGTCCTAAGGAACAAAGTGGCTCAGCTTTCAAACTACTGGCGGATCATCACACCAGCTTCGCGTAAGCAGCTGTACACCACCGTCACCACCGACGCATACGATCCTAGAACGACAGACCTGTCGTCAATGACTGCCGTTCAATGGTACTCGCAGGTTTTGCGAGGTCTTGGCGGCCGCGTCAACTCGTACAAGCAGTACGACGTGATGGACGCCGACATCGACATCGCTCGCTCTCTCGACATCATCGCCGAAGAAATGTCCGGCAAGGATGAAAAGACCGAGCTGCCATTCGAGATCATCTGGCAGAAGGAAGACAACGAAGACATCTCCGATACAACGACCGTCACGCTTCGACAGGCCGTTCGGATGTGGTCGAACACGCAGGACTTCAACAAACGAATCTTCTCGATCGCTCGTTGCATGGTCAAATACGGTGACTGCTTCTTCCGTAAGTTGTCCGATACGAAGAAGTGGATGTACGTCGATCCTGCGCTAGTGCACGGCATTGAGATTGACCAGCTCGGCAACAAGATCGCATACCACATCAAGAAGCCGACAACGAACGTTCAGTACGGCATCAAAAACGAGCAGTTCGATATTGTCCCTGCCGCCGCCATGATTCACTTCACCCTGTCAGATGACATGGGTGATTCGGCGCCGTTTGGTTCGTCCGTTCTCCGGCCGATCCACCGGGTCTATCGTCAGCTTGCCATGCTGGAAGACGCTGTCATCATCTACCGGATTGTCCGCGCCCCTGAACGTCGAGTCTTCTATGTCGACGTCGGGAACATGCCACCGCAACGGGTCAAGCAATACCTGGAGCAGGTCAAAAATGAAATTCGACAGAAGCGCGTTCCTGGTCAGGGAGGTGGTAAGGAAGTCGTCGATGGACAATACGACGCCGCATCAATTCAGGAAGACATGTTCTTCCCGGTCACTGCTGCTGGCCGTGGTTCTCGAGTCGAAACACTACCAGGTGGTACTGAGGATTTTGGCACCGGCCTGATCAAACTCTTCCAAGACAAGATCTTTCGCGGTCTCCGGATCCCAACCTCATACATGTCAGGTGTCGATGGTCAAGGCGCGCAGTACAACGACGGCAAGGTCGGTATCGCCTACATCGAAGAACTTCGCTTCGCACAATTCATTCGCCGTCTTCAAGATCGGCTTGATGAAATTCTGGACCAAGAATTCAAGGTTTATCTCAAGGTCGTTGGCCTGAAGATTGACGACGAGATCTTCAAGATCAAGTTGCCAGATCCAGCCAACTTTGCTCTCTACCGACAGGCTGCACTCGATGCTGACCTGATCGGCTCGTTCAACAACATCACAGCCGAAAAGACGCTGTCGAAGCGTTTCATCCTGAAGCGCTACCTCCAGCTGACAGACGACGAGATCCAAATGAACGAAGTCATGCTGAAGGAAGAACGTGGCATCACTGACAACCAATCTGTCCCAGCTCTTCAACAAATGTACGATCCAGCCGTCTTTGACAACCGAGAGGCCGTCACTGTTGAGTCAACATCCACTTCAGGAACCGCATTTGCGGCGCCTGGTGAAGAGGGTGGTGATACTGGTGGATCAGATTCTGGGACCGACCAAGGATTCTTTGGTGGTGGAGGCGGGGGCGGTGGTGAAGAGGCCCCAGCAGGCGGTGAGGAAGGTGGAGCCGAAGCACCAGCTGGCGGCGGGGAAGCACCGCCGGAAGAGGCAACCGCGACAGCAACTTAAGACTTCCTCTTAAATAGGTCAATCCGCCACAAAGGAATACCCATGAAACAACAAGTCCTCTCCGAGCACCTGAATCCTGTAGTTGCTTGCCTTCGCGAACAGCAGGTCGGTGGCCAGCTGTATCTCAACGGCATCATGATGCAGGCCGCTCTCAAGAATGGAAATGGTCGTGTCTATCCGCTTGAGGAAATCTCGAAGGCCGTTGATGAAGCCGCTAAGCGCATCAAGGAAGGTCACTACATTCTCGGCGAGCTGAATCACCCAGACGTTCTCTCGATCAACCTGGCAAATGTCTCGCACGCCATCACCGAAGTTCGGATGGACGGCAACAATGCAGTCGGCAAGATGAAGCTCCTCAACACCCCTTCTGGCAATATCGCCAAGGGTTTGATTGAAGGTGGTGTCCGTCTTGGTGTCTCGAGCCGTGGTACTGGGAACGTTAATGAAGCAGGTTCAGTCTCTGACTTCTCGTTCGTTACAGTCGACATCGTCTCGCAGCCATCGGCACCTGACGCATATCCTGACGCCATCACCGAAGCCATGGGCACCAAGAAAGTGTTGTCCCTGGCCGAAGCGATGGTTGAAGATCCAAAGGCCCAGGCATACTTTAAGAAGGAAATGACTGCCTTCCTCGAAGCACTGCGCAAAGGCAAGAAGTGATCCTTGCTGAGATTCGGAAAGAGCTAGACCCGATTGATGACAAAGCGCTCATCAATCGTGTGGTCAGAATGGCTGATGCCAAGCTGAAAGCCGAAGGCAAGGGTGGGCAATTCAAAGAATTCGATATTGATATTCCGAATGGCACACTGTGGTATGTCTCGCAGGGAGCTGATGATAGTCAGCATGTCGCAGAAGTCATTGCTGAGTTCTTCGACTCGGCCGACATTGCACCCTTCACCATCAAGGTGATCGGTCGAGACAAGTGGGATGGCAGATTCGGCCAGCAGAAATCAGCTCTCGCTGATATGACGGACGATCCCACCCTCAAGGACAAGATTCAAAAACGTGATGACAAGAAGGGTGGATGGGCAACCGTCAGAGTCAAATGAAACTGAACAAACTCCAAGAGCTTGCCCTCAAGGCAGGTGCTCCAATCATTCAAGAAGAAGACAAGACCGATAACGTTGAAATTCACGTCTCACCGAAGGGCTTCGGCAATCTCGGTGACATCGTCGTTATGGATGGTGGACCTGGTGCCGCAATGATCGCAAAGCTTCTTGGTGTTCCAGATGGCTGGCACAAGACCAAAGTCGGTCCGAAATGCTGGGCAGCGTACAACGCTGGCGATCGTCTTACATTCTTCGGCAGCGAAATGGATTTCGAGGAAGATGAGGAGTCGGCTGATATCGATGACATGATCGATGATGACCATCCAGACGCAGCAGAAATCAAAGCAAAACTGGCAAAGCGTAGAAAAGAATAAGTTTTCGCTCAAAAATGAATCCTGCGATTAGATAAATATCTGATCGCAACCACAGGAGAAACCTATGGATCATAGTGAAGCTCTCAAGAGCATGCTGCAAGACATCATCAACGATCGCCATGAACAGGCGACTGTCACGATGCATGACTACTTCGTCGCTAAAACCCGTGAAGTCGCAGGTCTCGGAGGTCAGCCTCAACCTGAGCCGGAACCAGAGCCTACCGAAGATGAATAAGCTCTCGTAAAGAGAGCCCAAGTCGCGAAAAGCCTCGAGTTTTTCGCGACTTTTTCGCGCACCCGTCTATATATCGTATGCGCTTGAGTATCAGGTTGTGAAAACATCCAGACTCGCCGAAAACACGTGACGCTCAGCAATGGGTTTCATACCTCAACACCACCAAGGAGAAAAGCAATGGATGAGATCCTTCAAAAGCTTCTGCAATCCGAGCTCCTCAGCGAAGAAACGAAAGCTGAAATCTCCAAGCAATGGACCGATTCGGTCGAAGCCTTCAAGACGCAAATTCGTGAAGAAGTTTCGGGCGAAGTTCGTTCAGAGCTTGCTAGCCAGTGGATTACCGAACGCGACGAACTGATCACCAAGGTGGATGGTTTTGTTGCTGAGGCACTGACTAAGGAGATTCAAGAACTCAAGGGCGACATCGAGCGCTTCCGGGATCTTGAAGCCGAGTACGCCGAGAAACTCGTCGAAGAGAAGCACAAGCTTGCAGGCGAAGTTGCCGAAGAGCTTGACGCTCTTGTCGACAAGATCGATGCCTTCTTCGAAATGCGTCTCTCTGCCGAAATGGAAGAGCTCGCTGAAGACCTGGAAATCGTCAAGCAAAATGACTTTGGCCGCAAGATCTTCGAAGCATACGCAACTACATACGCAACGAACTACGTTGACGAGGATGCTGTTCAGTCGAAGCTCACCGTCGCCGAAGGCAAGCTGAAGGACGCTGAAAAGCAACTTCAAGCCCTCGAGGAAGAGCGCAACAAGATGGTCCGCGAAGCCAAGATGGAACAAGTTCTGTCGAATCTTTCGGGCAAGAAGCGTGAACAGATGGCAATGGTTCTCAAGAACGTTGACACTGCCCGCCTCGAAGAGTCCTACAAGTTCTTCATCGGCCGGATCCTCAAGGAAGACGACGCCAGCGATGGCAAGCCAGTCCTCAAGGAAACGAAGTCGGGAGACAAGACAACCGTCGTCACTGGTGAACAGGACACGGAACCAGCACCAAAGCCAGTCAACGAACAATTGTCTGAGCTGAAGCGCCTCGCAGGTATCAAGTAATCTGCTCAATCTACAGGAGATAAACCATGCAACTTATTGAAAATTGGGTAGAGACCAAAGAGGCCCTTCTCGAAGGTCTCCCAGAAAACAAGCAGCGTATCGTCGGTACGCTCATGGAGAACCAGAAGAAGCTGATGGAAACCGCACCTGCTAACGCAGTCGTGTCGGCAGACGTCGCTACCTTCCAGAAGATCATGATCCCAATGATCCGTCGTATCATCCCAGGTACGATCGGTGGCGAACTCGTTGGCGTTCAGCCAATGACTGGCCCAACGGGTCTGATCTACTCGCTGCGCTTTGCATTCGCTGAGCCAGTGGATGCTCCAGGCACGCTGCACGACATCACCCCAGGTGATGAGGCTTTCATCTACAACGGCAAGATGAAGCGTTTCTACTCTTCCGCGAACGTTGGCACGACTGGCTATCCACCAGCTCTGACAGCGATCACGTCTGACGGCTTCGCCGCCAAGACGGAAGACTATGAAGGCTACGGCGGTCGTTCGATGCGCCTCTCCGTCCTCAAGCAAGCTGTCACTGTCGGTTCACGCAAGCTCCAAGCTCGCTGGACGATGGAAGCTGCTCAGGACATGAGCGCAACCCACGGCATCGATATCGAAAGCGAACTGACGGCTGCTCTGGCTGCTGAAATCGCCCACGAAATCGACAACGAAATTCTTACCGACCTGCTTGCTCTCGCAGCAACGACAGCGACGTACGACTTCGCAACCCCACAGCCAGGCTTCTCGCCAGCTTACATCGGTGATCGTTATGCTGAACTCGGCATCCTGGTCAACAAGATGGCAAACGAAATTGGTGTTCGCACCAAGCGCGGCCCAGCAAACTGGATGGTTGGTGGTCACCTGATCACTTCTGTTCTCCAGTCGGGTTCCCGTTCTGTCTTCGCACCAGCAATCTCTGGTACGTTCGACGCTCCTACAGGTAACCGCCTGGTTGGTACCCTCAACGGCGCCATCAAGGTCTACACCTACAACTGGGGTCTGAATGACAACTACGACATCCTGGGTGGAGCCAACTCCGCTGCTGGTGCGTCGGGTGAAGACATTCTTCTCGGCTACAAGGGCGGCACGTCGGAACTGGATGCAGGTTACTTCTACTGCCCATACATTCCGCTGATGTCTACGGGCATCGTGATGGACGCTAACACGTTCATGCCAGCTGTGTCGCTCTCGACACGTTACGGTAAGGCTACGTTCACGAACGCAGC
>Ga0207683_10006107_pt1 | contig 10314 bp, 13 predicted proteins | sample KBSM73metaG_FD_184333 | JGI IMG/M metagenome (GOLD analysis project Ga0207683, IMG submission 184333) | Miscanthus rhizosphere microbial communities from Kellogg Biological Station, Michigan, USA - KBS M7-3 metaG (SPAdes) (version 2) | ecosystem: Host-associated > Plants > Roots > Rhizosphere >...
CAGATCGATGTTCGATAACCTGTCGGAAAAGCTTGGTGGCATCCTCGACCGCCTCACGCGTCGCGGCGCGCTGAGTGAAGCCGATGTCGACCTTGCACTACGTGAGGTGCGCCGCGCGCTGCTCGAGGCCGATGTCTCGCTCGATGTGGCTCGCGCCTTCGTCGACGGCGTTAAGAAACAGGCCGTCGGCGTTGAGGTCATGAAATCGGTGACGCCCGGCCAGATGGTCGTGAAGATCGTTCACGATCAACTGGTCGCGACATTGGGTGCCGAGGGCCAGAGTATCGATCTCAATGCCGCGCCGCCCGTGGCCATCATGATGGTTGGTCTGCAGGGTTCCGGCAAAACCACGACAACCGCAAAGATCGCCAAACGTCTTGTCGACCGGCAACGGCGGAAGGTGCTGATGGCCTCGCTGGACGTGCGTCGGCCAGCGGCCATGGAACAGCTCGCCGTGCTTGGTCGCGAGACGCAAATCAACACGCTGCCGATTGTTGAGGGGCAGTCCCCTGCGCAGATCGCGCGGCGGGCCATCGAGGCCGCAAAGCTCGGCGCCTACGACGTGGTGATGCTCGACACGGCCGGCCGGACCACACTCGATGATGCGATGATGAGCGAGGCGACCGAGGTCAAGCACGCGGTGAATCCGCACGAAGTGCTCCTCGTTGCCGACGCCCTCACCGGCCAGGACGCGGTTAACCTGGCGCGCTCGTTCGATGAGCGCGTGGGCCTCAGCGGAATCGTTCTTACACGCGTCGACGGCGATGGTCGCGGCGGCGCCGCGTTGTCGATGCGCGCGGTCACCGGCAAACCCATCAAGCTCATCGGCACCGGCGAAAAACTGGATGCGCTCGAGGAGTTCGATCCGGCGCGGATCGCCGGCCGTATTCTCGGCATGGGCGATATCGTCGCGCTGGTCGAGAAAGCCGCGGCCAATATCGATACTGAGAAGGCGATGCGCACGGCCGAGAAAATGCGCAAAGGCGCGTTTGACCTCGGCGATCTGCGCGAACAGCTAACCCAGATGCAGGGAATGGGCGGCCTCGGCGGGCTCATGAGCATGCTGCCCGGCATCGCCAAAATGAAAAATCAGCTCGCCGCTGCCAACATCGATGAAGGCGTGATCAAACGGCAAATCGCCATCATCGATTCGATGACGCCGCAGGAGCGGCGCAATCCCGACATTCTGAAAGCGAGCCGCAAGAAGCGGATCGCGTCCGGCTCTGGGACCACGCCTGAAGCGATCAACAAGCTTTTGAAGATGCATCGCGGCATGTCCGACATGATGAAGATGATGGGCGGCGCGAAACGCGGACCCCTTGCCGGACTCGCCAAAGCAATGGGCTTGGGCGCCGGAATGCCGTCGCCGGAGCAGTTGGCCGAAATGGCGAAGAAGATGCCAGGCGGACAATTGCCGCCGGGCATGCCCGGGCTTCCGCCGACGATGCCCACGCTGCCACCAAATATGCCCGGCCTGCCTGGCCTGGGCGGAAAGTTTCCCGGATTGCCCGGCGGTCTGCCGCCCGGTCTTGGAAAGAAGAAGTGATCCCGTTCAACTGAATCGAAAGGACCGAAGAATGTCTCTTGTTATCCGTCTCGCCCGCGCCGGCACCAAAAAGCGGCCGGTCTATCATGTCGTTGTCGCCGACAATCGTGCGCCACGCGACGGCCGCTTCATCGAGCGGCTGGGTTATTTCAATCCGCTGCTGCCGAAAGAAAAGACCGAGCGGCTCAAGCTCGATCTTGAAAAGGTCCAGGCATGGATGAAGAAAGGCGCGCAGCCGTCCGATCGCGTCATGCGCTTCCTCGACGCCGCCGGCATCATGAAACGGCCGAAGCGCAACAATCCGGAAAAGGCGGTCCCGCGCAAGGAACGCAAGGCCAAGGAAGAAGAAGCGGCAAAGGCGGCCGAAGCAGCACCTGCTGCCGAAGGCGGCGCCAAGGCGGCGGCACCGAAGGCTGAGAAGCCTGCTGAGGCCGCGCCAGCGGCAAGCTGACGCTTCGCTTTCGCGACACGCCTCGCCATGCCGTCCGACCTTTCGCGCGACAAAGTCTGTGTCGCCCGTATCGGTGCCGCGCACGGGGTTCGCGGCGAGGTGAAACTTTGGTCCTTCACTGCAGATCCGGCGGCCGTCGCAGACTACGGACCGCTGGAAACGCAAGACGGCTCGCAGCGCTTTGAGATCGAAGCGCTGCGCCCAGCCAAGGATCACTTCGTGGCGCGGATTGTCGGTATCGCGGATCGTGACGCCGCCGAGAAATTGCGCAATGTCGAATTGTACGTCCCCCGCGCCCGACTGCCGAAGATCGACGAGGCGGACACTTTTTATCACGCCGACCTGATCGGTCTGAAGGCCGTGACGCAGAATGGTGATGAAGTCGGTACCGTGTCCGCCATTCATAACTTTGGTGCAAGCGACCTTATCGAGATCAAAGCGCTCGCGGGCGACTCGCTGCTGATGCCGTTCACCGATGCGACAGTTCCGGAGATTGATCTCGCCGCGCGGCGCATCGTGATCGTGCCTCCGACAGAGAGCGAATAGATATGTGGCGCGCCACCGTGCTGACGATCTTTCCAGACATGTTCCCCGGACCGCTGGCACAAAGCCTTGCCGGCAAGGCTTTGACGTCAAGCATCTGGTCACTCGAGACAATCGACATCCGTGCGCACGCCACCGACAAGCACCGGACCGTCGATGACACGCCCGCCGGAGGTGGCCCCGGCATGGTGATGAAGGCGGACGTGCTTGCGCGCGCGCTCGATGCCGTTCCGCACGACACTCGCCCGCGCCTGCTCATGAGCCCGCGCGGGACAAGGCTGACGCAAAGCCGTGCCGCACAACTCGCTCACGGCCTCGGCGCCGTTATTGTCTGCGCACGTTTCGAGGGGGTCGACGAACGCCTGATCCGGGCGCGCCGGATGGAGGAAATTTCGCTCGGCGACTTCGTACTGTCGGGAGGGGAAATCGCCGCTTTGGCTTTGATGGACGCCTGCGTCCGGCTTCTCCCTGGCGTCATGGGCAAGGAGGCCTCGGCCGCCGAGGAAAGCTTTGCCGACGGCCTGCTCGAATATCCGCAGTACACCCGGCCGCCGGTCTTCGAAGGGGAGCCAATACCGGATGTTCTTACCTCCGGAGACCACAAGAAAGTCAGGGCCTGGAGACTAGCCGAGGCCCAGCGTCTGACTGCCGAGCGCCGGCCCGACCTGTGGCAGGCCTATCAGGCGAGAAAAAGCCTCAAAAACCGGCCGGAATCCAAAGGGTGACAAGCCGAAATCTTTGTAATACAAGCTCGCCAACCCTTTCAGACCAGAGCAAGACCGCGCGCCGGTTGCTGGCGCTGCCGACGGAGAATTCGCGATGAACATCATTCAGCAGCTGGAAAAAGAGCAGGTCGAGAAGCTTTCGGCCGGCAAGGACATCCCGGATTTCCAGCCGGGCGATACCGTCCTCGTCAATGTGAAGGTCGTCGAAGGAGACAAGAGCCGCGTGCAGGCCTATGAGGGCGTTTGCATTGGCCGCTCGGGCGGCGGACTGAACGAGAACTTCACCGTCCGCAAGATCTCCTACGGCGAAGGCGTGGAGCGCGTGTTCCCGCTCTACTCGCCGATGATCGACTCGATCAAGGTCGTGCGCCGCGGCAAAGTGCGCCGCGCCAAGCTCTATTACCTGCGCGGGCTACGCGGCAAGAAGGCGCGCATTTCCGAGGCGCAGGGCGCCGGCGGACCCGAGGCTGTCGAGGCAGCCGCCCGGGATTAGCACTTCACTGGCGCTTGCGGCGCGCAAGCATGCATCGAGGGGCCGCAGCGCGGCCCCTTTTTCTTGGCCGACGCTTCGTTGTCGAACCCAAATCGATTGGCTATATACCGGTTATGGTTTTAAGAGCTCAGCGGATTGTCCTGGCCGACCACGCGCGGTTGCCGTGGCGATTTTTCGGTCGGTTGACGGCGGTGCAGGCGGGACTTTGATTGTCCGGCCATACCGGCACGTCTGCAAGCAGCTTCCCCGTTTTCCTTTGAGCAAAGTCACCTAACCATGAAACCGCGCACGCTCTACGACAAGATCTGGGACGACCATCTGGTTGACGAACAACCCGACGGAACCTGTCTTCTCTATATCGATCGCCATCTGGTGCACGAAGTCACCTCGCCGCAGGCTTTCGAAGGCCTGCGCACCGCCGGGCGCAAAGTGCACGCACCTGAAAAGACACTCGCGGTCGTCGATCACAATGTGCCGACCACCGACCGTACGAAACCAAATCCGGATCCGGAAAGCGCCGAGCAGATCGCCGCGCTCGCCAAGAATGCCAAGGATTTCGGAATCGAATATTTCCACGAGTTCGATGATCGACAGGGGATAGTTCATGTCATCGGGCCCGAACAGGGTTTCACTTTGCCCGGCACGACGATCGTTTGCGGCGACAGTCACACCGCGACGCACGGCGCGTTCGGTGCTCTCGCCTATGGCATCGGAACATCCGAGGTCGAGCATGTTTTGGCGACGCAAACGCTGATCCAGAAAAAATCGAAAAATATGCGCGCGGTCGTCGACGGCAAATTGCCGCCAGGTGTCACGGCGAAGGACATCATTCTCGCCATCATCGGTGAAATCGGTACCGCGGGCGGTACAGGCTACGCCCTGGAATATGCCGGCGAGGCGATCCGATCGATTTCGATGGAAGGACGCATGACCGTCTGCAACATGTCGGTCGAGGGCGGCGCCAAGGCCGGGTTCATTGCGCCGGACGAAAAGGCGTACACCTATCTCAAGGACAAGCCGAAAGCGCCCAAAGGCAAATCCTGGGACGAGGCGATGCGTTATTGGGAGACGTTGCACTCCGACCACGGCGCACATTTCGACCGCGAGATCAAACTCGATGCGGCGAAGCTGCCGCCACTTGTCACCTGGGGCACAAGTCCTGAGCAGGTGATCGCCATCACCGGCAGGGTGCCGATCCCATCCGAAATCCAGGACGAGAAGAAACGCATCGCCGCCGAACGCTCGCTCGGTTACATGGGACTCAAAGGCGGCGAGAAAATAAGCGACATCAAACTCGACCGCGTGTTCATCGGTTCCTGCACCAATTCACGCATCGAAGACCTGCGCGAAGTGGCCCGTGTCGTCGACGGCAAGCACGTCAACGCCAATGTCAACGCGATGATCGTACCGGGCTCCGGACTGGTGAAAATCCAGGCGGAAGCGGAAGGGCTCGACAAGATATTCAAGGCCGCGGGTTTCGAATGGCGTGAGCCAGGCTGCTCGATGTGCCTTGCCATGAATCCCGACAAACTCGCTCCCGGCGAGCGTTGCGCGTCGACGTCGAACAGGAACTTCGAAGGTCGCCAGGGATACAAGGGACGGACTCACCTTGTTTCGCCGGCCATGGCTGCCGCGGCTGCGATCGCCGGACACTTCATCGACGTGCGGGACTGGAAGTAAACGTCAAGTCTGCCCGGCTATTCCCACCAGCAGTACATCTGCGGCACGATGACCGGACCGCTGACGCGGTATTCCTTCGCCAACCAGGAGCGGCACTGCCGCACGGCATTGGGCCCGAGATTGGTGCGCCGACCATAGATGACGACGCGCGTGCGCTTTTTCTGAGCGGTGAATTCCTGTGAGGACGCGTCGGCGCAAGCCGACTTGGAGCGCGTCAAACCGTCCACGCAGCTCGCAGAGCCAGCCAATGCCGGCGCCACCAACCCGCCGAGCAGAACGAAAATCAGGCCTGAAACGGCCAGACTGGCCGCAACCTTTGCCATCGGAAACCCGAACCCCGCGTCACGACAATCAAACGTTGCGCATCGCATCTCCCCCGTCAACCGCTTGGTTGCCACGGCGACCTGCCCTACAACGTTGTCATGACAGGCCAATTCAATTGGCGAGGCTCGTTGGCGCCGTCATTGGCCGACATTCAGGAGTTGGCTGAGGAGGCTTACGCTCGCCTCCCGGAGCGGTTTCGGAAGCTTTGCGATGGACTTGTCATCCACGTCGAGGACTTTCCTACCTCGGAGGTTCTCGATTCGATGCGTGCCCAAACCGAGTTCGACTTGCTCGGCCTATTTCAGGGTGTCGGCCTACCGTTCCAGTCAGAGGCTGTCCCGGAACTGATGCCCAACATGATCTGGCTTTATCGGCGTCCGATCCTCGATTATTGGGCCGAGAATGAGGATTCGCTCGGCGAAATCGTGACGCACGTGCTGGTGCACGAGATCGGCCACCATTTCGGCCTGTCGGATGCAGACATGGAAGCGATCGAAGCAGCCGCGGATTAGACTACGATCTCGAAAACAGGTGCCGACTATTCAAAAACGGAATTGGTCGACACTCAGTCTCTGTTCCAAAATACAGCTCATGGGAGACTCACCATGATCGTTACCGTCTTTCGCTCTCGCCTGATGCCCGATGTCCGCGAGGAATATGTCGCTCTGGTCGACCGCATGATCGAACTCGCTCGCACCATCCCGGGTTATATTTCGCACAAAGGCTTTTTCGCCGACGATGGCGAGCGAGTCACAATCGTCGAATTTGAACACGAGGAAGGTCTACGGGCGTGGCGCATGCATCCGGAACACCGCGCGGCGCAGAAAAAGGCTCGTGAAACATATTATTCAGAATATTGCGTGCAGGTGTGTACTCTGGTCCGGGAATCCCGATTCAACCGTGAGGAACGCGCGTCCGCCTGACCGTGAGGACGCCTTTGTCTCTTCCCGCAGCCATCAAATACGCATATCTGACCTCTAGCTCGTGGACCGCTATTGACCAGACCACCGGACGCCTTATGAAACAGGACAGTTCCAATTTGAGCTGTCGGTGAGGCCGGAGCAACCAATGGACAAATTCACGACCCTCGAAGGCGTCGCCGCGCCGCTGAACATCATCAATGTCGACACCGACATGGTGATCCCCAAGCAATACCTGAAAACGATCAAGCGTACCGGTCTCGGCAAAGGCTTGTTCTCTGAAATGCGGTACAACGACGACGGCAGCGAGAACCCGAACTTCGTGCTCAACAAGGCTGCCTATCGCAAGGCGAAGATCCTCGTTGCCGGCGACAACTTCGGATGCGGTTCGTCACGTGAGCACGCGCCGTGGGCGCTGATGGATTTCGGCATTCGCTGTGTGATCTCCACCTCGTTCGGCGACATCTTCTACAACAACTGTTTCAAAAACGGCGTGTTGCCCATCCGGGTGTCGCCAGAGGATCTTGATAAGCTGTTCGACGATGCCGATCGCGGCGCCAACGCGACGCTCACTGTCGACCTTGAAAAGCAGGAGATCCGTGGTCCGGACGGCGGCGTCGTTCGTTTCGAGATCGACGCTCACCGCAAGCACTGCATGCTCAATGGCCTCGACGACATCGGCCTGACGAAGCAAAAGCAGAGCAAGATCGAGAGCTACGAAGGCAAGGCGAAATCCGCGAGACCTTGGGCATGATCGGCTGACCGCTCAGCCAGCCGAAATTCCAAAACTTAGCCCTCGCCTTCCTCGCCCATCTCGCCGATGTGGTGCTGGGCGTACAGCTCAAGACCGAGCTTGGCCACGAGGTCGAGCTGAGTCTCGAGGAAGTCGATGTGGTGCTCTTCATCCGACATCAGCTTCTCGAACAAGTCGCGCGTCACATAGTCCTTGGCGGCATGACATTGGGTCGCCGCCTCCTGATAGAGCGCGCGCGCCGACATCTCCGCCGCCAGATCGCAGTCGAGCACTTCTTTGACATTCTGACCGATGTGCAGCGGATCGAGGACCTGCATGTTCGGAAACCCGTCAAGAAATATGATGCGCTCGACCAGTTTGTCGGCGTGTTCCATCTCCTCGATCGATTCCTTCCGCCACTGCTTCGCCAGGTCCTTGTAACCCCAGTTGTCGAGCAGCCGGTAATGGAGCCAGTACTGATTGACCGCGGTCAGTTCGTGCCGCAGTGCTTTATTGAGAAACTCGACGACTTTAGCGTCACCCTTCATAAATGGCTCCTGTCATGGGCGTTCATATCCGCCCGGCGCAACGCTAGCAAAAAACTTTGCAACGTGCTGCCCGAGCTGGCGGCACATTCCACATGTAGACGGTATTGGGCTGGTTTAGAGCGTATCAGCCGCGGCGTGCAGCGCGCAGGCGCAACCGACCGGGCAACCGACTTTCGCGCCGTGCAGGGTTTCATCGATGATCTTGCGAATGGTGCGCGCGCATCGCCCGCATTGGGCGCTGCACCCTAAACAGCCATATACGTGGCTGGTCGAGCGCCGTGACGCTGAACTCGCGGCACTGCGCACCTCGTGGTCGCTCAATACATTGCAGGAGCAGACGATCATCAGACACCTTGTGGGGTATTCGCTAACCGGAGTGTCGCTGGGAGTCAAAATAAAAACACTCTTTAAAAGTGTTCTAAACTATTGCGTTTACGACGTTTTTATCGCTGCGCGGGTGCGCTGAACCGGCCACAAAACTGTTTATTCAGGACATTTTTTGTTTTGTGCGACGAGGTTGCCGCAGTGCACTGCGGATGCGGCAATCAGCTGCAGACCGGTAAACTATCGCTGAAGTGTCGCGCCCGCGGGGGCCATCTCAAGACCCACTACCTCGCTTTTCGTGATGGCGTTCTGCAAAAACCCCGACGCACGAACCTCGTCGATGAAGCCGTTGATCGCCGCGAGGACCTCCGGCCTTCCCTTCGGGACGATGATTGTCTGGGTCACGCCGAACAGATTGTCAGGCAGCAGGCGGTATCCGGGCATTTCCTTCAGCAGATTGGTCAGGCGCTGACGGTTGGCGCCGAAAGCATCGATCTCGCCAGCCGACAGCCGACGTTTGGCGTCAGCCGGCGTGTTGTCGGTTTCGACCAGGGTCGCCTGTTTCAAATTGCGCGCGAGATAAAGCGTGATCGAATCATTTTTGCCGCCGGCAATGCGCCGTCCCGGCACATCGATGTCGGCAACGGTGCGGATGGGCGAGGTGTCCGGAACGATAAACGACTGTTGCACCAACATGTAGATTTGCGAGAACTCGACCGTCCCCACGCGCTCGGGTGCATAAGCGACGAAACCGATATCGGCGTCGCCTTTGGCCACAGCCTCGATCACTGTGGGTGGGTTTGTCAGCGGCAGGAACACGACCGGCGCGTTGCGTCGTCGCGCCAGCTCGCGTGCGAGATCTGCGGATGCGCCCCTTATTTCACCGCTGACTGGATCACGCACCGCTTGCGCTGGATTGTTTGCCAGATAGGCGGCGCGCAGGGTGCCGCCCGGCGCAATATCTTGGGCGAACGCAAGTGAAGAGAATAGCAACAGTGCGGAAGCGATCAGCCAGCGGCGCCGCAGCATAGTTCATTCCTTCTTCCGCGAGGAAAGCACATGGTCGCTCACTAGTGATGTCGCGCAATCGCTTCCGCGATCGCCACCGTTCGCCGGGCCATATCCGCATGCAGCCGCTCGACCATGCGGCCATCGATCGACACAACCCCTTTGCCCTTGTTCTCCGGCAGGTCGAAGGCGGCGATCATCCTGCGTGCCTGTTCAACCTCAGTCTGCGAGGGAGAGAAAGCGGTGTTGCACGGTTCGATCTGGCTTGGATGAATAAGTGTCTTGCCGTCGAAGCCGAGTTCGACGCCTTGGGCACATTCCTTGGCAAAGCCATCGGCGTTTCCGATGTCGTTGTAAACGCCGTCGAGAATATCGATGCCATAGATGCGCGCGGCGGCAACACAGGTCGACAGCCAGGACAGCATTGGCGCCCTGCCCGGCACGAGACGCGCGCGCGTATCCTTGGCAAGATCGTTGGTGCCCATGACGAAACCGGACAGCCGCGTTTCAGAATCGCTCGCCGCCCCCGCGATCCGCAGAACATTAAAAATCGCCAGCGGCGTTTCGATCATCGCCCACACGCGCGTCCTGTGCTGAGTGCCCATATCGAGCAGCCGCCTACCGATCAGTTCGAGGGTATCCGGGCTCGATACTTTCGGAACCAGGATCGCATCCGGCGCTGCGTGTGCCGCAGCGGCAAGGTCGTCGGCATGCCAGGGCGTTTCGACGCTGTTGACGCGAATGAAGACCTCGCGCGGGCCGAAACCGCCGGATTTCACGGCTTCAGTCACTTTCTGACGCGCGTCTTCCTTCGCTTCGGGGGCAACCGAATCTTCGAGATCGAGGACCACGCAATCGACGGGCAGGGTCTTCGCCTTTTCGAGCGCACGGACATTCGAGCCCGGCATATAGAGGACGCTGCGGCGCGGGCGGACGTTCATTCGTAAGCCTCCATTGCGTCCAAGACTATCGTCCGCATGACCCGCATGCCACTCCCACCTTTCGGCGGGTTGCCAATG
>Ga0207683_10006109_pt1 | contig 10314 bp, 7 predicted proteins | sample KBSM73metaG_FD_184333 | JGI IMG/M metagenome (GOLD analysis project Ga0207683, IMG submission 184333) | Miscanthus rhizosphere microbial communities from Kellogg Biological Station, Michigan, USA - KBS M7-3 metaG (SPAdes) (version 2) | ecosystem: Host-associated > Plants > Roots > Rhizosphere >...
GCCCCGGTAGGGTGGGGCATCGTGTCGACAAACCATGAGCTGCGGCTGTACAACTCGCTGGGCCGGCGGATGGAGGACTTCACCCCGGCCGCCGCGGTGGCCGGCCTGTACAGCTGCGGGCCGACCGTGTACGCGCATCCGCACCTGGGCAACATGCGCGCCTACGTGTTCGCCGACACGCTGCGCCGCGTGCTGCGCTGGAAGGCGATCCCGGTCCGGCACGTGGTCAACATCACCGACGTGGGGCACGCGGTCGCCGACACCGAGACCGGCGAGGACAAGATGGAGGTCGCGGCGGCCCGGGAGCGCCGGTCGGTGATGGATATCGCCGCCTACTACACCGACGTCTTCCTCGTCGAGGTGGCCGCGCTGAACATCCTGCCCGCCGCCGAGTACCCGCGGGCCAGCACCTACGTCGAGCCCATGATCGAGTTCGCGAAGAAGCTCGACAAAGACGGCTTCACCTACCAGCTGCCGTCCGGCCTGTACTTCGACACCGCCAAGGATCCCGGCTACGGCGAGCTGGCGCTGATGCGCGCCGAAGGGCAGCTCGAAGCGGCCCGCCTCGAGCACGTGGAGGGCCGCCGCCGCAAGACCGACTTCGCGCTGTGGCGCGCGGAGGAGCCCGGCCAGCGCCGGGTGCTCCGCTGGGACTCGCCGTGGGGCTGGGGTGCCCCGGGCTGGCACCTGGAGTGCTCGGTGATGAGCATGGCGCTGCTCGGCCAGCACTTCGACCTGCACACCGGCGGGGTCGACCACCGGGAGCTGCACCACGTGAACGAGATCGCGCAGAGCCAGGCGTTCCTCGGTGACGGCCGGCCGTGGGTGCGGTACTGGCTGCACGGCGAGTTCCTGCAGCTCGGCGCCCACAAGATGGCCAAGTCCGCGGGTGGCGCGCCCCGCCTGGCCGACCTGACCGAGGCCGGCTATCACCCGATGGCCTACCGGCTGTTCCTGCTCGGCGGCCACTACCGCAGCCAGCTCGATTTCACCACCGCGGCGATCGACGCCGCCCAGGCCACCCTGCGCCGGCTGGTCGCCCGGGTCCAGCCGCTGCGCCCGCTGCCCCCGGTCGAGACCCTGGCCGGCGCGCGGCAGCTAACCGAAGGCAACCCGGCGGCGCAGCGCCTGCTGGACACCATCGACGCGGCCGCCGCGGCCGACCTCGGCACCCCGAAGATCCTCGCCGCCCTGCAGGACGCGCTGCGCGAGCCCGCGCTGACCCCGGAGGGCCAGCGCGCCGTGGTCGCCGCCGCCGACGCCCTGCTCGGCCTGGGCCTGGGCCGCCTCGACCCCGCCGACCTGGAGCACCGGCGCGCGCTCACCGACCTGTCCGCGGCGGAGAAGCAGGGCATCGAGGAGCTCGTCGCCGACCGGACCCAGGCCCGCAAGGAGCGCGACTGGGCCCGCGCCGACCAGATCCGCGCCGAGCTCGACGAACTCGGCGTCGACCTCACCGACACCCCCGACGGCCCCGTCTGGCAGCTCCGCTGACCGTAAGCACCATTGCGGATAGTTAGACCCCCTATGAGGGGTGCAGATATCCGCGGTCTTCCATCGACCCCGAGATAATGGTCGAAGGCCGCGAACCGGTCGCACCGGCATCACCAGCAACACAGGAAGGAATTCCGATGGTACAGCGGGTTTGCGTGACGGGAGCGAGCGGGAAGGCGGGCCGCGCGGTAGTGGCCGACCTGCGCGAGCACGGCTACGACGTCCTGGCCACCGACGCCGTGGTGAGCGGGGAGGACCGCGATGAGGGGATGCTGCGCGCCGACCTGACCGACTACGGCCAGGCCGTCGAGGCGCTCAGCCAGGCCGGAGCCGAAGCCGTCGTCCACCTGGCCAACATCCCGGCGCCCGGCCTGAGCACCCCGGCGGTCACGTTCAACAGCAACATCACCATGAACTTCAACGTCTTCCAGGCCGCCGCGGCCCTCAAGCTGGACCGCGTGGTGTGGGCGTCCAGCGAGACCACCCTCGGCCTGCCGTTCGACACCCCGCCCCGCTACGCGCCCGTCGACGAGGACCACTATCCGGTGCCGACCAGCACCTACGCGCTGTCCAAGGTGGCCAGCGAGACGGTGGCCGGGCACATCGCGCAGTGGTCCGGCCTCCCGTTTATCGCGCTGCGCTTCTCCAACATCATGGCTCCCGAGGACTACCAGCGGTTCGCCGAGTTCCAGGACGACCCGCACGCGCGCAAGTGGAACCTGTGGGGCTACATCGACCAGCGGGACGTGGCCCTGTCCTGCCGCCTGGCCCTGGAAGCCGATGCCGGAGCCGTCACGGGCAACCCGGCCTTCATCATCGCGGCCGCCGACACGGTCATGAACCGCCCGTCAGCCGAACTCCTCGCCGAGGTCTTCCCCGGCGTCAGGCTGACCCGCGACGTCGGCGAGTCCGGGACCCTGCTGGCCATCGACCGCGCCCGCGAGGTGCTCGGCTTCCACCCGGAGCACTCCTGGCGCGACCATGTAACTCTGTAATTATGTAAGCCACGAGCGATATGGCTGGCCACCCGAGCCGATTTCTCCCAGGATGGGACGGAGCGATGTCCATCTGCCACGGGGAGGCTGACGGCTGATGCCGGAGAGCACGGGAGCACAGGGGCGCCTGGCCCAGATGATCGCCTCGCGGGGCGGCCTGGCGCCGCCCGAGGCACCGTTCGTCATCGAGCACCGCGAGGCGCTGTTCTACATGCTCTGCGAGGCCTCGGAGCTCGAGCACGGGATCATGTGCCAGTACCTGTACGCGGCGTTCAGCCTGAAGCAGTCCGCCGACGAGGGCCTCACCGCCGCCGAAGCGGAGGCGGTCCAGCGCTGGCGTAAGCACATCTTCCACATCGGCGCGCAGGAGATGCTGCACCTGGCGCTGGTGCAGAACCTGCTGGCCGCCACCGGCGCGGCCCCGCACCTGTCCCGGCCGAACTTCCCGCAGCCCGCCAGCCATTACCCGGCCGGCGTGCACCTGGCGCTGGTGCCGTTCGGCGAGGAGGCGCTGCGCCACTTCATGTTCCTCGAGCGCCCCGAGGGCATGGACCTCGAGGACGCCGCCGGGATGGCCGCGTTCGCGAACGCCGCGCCCTTGGCCGTGCCGCGCGTGCAGGTCGGCGAGATCGTCCCGCGCGGCCAGGATTTCGCCACCGTCGGGCACCTGTACCGGTCCATCGAGGCCGGGATCGCGCACCTGGCGTCCAAGCTCGGCGAGGAGGTGCTGTTCATCGGGCCGTCGCGGGCGCAGGCCACCCAGCAGTACTTCGGCTGGCCGGAACTGATCGCGGTCACCGACGTGGCCTCGGCGCAGCGGGCCATCGACGAGATCCTGGAGCAGGGCGAGGGCCCGCGCGGGCACTGGAGGGACGCGCACTTCGGCCAGTTCGTCACGATCCTCGAGGAGTACCTGCAGCTGCGCGAGGCCAACCCCGCCTTCGACCCGGTCCGGCCGGTCGTCACGGTCAACGTCAGGCCGTCCGAGCGCGACACCAGCATCCCGCTGGCCACCGACCCGATCACCCGCCAGGTCATGGACCTGTTCAACGTCAGCTACGAGATCCTGCTGCTGATGCTGCAGCGCTTCTTCGCGCACACCGAGGAGACCGATCCCCAGCTCAAGGCGCTGGCCGACGGGACCGTCAACCTGATGTTCGGCGCCATCGAGCCGATCGGCGACCTGGTCGCGACGCTCCCGGCCGGCCCGGAGTACCCGGGCCGCACCGCCGGCCCTAGCTTCGAGCTGTTCTACGAGTCCGATTACGTGCTGCCGCACCGCGAGGCCGCCTGGGTCCTGCTGGTCGAGCGCCTCCGCCAGGCCGCCGACTTCTGCGAGCCCGGTGCCCCGTGCGACCCCCAGGTCACCGAGGGCCTGCGCCAGATCAGGACCAACCTGACCGCGATCGCCGACGCCCTGGCCGTGCACCTGCCGGCCCGTTACGCCCCGCAGGCTCCGGCCGGGGACCCGGGCCCCCTGCTGGCCCGCGCCTTGGATTACTACCGAACGGGCCTGGCCTTCGCCCCCGGCGACGACCCCGCGCTGTCCGGGGTAGCCGCCCTGCTTGCCTCCGCCTACCAGGCGGCCCTCGACAGCGACCCTCGCACCCTGGCCCGCCTGGTCGACAGCGTCCTGCGCCCGCTGGCCGAAACCCTCCCCCCTGCTTCCCCCTCTCAAGAACCTCCCGCACCCCAGCAACCCCACTCGTCACTCTGGGATCTCGCCGTCACTGCCACCACCCTGCGCGCACGCCTCGCCGGCAGCGCCCCGCCCGGCCTGCTCGAGGCGTCCGCCGCCCTCCAGGACCTGGCCGTCAACCAGGCCCCGGCCGGCGAGCGCCCGCAGCGCATCGCGGAGCTCGGCCAGCTCCAGCGCGAGCTGCCGCCCGCGATCATGACCGCGAAGAACGGCCCCTACCTGGTCACCAACGTCACCGTGCTGCGCACCCCGCTTGGCGGAGAAGTCCCGGTGCCGCCGCAGCTCGCGCTGTGCCGGTGCGGCGCCTCGGCGACCAAGCCCTTCTGCGACGGGTCGCACACGACCAGCGGTTTCACCGACGCCAAGGACCCGAACCGGGTGCCCGACCAGCGCGACACCTACCTGGGGGAGCAGGTCACGATCTTCGACAACCGGGGCATCTGCCAGCACTCCGGGCTGTGCTCCGACCGGGCGCCGACCGCGTTCCGCACCGCCGCCGAACCCTTCGTCGCCCCCAGCGGCGCCCGCCTCGACGAGCTCGTCCGGGCCGTGCGGGACTGCCCGTCCGGCGCGCTGAGCCTGGGCTTCGACGGTGAGGAGCAACGCGACCTGGCCGACTGGCACGGGATCCGGGAGCGCGCCATCGAGGTGACCCAGGACGGCCCGTACCGGGTGACCGGCGCGATCCCGGTGACCGACACGGCCGGCGGGGACGTGCCCCGGGCCGCGGGCTCGTCCCGCGAGCATTACGCCCTCTGCCGCTGCGGCCAGTCGCAGAACAAGCCGTTCTGCAGCGGCATGCATTGGTACGTGGACTTCCGCGACCCGGCCCGCCCCGCCGACCCGACCCTGTTCGAGTGGGCCGGCGGACTGTCCGCGCTGACCCGGATGACCCGGCTGCTGTACGAGAAGCACGTGCCAGCCGACGACCTGCTCGCCCCGCTGTTCGCCAGCATGGCCCCGGATCGCCCGCAACGCGAGGCCGCCGTCATCGCCGCCGCCTTCGGCGGCCCCGCCGCGCCGCAGGCACCGGTCCGGCCGGACATGTCCGAGGAGCAGCGCGCCCGCTGGGTCGCCCTGGCCGTCCAGGCCGCCGGCGAGGCCGGCTTGCCGGCCGACCCGCCGTTCCGTTCGGCCCTCGTCTCCTACCTGGAGTGGAGTTCGCGGGCCACCGACGCACCGGCGCCCGCCTGGGACTGGGGTCCCGCGGGCCCGCCCGCGCCCGTCCAGCCCAGCACCGAGGAAGAAGCGCCGGTCACGCTGCCCGGCCCGGACGAGACGGTCAGCTTCGCGGCGCACGTCAAGCCGCTGTTCCGCGAGCACGACCGCAAGTCGATGACGTTCGCCTTCGACCTGTGGTCCCAGGCCGACGTGCAGGCGCACGCGGCCGGCATCCTGGACCGCCTGGTCAACGGCACGATGCCCTGCGACGGCGCCTGGCCGCAGGACAAGATCGACGTGTTCCGCCGCTGGACCGAATCCGGCTACCAGCCCTGACCTTCAGACACCGCGTTCCCGCTGCAGGTAGCCGGCCGTCATCCCGCCGTCGACGAGCAGCGTGGTCCCAGTGATGAATTCGGCCTGGTCGCTGGCGTAGAACACCGCCGCGGCGGCGACGTCGCCGGCCTGGCCGACCCGGCCGATGGGCGGCACCGGCCAGTCGTCGCCGCTCTCGGCCCGGTCGTGCTCGCCGGGCGGGGCCATGTGCCGCATGCCGGGCCAGATGTCACCGGGACACAGCACGTTGGAGCGCACGCCGTCCGGGCCGCCGTCCAGCGCGAGCATCTTGCCCAGCATGACCACGGCCGCCTTGGTCACCGAGTACAGCCCGGTCGCCTGCTCGCCCCAGATCCCGGCGTCCGAGGCGATGTGGATCATGCAGCCGCGCTGCCGGGCCAGGTGCGGGTAGGCGTGCTGCGCGTACAGCAGGTAGCCGCGCACGTTGACGTTCATCACCCGGTCGTAGTCGGCCAGCGGGGTATCGACCAGCCGGGCGGTGACGCCCACGCCGGCGTTGTTCACCAGCACGTCCAGCCCGCCGAGATGGTCCGCCGCGGCGCGCACCGACGCCGCGACCGCCTCCGGGTCCGCGGCGTCCGCGGCCGTGAACCGGGCGCCCGGCCCGAGCGCCTGCTCGGCCTGCCCGCCGAGCCCGGGGTCCCGGCCGGTGATGACCACCCGGGCGCCCTCGGCCAGGAACCTCCCCGCCACGGCCAGGCCCAGGCCGGTGGTGCCGCCGGTGATCAGCGCGCGCTTCCCCTGCAGCAAGCCCATGGCCGGCCAGTCTAAATGTCCTGGCATCCTGGCAGACTGGCCGGATGGCTGACTTCACCCGGCAGGACCTGGCCGGCTCCCGGTTCGAGCAGGTCGACCTCACCGGCGCCCGGTTTCACAACGTGTACCTGACCGGCGCCACGATCCGCGGCGCCGTCCTGGTGAACGTGGACATCGACGGCATGATCGAGGACGTCAGGGTCAACGGCGTCGACGTCGTCCCGCTGGTAGAGGCCGAGCTCAACCGCCGCTACCCGGATCGCGCCAAGATGCGCCCGGCCGATGCGGACGGGTACCGCCAGGCCTGGGACATCCTCGAGCGGCTGTGGCAGCAGACCGTGGACCGGGCCCGCGGCATGGACCCGGACCTGCTGCACGAGCGGGTCGACGACGAGTGGTCCTTCATCGAGACGCTGCGCCACCTCGTCATGGCCACCGACGCCTGGGTCAGCCGCGCGATCCTGGGCCAGCCGTCACCGTGGGATCCGCTCGGCCTGCCGCACGACGAGATGCCCGACGATGTGGACATCCCGCGGGACCGGGCCGCCCGGCCGTCGCTGGACCAGGTGCTCGCCTTGCGCGCGGACCGGATGGCCACCGTGCGCGGGGTGATCGCCGGGCTCACCGACGCCACGCTGGCCGGGATGACCGAACCGGTCACCGAGCCGGGCTACCCGGAGCCGGGCAGCTACCCGGTGCGCCGCTGCCTGCAGGCGATCCTCACCGAAGAGTGGGAGCACCGCCTCTACGCCGAACGCGACCTCGACCTGCTCACGTCCCGTTCGCCCGGCTGATCCCCGGAACAGCGAGGCCCGCCACGGTGTTTCAATAAGTGGCATTACGCAGGCGTTCGAACGAAAGAGAATAGTGGCCCAGTGCGTTACATGCGGGAGCGAACTGCATCCCGAGCGGGCGAAGAAATACGACTACTGCATGGCACCCGAGTGCCAGGAGAAGAACCTCAAGGGCCTGACCCTGGTGGCCGTCGGGGTGAACAAGTCGGCTGAGCAGTACATGCTCCTCGATGACGAGACCCGGGACGAACTCGCCCGCGGCAAATACCACGACCAGCGCCGGGCCTCGTTCGGCACCTCCGTGGCCTCCTCGCCCGGCTCCGCCGTACCCGCCCAGCCGCGCCGTCCCGAGCCGCGCCAGGCGCCGTCCCACCCGGCGCAGTCCCGCCCGACGCAGGCCCGGCCGGCCCCGCGCCGGCCGTGGTCCAAGTCCCAGGAGAAACTCGCGTTGCTCTACAACGAGCAGGGACGGCGGCCGGAAGAGATCGCGGACAAGCTCGGCCTGAGCACCTACCTGGTGTCCCAGATCATCCTGACCTCCAGGAACCGCGGCAAACTCTAACCCCACCGGCACCTCTCGTTTCAGCCGGAGCCGCCCGGCAACAGCATGAAACCCCGGATCCATGGCGTTCTGACGCACTGGATCCGGGGTTTCATGGCGCTCGGCTGACCCGCCCGGACCGGTACGCTGATGGCTGCGGAAACGACGATGGAGGTGTCCTGTCCCGTGGCTCCCGCCGACGACTGGGTGGTGCGCACAGCCGGCGAGGTGCGCGCCGAAGCGATGCGCAGGCATCCCGGCGAGCCGCCGACGTGCGCGTCGGGGATCAGCCCGTCCGGGCCCGTCCACCTGGGGAACCTGCGCGAGCTGATGACCCCGCACTTCGTCGCGGACGAGGTGCGCAAGCAGGGCGTGCCGGGCCGGCACATCCTGTCCTGGGACGACTACGACCGGCTGCGCCGGGTCCCGGCCGGGTTCGACCCGTCCTTCGCCGAGCACATCGGCCGCCCGCTGACCGCCGTGCCCGACCCCTGCGGCCGGCACGAGAACTGGGCCGAGCATTTCAAGGAGCCGCTGCGCGAGTCGCTGGCCCGGCTCGGGGTCCTGGTCACCGAGATCAGCCAGACCCAGATGTACACCTCCGGCGCCTACACCGCGCAGATCATCCTGGCCATGCGGCGCCGGGCCGACATCGGCGCGGTGCTGGCCAGGTACCAGACCAGAAGGTCAGCACAGGCGGCCGATCCCGACGACGACGACCCGCAGAACGCGGGCACCAGGGCCTACTACCCGTTCAAGCCGTACTGCTCCGCCTGCGGGCGCGACGACACCACGGTCACCGGCTTCGACGACGAGACCACCGAGATCACCTACACCTGCGCCTGCGGAGTCCAGGTCGGCCCGGTGCCGATCGCCGAGGTGGCCGGGAAGCTGGCCTGGAAGGTCGACTGGCCGATGCGCTGGGCCTACGAGCGGGTCACGTTCGAGCCCGCCGGGGTCGACCACGCCTCGCCCGGCTCCAGCTTCACCGTCGGCGGCGAGCTGGTGACGGAGATCTTCGGCGGCGAGATGCCGCTGCACTTCGGGTACTCCTTCGTCGGTACCAGCGGGGGGTCGTCGAAGATGAGCGGCTCGGTCGGCGGCGCGCCCACCCCGGCGGACGCGCTGGAGATCTTCGAGCCCCCGCTGATCCGCTGGCTGTACGCGCGGCGCCGTCCCGAGCAGTCCATCACCCTGGCCTTCGACCAGGAGGTGGGCCGGGTCTACGACGAGTGGGACGCGCTGAGCCGCAAGGTCGCCGACGGCACCGCCGACGCGCCGGCCCGGGCCGCGTACGGCCGCGCGGCCGGGACCGCCGAGGGCCCGCTGCCGGTCACGCCGCGGCCGCTGCCGTTCCGGACGCTGGCGTCGGTGGCGGACATCACGGCCGGCGACCAGGCCCAGATCCTGCGCATCCTGCAGGACCTGACCACGGAGGACCCGGTCGCCTCGCTGGACGAGGTCCGCCCCCGGCTGGACTGCGCGCAGGCCTGGGTGGCCGAGTACATGGATCCCGCCGACCGGACCCAGGTCCGCGAGGCGCCGGACCAGGACCGGCTGGCCGGGCTGAGCGAGGAGGAACGGCGCGCGCTCAAGCTTTTGACCGAACGGATGGGCGATTACTGGTCCCTCAACGGCCTGACCACCCTGCTGTACGGCATTCCGAAGCTGCTGCGCGGCCTGCCGCTGGATGCCCCGCCGACGCCGGAGCTGAAGGCGGCCCAGCGGGCCTGGTTCATCCTGCTCTACCAGCTGCTGATCGGGAAGGACACCGGCCCGCGGCTGCCCACGCTGCTGCTGGCGCTGGGGCAGGACCGGATCCGCCACCTGCTCACCCCGGGATGACGGCGGATGGCGCAGATCGAGGTGACCGAGGAGTCACTGCATAGGGCCGTGGACGAGGCCGTCTTCGCGCAGGCCGTGACGCTGGCGGATAAGGTGGCGGGGTTTTCCGCGGTCGGGCCGCAGATCGAGGCGATCGTGGACGGCATCGAGGTCAGCGTGCGGGTCAGTCCCTCCGGCCTGGATGCGCGCTGCGCCTGCCCGGCCCCGTACCGCGAAGGGGCGCCGTGCCCGCACGCGGTCGCCGCGGTGCTCACCTGGGTCCGCGCCGGCCCCGACCCGGCCGCCGAGCTGCGCGCCGGACTCGATGACGTCCTCGCCGGGCTGGCCGCCGAAGCCGCCGACTGCGACCCGGACGACGGCTGGTATCCCGACACCGGCGAGCTGGAAGACCTCCTCGACGAGGTGGAAGACCTGGCCGGCCAGGAGCCGGACGCCGCGCGCGAGCTGGCCGGGCACGTCGCCGCCCGGGTCACCGAGGTGCTGGCCGCCGGGAACTGCCTGACCGGCGACCTGGCCGACGCCCTGGCCCGCGCCGCCGGCCTCCGCGGCGTCCCCCCGGACGCGTAGGACCGCTGCCCGCGGTGCTAAACCGCAGGGCGCAGCAGCGTGGTGCGGAGCCGGGAGCCGGTCCTGGCCCTGGCGTGCCGCGCCCGCTGCTGGTCGCCGGGCCGG
>Ga0207683_10006110_pt1 | contig 10314 bp, 11 predicted proteins | sample KBSM73metaG_FD_184333 | JGI IMG/M metagenome (GOLD analysis project Ga0207683, IMG submission 184333) | Miscanthus rhizosphere microbial communities from Kellogg Biological Station, Michigan, USA - KBS M7-3 metaG (SPAdes) (version 2) | ecosystem: Host-associated > Plants > Roots > Rhizosphere >...
GCGCGGCCATCGAACACTACCGCGAAGATGTGGAGCATCGCGCATTTCCATCCGATGAAGAGAGCTACCATCTCTCTGAAGCCGTCCGCAAAGAGGTGAGCACGAGCCATGAGGCGCCCATCTCGATTCAAGCCCTGCATAAAGCCTGATGGAGATTCTTCGCACCGTCGCCGACCTGCGCCATTGGTCTCGTACAAGCAGATGCAAAGCGCAGAACAACGCCTCTCCCTCCTTTGCCCTTGTACCGACGATGGGCGCGTTGCACGCCGGTCACGCCTCGTTGATTCGAGCCGCCGCCTTTTCCTGCGAACACGTGGCAGTCAGCATCTTCGTGAATCCCACGCAATTCGGTCCCAATGAAGACTACGCGCGCTACCCTCGCAGCTTCGATGCCGACTGTGCGATCGCTGAAGCCGAAGGGGCGACCGTAATTTTTGCTCCTTCCGTCGAAGAAATGTACCCTGCCGGTCCGCCTTCCCAAATCGCCACATTCGTCGAAGTCGAAGGCCTGAGCAATCGCCTCGACGGCCTTTCACGCCCCGGCCATTTCCGCGGAGTCGCGACCGTCGTCGCCAAACTCTTCAACGCTGCCGAGCCTGATCTCGCCTTCTTCGGACAGAAAGATGCTGCACAAGTCGCCGTGCTTCGCCGTATGGTGACGGATCTGCGATTGGCGACTAAGATCGTCGTCTGCCCCATCGTCCGCGAGCCCGACGGCCTCGCCCTCAGTTCGCGCAACATCTATCTCAGCCCCGCTGAGCGCACCCGGGCGCTTATCCTCAATCGCACAATTCGCCATGTTGAGAGCCTGGTGGCCGCAGGCCAACGCCATGCCTCCGCGCTCATCGCCGCCGCCCGCGAAATCTTCGCAACAGAACCCGCAGTCCGAGTCGACTACATTGAACTTGTCGATTGGGACAATCTCCAGCCCATCGACACAGCCTCCCCCGGCTCCCTCTTCGCCGTCGCCGCCTGGGTCGGTGCAACGCGACTCATCGATAACACCATCCTCTCGTGATCGCGTTCAAGAGGCCTGTTGCGAACCGAACCCCACTGCGGCAAGCTGTATTGAGTGCCTGAACTCCCCGACATCTCCGCCTACATCACCGCGCTGGAAACGCGCATCCTCAATCAGCCACTCGAACAAGTGCGCCTGGGCTCTGTCTTCCTTCTCCGTACCGTCGATCCACCACTCACTGCCGTGAACGGCCGCACCGTGCGCGAACTGCGACGCGTCGGCAAACGCATCGCCATCGGTCTCGAATCCGCACCAGGCGAGAACCTCTGGCTCGTGCTGCACCTCATGATCGCCGGCCGACTCCATTGGAAACCGCCCCACGCCAAACTCGCAGGGCGAAATGCACTTGCCGCCTTCGACTTTCCTTCAGGTTCCCTCGTCCTCACCGAAGCCGGCTCCAAACGCCGCGCTTCTCTGCACGTTCTGCGCGGCGACGAGGCGCTGCAAGCCATCGATCCCGGCGGCGTTGAAATCTTCGCGACCGACCTCGACGGCTTCCGTGCCGCACTGTCTGTCGAAAACCGCACGCTCAAGCGCGCACTCACGGATCCGCGCCTCATCAGTGGTGTCGGTAACGCGTACTCCGACGAAATTCTCCACGCCGCTCAGCTTTCGCCCATCACTCAGACCCACAAGCTCAAACCAGAAGAGTGGGAGCGCCTCTTTTCTGCAACGCGCTCCACGCTCAATCTCTGGATCGATCGACTCCGCGCCGAGGCACTGAAAAGCTTTCCAGAGAAAGTCACCGCATTTCGTCCGGAGATGGCAGTACACGGCCGCTACAACATGCCTTGCCCGCGTTGCGGAGAAAAGGTGCAGCGTATTCGTTACGCTGACAACGAAACCAACTACTGCGCTAAATGCCAAACCGGCGGCAAGGTGCTCGCCGACCGCAGTCTGTCGCGCCTTCTGGGTTCTGACTGGCCCCGCACATTAGACGAGCTCGAAGCCCTGAAGCGTCGTTAAAGCCCTTCCTCGCATTCGGTTGCATTTCTAAGCCACGTTCGTCACGCCATAGCTCAAAGGCGGCAGCAAATTTTTCGTTCCCAACTTTGCATTGAATTAATTCTGAAAAGCGCACAATGGAATAGAGAGGAATTCCGCCAATGCTCCCAGTCGAATCCGTCAGACAAGTCCCGGCCCGCCGAAAAAAGGTACCCCCCTCCCAAAAAAAATATATGTATAAAGATTTGCAGATAATTACCTGCTTTTGTGAAACACGTGGAAGCGGAGGGAGCATCGGTTAAGTGGATCGCTGCGCGCACGATCCCAATCAGCGCGACGTAACATCCTCTAAAATAAGCCCCTTGAACCTCCATCTTGGCCTCTCCGGATTTGACACAGCGGGACGCTTTTGCGAGACTCAAAGTTGCTGCCGATCTGGCTGATGAGGCTAGATTCGTATCCCGTGCCGAAGTGGCGGAATTGGCAGACGCGCGTGGTTCAGGTCCACGTACTCGCAAGGGTGTGGGGGTTCGAGTCCCTTCTTCGGCACCAATATTTTCCTATCCGGCTGAGATAACAGGTAAATATCTATAAACAATCACCTTACACAATTTAACTTCAGTCACCTGGATCACCTGAATACACCTTTGTGGACAGAATTCAGCCCAAAAACCTTAGCAACGATAGCAAGCAAAAATACAACTTCAGCGAGCCAAACAGCCTTATGATTCGCCACTGCTTTGTCCGATCACCTAATCGGCCAGACTTGCCCTCATGTCAAGGAGATGGCCTCACAATATTCACCCTTACTGGACGGGAATAATCACTCAGATGGCCCAGGATTTTTCAACCGAGCCAATGTCGGCGCGAATGCGCTTTGCTTTTGGAAACACTTCCCTCAGCCCTCGCCACGTCCTGTTCGAAGGCGATTTCAAGAGTGGCTTGCCATTCCCATATGGGTGGATCGAGCCTTTTGAAACTCCCCCAAATCGGCGTCTCGCCTCTACCCCATAGTCCGGCAGCCTACACAACATCCGCATCGGTTGGGGCGGGCACAGCTGTTGACCCTCACGAGGGAGAATGTCGGAGCATCTGGGAGTGTCATCACTTGCGCCGAAATCGGGCCAGAGAAACATGTTGTTCTCGATGGCGATTGGGAGCCATTTCAGAAGTAGTGCCCTCGTGGTCGAGTGGTGGGCAATACGGAAATAACCCCTGTTTTGCCGTTTTGGGTATTTCCTCATTGGCGGTGATCCAGGCGAGAAGTAGGACAGTTGAGCAAGATGGGACTACACGCCTGAGGTCCGTGTCGGCTACAACGGTTTTCAGATCGAGTTTGGCGCGAGCTTTAGCCAGACCGCCTTAGTGCTGTGAATCCCCAGCCGAGACCCAATTACGGACGTAGGGCAGAATATTGTTGTCGATGGACCTGAACTCCTCTTGGGTCAACGGCAGACTGTGCCATCGCTTCAGTGCATCCTTCGGCGTGTTATCTGCGGTGGCGGCGTCGCTCCCGTAAACCAGCCGGTTAGTCCCGATCTGGCGAATACGCGACACGACAAGGTCAGCTTTGCTTTCCCACATGCCTGGAATGGCGATCCCGCAAACATCGAAATAGACATTTTTCATTCGAGAATCTTTTCGCTCGATTGCTTCGATAAATACTGAAAGGGCGGCGTCAGTTGCCGGATCGTTGTAACCTCCTCCTCCGGCCAGATGCGCGATCTGTACCACTACGTCTGGAGCTTCAGGTAGCAGTTGGTCCAGAAAGGTGCGGGCCTCCTTCGCGCCGTACGGTCGATGATGATCGATGTTGGCGTGCATGTGAACTACGATTGCCATGTGATGCTCATTGGCGGCTTTGAAGACCCGTCGCACTTTCGCGAGTTGATCAGGATCGTCTAGATCTACGTCGGAGTTACCGAAATGCAGCTTCAATCCTGTGCGAAGGTTTGGGTCTTTGGCACAGCGTGCGATCTCTTGAAGGGCATAGGGTCGAAGGGGGTTGACACTGCAAAAGCCAAGTAGCCGATGAGGATATTTGGCAACTTGAGCGCTGGTCCAGTTGTTCTCACCCATCACGTGCGCATATTCATTGGGAACTGCCTCCTTGTTTGGATTTGAGAAGCTGTACGCAACCGACAAAACCACGGCTCGGCTGATTCCGGCGGCATCGAGTTGTGCGATGAGATAGTCGGCATCGATGCCCTTAGGTCCTGGGGATGATCGTGCTCCTGCCTCGGGGCTGTACAAGTGCTGGTGATAGTCGAAGGTCTCGGCCAACAAGCTGAGAGGGGCGAGCATGCACAATGAGATGATCGCGATTCCTCTTTGTATCGAGTTGAAATCGAAGGCACGCATGGACAACCAGAGTAACGAACCCGAGTCGGTGATGGATATTAGGCGGTGACTCACCGGCTATCGAGGTCATCGAAGTGCCGCCTCGCGATACAGGACCTCATGCATCCAGTGTCCAGCTACAATTTTCTTCATGACACGAGAACGTTGGGCCCAAATAGGAATCACGATCCAATTCCTTATCGTCGTCAGGACCCTAGGTGAGGTCTTCAGGCTTAGGCAGGTCCATAGCACGAGCTTCTCGACTGCAATGGCTATGCCGTATATCGGGGGCGCTCTAATCGCTGCCTGCTTCTGCTGGGCAGGTGTGACCATGTACTTCTTTAAACGCTACGCATTCACCTCTTGGATCGCGCTAGGGACCGTGATCGTTCTGCTGGTGTTTAAAATTGTCGTGATCGGCTAGATTCCAGGCTTCTCTCTTGCAGTTCGCATACTCGTCTATGCAGCTTGATCAGCTCGGGACAGTCACCAAGTAAAAGTTCAGCGAACTGCGACATTACATTTCCTTCCTAACGCTATGAGAGCATGGGATTAGATGAAGACCTTTCTATTCGTGCTTCTGGCCTGGCGGCACACCCCGATCTACGAGGCGTTGCTAGCTCAGGACGACATCTACCTGCCGCATAGCGACCGTCCGATTGACCCAGGCGACAACGAACACCTATCGAGTGTGGACGTAGAAGTAGCCCGCTAACGGCGAAGACTTGAGGAAGGTGTCGGTCGGATTGTGGGAAACCCCTCCGTTACTGCTGAGTAACTGCCGGTTAGGCGGTCACTCGCCCGGAACTTCAGCTAGGTCGTGGAAGGCGTGTGAGAAGCTGACCCCATGAGAACTAGTCAAAGCGGAGCGAAGCTCTTCGAATTTACGTCGTGGGGTTTCGCAATCACAAGGAGCCTCGCAATGCTTGTATATCGCGCATCGGTGGCTGCCCGAAGAATCGCTTGTGCTCTCGATTGAACTGGCTCGGACTTTCGTATTGGGATTAGTGGCCGCCTTGGATGAACGTGTTCTGGTCCTGCATGATCTGCCACCGCCCGTCCCGCCGGACGACTACGAAAGTTCGGACCGACCGCCCGGGTCCATGCTTGACTCCGTCGGGTGTCGTGAAGGCTCCCCCCAAACTCACTACCGTTCCAACCGCAACGTCAGGCGTGGCAAACCGGATATCCATGTTCTCGATAGTTTCGGTAGCGCCCTTCAGAAAAGATTGGTGCACCTCGCGCACCTCTTTGAGGGTTTCTTCGCGACTTCGCGTACGTCCGCCGAACGGATTGATATGGTTCCAATCTTCGGCAGCATAGCCCGCCGGCTGCGTAAAACCATCGTTGAATGCGTTGTAGAAGCCCTGGATCGTCGAACGAACCTCGGCTTCTGTCTCATTGCCCCACACGGGAGTTGGCAGGATCGAAATCAGCGTGGCCACGATGAGTGATGCTGCCAACGAATGTTGTTTTGTAGACATGGAATTTCTGTCCTTTCGGCAAGGGGATTCAGAGTGGGAAGGACTCGGCTGACACGTGACGGGCGCCAACTGTGCAGCTACGCCAGCGATTACCCCAAGTACCGAGTTGCAGAGGAGTGCTTTGATCGTTGGCTTCAATTGATCCCTGAACGAATGCAATTTTATGCCTAGCAGACTCGCGAAACCAACGATTATTCCGAGTTGTGGCCAATTCGGAAGTAACCCGATTTTGGAGCAACTTCCGGGTGGGCGGTGACTCATTTGTAGGCAGGTAGCAACCGCAGAACTTATTAATATTTCTTGCCTGCGTGAAAATTGAAGAGCTAATTAGTCGACCCGGAGTCTTTAGTCTCCGGGTCGCAAGGGTGGCTGAGAAACTACTTCTTGTTCATTGCGATGTCCACACTTTGCTGATTGGCGCGTGCGGTCTCTTGACGCTGGATTTCCTTCTCAAGCTTTGAGGGGCTTAGGTCCTCGGCGTATTCACCGGAACCGCCTCTCACTTCATGCAGAAAGTACTGGTCGCCATGCTTGCTGAATACAAGCATGTTGGGCTTCCCCTTGACGCGATCGGAAGGGTAAGTGGAAAAATAGAGGGTGGTGCCATTCTCCCGGTTCTCGATCTCAATCATGTTCGACCGGACTTCCGTGATCGAGTAGGTGCCCGGTGGAAGTACCCTCTGTCCAACCGAAAACTCAAAGGGAACCTTGGCTTGCGCGGACGCCTGCGCAGATGCGTGTGTGTATGCCGTGAGGCACGACATGGTCAAAAGAGCCGTTGTCAGAATGCTTTTCATTGGGGACCTCCGTCTCCAGGCGAACTCAAAGTTTCGCCTCTGTCCCCTAATGCGTATTCCGACAAGAATTCGCGACATGCCACCTATCTGGACCAACCATCGGAAGAATTAAGGCTTAGACCTTTGTTGGGACCAGCTGCACCCATCCTGGCGGCGCCAACTGGTTTTGCACCGCTAATGGAGAGGTTCCGGTTGGATCACCGGCAACTCGGAAACTGCCGAGATCTTGACTTTGGCAAGTGTTAGCGACCAAACACCTAAACCTCTCTCGAAAAGGGCCGAAACTGCCAACCGGGACGTTGGGTCTCGCATCCAACTTGCTCAGACGCAGCTTGAGGGAACTCCTTCCGCAACAAAACATCTGGACACAAAACGATAGCGAGAACATACCTTGCAGGCTCTTCCTTGCCGTTTCGTTGTCTCATTGCCTTCACCCCGGTGACATGCGGTTGCCTCCGAGCAGAATGAAGCCCGAAGAAGTCGCGATGACGCGAAGTGCGAACCGGCGAAGCACGGTCACCCGGAATCGTGCGGTCAGTTTGCTTCCTGCCACAATCCTCTTCATAGTTCTTACCTTGTCAGGCTGCTTGGTCGTGGGTGTGCGCATTGACCCGAGAAGCCTTGTGTGGGGTGGTGTTGCCTTAGGTTCGACAGGAAACCCGAAGGCTGTCACTTTGAGTAACATTGGCACTTCACCAATCGCGATCAGCAGTATCGGAATCTCGGGAGCCAATGCCGGAGATTTTGCGATCTCGAGCAAGACCTGTGGTGGTAGTCTTGCGGCCTCTTCAAGTTGCACGGTGACGATTACTTTCACTCCGCTGGCAGAAGGAGCCCGTGAAGCAACCCTTACCTTCAACCATTCCGGATTCAAGTCGTCGGAAAGCGTGTCTCTCTCCGGCACAGCGACGGGGAAAATCAGCACGTTGACGGTCACTCCGCAGACGCTCTCTTTTGGCACGATTAGCGTGGACTCGGCAAGCGCAGTCCAGTCCGTGACATTGCAAAGCGACGGTACCACGGAGATTTCCATCGGCAATGTCACTATTGCCGGAACAGATCCAGGTGACTTTTCGATTGCCAGCAATACCTGCGGATCGAGTCTTCAGGGGTCAAGCGGTTGCAGCATCGGCATCCTTTTCAAGCCCAGTGCGGCCGGAGCCCGAGCGGCGGCACTCACTATTTCGGACTCGGCGAGCGGCAGCCCCCATGAGGTGATGTTGTCCGGATCAGGCAACGCGGCGACTTCTCTTTCCATTGCGCCGACCAACCCAACGGTATTGGTGAATGCGAAGTTGCAATTCTCGGCGAACACGAGCGTGACGTGGACGGCGACGTGCGGGACTATCAGCAAGACAGGCCTGTTTACGGCGCCATCATCTCCGGGCTCTTGCATGGTGACGGCCACCGGGGCGGTGACAAGCCCTCCGTCGGTGTCAACTTCTGTGAACGTGACGAGCGACTCTACGAGCGGAACGTTAACTGTGTATCCGAGTTCAGCGGCTGTTTTCATCGGGACGGACCAGGCATTCCAGGCACAGCTTTCGTTGGTTCCCGACGCCCACCCCGTGACATACAGCGTCGATGGAGTGATGGGCGGCAATGCGACCACCGGTGTGATTACGGCTCAGGGCATGTATACAGCACCCAACGTAGCGGGTAGTCATGTGCTGACCGTGCAAGACAACACGCTGGGCACTGCGGCAACTGCGAAGATCACCGTGTTCTCCGATGTGAGTGTGGATTTCGATTCGCGTTCGACGGGCCTACACGCGATCTCGCCGGGCTTCTTCGGTGCCGAGCGCATGGAATCGCTGCATGATACCGCCGACCTGGATTTGGTCAAGGCGGGTGGAATGCAATATGCGCGCTTGTACGCGCAGATTCCATTTGTGTTCAAAACAGGCAGCACCGCCAACTGGCAGGCAATCGATTTCATCGTGCAGAAAATAAGCACGGGCGGTGTTCACATAATGTTGCAGATGGTTCAAACTCCGCCATGGCTTCAACCGGACCCCAATCCTTGCGGAGCGGGAAATGCATACATAATGCCCACAGACGTCAATGCGTGGGCTTCGCTGGCTGTGCAGTATGTGAAGCACATGGACGAGAATTTCCCCGGCGTGGTCACTGATTACGAAATATGGAATGAGCCGAATACACTTGAACTCTGCGGTCCCTCCTCAGAGCGAGCACCCAATTACATGAAGCTTTATACAGCGGCGGCGCCAATGATGCGGGCACAGGCGGCGGCAGATGCGCAGGCATCGGGCCTGCCTGCCGCGCGCGTCGGAGGACCGGCAACAGCAGGCATGCAGTCGGGCTGGGTGTCAGAAATGCTCAGCGATCCTGTCATTTCGCAGAACATCGATTTCCTCAGCTACCACGATTATCTGTTTACCAATCGTCAGACCGGCGCGCAGTGGGACACTTACAATGGGGTCGATTCTGTTTACCAGAGAACACAGGATTCAGGCGCCGGCCCGATGCACTCTTACGTTTTTGCATCCAGGCTGGTGGCCGTCGGCAAACAGCCTCAGGGAAAGAACCTGCCTATCTATAACACCGAATACAACCTGAATTGGGCCTTTGCGAAGAACTGCTGCGCGAACGATCCGACGCTTTCACCGGTATGGAACAGCATGTACGCCGCGGACATGCTCAACTCCATCTACAACGGAGCGACCAACACGCCTGGACACATGGTCTATTTCGCCGCGACCGCGGTACCCTACTTCTGTCTTGTCGGCGAGATCAATGGAGATATGGATTGCGCCTATTCGAGCGGGTCCGTGCCTCAGCCCTATCCGCAATACTTTGTTTACCAGCTCTTGGGCGCGGCAGATTACCTGGATCTTCAGGGCGGCGCATTCATGGCAAAGTCCATCTCTCCGGCGACGCTTGGAAACGGGCTGGTTGTGACTGCGTTTTATACCAAGAGTCTGGATGCGATCGTGATCATCAATCCGAATCAAAACACATTGAGAAATGTGACGGTGAATCTGAACAACACGGGACTGGCATCGGCGCAGGGGACCCTCTATCAGATCGTCAATGGGCAATCGATTCAGAGCTCGCCGGTCCCTCTGCAGAACCAGACGGGCACGTCGTTTACGACAATCGTGACAATCGGCGCGTATTCAGTCCAGGCAATCTCCATTCACAATTAATCTGCGGATAGTTCACGGAATGAATTGATACGCAGCCGGTACCTCAGATTCTTCCTGAACTTTCAGTGGCCCTGTGCATAGCGCGTGTATTACCGCCTTCTATGAGAAGGTCATAAAAGTCAAGGCCGACGTGGCGGCCGTTCTGGATTGAACTTCACAGTGGTGGCAAGCTCAGTCAAGGGCGTCCAGAGGACCAAACGACGTGTTTTACATGATTGCGGCGTGGTGTCCGGACGGCGCAGTCCACATCCAGGGTACGGATACGAAATACGTCAGCCATTTGAACGCAAATGGCATTCGCTAAACATCATGGCTAGTTCCAGGGAGTGTCTTCGCTGGGAAACATCGCGGAACACTCCAAGATTGAGTCATAGCCCGCCACTCGCCAGTCAAATCTCGCAAATTCCTGGAGCGGTGTGCGTTGTCAACCTGTTGTGAGTTCAAGCATCGTCGAGCAACGGCAACGACAAAAGCAAAGGCCGCGGTCCGTGCGGCCCCTGGCTCCAGGGGGCGAAGCTCTCGTTACGACACAATCCCGTCGTGCCTCCGGTGCGTCTGAG
>Ga0207683_10006111_pt1 | contig 10314 bp, 10 predicted proteins | sample KBSM73metaG_FD_184333 | JGI IMG/M metagenome (GOLD analysis project Ga0207683, IMG submission 184333) | Miscanthus rhizosphere microbial communities from Kellogg Biological Station, Michigan, USA - KBS M7-3 metaG (SPAdes) (version 2) | ecosystem: Host-associated > Plants > Roots > Rhizosphere >...
GAGTTTCGCGGATATACCCAGGCCGAACTCGTAGTCGCCGTCAAAATCACGCAGGGTTACTTGTCGGACTTGGAAACTGGCAAGCGCAAGGGACCGCTGCAACTTCATCAGAAGATCGCGCGGGCACTTGGCGTTCCGCTTGAGTTATTGGCACCAATCGCCGTTTCAGAGGAAGAGGCCGACCCAGTTCGCTTTGCCAATCGCAAGCGCGCCGTCGCCGAAATGATCGGTCAGCGCCGCCGGCGCTGATGAACGCCGCTACTCCGCCGGCTGCAGCGCGGCCTTGCGCGCGGGTTTTGGCGCGCCGACGCGCAACCTGCGATCGGAGAGCGACAGCGCGCCGCCGAGCACCATCACGACGCAGCCGAACCAGATCAGCAGCACCAGCGGCTTGTGATAGATCCGCACCGCGATCGCGCCGTCCGATCCGACGTCGCCGAGCGAGAGATAGAGCTGCGAGGCGCCGCGCGTCAGCAGCGCGGCTTCGGTGGTCGACATGCTGCGTTGGGGGAAGGTGCGTTTCGAGGGCGTGAGCACGTCGATCACCTCGCCGCCCTGGCGCACCGTGAAGCGCGCGATCAGTTCTCGGTAGTTCGGCCCGGGGCGCGGCGCCAATCCGTCGAGGGTGAGATCATAGCCACGCACCGAAACGCTCTCCCCCGGCTTGAGCGAGACGATGCGTTCGGCGTTCCACTGGCTCTCCGCGATCACGCCGAACAGCAGCATGCCGGCGGCGAAATGCGCGACCGCGGTGCCCCAGGCCGAACGCGGCAGGCCGCGCGCGCGGGCCACGGTGGTGGCGAACGGTACCCGGAACAGCCCGATGCGCTCGATCGGATCGACCAACGCGCCGATCATCACATAGACCGCAAGCCCGATTCCGAACGGCGCCAGCACCGGACCGCCGCCCTGAACTGCAAACACCGCGGCCAGCGCCACCAGCCCGAGCGCCGCCGCCCACATCAGCCGCTGTGCGGCGCCGAGGATGTCGCCGCGTTTCCAGGCGAGCAGCGGCCCGAACGGCACCGCGATCAGCAGCGGCACGAATAGCGGCCCGAAGGTGAGATTGAAGAACGGCGCGCCGACCGAAATCTTCTCATCCGTCAGCGCCTCGAGCGCGAGCGGATAGAGCGTGCCGACGAACACGGTGGCGCAGGCCGCGGTCAGAAACAGATTGTTGAACACCAGCGCGCCCTCGCGCGAGATCGGCGCGAACAGTCCCCCCTGCTTCAAGGCCGGCGCGCGCCAGGCGTAAAGCGCGAACGCGCCGCCGATGAAGATCACCAGTATCGCGAGGATGAACACCCCGCGCGAGGGATCGCTCGCGAAGGTATGCACCGAGGTGAGCACGCCGGAGCGCACCAGGAACGTGCCGAGCAGCGAGAGCGAGAAGGTGAGGATCGCGAGCAGGATGGTCCAGACCTTCAGCGCGTTGCGCTTCTCCATCACGACCGCCGAGTGCAGCAGCGCGGTACCGGCGATCCACGGCATCAGCGAGGCGTTCTCGACCGGGTCCCAGAACCACCAGCCGCCCCACCCGAGCTCGTAATAGGCCCAGTAAGACCCCATCGCGATGCCGAGTGTCAAAAACATCCAGGCGACCAGGGTCCACGGCCGCACCCAGCGCGCCCAGGCGGCGTCGATCTTGCCGTCGATCAGCGCGGCGATCGCAAACGAGAACGAGATCGAGAAGCCGACATAGCCGAGATAGAGCAGCGGCGGATGCACCGCGAGCCCGATGTCCTGCAGGATCGGATTGAGGTCGCGCCCCTCGGCCGGCGCCTGCGCGATGCGCAGGAACGGGTTCGAGGTGATGAGAATAAAGAGATAGAACGCGCTCGCGATCCAGGCCTGCACGGCGAGCACGTTGGCGCGCAATGTGTCCGGCAGGTTGCCGCCGAACAGCGCGACCAGCGCGCCGAAGATGCTGAGGATCAGCACCCACAGCAGCATCGAGCCTTCGTGATTGCCCCACACGCTGGTGAATTTGTAGATGAGCGGCATCGCCGAATGCGAATTCTGGAACACGTTCAGCACCGAGAAATCGGAGCCGACGTATGCCGCGGTGAGCGCTGCGAACGACGCCGCCGCGAAGGCGAATTGCGCAAGTGCAGTCGAGCCGGCAACGCCCATCAACGTGAGATCGTTGGTGCGCGCGCCCCACAGCGGCACGGTCGCCTGGATCAGCGCGAGCGCCAGCGCCAGCACCAGCGCGTAGTGGCCGAACTCGGCGATCACTTCTTGGCCCCGGCGGGCGGCGGCGCATCCTTGGTGGCCGCGCCGGCAAGGCCGTAGCCGCCGCCGTCGGCCTTCCAGTGGCCCTGCTTCTTGAGCGCGTCGGCTACTTCCTTCGGCATGTAGGTCTCGTCGTGCTTGGCGAGCACGCTGTCGGCCTTGAAGGTGCCGGCGGTGTTGAGGGCACCCTCGGTCACGACGCCCTGCCCTTCGCGGAACAGGTCGGGGAGGATGCCGGTATAGGAGACCGGCACGGATTTGTTGCCGTCGGTCACCTCGAAGCTCACCTGCAGATTGTCGCCGCGCTTGAGCGTGCCCTCCTTCACCAGCCCGCCGAGGCGGATGCGGCTACCCGGAGCGACATGTTTTTCAACCACATCGGTCGGAGAGTTGAAGAAGACGATTGAGTCCTTCAAGGCGAACAGCACCAGCGCCGCCGCAAGCCCGAGCACGCCGAGGCCCGCTCCGATCAGGGTCAGCCGCCGCTGTTTGCGCGTCATGGACGAGTCCGCATGTCAGCTTTCGAGCTTCAGTTCCTTCGCCAGCGCATCAATCCGGCGAAGCTTGTCGGCATCATGACCGAGCGCGCGCCGCGCATCGGAAACCGCGGATAGCGCCCGGTCGCGATCCCCCATCACGGTATAGGCGCGCACGAGGCGAAGCCAGCCCTCCACGTCCGACCCGTCGCGCTGCAGGCGCTCGGCGAGCCGCTCGACCATGCCGCGGATCATCGCGGCGCGGTCCTGCGGGTCCATCTGCTCCGACGCTGTGACATCGTCGGCGCTCGGACCCGGTGCGGGCGCCGCGCCTTCGGCGCTCGCCACTGCCTGGCGCGCCATGATCCCCCATGGCGAATCCGTTCCGGTATCGCGCGCGATGTCGCGCCAGATCGCCAGAGCCTTGGCGCCGTCGCCGTCCTGATGCGCCGCGACACCGAGGAAGAAGCGCGCCTTCGGGTGCCGCGCGTCCTGCGCCGCCGCGCGCTCGAACGCGGCCTTGGCTTCCTGGGTGACCACGCCGTTCGCCGCCGCGATCAGGGTCTCGCCGAGTTCGGCCTCAAGGTCGGGCTTACGTCTGTCGTCCCTGCCGTTGATGCGCAACGCGTTGCGCCGCGCCTTCACGGCGTCGTCGAGCCGGCCGAGCCGCACATACACCGGCGCGATCACCTCCCAGCCGCGGCCATCTTCCGGGTTCTTCTCAAGATGCTCCTCGACCCGCGTGACCAGCGTCTCGAGCGATTGGTTTTGCGGCGCTGTCGCCCGCGCGGCGAGCGGCTGTCCCGGTACGTTGGGCGAGCCGAGCGTGAGATAAAGCGCAGCGCCGATCGCCGGCAGCGCGACCAGCGTGGCGATCGCGGCAGCGCGGCGGCGAAAGGTTTCGCCGCCCGCGGGTGCGTCCGGTTTTTCGTCCGCATCGGCGGCGGCGATCAGCCGGCGCGAGACCTCGACGCGCGCCGCTTCCGCTTCCGCCTCGCCGATCCGGCCGGCAACGCGGTCGCGCGCGATCTCGTCGATCTGGTCGCGATAGACCGCGACATCGCCGCCTGCGCGGCGCTCGCGCCTTGCGCGGGAGAGCGGCCAGAGCACGGCGAACATCGCCGCCGCCGTCATCAGGGCGAACAGGAACCAGAGCGTCATGGCGGGTTTACATCACGCCGTTCGCCGCCTCGCAAGGAGCGGGACAACCTGCGCGATCCAGGTGTAGCATCGCCAAAACCCGGAGGCGCCCATGATCGTCGCGATCGTCACCTTCTCCCTGCCGCAGCCGGCCACGCTGGCGGAGATCACCAAGACGTTCCAGGGAACGGCGCCGAAGTACCGCGGCATGCCGGGCCTGTTGCGCAAGAACTACGTCATGAGCGAGGACGGCAAGCGCGCCGGCGGCATCTATGTGTGGGCCTCGCGCGCCGACGCGGAGCGCGTCTACACCGCCGAATGGAAGGACTTCGTCACCGGCAAATACGGCACGCCGCCGTCGATCGAATACCTGCACTCGCCGGTGATGGTGGACAACGGCGCCGGCACGATCAGCGTCGCGGCGTAACGCCCGGTCGCAACCAACTCCAAACCTCATGCTGAGGAGCGGTGCGCAGCACCGCGTCTCGAAGCATGGCCGCGTGCACTGCCCTCGCCTCGGGCCATGGTTCGAGGCTCGCCATGAGGGTCTGCGATCTAACCCTTCGCGGCCTTCTGTTCGCCCTTGGCGGCGACGTCGGCGGCCCTGGCGAGCGTGCTCGCGTAATCGGTGCCGAACAGTTTTGCGCAGAACTTCACCGCCGCATCGAGTTGCGATTGGCGGAAGCTGCGCTCCGCCGCCGGCGCGGCGCGCAGCCCGTCGAGCAGCTGCTGCGTGCCGGTATCGAAATAATTCTGCAGATCGGAGTGGACGCGCCGCGTCGCCTCGCTGATCGCGAGCTCGCTCGCATAGTTGCGGCAGGTTGCGGCGAGCGCGAGCCTGCCCTCGATCTCCTCGACCTCGAGGGCATCGACGACGGAGTCGGCGCGGGCCTCCTTGGCGGCGCGCGGGCGCAGCAGGCGGCGCACCTGTCCGGGCAGATCGTCGATCTCGGCCTGCAACGCGCGCGAGACCTCGGTGCGCAACGCCGCGAGCTGGCGTGCCCAGGCCGAGTCGCCGGACAGATCCATCTCGGTGCGCAGCGTGCGCACCGCGTCATGAAGGTCCTTCAGGATCTCGGCGACGTCATCGTGCCGGACTTTCAGGCTTTCGCGCAGGTGCGTGCTCATGCGCTCCATGTCGGAAAGCACGACGTCGACCGCCGCGGCGTAAGGCGTTTCAGCGACGCGCGCCGCGACATCGGTCGCGGCCGCCGCAATCGCGAGCCGGATCAACTGCCACGGCGAGCCGAGCCGGCTCATCACCATGAGCAGCGCGTGGAGGAAGACATCGCGATGCCGCCCGACCGGCGACTCGAGCAGGTTCCTGACATTCTCGAGCTGCTCGTCGGCGAGATTGCCGATCGACAGCGGCAGCCGCGACGCCAGCACGCCGAGCGCGTCGCGGATGCGCAAGATCGCGGCGGTCTCGCGCAGATGCTCGATCGCGTTGGCGGTGCCGATGCGGAATTCGAGCTGGCGGCGCGCCTTGTCGTCACCCTTGATGGCGATCAGCGCCTCGCGCATGCGGCTCTCGGCCAGGTCCTGGAAGGCGCGCGCAACCTGTTCGGCGCCTCTCTCTTCATTCGCGCCCAGCAGGATGGTGAGCTGCTCGATATGAGTCCTGGCCTCTTGCGGCGCGAGATCGCGGCACAGCCAGTTCCAGATCGGGTCGAGACAGGCGCGCGGCACGCGGCCGCGATGCTTGCGCTCCGGGGCGTCGTCGACGATGAACGGCTTGAGCGGCGCGAAGAACAGGCGCTGCGGATTACCGGCCGCGGCATCTTGCGCCCCGTGCTGCGCGCCTCGCCGCGCAGCTGCTTCAGGATAAGCGCCGCGCCGGGTGGCTCCTCGCCGCGCAACAGCGCGCGCTCGAGCTCCGCCGCCAGAAGCGCGCGCGCCTCCGGCTTCAGCTCGCGCAGATATTGCCGCAGTTTCTCGCTGGGCACCGCGTCGGCCATGCCCTCACCCGTACCCAAGGTTACCTATCGGTAGAATTAGCGGCCGGGCGTTAAGAACGTGTTGAGGAACAATGCAGTGTCAGCCGGACGGCGTCCAGGTTCCGTCGACATTGCGGCAGGCGGTCGCGCGCGCGGTCTGCGGTTTGCCGTCGATATAGATCGTGTGGGAATAGTCGCGACAGCGCGTGCCGCGGGTCTCGTAGTAGCCGCCCGGCACCACCGTGCCGTAGCGCCCCGGATGGCCGCGCCAGCCGACCGGTTCGCCCGGCTCGCCGGCGTCGAGCGCGCGCATCTCGGCCGAAAACGCAAGCTGGCGGTCGCGCTCGTCGAGGCCGGTGCCGATCCCGTTGCCGAGCACGCCGGCCGCCGCAACGGTCGAACGGGCTGCGGCGCTGCCGGTCACGTTCGGACCCTGCGGCGCGACCGGCTCGTTCGCCGCGCAGGCGACGAGCGCCAGCGCCGCCAACGCCGCTCCGATCGGTCCTGTTGCGCGCATCACTGTCCTCAGCCCGAACGATACGTCGCCCGGCATGGCCGGGCGACGGGCCGTTCTTAGCGCGGCGGGGCGGTTCAGGCAAAGTGGCTATCGTGCAACCTTGCGCCCGCCTCTTCAGGCTGCCTCCGCCCTCGCGTAGCGACCCGGCGGCTGGCCGACGTAGCGGCTGAAAGCAGTGCTGAAGGTGCTCGCCGAGCTGTAACCGACGCGTTCGGCGACGACGGCGAGCCCGAGGTCTTCACGGCGGAGCAGGTCCTTCGCGACGGCCATGCGCCAGCCGAGAAGGTACTCCATCGGCGGGAGGCCAACGGCGCGTGTGAAGCGATCGAAGAACGCAGAACGAGACAGTGCGGCTTCCTTCGCGAGTTGGGCCACCGTCCACGACCGCGCGGGGTTGCCGTGCATCTGCCGTATCGCCGCCGCGAGGCGTGCATCGCTCAACCCGCACAGCAGGCCCGGGCCCGCCTGTTCTCCCTGCGTCGACCGGAGCGCTTCAATGAGCAGCACTTCCACCAGACGGGAGAGAATGAGATCGCGGCCCGACCGCCGCTCGCGGGATTCCTCACCGACGAAGCGTACCAGCGTGGACAGGCGCTCGACGCCGCGCACATGCACCAGCGTCGGCAACAGCGATACCAGCAGCCCCGCATCAGGGGATTCGAAGACGAAGTAGCCGCCGAGCAGCCGCACGTCGGGACGTCCGCCGCGCCTGCCGTGGCGAACGTCGCCGGCCGGCGAAGGCAATCGCTTCGGATCGATGCGCTGCGGCGTCGCCGGCTCGAAGCCCGACATGGTGAAGCCGGGCGTTGCGGGCAGCAGCACGAAGTCGCCCGCCTCGAGCGTGATCGCATCGTGCCCGTCGACCGCGAGACGACAGCTTCCCTCGATGACAGTGCAGAAGCTTGGCTGGCCGAAGTCGGTGTAACGCACGCCCCAGCGTCCGGCGCCGCTGATGCCCTTCGCGAGCACGGTGCGCGGCCGCAGCAGGGCGATGATTTCCGAGAGCGGATCGATCATGTCTGGACTATCGCAAATGAAATATGGACTTTGGATTGTAGAGCGTCCGGCCCACCCCCGCTATCCCTTCATCATCGAAACGAAGGGAAACCGCCATGAAGACCGTACTGATCACTGGCTGCTCGTCGGGCTACGGCCTCGCGACCGCACGCCACTTCCACGCGCAGGGCTGGAACGTGGTCGCGACGATGCGAACGCCGCGTGACGGCATCCTGCCTCGATCAGAGCGCCTGTGCGTGCTGCCGCTTGACGTGACCAGGCCCGACAGCATCGTTGGCGGCACTCGACGCGAGCGGGCCGATCGACGTGCTCGTCAACAATGCGGGCGTCGGGCTGGCCGGCGCGTTTGAAGCGACGCCGATGGTCCAGGCACGTCGCGTGTTCGAAACCAACACGTTCGGCGTGATGGCGATGACGCAGGCTGTGCTGCCCTCCTTCCGCGCGCAGAGGTCAGGCGTGGTGGTGAACGTGACGTCCAGCGTGGCGCTGGCGCCGATGCCGCTGGTGGCGGTCTACACCGCCAGCAAAATGGCGATCGAGGGTTTCACGGGATCGCTCGCCCACGAGCTCCAGGCGTTCAACGTGCGCGTCAAGCTGGTCGAGCCGGGCTACGCCCCGACAACGCGCTTTGCGCAGAATACCGAGCTGCGCATCGACGAGCTTATCCCTGAGGCGTACGCGTCGTTCGCCCAGCCGATCTTCGCTGCATTCGCGCAGCCGGCGTTGGTGACGAAGGAGTCCGATGTGGCCGAGGCGGTATGGCGTGCCGCGAACGATACCTCCGCGCAACTCCGCTTCCCGGCGGGCGCCGACGCCGTGGCGCTGGCTCAGGCTGCGTGATCCCTCACGCCGCGGGCAGCACCAGCTCCGCGCGCAAGCCGCCGATCGGCGCGGTGCCGAGCGTCAGCGCGCCGCCGTAAAGTGCCGCGAGATCGACCACGATCGAGAGGCCGAGCCCCGAGCCGGGCTTGGTCTCGTCGAGCCGGTTGCCGCGCCGCGCCGCGCCCACCTGCTCGCGCTGCGTGGCGGTGAGACCGGGACCGTCATCGTCGACCACGACGCGCAAGTTCGAGCCGGCGGCCTCGGCGCGGTCGGGCAGCACTTCGACGGCGACGCGCGACTGCGCCCATTTGCAGGCATTGTCGACAAGGTTGCCGACCATCTCTTCCAGGTCCTGCCGCTCGCCGCGGAAACGCGTGTCGCGCGGCATCTCGATGTCGATCGCGATGCCGCGGTCGCGATGGATCTTCTCCATCGAGCGCGCCAATGCGGTAACGACCGGCGCCACTTCGGTGACGGTGCCGACCACGGTGGCGCGCGCCGCGATCCGCGCGCGCTCCAGATGCCGCTGCACCTGGTCGCGCATCACGTTGGCCTGCTCGCGCACCTTCACCGCGAGAGGATCGTCGCCGCGTGCGGTCGCCTCGTTCATGATGACCGAGAGCGGCGTCTTGAGCGCATGCGCGAGATTGCCCACGTGCGTGCGCGCGCGCTCGACGATCTCGCGGTTGGCATCGATCAGCGCGTTGGTCTCGCGCGCGAGCGGCGCGATCTCGACCGGGAAACTCCCCTCCAGCCGTTCGGCCGAACCGGAGCGGATGGCCGCGAGGCCGGCCGAGATACGCTTCAAGGGCGCGAGGCCGAAGCGCACCTGGAACATGGTCGTGAGCAGCAGCACCACCGCGAGCACGCCGAACGTCACCGAGATCGCGCGATCGAAGCCTTGCGTCTCGTCGTCGATTTCAAGCGCGTCGCCCGCGACCGCGACCAGATAGCGGCCGTCATCGCCGAGGTCGACCGTGCGCTCGACCAGCCGCAGACGCTGATCCTCGGGGCCCGGCACGTAGCGCTTGCGCGTCCCGTCCGGGGCGGTCGGCACGTTCAAGTCTTCGAGATGCGGCAGGCCGCCATCCCACAGCGACCGCGAGGAGCGCACCTCGGGCTTCGGCGCCGACAGCTTGGTCACCTGCCAGTACCAGCCCGACAGCGGCAGCTCGAACAGCGGCTCGCCGAGCGACTGCGCGACCTTCTCGCCCTCCTCCGGCGCGGCGACGTCGGCGACCAGCGTCCGGAGATAGACGCCGAGCCGGCGGTCGAACGAGCGTTCGACGCCGTCGCGGTAGAGCGAGGAGAGCACGACGCCGGTAATGACCAGGATGACGACCGTCACCGCGGTCGCGGAGACGAACAGGCGCAGCGCGAGCGAATTAACCCGCATGAGGCTTCACGGGTTCGGCGGCGTCAGCAAGTAGCCTAGCCCGCGCACGGTCTGGATCACGTCGACGCCGAGCTTCTTGCGGATGCGGCCGACGAAAACCTCGATGGTGTTGCTGTCGCGGTCGAAGTCCTGATCGTACAAATGCTCGACCAGCTCGGTGCGCGAGACCACGCGGCCGGTGTGATGCATCAAGTAGGAGAGCAGCCGGTATTCGTGGCTGGTCAGCTTGACCGGATTGCCGTCGACGCTGACACGCCCGGTGCGCGAGTCGAGCCGGACCGGGCCGCAGGTGAATTCGCTCTTGGCATGGCCGACCGAGCGGCGCAGCAGCGCGCGCACGCGCGCCAGCACTTCTTCCAGGTGAAAGGGCTTGGCGACATAATCGTCGGCGCCGGCGTCGAAGCCCTGCACCTTGTCGCTCCAGCGGTCGCGTGCGGTCAGCATCAGCACCGGCATCGCGCGCCCGGCACGGCGCCACGCCTCGATCACCGAGATGCCGTCCATCTTGGGCAGGCCGATGTCGAGGATGACCGCATCGTACGGCTCGGTCTCGCCGAGGTAATGGCCCTCCTCGCCGTCGAAGGCGCGGTCGACCACGTAGCCGGCATCGGTCAGCGCGGTCGCGAGCTGGCGGTTCAGGTCGGGGTCGTCCTCGACCACAAGAAGGCGCATGGCGTTAGCTTCCCCCGAGCCAAATACCGTTGGCGGCCTCGACTCGTGCCTGCACCACCTTGCCACTGCGCGGGAGCACTGTCAGCACGTAGACGAGGCCCT
>Ga0207683_10006116_pt1 | contig 10310 bp, 7 predicted proteins | sample KBSM73metaG_FD_184333 | JGI IMG/M metagenome (GOLD analysis project Ga0207683, IMG submission 184333) | Miscanthus rhizosphere microbial communities from Kellogg Biological Station, Michigan, USA - KBS M7-3 metaG (SPAdes) (version 2) | ecosystem: Host-associated > Plants > Roots > Rhizosphere >...
GCTCAAGTTTTCAGTGTTTTACAAATAAGTTGTTTGTGGCAGACATCGTGCACAAGTTCCTATCAAAAGTCTTAGGCATGTTAACAAAAGGGGCAATACAAATGAAAAGTAAAATGCTTCTAGTAGCGGCTTTCATGGTTTTGACGCTCGCCTTGGTCGGCGCCCCGGCCACCTGGGCGAATTCTTTGACATACCAAGGTGTCACCTTTGACCTGAACATTGTCAGTAGCAACTTAGTACTGGGCGTAAGTTCGGGCGCAATTGGTCGAACCGGCGACTGGACGGGCGTAAACGGCTTCGCGGCTTTCGAAGTTAAGAGTATCGGCACGGCAACGGGCCTTGCGCTTAATAATTGGACGGTCAATGGCGCTTCCCTCGGTAACTTTGGATGTATAGGTGGAGCTCCTGCGGCGGGTGGTGGATGCTTTGTCCGTAATGCGGGCCCAGCAGCATTCGGTGCCAATAGTAATATAACCCTTAACATCTCTAAATCGGGTGGCGCATTCGATTTGACCAATAACACTCTGAAGGTGTCTTTCACCACGAATGGCTCAACGTCTATTGGCGGAACCTGCGGAAACAACCAGACCGGAAACTGTGTCTTCGGCAAAACTGGTACGCTTTTGTCGACAAACATTCCCGTCCCCGAACCAACCTCTTTGCTGCTGCTCGGCGCCGGTTTAGCAGGGATTGGTCTCTGGAGGAGAAAGACTACGAAGGTCTAACTCTTTTCATCTTTTATAGAATGTGAAGAAGGGCCAGTCCTCCCAAGGGGACTGGCCTTTCTTTATTTCTGGCTAAAAGACACTCTTGCTCACCTCGTTTGACGGTAAGCTCTCATTGCCTGTGGAATCTACCGCCGTGATTCGGAAATAGTAGGTCGTTCCCAGAGTTAGGCCGGTCATCGTATAGGTGGAAGCTCCAGCGGGTACCGTGGCGATCGCCGTTCCATATACGCCCGGCGTCGTGGACTGATAGACCCTATACGAAGCCAGATCCGGATCGGTATTGGGGTCCCACGTCAGGGTAGCGGAGGAAGTCGAAACCGCATTAAGCGTCAGCGTGACGTCGACGGTCCGTGTAATCCCACCGCCCGTAAGGGTAATGGCCGCGTTATTGGTCCCCAGCGACGCCGTTGCCGTGTTCACGGTCACCGTGATGGTGCTGTTGCTAGAAGCCGACGGAGGGGTAACCGTCAGCCAACTCGTGTTTTCACTGACGCTCCAACTGGTATTCGACGTGACAGCGAGTGTTTGACTCGCTGGATTGGCGGCACCTTGAGTCGCTGTAAACGACAGGCTGCTCGGGCTTATTGTCAAGCTCAATGCTGGCGCATTAACGGACAGCGTGACATTGACCGTACGTGTGAGGCCGCTACCTGTGATAGTGATCGTGCCCGTGTTGGTGCCAACCGCCGCGGTGGCCTGGTCCACTGTGACGGTTACCGTCCCGTTATTCGAGCCGTTGGGAGGACTGACCGTCAACCAACTGATTCCTTCAGTGACGCTCCACGACACATTGGAGGTTATCGAGAACGACTGAGCGGCTGGGTTGGCTGCGCCCTGGGTTGCCGTGAAGGTCAAACTCGAGGAACCGATCGTCAAAGTTGGTGCCGGTGCACTGAGCGTGAACGTGACATTGACCGTACGTGTGAGGCCGCTACCTGTGACAGTGATCGTGCCCGTGTTGGTGCCGACTGTGGCCGTGGCCTGGTCCACTGTGACGGTCACCATGCCGTTATTCGAGCCGCTGGCAGGACTGACGGTCAGCCAACTAAGGGATTCGGCGACGCTCCAGGATCCATTGGAACTGATCGAGAGGGATTGACTGGCTGGGTTGGCTGCGCCCTGGGTCCCCGTAAAGTTCAAACTCGATGAACCGACAGTCAAGGTTGCCGCCGGGGCGGCAACCGTGAGTGAGACTGGGATCGACTGAGGCGTGTTCGTTGCGCCGGTTCCCACAACCGTGATAGAGCTCGTGTATGTACCGGCCGAAAGTCCCGTCAAGTTGGGCGCTACGGCGAGCGAACCAGAACCCGTGCCCGAGGCCGGAGAAACCGAGAGCCAAGAGGCTGTGCTCGAGGCGTTCCAACTTAGGGTTCCGGTGCCTGTGTTGGTGATGTTGACGCTTTGGCCGGGCGGGTTGGCGCCTTGGGTCGCTGAAAAGCTCAGGCTGGTTGGTGCAAGACCAATAGTCGGAATCAATGGCGCGGTGAGTGTGAGAGTTACCGTGACGGTTTGTGGTGTGTTTGTTGCGCCGGTCGCCGCAACTGTCACAGGCGTCGTATAGGTTCCTGCCGACATTCCCGCTGTATTGACATTCAACGTCACAGAACCAGCGCCCGTTCCGTTCAGAACACTTGGTGTCAACCACGCCGCATTTTCTATAATCGACCAGTTCAACGTGCCAGCGCCCGTATTGCTAACCGTGAGCGTTTGAGCGCTTGGATTGCTACCGCCTTGCGTCGCGGTGAAGGAAAGGTTCGTCGCGTTCAGACCAATCGTAGGGGTGGGGGCTGCTGTGACGGACAGTGTGACGGCGATGGCTTGAGGCGTATTGCTTGCTCCTGTGGCTGCAATCGTCACTGTGCCGGCATAGGTCCCGACGGATAGCCCGCTCACATTGATGCCGACGACAAATGATCCACTATTCGTTCCTGACGCAGCGGCACCCCCGTTAATTGTCAGCCATGGGACTGAAGAGGCGGCAGTCCAGCTCAGCGTTCCGGAACCGCTGTTGGTAATGGTGACCGTTTGGCTCGATGGATTGGCGCCGTTCTGAATGGCCGAGAACGAGATGGATGCCGGGTTCCGTCCGATGACCGGCGTCAACGGTGCAGAAGACGAGACGGTTGACGTTGTCGGAGTCAGCAGCTGGGTCAACCCCGGCATCGCAGCGGATAACTTTTTCATCCCTCGTCCGTTGGTAGAGTCTCTAACTGCGGATGAACCCGACACAGCGACGCCTGCCAGGGACGACGTGCCGGACAACGTCGAGGAAGTCGGACTGGACAGAGCACCCGCGAGTGAAAAGGATGTTGTGGATGTCGTTGTGGTGATAGATGATTTTACTGGAGCGATGGTGCTGGATGTCGTTGGACTCAGGGCCGTCGCATCCTTGCTCTGGATCTGAGTCGCGGTCGTTTCGCTAGGGGCAGCCGTTGGCGCCTTAAGAGACGTGGACGTGGTAGTTCGGGACGTTGTGATGTCAGTGGGCTGCAGAGAAGCCACGGGAGCTGATTTTCTAATGAGCTTATGCGACTTACGGATCGGCGCCGATTCCTTCGGCATGGAGACAGTGTTGGTCGTCGTTCGATCAGAGACCTGAGCCCGTTCTTGACCCAACGCCACTAATTGCTCTGCAAAGGCAGGCAACGTTGGAGACGCGCACAGAAACATTGTCACTGCGCCGAGCGTGGCTAGCGAAAACATCTGATCTGTCGATCGTCCTCGCGATAGCATATGCTGCATGGATTCTCCTCGCGTGACCGCTGCTTCAGGCAACTGACGGGGGAAATGAGCAAGACCAGTGCCGTTTTGCCGCCGTTCAGCCAAAGGGATCGAAACCATGGATTCTCAATGAAGAATCTAGACACGGCGACAATTTTTGGTGCGAGGACCAGCCGACTGTAGCGAGAGACAGTTGATCGTGTTCATGAACAGATAAAGTATTACTTTAAATGTATCTGTTAAAGAAGGAGTATGACAGGCAAGCTATAGATCCTCTTGCTGTCACCATACCTCGGGCTTAAACAATCCTGCCTCTTTATTGACGTGAGCGGCACCTTCTGCCATTCTGTGAAAAACTTTCGGGACGATTGGAGCAGGGAGAAAAAGATGAAAGAACGAACGGTGGCAGTCGTCGGGCTAGGCTATGTTGGTCTTCCTATTGCGGTCGCCTTCGGCAAACATGGCCGCACAATCGGCTTTGATATCAACAAGGCCAAAATCGAGGAACTGCAGAAAGGGTTCGATCGAACGGGTGAAGTCTCAGCTGCTGATTTGAAGACGTCCCAAGTGCAGTACACCGCACAGCCCGGCGATCTCAAAGCTGCTGATTTCATCATCGTCGCTGTCCCCACGCCAATTGATGATGCGCTTCAGCCGGATCTGCAAGCGCTTCGAGTTTCTTCCGAGCTCATTGGCAAACATTTATCACCTGGCACGATCGTGGTGTACGAGTCGACGGTCTATCCGGGGGTGACTGAAGAGGTGTGCCTGCCGATACTCGAAAAAACATCGGGTCTCAAGGCCGGGACCGATTTTAAGGTGGGGTACTCGCCGGAGCGCATTAATCCTGGCGATAAAGAGCATACCCTCGAAAAAATCGTCAAAGTCGTCGCAGCCCAAGATGAAGAATCTCTGGAGATCGTCGCTGCCACGTACGGGAAGGTGGTCAAGGCCGGTGTGCATCGAGCGTCCAGCATCAAGGTCGCGGAGGCAGCCAAGGTCATCGAGAATACCCAGCGCGACCTGAATATTGCCTTGATGAATGAATTGGCGCTGATTTTCCATCGACTCGGCATCGATACGAAAGGTGTGTTGGAAGCAGCCGGCACAAAGTGGAACTTCTTGAAGTTCTCTCCTGGATTGGTAGGAGGCCACTGTATCGGTGTGGATCCGTATTATCTGACACATAAAGCGGAGTCTGTCGGATATCATCCGGAGGTCATTCTCGCCGGACGCCGCATCAACAATGGCATGGGAAAGTTTGTGGCAGAACAGACCATGAAACGGTTAGGGCAGCTCGGCCGGCCGGTCAATCAACTGAAAGTGATTGTCCTTGGATTGACGTTCAAAGAGAACGTGCCCGATTTGCGCAACAGCAAAGTTCCCGACATTATCAAGGAATTGCAGGAATACGGAGTGCAGGTTCTCGTCCATGATCCGCTCGCCGAATCCGAGGAAGCCGTTGCCGAATACGGCCTTCATCTCAGTGATTGGGCTAGTCTCAAAGATGCGGACGGCATCGTGTTGGCCGTGGCCCACCGCGCCTATATGGAGATGGGCCAGCAGAAGATCGTTGGTCTCCTCCGGAGCGGACATCAAGGGGTGGTGATTGACGTCAAGAGCATCGTGGACCAGACCTCTTTGCCCAAGACCATTGCCTATTGGCGGCTGTAGGCCGTCACTAGGCTCTCCGCTTCACATCATCCAGTCCGCTTCCCTCTCCGACGGACACACCCTCTTCATTCGTCACTACCCGGACTGATTTCCTAACGCCATATTTGACGCTGGCGAGATTTCGCTTTTTTTTATTGAATGGATTGCCCCTGGTGTAGACTCGCTTTGGCACTGGATGCCTCTTTTGCGCCGATATTACTTGCGCAATTCACAGTAGGAGCAGGCACGTGAAGCGACGGAGAGATCTTTCTGGGAGCGGAACTTCGTTCTTTCTGTTCGTCTGCCTGAGTTGTTACTCGGGCTGCGCATACTTCGAATCCAACGACATCAGGCGCGGAGACCAGCATTTAGCCGCCGGCAAATGGGAAGAAGCCACCATCGCGTATCGTCAAGCCCTCAAGGAGACGCCATTTGACGCGGCCTTGCAGGAGAAATTCAACCTGGCACGGGAACGGGCTGCCGCACAGTACGAGGAACGCGGCCGCAATGCCCTAAAAGAGCATCACATCGACCTCGCGGTCGAACACTTTAAGCGTGCCCTGTCCATTGAGCCATCCAATCCTGAGCACCAAGCCGCACTTGCACAAGCCCTCCGTTTGAAGGAAGCACGCGAGCATTTTCGGGAGGCCGATCGTTTGGCGCAGCTGGGTCGTGTCGATGAGGCGATGGAAGGGTATGCCAGGTCCGCAGAACTCGATCCCTCTTTCCCGGAACCGCTTGAAGGCATTTCCAAATTGACGGAGGACCAGCAAGCTCGAAACCGGGACGATCAGCGGAAGCAACCGATCACGTTGCGGTTCCGGAATGCGGGTCTGAAGGAGGTACTCGAGGGGATTGGCAAGGCCGGCGGGATGAATCTGATCTTTGACCGGGATGTCCGCAATGATCCGGTGACCATCGCGATCGAGGACACGCCGTTCGATGATGCGCTCAATCTTATCTTGAACAGCAACAATTTGTTTTCCAGGCTGGTCTCTCCAGGCGTCATGATCGTCAGCCCGAACACTCGCCAGAAGCAAGAACAGTATCAGGACTTAATGATTCGAACATTTTATCTCTCCAACGCCAAGGCGAAGGACATGCTTGTCCTATTGAAAGGCATGCTCGATTCCAAGCGGATGCATGCCAACGAGCAACTCAACACGATCGTCATCCGTGATCAGCCGGAGAAAATTGAGATGGCCGAGAAAATCATCATGGCCAATGATCGTCTTGACTCGGAGGTTCTTTTCGACGTCGAGGTCCTGGAAGTCGATCGAACCGTTGATCAGACCTACGGCCTCACGTACCCGAAACAAGTGGCCGCGGCCATGGTGCCGGCAGGCTTTGCGGGGACCATCGCCGGTGACGTGGCGCAGCAATTTACCATGCAACAATTGTCCAGCCTCGGAAAAGGCAATTATCTGTTCAAGCTTCCGACCAATGTGCAATTAGATTTCTTCAAACAGATCACCGATGCGAAGACCTTGGCGGCTCCCAAGGTGCGGGTCGTCAATAACAAGAAAGCGGAAATCAACATCGGAGACAAACAGCCCATTCTGTTGTCCACGACCAATGTACTTCCCGGTCAGGCGGCGACTGGCGCTGTCCCGACGACTTCAACGGTGACCTCCATTGAATTCAGGGACACCGGCGTCAAGCTCACCGTCGAGCCGGCCATTCACCTGGGCAATGAACTGTCGCTCAAAATGAAGATTGAAGTGATCCGTCTTGGTGAGCAGGTGACACTTCAGGCCAATCCACCGATCACCCAATTCAAGTTCGGCAACCGCTCGGCCGAAACGATGTTGAACGTGAAGGACGGTGAGACAATCGTGCTTGGCGGCCTGCTTCAGGAAGAAGATCGTCGGACCCGCGTGACGATCCCCTGGCTCGGTGATCTTCCGTTCATCGGCAATCTGATCAGCTCCTTTAAGACTCAGCGCGTGACGACGGAAGTCATCTTGACCCTGACGCCGCATATCGTACAAGCGATGACGCCGCCCAGCTTGAGTCGGCAGGCGTTCTGGTCTGGGACCGACGCAACGTATTCTAATACGACCATGTTCACGCCTCATCCAAAGACCACCTTGACCAAAATAGATGGCACCAATGTGTCTTCGGCTCAACGATCAGCGCAGGCTCAGCGAGGAGTTACGGGGAAGACGCCTTCCGCGTCACTCGCCAGGATGTTGACCGTTGGCCCAGCGGCTTCGGTGTCGCCGAACGATTCGGTGGTCGAAGTCGGAAAGATATTCAAGATCGCCATCCAGGATGAGCGGCTACGGCCTGACAACGCGGCATTGTTTCATTTGCAATATGATCCCAATGTGCTCGATCTGAAGGACTTGATCGATGCAGAAATCATTCAGATGGACCCGACGGAGTTGCCGGCAGCGTCGCTGGCTGAGGCGATTGTGGCGTTCCGGGTCGGACCGTCAGCGCCGCGTGCGGCCACGGGCGGCAGGAAGGTCACGGCAAAATTCATGGCCAAAGCCCCTGGGGTGTCTCCCATTCGTGTCGCACTCATGAATGCCAACGGCGGGGGAGCCGACGGAGCACCGCCCGATGGGAAGGGGATCGTGAGGGTACGGTGAGAGAATCAGGAGTGACCCTCCTTGAGCTCCTCGTCACCTTGACTATTGTCATGGTGCTCGCGTCAGTCGCACTTCCATTGAGCCGGGTTTCTGCAAAGAGATCCCATGAAATTGAATTGCGCCAGCATCTACGGGGCATGAGGGCGGCCATCGACACCTTCAAGATGGAATGGAACCGGGACGGCGACATGCTCATCGGACCATTATGCGTAAAAAACAAGCTGTCGTGTAAGGACGTCGCCAGTATCTACGGGTACCCGAAATCGCTCGAAATGCTGTTGGGAGTCAAATTGACCAGCGAAGAAGCCACAGTCCGGGGCACGACGACCAGGCGGTACCTTCGAAGCCTGCCTCTGGATCCTCTGACAGGAAAAGCGGATTGGCAATTCCGGTGCTATAAAGATGCGCCCGACGCGTCAAGCTGGTGCGGAGCCGACGTGTACGATGTCATGACGGCGAGTCAGGAAACGGCGTTGGATGGAACCAAATACCGCGACTGGTAAGTTCCGTCTGGCAGAAGCCAAGGGCTTTACGCTGATCGAACTGTTGATCGTCGTGTCGATCATCGGCATCTTGGCGACCCTGGCGGCGCCGAGCTACCAGGCTTCGGTGATTAAAGCGAGGGAGGCAGCATTGCGGCAGGACTTGTTTACGCTTCGTGACGTGCTCGATCAGCATCGGGCCGATCAGGGAAAGTATCCGCCCTCGCTGCAGGCCTTGGTCAGTGCCGGATATCTACGCGCGATTCCTGCGGACCCTTTCACGAATTCGGTCACCTCGTGGCAGGAAATCACCGAGGCGACGGAAGGCGGTATTTTCGATGTGTTCTCCGGGTCTGAATTTGTCGGTACCAACGGGACACCCTACAATCGATGGTAATCATCGATCCGCATCTCTGTAATCGGCATGGCATCCGCGTCATTCGGCGGAGCGGCGTTGTTGTCCGAACGATGACACTTTGTTGCGTTGGTGTGCTCGCGCTTGCCATCACCGGCTGCGGCGAGTTGGAGCCCATCGTCGAACCGGAAATCGTCGATCTCCAATTGACGATGGATACGCTCAGAACTCAAGTGCGCGAGACTCAGCGTAATCTGGCGGAAGTGCGCGCCGAACTGGAATCCCGCCGCCAGGAATTGGCCGATGCACAGGTGGCTCGGGCCCAGCTCGAAGGCCGTGTGCGGGAAGCCGAGCGTCGCGTAAATGAAGCCAGGCACGTCATCGACGTGCAGCGCGAAGAATTGCTGGCGGCACGGGCGGAGCGGGAGCGCGTGTTCCGGAGTAGCTTCCAATTGCCGAATCCGATGAGGCAGTCCCAGAAGCGAGCGGGGAAGCCGGAGACGCTGGGTATGCAACCGGAAGGCGACCCTGCGGCGACCGGAGTCTCACTTCCCTGGTCGTTCGCCCCGCCCTCAACGGCTGTAACCTCGGCGGTCAACGCCTTTCCGGCGCAACGGCCATCCAGTGCCGCAACGCTGAGGCAGAATCCTCCAATCAGAGAAATTATCGTGATGCCCGGTGATACGCTCTGGAGCCTTGCGCGCAAGCATCGGATGGGTCTCAACCGGCTTCGCTCGATGAACCATCTGACTGACAATCAGATCGAAGCCGGTCAGACATTACTCGTTTTCGATCATCGCGTGCTGACGAGTTCATCCATAGAGACCATCCCCTAACACGGCAACAAGGTTCCGTCTCCGATGTCATAGTCCACGGTATTCATGGCTGTCTTCGCATACAGGGTCGCGCGTCCTGACGGATCAACGCTCGAAGGCCAGATCGAAGGCGACGAGGAACCGGTCGTTCGCGCGAAGCTCGAAGGCCAGGGATTCCTGATCTTCCAGTTGAAGCGCCGTGGGCTGGCCCCGATCCGACCGGTGTTTGAGCTCAGTGCCTTGCGCGGTCTGCCTCTCGGCGAGTTTCTGATCTTCAACCAGGAATTGCTGGCGTTGGTGAAAGCCGGTCTTCCCGTGCTCCGTGTCTGGGACTTGCTGATTGAGCGGGCGCGGCATGAAGGCTTTCAACAGGCTCTTCGCATGATTCGTCAGGACATCCGGGGAGGGGCGTCGGCGTCTGAAGCGCTGAGTCGCCATCCGGGATATTTTTCGGAGCTCTATGTCGCGACGGTGCGAGCGGGGGAACAGTCGGGGAATTTGGCCGAGGTGTTGAAGCGATTCATCGCCTATTTGAAGCTGATGATCGGGCTGCGGCACAAGATTGCCAAGGCGCTTGCCTATCCGGCGTTTCTCGTTCTGACGGGCATCGGCGTCATTGGCTTCCTGCTGAGTTACGTGATGCCGACCTTTATCTCGGTCTATGCCGAGACCGCTAAATCGTTGCCAGTTGCCACACAGCTGCTGATTGATGGGGCTTCCGCCGCAAAAGTGTATGTGCTGCCAGCCTTCACATTACTGGTGGGGCTCATGCTCATCGGCCGCGCCTACTATACGACACCGAATGGCCGTTTCAACGTTGACCGACTGTTATTGCGGGCGCCTCTTGTCGGAATCATCTTCATCAAGCATCACACCATTCAACTGGCCAGGACGCTAGGAACTATCCTGGCCGGTGGGACGCCTCTCGTCGAGGCGTTGCATATCACCAAAAGCGCAGT
>Ga0207683_10006118_pt1 | contig 10309 bp, 12 predicted proteins | sample KBSM73metaG_FD_184333 | JGI IMG/M metagenome (GOLD analysis project Ga0207683, IMG submission 184333) | Miscanthus rhizosphere microbial communities from Kellogg Biological Station, Michigan, USA - KBS M7-3 metaG (SPAdes) (version 2) | ecosystem: Host-associated > Plants > Roots > Rhizosphere >...
CTGACCGGTCTCGAGCGCGAGAAGCTCGAAGCCGAGTACAAGGAGCTCTGGGAGCTCACCGACTACCTCGAGGGCCTGCTCTCCGACGACAAGAAGCTGATGGCCGCGATCATCGACGAGCTCAAGTCGATCCGCGAGCAGTTCGCCGACCCGCGCCGCACGCAGATCGTCGACGCCGAGGGCGAGATCCTCACCGAGGAGCTGATCGACGAGGAGGAGTGCGTCGTCACGCGCACGCACCTCGGCTACATCAAGCGCACGCCGGCGCGCGAGTATCAGGCGCAGGGCCGCGGTGGCCGCGGCATCACCGGCGCGACCAGCAGCGACGGCGATTTCGTCGCGGACATGTTCGCCGCGTCGACGCACGACCACCTGCTGCTGTTCACCGACAAGGGCCGCGTCTACTACAAGAAGGTGTTCGAGCTGCCCGTGGGCGCGCGCACCGCGAAGGGTCGCGCCGTCGTCAACGTGCTCGATCTCCAGGACGGCGAGCAGGTCGTCGCGATGCTGCCGTTCAAGGAGTTCTCCGAGGGCACGAGCGTGTTCTTCGCGACCCAGGGCGGCACGGTCAAGAAGACCGAGCTGAACCAGTTCGAGAACGTGCGCAACAGCGGCATCAAGGCGATCACGATCGACGACGGCGACCGCCTCGTCGGCGCGGCGCTCCTCACGAAGGCCGATGACGTGCTGCTCGCGAGTGCCAAGGGCTACGCGGTGCGGTTCGCCGAGGACCGCGTGCGGCCGATGGGTCGCAACGCCGCCGGCGTCCGCGGCATCGCGCTGCGCGAGGGCGACCGCTGCGTCGGCATGGTCACGTTCCCGCGCGACTCCGGTGCCTCGCTGATCACGGTGTGCGAGCGTGGCTTTGGCAAGCGGACCGCACTTAGCGACTACCCGGTGAAGAACCGCGGCGGCAAGGGCGTGATCACGATCAAGACGACCGCGCGCAACGGCCTCGTGTCGGGCGTTCGCATCGTCACCGATCAGGATCACGTCATCTTGATCAGCGACCGCGGCAAGCTGATCCGCATGCGCGTCTCGGACATCAAGGTCCAGGGCCGCGCGACCCAGGGCGTGCGCGTGATGCGCCTCGACGAGGGCGAGCACGTCGCCGCGATCGAGCGGCTCGCCGAGCCCGGTGACGAGAGCGGCATCGAGGCCGCCGCGCCGATCGAGTCGGTAGACGACACCGACACCGTGCCCGTCGACATGGAGGGCATGGACGAAGACGAGGGCGACGAGGACGAGGGCGACGAGACCGAAGGCGAGGACGAGGGCGAGGGCAGCGAGGAATGAGGAGAGCGAGCGACGCTCGCGGGGTGGTGGAGGTTGGGGTTGGCTCGCATCACAGGCCTCGCGGAGCGAGGACCTGGGATGGGAGAGCTCTGCTCGCGCTCGTCACCCTCGTCGGAGGCGCCTGCGCCCACACCCAGACCGATCCGCAGGTCCTGCAGCGTCTCTCGGTGATCGAGCAGCGGCTCGACGCCCAGCAGCGCGCGCTCGACGAGGCCCGCCACCACGACAGCGACATCGAGCTCTCGGCACTCGCCGGCCGGCTCGATGCGATGCGTGCCGAGGTTGCTGCACTCTCCGAGAAGCAGGTCCACATGCCGGCCGCGCGCCCTGCGCGTCGCGAGCCCGATCAAGCGCTGACCTACGGTGTGCCGGTCGGCACGAGCCCGTCGGTCGGCTCGCCGAAGGCCAAGGTCACGCTGATCATGGCCGGCGAGTTCGCGTGCCCGTACTGCCGCAAGGCGTGGGACACCGTCGAGGATCTGCGCAAGAAGTACGGCGCGGATCTGCGCGTGGTCTACAAGTCATTCGTCGTGCATCCCAAGGTCGCGACGATCGCCGCGCACGCCGCATGCGCCGCCGCGCACCAGGGCAAGTTCCACGAGATGGCCGAGCTGCTGTGGGTGAAGGCGTTCGATGCGCGCGCGTTCGATCAGGCGAACATCGATGCGATCGCCAAGGACGCCAAGCTCGACATGAAGCGCTACCACGCCGACCTCACCGGGCCCTGCCCCGCCGAGGTCACCGCGGAGAACGCCGAGATGGCGAAGTTCGGCGTCGGCGCGACCCCGAGCTTCTTCATCAACGGCCGCTACTTCGCCGGCGCGCTCCCCGAGGAGCAGTTCTCGGCGCTGATCGACGAGGAGGCTGCGAAGGCCGACACCGCGATCAAGGGCGGCGTGAAGCCCGAGAAGTTCTACGACACCGAGATCGTCGGCAAGGGCCTGAAGGAGCTCGCACCATGAATCATTCCAAGAGTCAGGCGATCTTCGCGCGCGCGCAGGAAGTCATTCCCGGCGGCGTCAACTCGCCGGTGCGCGCGTGTCGCTCGGTCGGCGGCGATCCCGTATTCGTCGCGCAGGGCGATGGCCCCACGATCACCGACGTCGACGGCAACCGCTACATCGATCTGATCGGCAGCTGGGGCCCGCTGATCCTCGGCCACAGCCAGCGCAACATCCTCGACGCGATCGCCGACGCGATGAGCCAGGGCACCACGTTCGGCGCGCCCACGGAGATCGAGGTCCGTTTCGCCGAGGCGATCCGCGAGATCTATCCGTCGATGCAGATGGTGCGCGCGGTGTCGTCGGGCACCGAGGCCACGATGAGCGCGCTGCGCCTCGCGCGCGGCTTCACCGGGCGCGACAAGCTCATCAAGATGGACGGCGGCTATCACGGCCACGCCGACTGCCTGCTCGTCGCCGCCGGCTCGGGCGCCGCCACGCTCGGCATCCCCGGCTCGGCCGGCGTGCCCGAGGGCGCCGCGCGCGACACGATCGTCGTGCCGTTCAACGATCTCGCGACCGTCGAGCGGGCACTCGCCGCCGGCGACGTCGCCGCGGTGATCGTCGAGCCGGTCCCGGGCAACATGGGGCTCGTCGTCCCGGCCGCGGGCTACCTCGAGGGCCTGCGTGCACTCACGCAGAAGCATGGCACGCTGCTGATCTTCGACGAGGTGATGAGCGGGTTCCGGGTCGCCTACGGCGGCGCGCAGCAGCTCTACGGCATCACGCCCGACCTCACCTGCCTGGGCAAGATCGTCGGTGGCGGCCTGCCCGCCGCGGCATTCGGTGGGCGCGCGGACATCATGAGCAAGCTCGCGCCGCTCGGGCCGGTCTACCAGGCCGGCACGCTGAGCGGAAACCCGGTCGCGATGGCCGCCGGGCTGGAGTGCATCGAGATCCTCGGCCGGCCCGGTACGTACGAGCGCCTCGAGCAGCTCGGCAAGCGCCTGGGCGATGGCCTCGCCGCCGCCGCGGCCGCCGCGGGAGTCCCGCACGTGATGAACCGCGTCGGCTCGATGCTGACCCTGTTCTTCACGAAGGGCCCCGTCACCGACTACGCCTCGGCGAAGACCGCAGACACTGCGCGGTTCGGTACGTTCTTCCGCCGCATGCGCGAAAAGGGAGTGTTCCTGCCCCCTTCGCAGTTCGAGGCGATGTTCGTCTCCCTCGCTCACACCGACGACGACGTCGACGAGGTGATCGCCGCCGCCAAGGCGTCCCTGCTCGATTGACGGCCTAAAAGCCCCATGGTACGAGGGCGCCGCGAATGCAGGCGGAGTCTTCCCATCGCGGCGAAATGTCGCAGGATTCGATGAGGCCTGACCCGCATCCCACCGACGTGCTGGCCGACCCGATCGCGAAGAAAGCGCGCCAGGGCTACAACGCCCTCAACGCGAGCTCGATCGGGCTGGAGCTCGGCCTGTCGGTCGCGATCGGCCTGCTGGTCGGCTGGTGGCTCGATCAGCACCTCGGCACCCAGCCGTGGCTGATGCTGCTCTGGCTCGTGTTCGGCCTGGTCGCCGGCTTCCGCGGGATCTTCCGCGCGATCAAGCGCGCCGACGCCGCCGCCGCCCGGGAGGAAACCCGTGGCTAGCATCCTGCGCATCGAGCGCCTGAACTACGCGATCGGCGGCGTGCTGATTGTCGCCTCTGCGCTGACCCAGCCGCGCGACATCGCGCTCGGGATCGCCATCGGCGTCGCGCTGACCTGCCTCAACTTCAACATCCTGCGCCGGCTCGTCACCAAGTGGACCGTCGCGGCCGCCAAGGGCGAGCACTCCAGCGCGCCGATGCTGATGCTGCCGAAGATGGTCGGCCTCATGGGCGCGGTCGCGGTCGCCATCCTGTTCCTGCCGATCGAGCCGGTGGCGTTCATCGTCGGTTACTCGATCTTCATCGTGTCGATCGTCATCGATACGACCTTCGCCGCCATGCGGCCTGCAACGGACGACTCCAATGGGTGAACACGGCACCTGGTTCGACTACCTCAACAAGTTCGGCTGGTGGCACAGCTTCAACGAGCACGCCCAGCACCTCCTCGGCCGTAAATGGCAGTGGCAGATGTTCGGCGAGTCCGGCTGGACGCTCACCCACGTGCTCGTCGCGTTCCTCGTCCTGCTGTTCACGGCGGCCGGGTGCATCGCGTTCTTCCGTGGCATCAAGAGCGCCGACAAGGGCGTCGTGCCGCCGCGCAAGATGAACCTGCGCAACTTCTTCGAATACAACGCCGAGAGCGTCTACGGCATGGTCGAGGGCGCGATGGGCGCCGAGAACGCCCCGCGGTTCTTCCCGCTGATCGGCGCGCTCTGGATGTTCATCCTGTTCGGCAACCTGTTCGCGCTGATCCCGGGCTTCGTGTCGCCGAACGACACGCTCAAGACCAACGTCGGCCTCGCGGTGATGGTGTTCGTGCTGACGCACTACTACGGCGTCAAGGAGCACGGCCTCGCGTACTTCAAGCACTTCCTCGGCCCCACGCTGGCCCTGGCGCCGCTGATGCTCCCGATCGAGCTGATCAGCCACTTCGCCCGTCCGATGTCGCTGTCCGTGCGTCTGATGGGCAACATGATGGCCGACCACAAGGTCGTCATGAGCTTCTTCGCGCTCGTCCCGCTGCTCGTCCCGCTCCCCTTCCTCTTGCTCGGCCTGCTGGTCTGTCTGATCCAGGCCCTCGTGTTCTGCACGCTGGCGATGGTCTACATCGGCATGGCGATCGAGCACGAGGAACATTGATTTAGAACCCCGAAAACGATAACTAACCCCCGCTCTCGACGACCCCCCAAGGAGACATTCCAATGAAGCGCACCGTTCAGTTCCTCACCGTCCTCTTCATCCTGGGCCTCTCGGCCGCTGCGTTCGCGCAGGGCACGGATGCGGCCGCCGTTCGCCAGAGCGGTCTCGCGAGCAACTACGGCTGGATCGCCCTCGCGGCCGGTCTCGGCATCGGCATCGCTGCCCTCGGCGGCGGCATCGGCCAGGGCCGTGCGGCTGCGGCTGCGCTCGACGGCATCGCCCGCAACCCGGGCGCCGCTGGTCAGATCCGCGGCCCGATGATTCTCGGCCTCGCCCTGATCGAGTCGCTCGTGATCTACGCGCTCATCATCTCGCTCCTCCTCGTCCTCAAGGTCGGCGCGTAACGCCCCTCTGGGTCGCCGCAGGGCAGCATGAAGGTCCGGTCTCCGCCGGGCCTTTTTGCGTTTTCGGAGGGCGTGTGGGAACGTCGAGACAATGGCCGAGGACGAGGGGAAACCGGCAGTTCTGGATATCCAGGGCAAGTCGACGCTCGAGATCCTCGCGCAGATCGATCTGTTCAACGGGCTACCGCAGGGTCACCTGCGCCGCATCGTCGACATCGGCGTCGAGGAGCAGTACCGCACCAGCGCGACGATCTTTCCCGAGGGCACCCCGGGCGACAAGTTCTACCTGATCGTCGAGGGCGCCGTGCGGATCAGCCGCGTCGTCCCCGGCATGGGCGAGGAAGCGCTCGCCGTGCTGCGCCCCGGCAACTACTTCGGCGAGATGTCGCTGATCGACGATGCGCCGCGCTCGGCCACGGCGATGTGTCACGAGAAGTGCCGGCTGTTCGTCATCAACCGCCGCGACCTCGAGGATCTCCTCTTCGTCGACCGCGACCTCGCCTACGAGCTGCTCTGGAACTGGGTCCGCACGCTGTCCCGCCGCCTGCGCGCGATGAACGACAAGATGACGTTCCTCGCGACCACGTCGAAGTTCTGATGCGCTGCCTGCTCGTGATCGCGCTGCTCGCGACGGCGGCGGCGGCCGATCCGCTGTCGCCCGGCTCGATCGGTCTGCTCGTCGGCGGCGACTCGGGCACCGGCGCCGACGCGAAGGTGATCGGCTATGGCTACAACGTCGGCCTCATGGCCGCGTGGCAGCCGATGAACACCGACCACCACCTCGGCTGGGCCGTGCGCTGGGCGACGATGTTCGGCGGCTTCTACAACGGCTCGGCCGCGCAGATCGAGTCGACGCTGCGCACCGTGCACATGGACTTCACCGCCGGCGTGCGCTACCGGCCGTGGGCCGACCCGTCGCGCTACCTGACCTTGCGCGGTGGCGTCGAGATGCTGCGCACGAACGAGCCGCTGCCGCCGCAGATGCACCGCAGCTTCGTCGGTGGGATCGGCGAGCTCGGCTTCGAGCAGTACGCCGGGCCGGTCCTCTTCGACGTCGATCTTCGCTACGGCCTGGTCGGAAGCGAGCCGTCGAACCTCGGTCTCTTCATCGGCGTGTCACTCAAGGGTCCGTGACGTGCCCGCGCTGGTGACAGAGCGCCTGCGCCTGGTGCCGATCACGCTCGAGACGATCGAAGGCGTGCTCCGCCACGATCGCGCCGCCGCCGAGGCCGGCCTCGAGGACATCCTGCGCGTCTGCGGCTCGCAGCACGCGGGCCGCGCGCAGTTCCCACCGGCGTGGCCCAACGACGAGCTGGTCTCGATCGGGTTCCCCTACTCGCTCGAAGGCATCCGCGCCCAGCCTCACATTCGGCTGTGGGGCGACTCGCTCGTGCTGCCCCGCGAAGGCCCGGCGGTCGTGCTCGGTTCGGTCGTGTTCAAGGGCCTGCCGCCTGACGGCATCGCCGAGGTCGGCTACGCGGTCGTCGAGGACTCGCGCAGCCAGGGCTTCGCGACCGAGGCCACGCGCGCGTGCGTGGAGTGGGCGCTCGATCAGCCCGGCATCCAGGCCGTGCAGGCGACGACGTTCCCCTGGCACCACGCCTCGCTCGGCGTGATCCGCAAGTGCGGCATGGTCCAGGTGGGAACGCGCGAGCACGAGATGCTGGGCGACCTGCTCGTGTTCGAACGCCGGCGCTAGTGCTTGTGCTTGGCCGAGCCAGGCTCGGTCTGCTTGCCCTGCATCTTCGCCTTGGTCGGCTCGGGCAGCATCTCGCCGATGAAGCCCTCCATCTTCGCCTTCAGCGACGCGCCGTAGACCTTGTCCTTGCCGGCGAGCATCGCCTCGACGCCCTTCTTCGCCACCGCCGCCGGATCGTCCTTCTCGCCCTCGGCGACCTTGGTCGAGTCCATGCCCGCGCGATCGAAGAACTCGGTGTCGGTCGCGCCCGGCTGGAGCGCGGTGACGGTGACACCGGTGTCCTTCAGCTCGTAGCGCAGCGCCTCGGCGAACATCAGGTCGAACGCCTTCGTCGCGCCGTAGACCGCGAGGTACGGAGCCGGTGACGTGCTCGCGACCGAGGCGGTGATCAGCACGCGGCCGGAGCCGCGGTTGACCATCATCGGCAGGATCAGCTTCGAGAGGTGAACGACCGACTCGACGTTGAGCCGGATCATCTTGAGCTCCTGCTCGAGGTCGTTGACCAGGAACGCGCCACCGACGCCCACGCCCGCATTGAGCAGCAGCGCATCGACGTGGCGGCCGCTATCGACGATCGCCTGATAGAGCTTCTTGCAGCCGTCGTACATCGACAGATCGGCCTGCACCGGCAGGATGAACGCGCCAGCCTTGCCGAGATGCTCCGCAGCGGTCTGGATGCCGTGATCCTCCGCGCAGATGATGAGGTCGAAGTCCTTCTCGACGCACTCGCGGGCGAGCTCGAGCCCGATGCCCGCCGACGCGCCCGTGACGACGGCCAGCTTTCTGTTGGATACGCTACCCATTTTAAGCTCCTCGTTGTTAGCGAGGAGCGTTGCGAGCTGCGTACCAGCTGGAAGAATTCGCAGCGCAGATTATCGGCGACGACGGCGGCGAAGCACGAGCCCCATCAGCGCGATCCCGACGAGCGCCGTCGGCGCGCCGTGGCCACCGGCATCGCAGCAGCCACCACCGTCGGTCGAGTGCGGCCAGCACGCGCCACCACCGCCCGCGGGGTCACAGTCGAAGCCCGCCGGGCACGACGTCGCGCTGCCGGCCATGCACGTCATGCTGCACTTGCCGTCCTTGCCTTCCATCGCGCACGTGCCGGAGTCGCAGTCGCCGTTGCCGGTGCACACCGAGCCGAGGCCCGTCGGCTGGAACGGCGTCACGATGCACGCGTTCTCGAAGCACATGTGGCCCATCGAGCAGTCGGCGTCGGTCTCGCAGTAGAGGTTCGGGACGTGCTGCTTGATGAAGTCCTTCTCGGCGTCGACGCGGGTGTCCGCGCCGAACTGCTGGCAGTTCTGATCGCCGAACGACGTGATGCCGACCTCGAGCAGCTTGCCGTTGACCGTGGCGAACGACGGGCCGCCCGAGTCGCCGTTGCACTTGCCCTTGCCGCCGGTCTGGTCGAAGCAGAGGAGGTTCGCGTTGTCGCCTTCCTGCGGGTCGCACGAGACCGAGGTCTGCTGCACGACGTACTCGGTGCCGGCCTGGCCGTTGTCGGCAACGCCATAGCCGACCATCGTGACGCTCACGCCGACGGGCGCCATCAGCGGATCGAAGTTGATCTGCACCGGCTTGATGTCGGTGACCGGCTTGGCGAGGTGGATGAGGCCGGAGTCATGTGAGCCGAGGGCGTCCACGTTGAACATCGGATCGGGCATCGAGTCCATCGCGGCGACCGCGACGCCCTGATCGGCGCGCAGCGCGTTGAAGTGGACCTGGATCATCGAGGTGACCTGCGCCTGGCTCGACACGCCGAGCTCGCTCGGGGTCACGCAGTGCGCGGCGGTGAGCACCCACTCCGGCGTGATCAGCGTGCCCGTGCACAGGGCGCCGCCGAGATCGACCGCGACGACCTGCGGGTAGTCACCGACCTTGGTCGGCGTCCCGCCGAGGATCGGGCTCGAGATCGGCGTGGCGAGCGCGGAGGACGAGGCGAGGAGCAGTGCGAGCGGGAGCGTACGGCGCATGCCGCGCAGAATGCCCTCGATGGGGCCCGGCGCGCGGAGGGAGCGCTAACGCTTCTTGGCAGGCTGCCCACCCGGGTCGCGCAGGTAGGTGCCCGATTTGCCACCGCGTTTTTCGTCGAGGCGGATCGCCGCGATCTCCATGCCTCGGTCGATCGCCTTGCACATGTCGTAAACCGTCAGCGCCGCGGCGGAGACGGCCGTAAGTGCTTCCATCTCGACGCCGGTGCGGTCGAACGCCTTCACGGTGGCTGTGATCTCGACCGCATTGCCGGCCACGCGGAGGTCGACCTCGACGCCGGTCAGCCGCAGCGGATGACACAGCGGGATGAGATCCGACGCACGCTTTGCCGCCTGGATCCCGGCGAGCCGCGCGATCCCCAGCACGTCGCCCTTGCCGATCTTGCCGGCGCGGATGGCCTTCGCGGTGGCCGCAGCCATGACGACCCGGCCCGAGGCGATCGCGACGCGCGCGGTCTCCGGCTTGGCCCCGACTTCGACCATGTGGGCCTCACCGGCCTCGTTGAAGTGGGTGAGCTTGCTCACTCGACCGTGACGGACTTCGCGAGGTTGCGCGGCTGGTCGACGTCGGTGCCGCGCTGGTCGGCGACGTAGTAGCTCAGCATCTGGAGCGGCAACACGGTGAGGATCGGCTGCAGCTCGAGCGCGGTGTCGGGCACGAGCACGACGTCATCCGAGTGGCCGCCGATGTCCTGGTCGCCGCGCGTCGCGATCGCGAGGACCTTGCCCTGGCGCGCGCGCACCTCGGCGAGGTTCGAGACCGTCTTCTCGTACGACGGCCCGCGCGGCACGAGCACCACGACCGGCAGCTTGTCGTCGATGAGGGCGATCGGGCCGTGCTTCATCTCGCCGGCCGCGTAGCCCTCGGCGTGGATGTAGGAAATCTCCTTGAGCTTGAGCGCGCCCTCGAGCGCGATCGGGTACTGCGAGCCGCGGCCCAGGAAGAGGAAGCCGTGCGCGTGGCCGTAGCGGCGCGCGAGCACCTGGAGGTGCGCACCCTGGTCGGTGACTTCCTTCATCTTGTGCGGCAGCTGGACGAGCTCGGCGAGCAGCTCGCGGGCGCGCTCGCGGGTGAGCGAGCCGGTACGGCGGCCGAGGTGAATCGCGAGCAGCGCGATTGCGACGAGCTGCGTGGTGAACGCCTTCGTGGAGGCGACGCCGATCTCCGGACCGGCGTGCGTG